>Ga0209023_10000022_pt1 | contig 300822 bp, 282 predicted proteins | sample LakOneMetagenome_FD_187468 | JGI IMG/M metagenome (GOLD analysis project Ga0209023, IMG submission 187468) | Freshwater and sediment microbial communities from Lake Erie, Canada (SPAdes) (version 2) | ecosystem: Environmental > Aquatic > Freshwater > Lentic | place: Lake Erie, Canada... | reverse complement strand
GCGGTGGCGGCGTGCTGCGCGCTCATCGGATGCGAGAAGTCGGCGTAGGAGCGCGGCGGCGCATCGATGGCGTCGGCGACCGGCGCGGCGGGCGCCGCGGTGGCGGCCGGCGGGGAACCCATGGGGCGCGAGAAGTCAGCATAGCTGCGCGGCGGAGCCGGATCGACCACCGCCGCCTGCGGGGCGGGCGCGGCCGGCGCGGGCATCAGCGGCGCGGGCGCGAAGGGGGGACCGGCCACCTGGCGCGTCGGCTGCGCAGCAGGGCGGGCAGGGGCGGCCGGCTGGGCGGCCGGGCGTTGCGGCGGGGCGGCCAGCTCGCGATCAGGCCGCGCCACGCTCATCGGCGCGCCGGGCGGCTGGCGCAGGCGGGAGCCGGCGGGCGAGGCGGCGGCGACCGCGGGGCCGGCCGGTCGCATGGGCGCGGCGGCGGGCGGGGGCGTGAAGGATTGGGGCGTGACGGGCTGGGGCGCGGCGCGCAGCACCGGGGCCGGCTGTTGGACGACCGGCGGACGCCAGGGTTGCGGCGCGGCCGGATAGGCGGGCGCGGTCTGCACCGGACGCAAATTGGCGGCGGCGGGGGCGATCTCGGGGAAGGGGTTCCACACCGGCTGGGCGGTCCCGGTGCGGGCGGAATAGCGGTTGGGCTGGGCCGGGCGGGCGCGGGGCGGCGCGGCATGGCTGACGGGGGCGGCGGCGCGTGGCTCGGCCTTGCCCGGCCAACCCAGCTGACGCAGCCCGGCCTGCGATGCCGTGGGCGCGCTCTGGGCCCAAGCCGGCGCGCAAGCGAGCGCGGCAAGCGCGACGACAGCCGAGGCCAGCACTGGACGCAACGGGCGCACTCCCTGATTCAATCAGGAACCCTATGCGTATGCGGCTTAACCGCGGGCTAACGCCGCTCGCCCCGCCAGTGTCTGAGCATGCGGCCTTCCACCACACCCAGCACGGCATGGACGAGCAGGCCGAGCAGCATCAGCACCACGACCGCGGCCAGCATCTCGGCCGTGCGCAGCCGGTTGGAGGCCTCCAGGATGCGCCAGGCCAGGCCCTGGGTGGCGCCGGACCCCGCCGCCAGCTCGGCCACCACCGCCCCGATCACCGCCAGGCCCGCGCCGACGCGGTGGCCTTCGATGATGTGCGGCGCCGCCGAGGGCAGGCGCAGGCGAAACAGGGTCTGCAGCGGGGTCGCGTCATAGAGCCGGAACAGCCGCTCGAGATCGCGGTCAGTGGCCTTCAGCCCGGTCAGGGCGCCGGACAGGATGGGAAAGAACGCGACCACCGCCGACAGGCCGATGACGGCGCGGTCCGGGTGATCCAGCCCGGCCCAGATCGAGACCAGCGGCGCCAGCGCCACCACCGGGGTCACCTGCACGGCGATGGCGACGGGCCGCACGGCCTTTTCCAGGAGGTGATGCAGGCTGGCGACCAGCGCGATGACCATCGCCACCACGCTTGCGAAGAAGAGACCCAGCAGGGCCATCTTCAGGGTGTTCCAGGCCGAGACGAGCAGGATCGGCGCGCGCTCGACCACGGCGGCGAGCACCGCCGACGGCGGCGGCAGGAAGTAGGGCGCCACGTCCAGGGCGCGCACCGCGCCCTCCCAGATCCCGCACAGGATGAGCAGCAGCACCAGCGGCGCGACAACGTTGCCCAGCCGCCTCATGCCGGAACCCCGGCGGCGGCTTCCAGGGCCTGGGTGACGTCTTCCACGGCGTTGCGGAACAGTTCGGTGGCGCGAAAGGCGGCCGGGCGGGGCAGGGGCGCGTCGATGGCCACCTCGGCGGCGCCTCGGCCCGGCACCCCGGTCATGATCACCACCCGCGAGGCCAGGTAGACCGCCTCGTCGACATCGTGGGTGACGAAGACGATGGCCGGCCGCGTTTGTTCCCACAGCCGGTGGACGTCCTCCACCAGCCGCCGCCGCGTCAGGCCGTCCAGGGCGGCGAAAGGCTCGTCGAGCAACAGCAGCTTGGGTTCGGTCACCAGGGCGCGCGCCAGGGAGACGCGCATGGCCATGCCGCCGGACAGCTCGGCCGGATAGGCGCGCGCGGCCTCGGCCAGGCCCACGCGCCGCAGGGCGTGTGCGACCCGCTCGGCCCGCTCCCCAGGAGGCCGCTCAGACAGCTCGAGCGGCAGCCCGACATTTGTCTGGGAATCGGCCCAAGGCATCAGGGTCGGGGCCTGGAACACCAGGGAGGTGCGGCCGCGCCCGACCTCGCGCACCGCCTCACCCGCGGTCGGCGCCTCAAGCCCGGCCAGCAGCCGAAGCGCGGTGGATTTGCCGCAGTCGGACGGCCCTGCGACGGCGACGATTTCGCCGGCCTCGACACCGAGGCTGAACGGCCCAAGCGCGCGGCCTCGCCCGGGATAGTCCACCACCACGTCGCGGAGGGCGGCGATCATGCGTCAGGCGGCGCGGGCGGCTTGGGATGTGGGCAGGAACTGCAGCGAGTAGGCGCGCTTGTAATCCAGCGACTTCGGATAAACCCCCTGCGCCGACGCCACCTCGAAAAACGCGCTCCAGCGCGTATCGGTCATGACGCCGGGCTGCTCGCCGACCAGGCCGTAGCTCTTGATCTTGGCCCGGGCCTGGTCGAGCACGTCGCGGGTCATCTCGGCGTTGTCCTTGAGGATCAGGGCGTTGGCCGGGCGTGGGTCGCCGTTCAGATAGCTGCTCCAGCCGGCCGCGGAGCCATCGATGAAGGCATGCACGGCGGCGGGATTGGCGCCGATCAGGGCCTCGGGCATCAGCACCATGGCGGCATAGGAGGGGTAACCCTCGTCGGCCAGCAGGAAGACCTTAGGCTTGAAGTGGGCTTCCTTCTCGACGGTGTAGGGCTCGCTCGTCAGGTAACCCTGCTGCACGGCGCGCGGGTCGGCCAGGAAGGGAGCGAGGTTGTAGTTGTACTTTCGCACCTGGTCGTCGGTGAAGCCGTACTTGGCCTTCAGCCAGACCCAGAAGGCGGTGACCGAGGCGTCGGCCAGCAGGAACGGACGGCCCTTCAGGTCGGCGATCGACTTCAGCGCCGGGTCCGGGTGCGCCAGCAGCACCTGCGGGTCCTTCTGGAAGAAGGCGGCGACCGCCTTAACCGGCGCGCGCTCCTGGGCCAGGTTCATGAGGATGAAGCTGTTGGAGCCCATGCCGGCCTCGACCGCGCCGGACGCGAGCAGCTGGGGCACGTTCACGCCGGGCCCGCCCTGGATGACCTCCACATCGAGGCCGCGCCGGGCGAATTCGCCGGTGGCCAGGGCCTGGTAGAAGCCGCCGTGTTCGGCTTGGGCGCGCCAGTCGGTGGCGAAGCGAATACGGGTGGTCCGCTTGGCGGAGGCGGATGCCTTTCCAGGCGCGGATTCCGTACGCGGCGCGCAACCGGCCAGCGCAGCCGCGCCGAACATCGCCAAGGCTGTGCGTCGGTCCATGCAGCGTCCCTCGGAGATACGGACCCTAGGCCGGGCGGCGCGTTTCTGAAAGAGCCGCGATATGTGAAGGGAAAAGCTTGTCCCCAGACGCAGCGAGGGGACGATGCTCGGGCGGTGAAGCCTCTACATCGTCCCCCCACCAAGTCCGGTTTGGACTTGTGTCCTCGAGCCGCGTTCCGGGTTTCGACTCCGGGTCGCCCCTTTGTCATCCTCCGGTCCGGCTGTCCCTGGGCGCTTCGGGGTCACCCCCTTGGGCCTTCCGGTCAGCTCCCGCTGCGCTTGCGTCCTAGGTTGCCCCTCTCGGCCGGCGCCTCGGAAGTCCCTCGGCCCACTCACTCTGCTTGTCTGGCGGGGGTCCCGCAACAGGTGGTTTCGGCGGCCCTGTGCACAGTCTTGGCCAGGCCTGGGGACAAGTTGTTCGGGGCCGAGGGACGGTGGGCGAACAGCGTTCAAATTCAAGCCCCTGGCTTGTCCACAGGAATCCCCGAAAAGCTTTTCCGTGCAAGGCTTTGCGGCGTGCGGGCCGGCGGGGCGAAACCATGCTTGGCTGGCGCGATTCCGGAGCGATTCTACCCCCGCGTGGGGCGGACTTCAGCTGGCTGTGCCGCGCATCGCGATCACGAAGGCTGAAGCGTGCGCGGGGCCGCCGCGGCGGGGAGGCCGACGGTCGCCTAGCCCGCGCGCTTTTCTTCCAGCATCAGCCACTCTTCCTCGATGGCGGCGAGCTGGTCGCGGTCGGCGGTGACGGCCTGCATCAGCCGGTCGAAGCCCTTGGGATCGCGCGCATAGAGGTCGGGATCGTGCAGGGCCGCCTCGTGCTTCTCGATACTGGCCTGCAGCTGCGGCATCAGCGTCTCGATCTCGGCCAGCCGGCGCGCGTCCTTGTAGGTCAGCTTGCCGGGTTTCGGCGCGGGGGCAGCGGCGGGCTGGGGGGCGGCCTTCGGTTCGGACCGGGCCGCCACGGTCTCCGGCGCATCGAAGAAGCCCGGGTTCTGGCTGAGGAAGTCGGTCCAGCCGCCCGGCGTCTCCACCGCCCCGCCACGCCCGTCGATGGCGATGGTGGAGGCCGCCAGCCGGTCGATGAAGTCCCGGTCGTGGCTGACCAGGATCAGCGTCCCCTCGTAGTCGGCCAGCATGTCCTCGAGCAAATCGAGCGTATCCATGTCGAGGTCGTTGGTGGGCTCGTCCAGCACCAGCAGGTTGGCGGGCTTCGCCAGCGCGCGGGCCAGCAACAGGCGGTTGCGCTCGCCGCCCGACAGCGTCGAGACCGGCTGGCGCAGCTGGTTCTCGTGGAACAGGAACTCCTTGGCGTAGGCGGCCACGTGCTTGGGCAGGCCGCGCACCAGGATGGAGTCCCCGCCCAACGGCGTCAGCGCGTCCCACAGGGTCATGTCGGTGCGCAGGTCGGCGCGGGCCTGGTCGAGGTAGGCGACCTCCAGCCCGGTCCCCACGCGCACGGAGCCGGTGTCGGGCGCAAGCTCGCCCAGCATGAGCTTGACCAGGGTCGTCTTGCCCGCCCCGTTGCCGCCGACGATGGCGATGCGGTCGCCGCGGCGGATCTTGGTCGAGAACGACTTGAGGATCACCCGTTCGCCGAAAGCCTTGGAGATGCCCTTCACCTCCGTGACCAGCTTGCCCGACATGCCGCCGGCGTCGACCTGCAGGTCCAGCGCGCGCGACTGGTCCTTCATGATCGCCGCGCGCTGCAGGCGCATGGCCTCGAGCGCCCGGGCCCGGCCCTCGTTGCGGGTTCGCTGGGCGGTGATGGAGCGGTAGAAGGTGTAGGTCTCGCGCTCGATGGCCTTGGTCAGGCGGCGCAGGTTCTCCTGCTCCTCGGCCTCCATCTTGGCGGCCCATTCCTCGAAGGCGGCGAAGCCCTTCTCAAGGACCCGCATCTTGCGGTGCGCCAGCCAGAAGCAGCGGCCGGTCAGGCGCTCCAGGAAGGCGCGGTCGTGGCTGACAATCAGGGCGGCGGCGCGGCTGGCCTTGAGCTCGGCTTCCAGCGTCTGGATAGCGAAGATGTCGAGGTGGTTGGTCGGCTCGTCCAGCAGGATCAACTCGGGATCGGCGGCGAAGGCGCGCGCCAGCGCGGCGCGGCGGATTTCGCCGCCCGACAGGCCGCGGGTGGATTTCTCCGGGTCCAGGCCCCAGACCGCCAGCGCCGCGTCCGCCGCCCACGGCTGCGCCCCGCCGGCCACGACGTGCTCGCGCACGGTGGCGCCTTCGATGAGCGGTTCCTGCGGAACGAAGGCGATGCTCAGGCCCGGTTTGACGGCGCGTTCGCCCGAGTCCGGCTCGATCTGGCCGGCGATGATCCGCATCAAGGTCGACTTGCCGGCGCCGTTCCTGCCGACCAGGCAGGCGCGGGTGCGCGCCTGCAGCGCCATGTCCACGCCGTCGAACAGCATGACCGGGCCGTCCTTGAGGCGGACGTCCTTGAGGGACAGGAGAGGCGGGCGCGGGGACATGGGGGGCGGTTGGTAGCCGGGGCGCGGCCTCAGGGGAAGGGCCCAGACGGCGCGGGCCGCCGCTAGGGGAGCATCCGGTCGCTGAGGTCGCGCTGCAGGTCGTCCTGCACCCGGGCGGAGACGGCCAGCAGCTGCCACTCGTCGGCGATGGCTTCGTAGAAGAGTTTAACGCCGGGCTCACGGCTGGCGTCGGCATAGGCGAGCGCTTGGCGCGCCTTGCCCCGGCACTGGTCGGAATTCATCATGGCGGCGGACCATGGGCCGAATTGCGAAAAGAATCCCGGTTTTCTCAGATATCCAGCGTCACGGAACCCGGTCACGGCCAATATCCGGCCCACCGCACCGCCAGCAGGACGAAGGCCACAACGATCATCGGCCCGAACAGCGTCATCGTGTGCCGGGTAAGCCGCTCGGGAAAGAAGGTGTCGAAGCCAGCTTCCGGCGTCGCCCCGTACTTCACCGCGATCGCCGTCAGGGGGCACTTCATGCCGCTGGCGATGAAAACCACGCACTCGACGACGACCAGCGCGATGACCGCCCACAACCAGGGGCCGGACGCGCCGGTGACGCCGGCATAGAGAAGGGCCAGGCACGCCGCCGACAAGACGACGTAGATGACGGTGTGAACGCCGCGCACTAAGGCCAGCTTCTGGGCTTTGGTCACCTGGGCTCCTGTTCCGGTAATCGGTCCGGGCGCCGTCAATCTACTGTCTGGCGGCGCGGTCAAACTCGGCGGCGAGGGTGCGGTAGAAGCTGTCGCGAGTCGTGGCGGCGGCCGAGCCCGGTTCGTCGGGATCGGCCGCGGCGGCGCCCTCGGCGGTCTGGGCGTCAAAGCTGCTGGTCGGCAGATCGCCGTGGGCGGCGATCATCACCCTGCGCCAGATTTCGGCCGGCAGGGTCCCGCCCACGACACCGCGAGTCGGGCTGTTGTCGTCGTTGCCGATCCAGACCCCGGCCAGCCAGTCGGGCGTGAAACCCACAAACCAGGCGTCGCGGTTGTCCTGGCTGGTGCCGGTCTTGCCCGCCGCCGGCCTGCCAAAGGCCGCGCGCTTGCCTGTGCCGTGGTCGATCACCGCCGTCATCATCCGCACCATCGCCCCGGCGCGGGAGGAATCGAACACCGCGAAGGGTTGTTCGGCGGTGTGCTGCCAGATCACCCGCCCGTCCGAGCCCAGCACCTGATCGACGAGGTACCAGTGGCTGCGCCGCCCGCCCTGCTGGAAGGGCTGATAGGCGGCGGTCAATTCCACCAGGGTGGTCTCGTAGGCTCCCAGCGCGATCGAGAGGTGAGGCTTCTGCGGCGCCGACGCCACGCCGAAGCGCCGCGCCAGCGAAGCCACCCGATCCAGCCCCGCCTCGGACGCCAGCCTCTGGGCCGCGTTGTTGTTGGATTGGGCGAGCGCTTCGGTGAGGCTGAGCTCGGACGGCGCCCGGTCATCCTCGCCGCTGACCCGCGTCAGGGCCATGCGGCCGGTGGAGACCTGGCTGTCGGCGCCGATGCCGTTCTCCAGCGCGGCGGCCCAGACGAAGGGCTTGAAGGCCGAGCCGGGCTGGCGATGGGCCTGGGTGGCGCGGTTGAAGGTCGTGCTCCGGTCCTTGCCGCCCACCAGGGCGCGCACCGCGCCGTCGGGGGCCAGCAGCACCACCGCCCCCTGGGTGGCGTGCAGCGGCCCGCCTTCGGCGTTGAGGGTCTCGCGCAGCGCCTGGGCGGCGGCCAGCTGCAGGGCCGGGTCAACGGTCAGGCGCACCACCAGGTCGGCCTCGCCCGGCGCCTTGGCGCGGGCATCCTCGGCGGCCATGTCGAGCACCCAGCCGAAGTCGCCCTCGGGCCGCGGCTGGATCAGCACCACCGGCTGGCGGGCGGCGGCGGCGGCCTGGGCGGGGGTGATCCAGCCCTGGGCGGTCATCCGCTGCAGCACCAGCCGGCCGCGCTTCAGCGCGGCGGCGGCGTTGTCGGCCGGATCGAGGGTCGACGGAGCCTGGGGCAGACCGGCCAGGACGGCGGCCTCAGCCAGGCTGAGGGATTTCGCCGGCTTGCCGAAATAGGTGCGCGCGGCGGCGTCGATCCCGTAGGCGTTTTCGCCGAGATAGACGCGGTTCAGATAGAGCTCGAGCACGCCTCTGCGGCCCAGCTGCTTGTAGACTTCGCCGGCCAGGATGATTTCCTGCACCTTGCGCTTCATGGTCCGCTGCGGCCCCAGGAACAGGTCGCGGGCCAGCTGCTGGGTGATGGTCGAGGCGCCTTCGACGGTATGGCCCGCGCCCAGGTTGGAGCGCAGGGCGCGGAACACGGCGCGCCAGTCCACCGCGTCGTGCTCGTAGAAGCGCCGGTCCTCCGCCGCCAGGAAGGCGCGCGGCACGTAGGGCGGCAAGTCCGCGAGCGCGACCTGCAATCCGTACTTGGGTCCGCGCGTGGCGATCAGCGCGCCGTTTCGGTCGATGAAGGTGATGCCGGGCGCGCGCCGCAGCGACGACAGCGACGCCATCGACGGCACCGTGGGCAGGTCGCCCAGGAAATAGCGCCAGGTGTGGAAGCCAGCCACCAGCAGCAGCAGGGCGAAGGCGGCGCCTGCGGCGATGAGAATGCGACTTGCCTTGTTCAGGCGCGACTGTCGCTGGTGTAAGAGGTCGGCGCGGAAGGTCTCCGGCCCCAGTGCTTCGGGGTCATGGCTTTCCGGCGTTTCGGGCGGTCCGTCACTCATGGCGCCGTCCGCCTCAAAGGTGGTTTCCCCATGCCGGCCAAACCCTTCTGGGAAGCCAAGCGTCTCGAGCAGATGACCGTACAGGAATGGGAAAGCCTGTGCGACGGCTGCGGCCTGTGCTGCCTCGTTCGGTTCGAGGATGAGGATACCGGCGAAGTCATCCCGACACGGGTCTCGTGCAAATTGTTCGACACGAACCTATGCCGCTGCAGCGACTACGAAAACCGTAAGAAGCACGTGCCCGACTGCATCAAGCTCACGCCCTGGAACATCGAAGAACTGGAGTGGATGCCCAAGAGCTGCGCCTATCGGCGGGTCTGGGAAGGCCGCGGCCTGGCCGACTGGCACCCGCTGGTCTCGGGCGATCCGGAGAGCGTGCACCGCGCCGGCGTCTCGATCCGCCACGAGACGATCAACGAATCGGAACTGGCCAACGAGGATGACGCCGTGGCTCACCTGGCGCCGGACCTGCTGCGCGAACGCGGCCTCGACTAGGCCGCCCAAACGAAACCGGGCCCGCCTTGCGGCGAGCCCGGAAACCGTCTCGGTCGTCTAGCTGGCCTAGGCGGCCGGCTTGGGCATGGTCGGATCGCCGGGAGGCGGGCCGTACTGGTTCGGTCCGGGGTCGCCCTTGGAGACGCCCGCCCAGATCCAGAACACCAGGGTCAGGATGCCGCCGACCATGGCGCAGATGCCGCCCAGGGCCATGCCGCCGAATCCAGCCGCGGCCCCCGCGTCGCTGCCGGCCGCGGCGCCCGCGCCTGCGCCCATCAGGCCGATGAAGACGAGCGCATAGCCGACCAGCAGAATGGCGTAGGGCAGGATGGCCAGCCACGGCGGCTTGCCCATGTCCTTGAAGCGGCTCGAGAGCACGCAGTAGCCCGGGTAGAGCATCAGGATGCTGATGATCGGCGCCCCGATGCCGATGTGCGAGTTCACGAATTGGCCGAGGATGATGTTGATGATGAAAAGTACGGCGACGCCGATCCAGAATTCCTTCTGGCCGATGCGGCCGCTCGGCTTAAAGAAAAGGTCGATCCAGTCGATATTCATGGGTGAGTCCCCCTGCAGGTTCATGGGGACTGTAGCTCGCCTCTCAGGCGAAGCAATCCAAAGAACGCGATTCATCGAACACGGTCACGAGACGGCGAAAGCCAGAGCTTGCTTCATCCGCCCAAGGTCTTAAGTCGTCTGGCCGGTCTCCAACGAAACGCACCCCACCTTGGCCAACGATCCCTACACCGAACTCGGAATCCCCCGCGGCGCCCCGCAAGACGAGGTGCGCAAGGCGTTTCGCAAGCTGGCCAAGCAGTACCACCCCGACAAGAACCCCGGTGACGCCAAGTCCGAGGAGAAGTTCAAGCGGGTTTCCGCCGCCTTCGACATCCTCGGCGACGAGGACAAACGCAAGAAATTCGACCGCGGCGAGATCGACGCCGATGGCCGCGAGCAGTTCCGCGGCCCTCCGGGCGGCGGCGGCTCGCCCTTCGGCGCCGGCGGCCCATCCGGCTTCCGCGGCAATTTCGAAGGCGTCGACCTGGATGAGATCTTTTCCATGTTCGGCGGCGGTGGCGGTTTCGGCGGCCAGGGTCAGGGTCGCGCCCGTCCCGCGCCGCCGCCCAAGGGCGTCGACGTGCGCGCGCGCCTCGACATCGATCTGGTCGACGCCATCCTGGGCGCCACGCGGCGCATCCAGTTCTCCGACGGCCGCGCGCTGGACGTGACCATCCCCAAGGGCGCCCATACCGGCCAGGTCATGCGGCTGAAGGGCCAGGGCCAGCAGGGCCGCGGCGGCGCCTTCGGCGACGCCCTGATCGAGCTGAACGTCCGCCCGCACGCGGTTTTCCGCCTGGACGGCGCCGACCTGGAAATGGACCTGCCGGTCTCGATCCCCGACGCGGTGCTGGGCGGCAAGGTCTCGGCCCCGACCCCCGAGGGCAACGTCTCGGTGACGGTGCCCAAGGGCTCCAATTCCGGCTCGGTTCTTCGGCTGAAGGGCCGCGGCGGCGTGGATCCCAAGACCGGCAAGCGCGGCGACCTCAAGGCCCGGCTGGTGCTGACCCTGCCCGAAGGCGAAGACCCCAAGCTGGAACAGTTCGCCGAGGAATGGCGCAAGGACAGGCCCTATTCACCGAAGCGGCGTTAAGGGTGGTTGCGTCTCACTTCCGCCCCTCCACGGGTGAAAGTGGACGACCGGCCCTCGATACGCGCTAAAGTGCCTGTTCAGTCCCCGTTCAGGGGCGCCTCGGTAAACCCGACCCCGTAATGAAAAAGCTTAGCGTCCTGTCCCTGATTTTCCTGCTCGCCGCGCCCGACCTGGCGCTGGCGCAAGGACAGTCGCGCCATGGACGCGGCGAGGACGTGGCCTTTGCGCCAAGGGGCCGCGACCAGGACGGCGAACGCGCCAAGGGACGCGGCCCGGGCGATGGTCGGCGCCCGCGCATCGATGGCCAGCGTGCCGATGGACCGCCGGGGCGCGGGCCGCGCGAGGACGGGCCACCGGGCCAGGCCCCGGGCGGCCGGGGCAACCGCGGCGGCGACGCCCGCCAGGAGGTCCGCGAGGGCCGCCGGGTGCCCCTGCGCGACGTGATCCCCAACATCCAGCGCCGCACGCCGGGACGCATGCTCGACAGTTTCGCCGAGAACGGCCCTGGGGGCCGGCCGCAATACCGTGTCCGCTGGCAGTCTGACTCCGGCGAGCGGATCGACTACATCGTGGATGCCGAGACCGGCGCGATCATACGTAGAGAATAGGCATCCGGAGGGACTAGGTTTGCGGGTACTGCTCGTCGAGGACGATCCTGATCTGTCGCGCCAGCTGAAGGCTGCGCTGGGCGACGCCGGCTACGCCGTCGACCATGCGGCCGACGGCGAGGAAGCGCATTTCCTTGGCGACACCGAACCCTATGACGTGATCGTGCTCGACCTGGGCTTGCCCAAGATCGACGGCGTCTCGGTGCTGGAGCGCTGGCGGCGCGAGCACAAGGCCACGCCGGTGCTGATCCTGACCGCCCGCGGGGCCTGGTCGGACAAGGTGGCGGGCTTCGACGCCGGCGCGGATGATTACCTGACCAAGCCCTTCCACACCGAGGAGCTGCTGGCCCGCCTGCGCGCCCTGGTGCGCCGCTCCGCCGGCCACGCCGCGCCCTCGCTCAGCTGCGGCGGCCTGCGCCTGGACCCGCGCGCGGCGCGGGCCTCGGTCAACGGCGAGCCGCTGCGGCTCACCTCGCTCGAATACCGCCTGCTGCACTATCTGATGATGCACCAGGGCCGGGTGATCAGCCGCACGGAGCTGGTCGAGCACCTGTACGACCAGGACTTCGACCGCGACTCCAACACCATCGAGGTGTTCGTCGGCCGGCTTCGCAAGAAGATCGGGCCCGACCGCATCGAAACCGTGCGCGGGCTGGGCTATCGCCTGACCCCGCTGGAGGGCGAGCCTGTCGAGTGACGGCCCCCAAACGACGGTCTCGGGGACGCTCCTGGGCCCCCTGATGCGTCCGCGCGCCTCGCTGGTGCGCCGACTGGTATGGCTTGCCGCTGTCTGGATTCTCGCCGCCCTCATCGCCGCGGGGGTGGCCTTCAACCTGTTCTATCGCCAGACGACGGTGCGCCGGCTCGAGGCCAGCCTGTCGGAGGTCTCCGACGCCATCATCTCCGACGCCCGCATCGGCCGCGACGACAAGCGCGTCTCGGTGCAGCAGGTCGACACCGGCGAGAAATCCACCGGCCGCGTGCCGCCGGCCACGGTCGTCGACGCCCGCGCCAACCGGGCCTATTCCGGACGCTACTGGCAGATAGCGGAGCCCTTGCCCGGCAGGCCCGGCGGCGAGTCGCCCGGCCTGCGTCCGCTGGTGCGGTCGCGCTCCCTGTGGGACGGCGACCTGAAGGGGCCGCCCGGGGGGCTGGCCCCCCTGCTCGCCAAGCCGGGGCGGCCGGTTTTCTACGACACCGTCGGCGCCGCCGGGGAGCCGGTGCGCGCCGCCGCCACCGTCTCCCTGCTCACCGGGCGCACCGAACCGCTCGTGTTCATCGTCGCCGAGGACCGCCGGCCCATCGACAAGGACGCCGCGCGCTTCGCCTGGCTGACGGCCTTTTCGCTGGTGGCGCTGGGCGCCGGCCTGGTGGCGGCGGTGTTCTTCCAGGTCCGCATCGGCCTCAACCCGCTGTTCCTGCTCGGCCGGGAGATCGCCGACGTGCGCAAGGGCAAGGAACTGCGCCTGTCTTCTTCCTATCCCCAGGAGATCGAACCCCTGGCCGATGAGATGAACGCGCTGCTGGCCGCCAACCAGGAGGTCGTCGAGCGCCAGCGGACCCACGTCGGCAACCTGGCCCATGCCCTGAAGACGCCGCTGTCGGTGATGCTGACCGAGGCGGGAGCCGACGAGAACGCCCTGGCTGACGTAGTGCGCCGCCAGGCCACCCTGATGCGCAGCCAGGTCGACCACCACCTGCGCCGCGCCCGCGCCGCCGCCCGCGCCCAGAGCGTCGGCGAGCGCACCCCCGTCGAGGAGGTCATCGACGAGATGGCGGTGATGCTGGAACGCGTGTTCCAGGAGAAGGGCGTGGAGATCGACTGGCGGGTGGAAGATGGCCTGTGCTTCCGCGGCGAGCGCCAGGACCTGCAGGAAATCGTGGGCAACGTGCTGGAAAACGCCTGCAAGTACGGAGCCGCCAAGGTGTTCGCCACCGCCGTCTCCACTGGCGATCTGGGCCGCCTGCGGCTGGTCGTCGAGGACGACGGCCCCGGCCTGCCCGAGGAGCGCTACGAAGAGGTGCTCAAGCGCGGCTCGCGCCTGGACGAGAGCGCGCCGGGCTCGGGGCTGGGCTTCTCCATCGTCGATGAGCTGGCGCGCGCCTATGGCGGCGGCATGGCCCTGGCGCAGTCGGAGATGGGCGGCCTGAAAGTCGTCATCGAACTGCCCGCCGCCGAGGTCTAGTCGCCCCCCCAAACCTGCGGCGCCATGCCGCCGGTGGGCGCGTCCGCCTGGGCAATTCCCTCAGCCAATCTTAACCTTGCCCGTTCACCCTGCGGACGTGACACGTTGCGCCAGGAGGGCGCGCCTCCATGTCGACGGCCGCGAAGCTGGATTCGATCAGGACGCTGATCGGGATGGCGCCCGACCAGGCGTTGTCGAGCCTGTCGATCGCCCTGGCCGGCGCTGACGCCCAGCTCGCCCCCGTCGCCGAAATCATCGAGCGCGAGCAGGCCGTGCGGCGCATGAGCGCCGTGGTCTTTTCGCCGATCATGCCGCTGCTGAATGCGCGCCTGGATGGACTGCCGGCGCCGCGCTTCTCCCGTCCGCTCCTGAAGGACATCTGGCGCACCCTGATGGAGCAGCGCCCCGAGATGATGCAGGCGCTTGCCGCCGCCGTCGAAGCCTGGGATCCGCACGACCCGTCGCCGCCCATCCTCGACGAGCTGTGCATCGAGGCGGCCGAGCTCGCCGAGAAGGGCGCGCCGCTGGAGTTCCGCGGCCGTGACGCCGGCGACGAGGCGCGCGAACTGGCCATCTTCCTGAGACTTTGCCCCCTGGCCCGCTCCGCGCTGGCGCGCCTGGGCGACTGGCTGGGCCGCGCCACCGAGGAACGCGCCGCGGTGCTGCGCCTGATCTTCAAGGACGCCACCGCCGTCGTCGATGACGCCGCCCCGCGGTTGATGGAAATCCTGCTCGGTCACTTGCCCGAGGCCGCCCTGATCCTGCGACCGATCTCGCTGATCACCGAGCGCGCCAGCGACCGCTACCTTGCCTCATCCGAACTGGCCGGCTTCGGCGAGCGGCTGCTTGATCGGGTCGATTCGCTGGTCGAGCGGCTGAAATCGTTCGACACCGGCGGAGGAGACCCCGCCGCCCACGCCGCCGCCGCCGACGTCAGCACCGCCGGGGCCATCCTCGACGAAATCGAGCACTCCATCGATCTGGCCCGCGAGGGGCCGTGGGGCAAACGCGTGGCGGCCGCGCGCAAGTCCATGGCCGGAATGATCGAAAGCCGCCTGCGCGATTGCCAGCGCGCCGTCGAACAGGCCCTGCCGATGCAGGCGGTGCGGCTGACCGGACGGATGACCCGGCCTTCGCCGCGCGTCTCCGTGCCGCCCGACCCTCGCTTTGTAAATCCGGCCAAGGCCTTGATGCTGTTGCTGGGCGAGACGCGCGCGGCGGCGGCGACCGGGGGCTTCGGCGCCCTTCGCGCCCAGGTCGCCGAGGCGCTGTCGGACTTCCTCGAGGTCTACGCCGACGAGCTGGTGCACCTTCTCAATGCCGGCGAGGCGCCCGACCCGGCGATCGCCCACGAATATCTCGAACTGGCGGCGGTCTTCCTGTCCCAGGCCGAAAACGACAAGGCCGCCCAGATCGTGCGACGCCGCGCCGCGGTGGCCGGAACCGGCACCGGCGGCCCGGACCCCTCGCAACAGGTGGCCTGATCCTCTAGAGGAGCCTCGTGCTTCTTTTCTGGACCGCCGCCGCCCTGTTATCCGCCGCCGCCGCGGCGCTGGTGCTTTGGCGCGCCCGCGGATCCGCAGTCGCGCCGGCGGAAGCCCCTGAACTCGAAGTCTATCGCCGCCACCTGATCGAACAGGATGACCTCAAGGCGCGCGGCCTGCTGGGCGAGGCGGAGTGGAAGGCGGCGCATGCCGAGGCGGCGCGACGCCTGCTGGCCGCCGCCGCGCCCGTCGAAGCCCCGCCGCCGGCCAATCCACGCCTGCTGGGGATGGTGGTGCTGGGCTCCGTGCTCGCCGCCGCCGCCGCCAGCCTCGCCATCTACGCCGTGGTCGGCTCGCCCGATGCCCCCGACCAGGCCTTCGCCACCCGTATGGCGGGCTGGCGCGCGCAGGCGAATACCGATCCGGGGGCATTGCAGCCCGCCCAGGCCGCCGCCGTCCTGGCCGAGATCGCCGCCCAGCAGCCCAACAGCCCCGACGCCTGGAGTTACCTCGGCCGCGCCCGCGCCGCGGCCGGCGACTATTTCGGCGCCGCCCAGGCCCTGCAGCGGGCCGTGGCCTTGCGGCCCGGATCGGCGGCCGACTGGACGACGCTCGGCGAGGTGCTGACCGAACTGGCCGACGGCAAGGCCGACAAGGACGCCGTCGCCGCCTTCCGCCGCGCCGTGGCCATCGATCCTTCGGCCCCCGCGCCGCTCTATGACCTGGGCCGTGTGGCTTTGGGCGAAGGCCGCAAGGCCGAGGGCCTGCAGTTGTGGCGCGACGCCGCCCGGCTGCTGGCCGCCGACGATCCGCGCCGCGCCGCCCTCGAAGCTGAAATCGCGGCCGCCGGGAACGCGCGCCCCGCCGGTCCCGCCGCCGCCCGGATCGCGGCCGCGGACCCCGCCGCCCAGGACGCCGCCATCCGTGGCATGGTCGCCGGCCTGGCCGCGCGGCTGGAGGCCTCGCCGGACGATGCGGCGGGCTGGGCGCGGCTGGTGCGCGCCTATGGCGTGCTGGGCGAGACCGACAAGCGAGACCGCGCCCTGGCGCGCGCCCGGGTGCAGTTCCGCGACCGTCCCCGGGACCTCGCCGCCATCGAGGCTGCGGCGCGTTAGCCTCAGGAGTCTTACGGGACTGGCGCGCACCGCCGCAGGCGCTATGTTCCGCCCGCCTCATCCGCCCCGGTTCAGATGTCCCTGCTGCCCCAGTCCCGCAAAGCCCGCGCCCGCCTCCTGGCCCTGGCCATAGCCGCGCCTGTCCTGGCGCTGGCCGTGGGCCTGTCGATGTGGGCCATGCGCGATGCGGTGACCTTCTTCTACGGCCCCGCCGAAGCCCGCGCCCAGCACGTGCCGCCGGGCCGCGTCGTGCGCCTGGGCGGCCTGGTCGAGGTGGGCTCGGTTCAGCACCTGCCCGGCGGCGCGGTCAGTTTTCGCGTCACCGACCGCAAGGCCACCCAGCTGGTCAGCTACCAGGGCGACCTGCCCGACCTGTTCCGCGAAGGCCAGGGGGTCATCGCCGAAGGCTCCTTCGACGCCGCCGGCGGCTTCACCGCGACCCGCGTGCTGGCCAAGCACGACGAACGCTACATGCCCAAGGAAGTGGCCGACCGGTTGAAGGCCAACGGCGAGTGGCGCGGCGAAGCGCCGGCGCCAACCCCGACTTCATGACCGCCGAGCTCGGCGCCTTCGCCCTGGTGCTGGCCCTGGCCCTGTCGCTGGCCCAGGCGGGGCTGTCGATCGCCGCGCGCATCACCCGCCAGCCGGTGCTCGCCCGCGCCGGAGAGGGCGCGGCCCTGGCCGCCTTCGGTTGCGTGGCCATCGCCTTCTTCGCCCTGATGCACGGGTTTCTGGTTTCCGACTTCTCCATCGCCAACGTCGCGGCCAATTCGCACACCGAAAAGCCGTGGCTGTACAAGATGGCCGCCACCTGGGGCAGCCACGAGGGCTCGCTGCTGCTGTGGTGCCTGTGGCTGACCGGCTTCGGGGCGGCGGCGGCGCTGTTCGGGCGCGGCCTGCCGGCGGGGCTGAAGGCGGTTACGGTCGCCACGCAAGGGCTGCTGGGCGTGCTGTTCCTGGCCTTCGCGGTCTTCGCCTCCAATCCGTTCACGCGCCTGGTCGAGGTCCCGGTCGAGGGCCGCTCGCTCAATCCGCTGCTGCAGGACCCCGCGCTCGCCTTCCATCCGCCCATCCTCTACGGCGGCTACGTCGGCTTTTCCCTGGTCTTCGCCTTCGCCATCGCCGCCCTGGTCGAGGGCCGCATCGATGCGGCCTGGGCTCGCTGGGTCCGGCCCTGGACGCTCGCCGCCTGGAGCCTGCTCACCATCGGCATCACCCTGGGCGCCTTCTGGGCCTACTACGAGTTGGGCTGGGGCGGCTGGTGGTTCTGGGATCCGGTCGAGAACGCCTCCTTCATGCCCTGGCTGGCGGGCACGGCGCTGCTGCACTCGGCCATCGTCACCGAAAAGCGCGGCGCCCTGGGCGGCTGGACGGTGTTCCTGGCGCTGCTGGCCTTCAGCTTCTCCATGCTGGGCGCCTTCCTGGTGCGCTCGGGGGTGCTGACCTCGGTGCACGCCTTCGCCGTCGACCCCAAGCGCGGCATCCTGCTGCTGGCCATTCTGGGGATGACCGCCGGAGCCGGCTTCGCCCTGTTCGCCTGGCGCGCGCCCAAGCTGGAGCCGGGCGGCCTGTTCGCCCCGGTCAGCCGCGAGGGCATGCTGGTGCTCAACAACCTGTTCCTGGCCGTGGCCGCCGCCACGGTCCTCGTCGGCACCCTCTATCCGCTGATGCTCGAGGCCGCGACGGGCCAGACCATCTCGGTGGGTCCCCCCTATTTCAGCCTGACCTTCATTCCGCTGATGGCCGCCGCCCTGCTCATCCTGCCGGCCGGCCCGCTGATGTCGTGGAAGCGCGGCGATCTGAAGGGGGCCCTGCAGCAACTCACCTTCGCCGCCGGCCTGGCCATTCTCGCCGCTGTCGCCGTGCTGGCCATGAACGACTGGAAGAAGGCCTTCGGCGCCCTGGGCGTGGGGCTCGGCGTCTGGCTGATCTGCGGCGCGCTTTCGGAAGTCGCCGAACGCGTCCGCCTGCTGCGCGCGCCGGGTCAGGAGAGCTGGCGGCGCCTCAAAGGCCTGCCGCGGGGGGCCTGGGGCACGACGCTGGGCCACATCGGCCTGGGTCTTTTCGTCCTGGGCGCCTGTATCGAGGGCGGCTGGAAGGTCGAGAATTCCAACGTGCTGTCGGTGGGCGATCATCTGCAGGTGGGCCAGTACCAGCTCACCCTGCAGCGCACCGGCGTCGTCCAGGGGCCCAACTACCTGGCCGAGCGCGGCGAGATCAGCGCCATGCGCGACGGCCGCGCCGTCTGCACCGCGCGGCCCGAGCGCCGTTTCTTCCCCGCCGGGCGTCAGACCACCACCGAAGTCGGGCTGTGCTTCGAGGGGCTGAGCGATTTGTACGTCGTCTTCGGCGAGAGGCGCTTGAGCGCCTCGGGGAACCCCGGCTGGCTGGTGCGCGCCTACTGGAACCCGTGGGCGCGATTGATCTTCCTCGGCCCGCTGCTGATGGCCCTGGGCGGTCTGGTCTCGCTCAGCGACCGGCGCCTGCGCCTGGCCGCTGCGCCGCGGCCCGCGCCGGCGTCCGGAGCCGCCGCCAAGCCGGAGCCGGTGGCGGCATGAGGCGGCTGCTGCAGGGTTTCTGCGTCGTGATCGGCGCCCTGGTCTGCATCGCCGCCGCCGGCGACCCCTCCGAACGCCTGCCCGATGCCGCCCAGGAGGCGCGCGCCCGGTCGCTGTTCCAGGAAATCCGCTGCGTCGTCTGCCAAAACGAGTCGATTGACGATTCCGAGGCCGAATTGGCCGGCCTGCTGCGCCGCACCGTGCGCGAACAGGTCGCCGCCGGCCGGTCCGACGCCCAGGTCCGCGCCTACCTCGTTGATCGCTATGGCGAATTCATCCTGCTGAAACCCAGCTTTTCGGCCGGCAACCTGCTGTTGTGGCTGACCCCGCTGGGCCTGCTGCTGGGCGCCGGCGGGGCGATCCTGTGGCGGGCGAGACGCACCGGCCCACAAACCGTAGCGGCGCCCCTCACTGCGGAAGAGGAAGCTCGGCTGTCCACGTTGACGGACACGCAATAAGGGCGTCACCGTTTCGCCTCATCAGCGCCGTTGATTGCGTTGATGAGTGGCCGACGGACGCGGTGATCCACGGGCGTTTGACCACGTAGCGACTATATCTGGATCCGCGCGTTCATTCCCGGGGCCAAGCGCGGGGGCCCTCAACGAGGTGCGGCGCTAGACGATGTTCAAGAACAAGACCTTCATTGTGGGTGCGATCGCGGGCGCCGGTGTCGCCGCGGCGGCCCTGGCCGGCGCCGGCCTGACCTGGCCGGGCGCGAGCGCCCAGACCGCTCCCCCGCCCGCCCAGCTGGTGCGCACCCAGGGGCCGGTGGTTTTCGCCCCGCCGCCCGGCGCGCCCATGTCCTTCGCCGACATCATCGACCGGGTTTCCCCGGCGGTGGTCTCGATCGAGACCCGTTCCCAGGTCAATGCCGACGCGTTGCGCCGCATCCCCGGTCTCGAGAACTTCCCCTTCGACGCCCAGCCCGATCCGAACGGCCAGGGCGACGACCAGAACAACAACGGCGGCCAGCCCTCCGACCCAAACGAGAACGAACAGCTGGGCGCGGGCTCGGGCTTCTTCATCTCGTCGGACGGCTACATCGTCACCAACAACCACGTGGTCGAGGGCGCGACCTCGATCACCGTCACCCTCAAGGACGAGCGCGAGCTGCCCGCCCGCGTGGTCGGCCGCGACGAGGCCACCGACCTGGCGGTGCTGAAGGTCGAGGGCGCCGGCTTCCCGTACGTTGAGTTCGAGGCCGCGGCCAACCCGCGCGTGGGTGACTGGGTCATCGCGGTCGGTAATCCGTTCGGTCTGGGCGGCACGGCCACGGCCGGCATCGTCTCGGCCTACGGCCGCAACGTCGGCGACCAGTACGTCGACTACCTTCAGATCGACGCCCCCATCAACCGGGGCAACTCCGGTGGCCCGACCTTCGACATCTACGGCCGCGTCATCGGCGTGAACTCGGCGATCTATTCGCCCAATGGCGTTTCCGCCGGCATCGGCTTCGCCATTCCCTCCGACATCGCCGACCGCGTCACCAAGCAGCTCATCTCGGGCGGCAAGGTCAGCCGCGGCTACCTCGGCGTGACCATCGGCGCGATCACTCCTGAGATCGCCGAGAGCCTCGGCATGCCGTCCAAGTCGGGCGCCTACATCACCGAGGTCACCCCCGGTGGCCCGGCGGGCCAGGCGGGCCTCGAGGTCGGCGACATCGTGGTGCGCATGAACGGCCAGCCGGTGAAGGACAACACCGACCTGACCCGCCGCGTCGGCATGGCCGCCTCGGGCCAGATCATCAACCTCGATGTGCTGCGCAACGGCCGCTCCATCCCGATCCAGGTCCGCTCGGGCCTGCGTCCGTCGGAAGCGGAGCTGAACGCGCGCAACGCCACCCCCAACGCCGAGGACGATTCCAGCGGCCAGGCGGTGCGTCCGGGCGTCAGCGGCGGCGCCCCCTTCATCGGCGGCCTGCTGGTCGCCCCGCTCGATCCCGCCGCGCGCGCCCGTTTCCACATTCCGGCCGGCTCGAACGGCGTGGTGGTATCGGACGTGCAGCGGGGCTCCCCCGCCGCCCGCGCCGGCTTCCATCCCGGCGACGTCATCGCCCGGGTCGACAACCAGGCGACGTCGACGGTCGGCCAGGCCCAGGGGGTCATCGACCGCCTGCGCGCCGCCGGCCGCCCCAGCGCCCTGCTGCTGGTCCAGCGTGACGGCCGCAACAACCCCGTCGCCCTGGCGTTGACCCCGACCACGCCGTCGGCGCCCACCGCGCCGCCGGTCAACCGGCCCAACACGCCACCGCCGGCGACCTCGCCGGACGGGCTGAACAAGAAGAAGTAGTCCAAGGCTTCGGCCTGCAAACGAATCGGGCGGCGGTGGTTGATCCCACCGCCGCCCTTTTTCGTGGCCGGGCCCCGGGGCCCACCTGTCCTGTGTTTAATGGACATTCCTTAAGTTGAGCCGCCCTCTGGCAGGGGGCATCAACGCGCACTAACCTGATGCTTCGCTGTCAAAGGGACGGGGCCAAATGCGCGTTTTGATCGTCGAGGACGACCTTGAGGCCGCCGCCGCCATGCAGCGGGGGCTTTCCGACGCCGGCATGGAGGTCGCGCACGCGCCCGACGGCGCCGACGGCCTGATCGAGGCCCAGAAGGGCGGCTACGACGTCTACGTGGTCGACCGCATGATGCCGCGCATGGACGGCGTCACCATGGTCGAGACCCTGCGCCGCGAGGGCGACCAGACGCCGGTGCTGTTCCTGTCGGCGCTGGGCGAGGTCGAGGACCGCGTCGTGGGCCTCAAGGCCGGCGGCGACGATTACCTGGTCAAGCCCTACGCCTTCGCCGAACTGATCGCGCGGGTGGAAGCCCTGGCGCGCCGGCGCGAGACCGGCTCGGTGCAAACCGTGCTCAAGGTCGGCGACCTGGAAATGGACCTGATCGGCCGCGAGGTGCATCGCGCCGGCCAGGAAATCGACCTGCAGCCGCGCGAGTTCCAGCTGCTCGAATTCCTCATGCGCCATGCCGGCCAATCGGTGACCCGCACCATGCTGCTGGAGAAGGTCTGGGAATACCATTTCGACCCCCAGACCAACGTCATCGACGTGCACATCTCGCGCCTGCGCTCGAAGATCGACAAGGGCTTCGACAAGGCCATGCTGCAGACCGTGCGCGGGGCCGGATACCGGCTGGAGGGCTAGTCCCCCTCGATGAAACTGCCGTCGCTCTTCCGGCGCACGCCCTTCCGGCTGACGCTGCTCTTCCTGGCCCTGTTCGCGGCGGCGGCCAGCGCCCTGCTGGCCTACATCTATGTCGCCACCGCCTCGGAAGCGCGCCGCCGCGCCGAGACCGACGTGCGTCAGGAGGTCGCCGCCCTGGAGAGCGTCTATCGCGCCCAGGGGCAGGACGGTCTCAACCAGGCCCTGGTCGACCGCACCCTGCGCGGCGGGCCGTACCTGTTCCTGTTGTCCGACAAGGACGGCAAGCCGATCACCGGCAACATTTCCGAAAGCCCCATCGTCGGTTTCGCCGGCAAGGAGACCTGGGAAGACTTCCGCCTCAGCCAGACCGACGACGCGGGCAAGGTCGAGCGCCGCCCGGCGCGCGGCGTGGAGAAGCCGCTGGGCGGCGGCCAGCGCCTGTTCGTCGCCGTCGACATCGGTGATTCCGAGGAACGCCTCGGCCGCATCACCCAGGCCCTGTGGGGCGCCGGCGCCCTGGTGGTGCTGCTGGGACTGGGCGGCGGCCTGCTTATCAGCCGCGGCGTCGAGCGCGCCATGGGCAACCTCAACCAGGTGGTGGCGGCCGTGCGCGACGGCGACCTGCACGCCCGCGCCCCGGTGCGCGGCGCCCGCGACGAGTTCGACGAACTGGCCTTGAACCTGAACGCCATGCTGGACCGGCTGGAGGCCTCGGTCGCCGCCATCCGCCACGCCGGCGACGCGGTGGCCCACGACCTGCGCTCGCCCCTGACCCGCATGCGCACCAAGCTGGAGGTCGCCCTGCTGGACGCCGAGGCGGGCAAGGCCGAACCGGTGGCGGCGCTGGAGACGGCGCTGAGCGAGGCCGACGGCCTGCTCAAGACCTTCAACACCGTGCTGGCCATCGCGCGGCTTGAAGCGGCCGGCGAGGCGCCCAACCAGTCGGTGTTCAATGCGGCGGTGCTCGCCGCCGACCTCGCCGAGCTCTACGAATATTCCGCCGAGGAGCACGGCATCGAGTTCCAGGCCGAGATTCAGAAGCAGCTGCCGATGATGGGGGCGCGCGAGTTCGTCGCCCAGGCGCTGGCCAACCTGATCGACAACGCGCTGAAGTACACGCCCCAGGGCGGCGCGGTGATGCTGCGGGCGCGCCGCAAGTCCTCCGGCGAGGTCGAGTTCTCGATCACCGACACCGGCCCGGGCGTGCCCGAGGAAGACCGCGCCCGCGTCGTGCAGCGCTTCGTGCGCCTCGAAAACAGCCGCTCCGAACCGGGCTCGGGCCTGGGGCTGTCGCTGGTGGCGGCGGTGGCCGCCGCCCACGGCGGACGGCTTGAGCTGGACGAGGGTCCGGGCGTCGTCGACGGCAAGGGGCCGGGCCTGCGCGTGGCCCTGGTGTTCCCGCCCGCCTGAAAAGTCGCGGTTGGCGTTCGACAGTTGCGCGAAGCAGCTTAGGCTCCCGTTCACCGGTGAATCATTTGATGGGGTGACGGGCTTTGGGTTCGGGCCGCGACGTCAGCGAAACGGCGCGCGTCATGGACGAAGACGTCCATCGTCGGCTGGGCGACGTCGTGCCCGGATGGGTCCGCATCACCGTCCTGGTCACGGCCCTGGCGCTGGCCGCCTACACCCTCTTCTTCGTCGACCGCCTGGATGTGAATCCGGGCCGGGCCGGCAATGCGCTGAACCCCTTGCTGGTCGACAGCGCCAACCTCGCCGCCGACAAGGCCGCAGCCGAACAGGCGCAGGTCCGCGCCGGACTGACCGCGGCGGAGAGCCTGCTGTCGCGCCGCCACATCGATCCCATGGACGCCGCCGAGGCGGCGCTCGCCGCGGCCCCGGCGCTGGAAGCGGTGGCCGTCATCGGCGAGCACGGCCCGCTCGCTGTGGCCGGCAAGGCCGCGGGCGTGCCCTGGCCTGGCGCCGGGCGCGCCGGCGCCTTCACCGCCGCGCCGGGATCGCCGTACGCCTTCCTGCAGGTGGGATCGGGCCCGCAACGCATCGTCGGAGCCCTGCGCTTCCACGACGCGGTCAGCGGCGGACCGCTGGAGGGCTGGTCAGCGATCGTCGATCGTGACGGCCTGGTGCTGGCGGCCAGCAATCGCGGGCTGATCGGCCTGGGCATCGGCGCCAACGCAGGGGCGCTGAAGCGCGCCGCCGCCGAAGGGTCACGCCTGGATGTGAAGACGGGCGACGGCGCCGCCATGGCCGCCGCCGTGGAGCCCGTCGCTGGCGGGCTCTACGCCGTTTCCGCCGGCCCGGCCCCGGGCGCGGTGGGCGGGGCGGCCTCGCTGCTGTCGACCGTGCTGCTGATCGCCGGGCCGCTGGCGGCCGGCGCGATCCTGTCGCTGCTGCTGTACCTGCAGGCCCGCCGGGCCGCCTCGGCGCGGGCCGCCTTCACCGAAACCGAGAAACGCTTCCGCACCGCCGTCGAGGCGGCCCGCTGCGGGGTGTGGGAATGGGATCTCAAGCGCGACGAGGTCTACGTTTCCGAGGTCATGGCCGCCATGCTGGGCTGGGCGGAAGGCGGCGTGGTCTCGGGCGACGCCATGCTTAGCCGGGTGGCCGAGCCGGACCGGCAGAAGGTGCTCGGCGCGCTGCGCTCGGCGGCCACCTACGGCGCCTTCGACGTCTCGTTCCGCTCACCGCACGAGGACGGGCGCTCGACGTGGATCGACGCGCGCGGTCAATCGCTGGGCAATCGCGACAGCGCCGAGGGCTTCGACCGCATCGTCGGGGTGGCGCTCGATGTCACCGAGGAGCGCTCGGCCCAGGCCCGCGCCCAGACCGCCGAGCAGCGCCTGCGCGACGCCATCGAGAGTGTTTCGGAGGCCTTCGTGCTTTGGGACCGGCGCGGCCGGCTGCGCATGTCCAACCAGAACTTCCGCGAATGGTTCGACATGGATCCCAAGGTGCTGCGCCCTGGCGCGCCCAAGGGCGTGATCGGCAAGATCGCGCGCCTGGCCATCAAGCGCGAGGCGCCGGCCGCCAACGCCCAGCCCGGCGTCATCGAAGCCGAGATGAACGACGGCCGCTGGCTGCAGATCTCCGAACGCCGCACGGCCGACGGCGGGGCGGTGATGACCGCCGCCGACATCACCGCCATCAAGATTCAGGAAAGCGCGCGCCGCAAGAACGAGGAGCAGCTGCAGGCCATGGTCTCGCGCCTGGAGCACAGCCAGGGCGAGCTGGCCCTGCTGGCGCGCAAATACGAAACCGCCAAGGTCCGCGCCGAGAGCGCCAACCGCGCCAAGTCGGAGTTCCTGGCCAATATGAGCCACGAGCTGCGCACGCCGCTGAACGCCATCAACGGCTTCTCCGAGATCATGGTGGCCGAGATGTTCGGCCCCGTCGGCGACAGGCGCTACGCCGAATACGCCAAGGATATTCTCATGTCCGGCCAGCACCTGCTGGCGCTGATCAACGACATCCTCGACATGGCCAAGATCGAGGCCGGCAAGATGACCATGAGCTTCGAGCCGGTGGCGCTGGAGGACTGCATCGAGGACGCCGTGCGCTTGATGCACAACCGCGCGGAGGCCTCGGGCCTGACCCTGAAGGTCGAGCTGGCCCCGTTGCCGGAGATCGAGGCCGATTACCGCGCGCTGAAGCAGGTACTGCTCAACCTGCTGTCCAACGCCGTGAAGTTCACGCCCCGCGGCGGCACGGTGACGGTGCTGACGGCGGCCTTCGGCGACGAGGTCAGGCTGTCGGTGCGCGACAGCGGCATCGGCATCTCGGCCGAGGATATCGCGCGCCTGGCCCAGCCGTTCGAGCAGATCGAGAGCCAGCACGCCAAGACCCAGCAGGGCACCGGCCTGGGTCTGGCCCTGACCAAATCACTGATCGAGATGCACGGCGGTCGTCTCGACTTCCAGAGCGAGCCCGGCCATGGCACCACCGTCAGCGTCTTCCTGCCGGTGCGACAAGCCGGCGAGGGTGACGAGATCCGCGCCGCCAGGGCGGCCTAGGGTCTGGGCCGCGCGGTGCGGCGGCCGACGGCGACCAGAGCCAGGCCCATGACCATCAGCAGGCCGTAGAGGCCAACCATCGCGGACCCCTGCGCCAGGAACTGGCTCCAGCCGAGCAGGAGGGCGACCGCAATCGGGGCGACGAGCAGCAGGACGCCGATCGCCGTCATCAGCAGGCCGGCGGCGCGCATGGATTATTCGCTCGCCGGCGGGGCGTCGCCGGCCGGCGTCTGACCGCGGTCCCGGTCGCGCAGTCGCCGCGAATGGTGCTCAAGGCCCGGCGCCAGGGTGGCGCGCGCCTGCGGGCTCAGGGCCTGGAATACCGTGGTCAGGCGGTCGTCGAGCTTGCCCCGGCCCCGGACTTCAGCGGCATTGGCGCCCTGTAGCGCGGCCAGCACGGCGGCGCGGTCATAGGTCGGGGCGGCGGCCAGCTGGGCCGCCTTGCGCCGCAGCTCGCGCGCCTGGCGGAAATCGCCGCGGGCCGCCAGCGCCGCCTCGCGCATGTCGTCGCGCAGTTTGTCCTGGTCGGCCTTGGGCAGGGTTCGGGCCGCGACGAAGAGGGGCGGACCGCGCCGCTCCAGCCGGTCGCGCCACGCCTCGCGCGCCATCCACAGGCCGGCCACGACGGCGGCGATCAGCACCACGTTGAGGATGACCGAAACCGCCAGTGCAATGCCCTTGCCGCGCTCGCTCATCCCAGGAACTCCTGATCGTCCATCGCCACGTTGTTGTCGACGTCCGCGATCAGGGCGTCGGCCTGGGCGTCGGCGGTGACCCGCTGCACCGCCCCCGCGCCGGCCATGACGCCGACCACCAGGGCGCAGGCCAGCGCGGCGCCGGCCATGGCCCAGCGGCTGAAATCGAAGAACGGCTTCCGTTCCGCGCGGGGTTGGGGCGCGGAGGCCAGTATGGCTTCGCGCAGCGCATGGCTGACCTGGGGCGTGGGCGAGGCGTCCAGCGCGGCGTCGACCAGCCGCGCCTCGAACAGGATGCGCTCGGCGCGCGCCTTGTCGGCGGCCATGAAGGCGTCGGCGCGCGCGCGCTCGGCGGATGGCCAGCGACGGGGATCGGCACCGTAGGCGGCGGTCAGGGTTTCAAAGCGTTCAGCGTCCATATCTCTCATCCTCCCCGCACGGCTTTGCCCGCATTCGGCGCCAGGTCGGCCAGCGCCGTTCGAAGGGTCCGTCGTCCGCGCGACAGAAGGCTCTCCAGGGCTTCAACGGAGACGCCCATCAATTCCGCCGCTTCGATGTTGGAAAGTTCCTGATAGTGACAAAGCACGATCGCCTCCCGCTGGCGCTCGGGCAAGGCCTGCAAGGCCCGGTCCACCTGCGCGCCCAGCTGCGACGTCTCCAGGCCGCGGTCCGGCTGCGGCCCCGGATCGGGCCGGTCGGGCGGCTCGGCCATGGGGGTTTCGCGCTTCTTGCGCAGCCGGTCGTAGCAGAGATTCAGCGTCACCCGGTGCAGCCAGGTGTCGAACTTCGCCGCGCCGGGAATCCAGTTGGGCGCCTGCTTCCAGGCCCGCAGGAAGGCCTCCTGGGCGACATCCTCGGCCTCGGCCGCGTCGCCCAGCATGCGCCTTGAGAGCGCCAGCAGGCGCGGCAGCTTTCGGGCCACCAGCGCCTGCACAGCGGCGGGTTCACCGCGCGCGACGCGACGGATCAGATCTTCATCCGGGTCCGCCGCGCGCGCCAAATCCTATGCGATTACTTCTTGGGGGCCGCGGCGGCCGCACGGGCGCGGGCCGCCTGGGCCGCGGCCTGGCGTTCCTGCGGCGTGATGAAGCCGTCGTGGTTGGTGTCCAGCCTGTCGAACGCCGCGTTGGTCTGGGTGTCGTACTCGGCCTGGGTGATGGCGCCGTCGGAATTGGTGTCCATCGGGCCGATCGAGGTCAGCGGCTGCTGGCCGCGGCTGGCGGCGGCCGTGAACTCGGCCTTGGAGATCGCGCCGTTGTGGTCGGCGTCGAGGGCGCCGAACTGACGGTCGATCTGGCCCTGACGGGCCTTGTCGCGGCTGGTCTGCATTTCGGCCAGGGTGACCTTGCCGTCGTGGTTCAGGTCCAGCTGCTGGAAGCCCTTGGACTCCAGCGCCCGGGCTTCGGCCTTGGAGACCTTGCCGTCATGGTCCGTATCGGCCGGATGGAACTGGGGCGCGCCCTTGGCGGGCGCCTTGCCCGGCGCGGCCGCCGGAGCGGTCTGCGCGGTCGCGGCCACAGCGGCCCCGGCCATGACCAGCGCGAGGGTCGCGCCGAAAATGGTGCCTCTATCGATGCTCATGGTTCTCGTCTCTCCCGGCCATCCCCGGCCGCTACGGTTCAATTCACCTCTACTAAGGCGAAATTCCGTCGTTACGCCAATAGTGTTCTCTCGAAAGCGGCCCGGGCCCGCCCGCGCAATTCCTCCAGTTTCCTCGTCAAGGCTTCGAAATCCGCGGCTCCGCCTGCCGTCGCCAACAGTTGCTTGAACGCGTCAGGCTCGGCTTCGGGTCCGTCGCGTTCGTCGAGCGCCGCGCGCATCAGCTGCGAGAGCGCCTGCTGCAGGGCCCAGGCTTCGGCCAGGGCAGTCAGGTCGCCCGGATCGCCCAGCCCGGCCTCGGCCAGGGCCGCCAGGGCCGCCAGGGTGTTGGCGTGCAGCGGGGCGCCCTGACTGGCGTAGGCAATCTGCAGAAACTGGGCGGCGAATTCGGCATCCACCAGGCCGCCGGGCGCGAGCTTCAGGTCCCAGAATCCACCGGCCGGCCGTTCGCGGGCCATCAGCGCGCGCATGGCGCGGACCTGGGCGGCCGTGTCGGCGAGGTCGCGCGGCCGGCGCAGCGCCGTCTCCACCGAAGCCGCCACCTGCTCGGCAAACCCCGCATGATTGGCCCACACGACCCGCGCGCGGGTCAGGGCCAGGAACTCCCAGACATCGGCGTCGGCCTCGTAATAGCCCTCCAGCCCCTTCAGGCTGACCGCCACCGGCCCCTTGGCGCCGGTGGGGCGCAGCTGCATGTCGATCTCGAACAGGGTGCCCTCGGCGGTCGGCGCCGACAGGGCCGCGATCAGCCGCTGGGTGAAGCGGCCGTAGAAGGTCTCGGCCATCCAGGCCTTGCCGTCGGAAACGACGCCGGGCTCCGCCTCATAAACCGTCATCAGGTCGAGGTCAGAGGTGGTGGTCATCTCGCGCGAGCCCAGCTTGCCCAGGGCCAGCACCGCGATCTTGCCGTCGAAACGCCCGCCCAGCCGCTCCGTCTCGGCCATGGCCACCGGCGCTAGGGCCTGGACGCAGGCGTCGGCCAGGTCGGCGAAACCGGCCCCTGCTTCCTCGGGCATGGCGCGGCCCGAGAGGATCTGCACGCCGACGCGGAACGACTGCTCGCGCCAGATGCGGCGCACCGTGTCCATGGCCGCCTCGAAGCCGGGCGCGCGGGCGGTCTCCTCCAGGATCTCGTCGCAGATGCCGCTGTTTTCGCTGAGCGGCATGAAGAAGCGCGCGTCGAGCAGGGAATCCAGCGCCGCCGGCCGCCGCGCCAGGGTTCCCGCCAGCCTGGGCGCCAGGGCCAGCACGCGCACGATCAGCTCGAACAGGTTGGGCTGGGCCAGGAACAGCGATTGCACCTGCACACCCGAGCTCAGGCCCGAGAAGAACACCGAGAAGCGCGCGAAGGCCGCGTCCGGAACGCCCGACGCGCTCAGCGCCTCCAGCAGGCGCGGGGCCAGGCGGGTGAACAGCTCGCGGCCGCGCTCGGTGCGGGTGGCGGGGATGCGCCCGTGGTGCCAGGCGCGGATGGTCTGCGACACCCGCTCGGGTTCTGAAAACCCCATCCGGCCGAGGGTCAGCAGGGTCTCGGGATCGTCCTCGACGCCGGTGAAGACCAGGCTGCCGGCCGAGGACGACAGAGCCTCCTCGCCCGCGAACAGCTCGCCATAGCGCCGGTTCACCGTCTTGAGCGTATCGCCCACCGAGGCGTCGAAGGCGTCCAGGTCGGCCTCGCCCGCCAGCGCCGCGACCCGGGCCCGCGCCTCCGCGTCCTCGGGCAGGATGTGGGTTTGCTCGTCGTGCAGCATCTGGATGCGGTGCTCCAGGCCGCGCAGGCGGCGGTACTCGCGGTCCATGTCGGCGGCGGCCTCGCCGGTCACCTGACCGGCGCGGACCAGGGCCTGCAGCGCCTCGAGCGTGCGCGGCGAGCGCAGGTTGGCGTCGCGGCCGCCCAGGATCAGCTGCTGGGTCTGGGCGAAGAACTCCACCTCGCGGATGCCGCCGGCGCCCAGCTTGAGGTTCGCGCCCGCCGCCTCCAACCGCTCGTCGGCCCGGTAGACGTGGATCTGGCGCTTGATGGAGTGGATGTCGGTCACCGCGCCGTAGTCGAGGCTGCGCCGCCAGATGTAGGGCTTCAGGTCGTCGAGGAACCGCCGCGCCCGCGCCAGGTCCCCGACGCCGGGCCGCGCCTTTATGAAGGCCGCCCGCTCCCAGTTCTGCCCCACGGTCTCGTAGTAGGTCAGCGCCGAGGAGACCGCGACCACCGGCGGGGTCGAGGACGGATCGGGCCGCAGGCGCAGGTCGAGGCGGAAGACGTAGCCGTCGGAGGTGCGGTCCGAGAGCAAATTGGTCAGCTGCTGGGCGATGCGGTTGACGAAGCCCTGCGCCTCCACATTCTCCGCCAGCGGCAGGGCGGCGGGCTCGTAGAACAGCGAAAGGTCGATGTCGCTGGAATAGTTCAGCTCGAAGGCTCCGTACTTGCCCATGGCCAGGCCGAACAGCCCCGGGATCGGCCCGGCCTCGTCGCCGGGATCGCCCAGCAAACGGCCCTTGGCGCGTTCGGCGGCGGCGGCGAAGGCCAGGCAGGCCAGGGCGGCGGCGTCGGCGAAGCGGGTCAGCGCCTCGGTCACCCGGTCCAGGTCCCAGACGCCGCCCAGATCGGCGAGCGCGGTGAGCAGGTGCAGTTCGGCCTTCAGAAGGCGCAGGCGGCGTTTGAACGCGTCGGCGTCCAACGGCTCGACGTTGAGGTCCGCCGTGGCCCTGAGGATCGCCTCCAGCGCCTGGGCCGGAGAGGCCTCCAGCGAGCGACGCAGCATCTCCGGCCAGCGCCGCATGAGGTTGGCGAGGTAGGGCGCGGCCCCGGCCACGGGCGCAAGCGCCGGCCAGGCCCTGTCGAATTCCGCCCGCCAGCCAGCCTCATCAGCCGCCACGGCGAGGTCGTCATGCAGCCGCTGCGCCGCCGGCTGATCGGCGACGGGCCCGCAGGGGCGCAGGGAATCGAGGAGGGCGCTCACGGGCCTGTCTTAGCCGGTCTGGCCGGGCGCGGGATCAGGTCTCCAGCGCCTTGGTCGCCAGCTCCAGTACGTTCTTGCTCAGCTTCCTGTGCTTCTTGATGCGCTCCAGCTGCTCGCGCATCAGGGCGCCCAGCTCGGGCGTGTAGCGCCGCCACTGACCCAGCGGCTCCAGCAGGCGCGCGGCGGTGTTGGGATTGAAGCCGTCGACCATCAGGATCTGGTCGGCCAGGAAGCGGTAGCCTGAGCCGTCCGGCTCGTGGAACCGGGCCGGGTTGAAGCTGGAGAAGGTCTGCACCAGGGCCCGCAGGCGGTTGGGGTTCTTGGCGTCGAAGGCGGGGTGGGCGGTGAGCGCCAGCACGCGGCCCAGCGCGCCCGGTTCGCCGGAGCGGGCCTGGATGGCGAACCATTTGTCGAGCACCTGGGGCTCGTCCTTCCAGCGCTCGAAGAAGTCGCCGAGCGCCGTGTCCCAGGCCTCGCCGCCCAGCTGCATCAGGGCGCTCAGCCCGCCCATGGCGTCGGTCATGTTGGCGGCGCCGGCGTAGTGGGCGCTGGCGCGCGCGACGATGGCGGCGGCGGGTTCGGCGGCGAGCGCGTCGAGCGCGGCGTTGCGCAGGGCGCGCTTGCCGGCCTGGGTGGCGTCCGGCGAGAACGGGCCCGCGTCGGCGAGCTGGTCATGCAGGCGCTCGAGATCCTCGCGCAGGCCGATGGCCAGGGTGCGCCGCAGCGCCTCGCGCGCCTCGTGCAGGGCGGCGGGGTCGGCGGGGACCATGACCATGGCCAGGTCGGGCTCGGACGGCAGCTGCAGCAACAGCGCCTTGAAGGCCGGCTCGGAGGACTGGTCGGCGAGCGCGCGGCCGACGGCGGCGGCGTAGGCGCGCTCGGCCTCCTCATTGGGCGCGCCGTTGGCGCGGTTGAGGATCAGGTCGCGGGCCAGGTTCTGGCCGGCTTCCCAGCGGTTGAACAGGTCCGGATCGGCGGCCAGGCGCACGAAGCGGTGGGCCTCCGGCGCGTCGGTGGACAGGGTCACCGGGGCGGAAAATCCGCGCAGGGCAGAGAGCACGGGCGGGCGGTCGACCTCGGCGATGCGGATGCGCATCTCCGCCTGGTCCATGACGATGATCGTCTCTTCGACGGTGCGGTCGCCGCTGGTGGGGCGGAAGGTCTGCACCCGGCCGTCTTCGTCCAGCAGGCCCAGACGGATCGGCACCGGCACGCATTGCTTGCGGTCCTGACCGGGCGTGGGGCGCGTGGTCTGGGCCAGGCGCAGGTCGAGCGTCTTGGAGCGCGCGTCGTACTCGCCCTCGATGCGGATCTCGGGCGTGCCGGCCTGCTGGTACCAGGTGAAGAACTTGGAAAAGTCCTTGCCGGTGACGTGGGCGAAGCAGTCGATGAAGGCCTCGACGGTGGTCGCCTGACCGTCCCAGACCTCGAAGTAGCGATCCATGCCGCGGCGGAAGTCGCGGTCGCCGACCAGCACCTTGAGCATCCGGATGACCTCGGAGCCCTTCTCGTAGATGGTCGCGGTGTAGAAGTTGTCGATCTTCAGATACTTGTCCGGCCGCACCGGATGGGCCAGGGGACCGGCGTCCTCGGCGAACTGGCGAGCGCGCAGGGCGCGGACGTCCTTGATGCGCTGCACCGCGGCGTCACGTTGGTCAGCCGAGAAACCCTGGTCGCGGAAGACCGTCAGACCCTCCTTCAGGCACAGCTGGAACCAGTCGCGGCAGGTGATGCGGTTGCCGGTCCAGTTGTGGAAATACTCGTGCGCCACGACGCTCTCGATGCGCTCGAAATCCATGTCGGTGGCGGTGGCCGGGTCGGCGAGCAACAGCGAGGCGTTGAAGATATTCAGCCCCTTGTTCTCCATCGCCCCGAAATTGAAGTCGCGCACCGCGACGATCATGAACAGGTCGAGATCGTACTCGCGCCCGTAGGTCTCCTCGTCCCACTTCATCGAACGCTTCAGCGCGTCCATGGCGTAGGTCGCCCGGCTGGCCATGCCGGTGTCGACATAGATGCGCAGGTCAATGACCCGCCCGCTCATGGTGGTGAAGCTGTCCTTAAGCTCGTCCAGCTCGCCGGCGACCAGGGCGAAGAGGTAGCAGGGCTTGGGGAAGGGGTCGTTCCAGACGGCGTAGTGACGGCCGTCTTCCAGCTCGCCCGCCTCGGTCAGGTTGCCGTTGGCCAGCAGGCGCGGATAGGCCGCCGCGTCCGCCTCGATGCGCACGGTGTAGCGGGCCAGCACGTCGGGCCGGTCCATGAACCAGGTGATCTTGCGGAAGCCCTCCGCCTCGCACTGGGTGCAGAAGCGGCCGCCGGAGATGTAGAGCCCCTCCAGCGCGGTGTTGCCCTGCGGGTCGATCTCGACCTCGGTCTCCAGGGTGAAGGCGTCGGGCAGGTCGGTGAGGGTCAGGCCCTCGTCGGTGATGGTGTAGCCGCTGTCGCGCAGCGGATCGCCGTCGATGGCGAAGCTGATCGGCTTGAGCCGCTCGCCGTTCAGGAACAGGGGATCGGAATGGTCGCCGTCGCGCCGGATGGCCAGCTTCGAGATGACCCGCGTGGCGTTGGGCTCCAGCCGGAAGGTCAGCTCGACGGTGTCGATGAGGAAGCCAGGCGGGCTGTAGTCCGCAAGTTTGATCGGCTTGGGCGTTTCAGTGCGCATAAGGCTTCCGGGAACTCGCGGGGGAGGGGAATACACCTAGAGGGTCGGCGGGCGGGATTCCAGCAATTCCACGGCGAATGAAGGTTAACCCGCGACCACCACCGTTTTCACGTTGACGAACTCCAGCAGGCCGTAGCGGGCGCACTCGCGGCCGTGGCCGGAGTGCTTCACGCCGCCGAAGGGCAGGCGGGAGTTGGAGGCGACGTTGGCGTTGACGAAGGCCATGCCGGCTTCCAGCTCGTCGGCGGCGATGCGTTCGCCGCGGGCCAGGTCGGTGGTCAGCACGCCGGAGCCGAGGCCGAACTCTGAGGCGTTGGCGATGCGGATCGCGTCGGCCTCGTCCCGGGCGCGGATGACCGCGGCGACCGGGCCGAACAACTCTTCGTCGTGGGCCGGCTGTCCCTCGGCCACATCGGTGAGCACTGTGGCGGGGTACCAGGCGCCCGGCCGGTCGGGGACGACGCCGCCCAGCAGCAGGCGCGCGCCCCTGGCGATGGATTGCTCGACCTGCTCATGCAGATGGTCGCGGGCCTCGACGCTGACCATGGGACCGAATTTGGTCTTCTCGTCGGTGGGATCGCCGGGGATGAAGCCCGCCAACTCGCGCGCCAGCGCCGCCTCGAAGGCCTCGGCGACGCTATCGATGACGATGAAGCGTTTGCCGGCCACGCAGCTCTGGCCGGCGTTCACCATCCGCGCGGCGGCCGCGACCCTGGCGGCGGCGGCGATGTCGGCGTCCTCCAGCACCAGGTAGGCGTCAGAGCCGCCCAGCTCGAGAACGGTCTTCTTCAGCACGCCGCCGGCCGTGGTCGCCACCTGCCGGCCGGCCTCGACCGAGCCGGTCAGGGTGACGGCGGCGATGTTGGCGTCCTCGATCAGCGGCTTCACCTCGCCGCCGGCCACCAGCACGGTGCGGAACAGGTCGGCCGGGAAGCCGGCCTCGGCGAACACTCGCTCGATGGCCATGGCGCAGCCCGGCACATTGGAGGCGTGCTTGAGCACCGCCCCGTTGCCGGCCATCAGGGCCGGTGCGGCGAAGCGGATGGCCTGCCAGAACGGGAAATTCCACGGCATCACCGCCAGCACCACGCCCAGCGGATTGAAGGTGACGAAGGCCTTCGGTCCCCCGATGTCGACCGGCTCGCGCGCCAGCAGGGCTTCGACGTTGTCGGCGAACCAGTCGAAGTGGCCGGCGCATTTCTCGATCTCGGCGCGACCGTCGGTCAGCGTCTTGCCCATCTCGGCGGTCATCAGGGCGGCGAAGTCGTCCTTGCGGGCGCGCAGCACGGCCGCGGCCGCATGCATCAGCCGGGCGCGCTCGGCCATGCCGGTGCGCCGCCAGCCTTCGAAGGCCTTTCGCGACTGGCCCACGATGGCGAGGGCTTCCTCGGGCGTGTGCCCGTCCCAGGCTTTGCCGGGTTGGGCGGTGGCGGGATTGATGGTCTGGAAGCGGGCCGCGACGGGCATGGGCAAGTCTCCGGGGAGACCGGGCAAATGCGCTCGCAGGCCAGGAGGTTCAAGGCCGGCGGAAATTACTCGGCCGCGACCTGGCTGGGATCCACGGCGTCCTCGCCCGGGCCCTCGCCTTCCGGCGCGGCGGCGGGCTGCAGCACGCTGCGCAGCAGGGCCGAGGCCTTGCGGGCCATCAGGATCACCGACTGCGGCGCGTCGTCGGCGTCTTCCTCGACATAGGCGACCAGTTCCTCGGCCAGCTTCATCAGCCGTGGCGAATTGACGATCAGCCGGGCCTGCAGCTCCATCTTGTGCGGATCGCGGTCGTATTCGGCGCCCGGCACCCGCCAGCCGCCCCAGTCGGTGGCGTCGGTGACGACCACCGGATAGCTGCCGGGGTAGGGGTGGTGCGGACAATCCTCGGGGGCCTGCCACTTGTTGCGGGCGCGCAGCAGCCGCCAGTCGCCGGTCTCCAGCGAGGCGGCGGCCTCGTCGACCCGCTCGGCCTGCAGTTCCTGGGCATTGAAGTCGCGCCCGAAGCCCACGTCGTAGGTGATGCGCACAGGTTCGGCGAAGCCCTTGGCCCAGACCGGCACGACCTTTTCGATCAGCGCCCAGGCGCCGACGCACTCGACCCAGACCCGTTGGCCCTTCTGGAAATTAGCCTTGGCCATTCTGCCCGCCCTGATGCCCGTTGGACGCGCATGATGACCCGCAAGGGTTAGCGTTTGGTTCGCCGCGGCCCGAATTCGCCCGCCCGCCGGCGCCGGGTCGCTGCGGCCGGCGGGGGCCAAACCCGGTCAGATTTCAATATATGATAAAAAAATCAGATGGTTAGCGGGCACAAAAATCAGTGCTTGGAGATGTCCGCCAGGGCTTCGCCGGTGTCCTTCTCGCGCGCCTTGGTGGTCAGGTCGCCGATCGAGACCACGCCCACCAGGTCGCCGTTCTCGGTGACGATGGGAAAGCGGCGCAGCTGGCGCTCGCCCATGGCGCTCAGCACCTCGTCGATGCTGTCGTCCTTGGAGACGGTGAAGATGTCGCGCGTCATCACCTCCGACACCGGCGTCGAGGGCGACAGCCCCCGCGCCAGCACGCGCGTGGTCAGGTCGCGGTCGGTGACGGCGCCGATCACCCGGGTCCCGTCGCAGACCGGCACGAAGCCGAAGTCGCCCGCGGCCATGCGCTGGGCCACCGCCTGCACGGATTCATCGACCCGGGCGGTCTCCGGACTGGTCGTCATGATGTCGCGGATCTTCATGGTCTTACCCCTCTGGACGTCTGGTTGCGCGGCGTGGCTGGTCGATCAACCGGCCCCGCCGGTGTTGGTTCCCATTCTCACCGGGTTCGCGGCAGCGGGTCACGGCGCCGGATTCCACTTGAGGAACCGCGTTCGGCGAGGCATGGTTGGGGTCCTGGATATCCAAGGGTGATCCCATGCCGCGGCGCTTTGACGGCCCCATGCTTGAGCAGATTCCGCAAAAGGTCCTGGACAACGCGCTTTCCGGGCGCGTCGGCGACCTGCTCGACCGCATCCTGGGCAATGCCGACCGTCCCGGCGACGGCGCCCATTCCGGCGCGGGGTTCGAGCCGCACGGCCCGGTGCTCGGCGACCTCTTCAACCACGGCCGCCCGACCACGCCGCCCGGCGCTGACGGCTCGCATGGCGGCCAGCCGCGTGATCATGTGTTCTTCGGCGGCCAGGGCGCCGCGCCCGATGGCGCGCCGACGGTGCAGACGTGGCACGACCTCAACCCCGGCGCGGGCGACGTCACCGTCCAGACCTGGCATGACCTCAATCCCGATGCGGGCGAGGCCAGGGCGGCGCAATCCGGCGATGCGGCGCTGCAGCATTTCGAGCTCGACGCCGATCTCGGCCGCCACCTGGACCACTTCAATTCCCAGGCCCTGTCGATGCACCCGGACTGGTTCATGCTCTGAGGCGAACTTACCTCTGACGAGATTTGCGCGGCGGCCCTTCGGGGCCGCCGTTTGCATTTCGGGCCCTTCGGGCTAAAGCCGCGCCATGACCGATACCAGCAAACTGGCCAGCGAGGCGCTTACGCGCCTGGGCGTGACCCCCGCCGGCGACATCGCCGTCCGCTCCCCCATCGACGGCGCCGAGATCGGCAAGGTCAGTTGGGGCTCCGCCGCCGACGTTTCCGCCGCTGTCGACCGCGCCGCCGGGGCCTTCGAGTCCTGGCGCGCCGTGCCGGCCCCGCGCCGCGGCGAACTGGTGCGCCTGCTGGGCGAGGAGCTGCGCAAGGCCAAGGGCGACCTCGGCCTGCTGGTCTCCATCGAGGCGGGCAAGATCCGCTCCGAGGGGCTGGGCGAGGTCCAGGAGATGATCGACATCTGCGACTTCGCCACCGGCCTGTCGCGCCAGCTCTACGGCCTGACCCTGCCGTCCGAGCGCCCCGGCCACCACATGCTGGAACGCTGGCAGCCGCTGGGGCCGGTGGGCGTCATCTCGGCCTTCAACTTCCCCGTCGCCGTCTGGGCCTGGAACGCGGCCCTGGCGCTGGTCTGCGGCGATCCGGTGATCTGGAAGCCGTCGGAGAAGACGCCGCTGGTGGCGCTGGCGACCCAGGCCATCTTCGAGCGCGCCGAGGCCCGCTTCGGCGACGCGCCCGCGAACCTGTCACAGGTCGTGCTGGGCCTGCGCGACGTGGGCGAGGCGCTGGCCGATCACCCCGGCGTGCCGCTGATCTCGGCCACCGGCTCGACCCGCATGGGCCGCGACGTGGGCCCGCGGGTGGCGGCCCGCTTCGGCCGCTCGCTGCTGGAGCTCGGGGGCAACAACGCCATGATCGTGACGCCCTCGGCGGACCTCGACATGGCCATTCGCGCCATCGCCTTTTCCGCCGTCGGCACCTGCGGCCAGCGCTGCACGTCCTTGCGCCGCCTGATCGTGCACGAGAGCATCAGTGAGGGCCTGATCGAGCGGCTCAAGCGGGCCTACGCGACCCTGCCGATCGGCGACCCGCTCGACGAGGCGACCCTGGTCGGACCGCTGATCGACGAGGACGCGGCAAAGGGCTTCGACCGCGCCCTGGAGCAGGCCGTGGCCGAGGGCGGCCAGGTGGTGCAGGGCGGCGGCCGCGTCGCGCGCCAGGGCGGCGCCTACGTCGATCCGGCCATCGTACGCATCCCGGCCCAAAGCGCGGTGGTCCGCCACGAGACCTTCGCGCCCATCCTCTACGTCCTGACCTATTCCAGCTTCGACGAGGCCATGACGCTGCAAAACGAGGTCCCCCAGGGGCTCAGCTCCTGCATCTTCACCGGCGACGTGCGCGAGAGCGAGCGGTTCCTCTCGGCGGTGGGCTCTGACTGCGGCATCGCCAACGTGAATATCGGGCCGTCCGGAGCGGAAATCGGCGGGGCCTTCGGCGGCGAGAAGGAAACCGGCGGCGGACGCGAGAGCGGCTCGGACGCCTGGCGCGCCTATATGCGCCGCCAGACCCAGACGGTGAACTGGTCCAGCGAACTCCCCCTGGCCCAGGGCGTGAAGTTCACCGTTTGACCGTCGTGTCGTTACACCGGCGTTCACGGTTTAGACTGCTGCTTGCGCAGAAATGATCGTTTCTAGTTCTGGTTTGGTTCACGGAAATCAGCCGCCGCCTGCCGGGAGGAACGGCAGGCGGCGGCCGCCCCGCTAACGCGCCGCCGAAGCGACCGCGCCCAACTCCGATGACCGGCGCACCAAGCCGGTGAACTCGCCGCGCGGATCGCCGTCGCCCATCCGCCGGTCGCCCGCCATGTCGATGACGTCGGTCCAGCCGACCCGGTCGGAAATCCACGGATCGCCGCGCAGCTTCTGGCCCCAGGTCGCCACCGCGATGGCCCACTGGGTCGCCGCCGGCGCCAGGCCCAGGCCGCGATAGCCGTCCGCCTGGGTGATCGGCCGCTCCATCAGCCGTGAATTCGACTGGCCGGGCAGCTTGTAGCGCACGCGCAGGAAGGCCAGTTCATTGCCCGCGCCCGCGGGCTGGGGCTCGCGCTGGTAACGCAGCGGGTCGACCGAGGACGGCCCGCCGACGGGCGTCACCTCGTACAGCGCCGTCACCGCGGCGCCGGACCCGACCTCGCCCGCGTCGATGCGGTCGTTGTTGAAGTCCTCGCGATTGAGCAGCCGCGTCTCGTAGCCGACCAGCCGGTACTCGCTGACCCGGGCGGGGTTGAACTCGACCTGGATCTTCACGTCGTCGGCGATGGGGAACAGGCCGTGCTCGAAGTCGTCGCGGAACACCTTGCGGCCCTCCGACAGGCTGTCGATGTAGGCCGCCGTGCCGTTGCCATTCTGGGCCAGGGTCTGCATCAGGGCGTCGTTGTAGTTGCCCCGCCCGAAGCCATAGATCGACAGATAGACACCGGTCTCGCGCTTGCCGACGATGAAGTCCTCCAGCTTGTTCGGATCGCTGATCCCGACGTTGAAGTCGCCGTCGGTCATCAGGATCACCCGGTTGGCGGCGCCGCGCTGGAAGTTGCGCTGGGCGAACTGGTAGGCCAGCTCCAGGCCCTGGCTGCCCGCGGTCGACCCGCCTGCCTCCAGCGCATTGACGGCGCAGCGCATCTTCAGCTTCTGCGTGCCGGGCGTCGGCTCCAGCACCGCCCCGGCGGCGCCGGCATAGACCACCATCGAGACATGGTCCTCGGGACGCAGCTGGTCGATCAGCAGGTTCAGCGACTGCTGCGCCAGCTGCAACCGGTCGGGGCCCTGCATCGAGCCGGAGACGTCGACCAGGAACACCAGGTTCAGGGGCGGGCGCTGGGTGCGCGGGATGTCGTAGCCCTGCAGGCCGATGTGCACGATCTGCTTGCCCGCGTTCCACGGCGAGGGCGTCACCGCCACGAAGGGCCGGAAGGGCTCGGAGGCGCTGTCGGGGCGCGGGTAGTTGTAGTCGAAGTAGTTGATCAGCTCCTCGACCCGCACCGCGTCGCGCGGCGGCAGCTGGCCCTCGTTGAGGAAGCGCCGCACGTTGGAATAGCTGGCCGTGTCGACGTCGATGGAGAAGGTCGAGACCGGCTGCTCGGCGACCCGCTTGACCGGGTTCACCGTGGCGTTGGGATAGCGCTCGGTCTCCACCGGTCCGGGCTGGTAGGGCGCGGCGCGGTATCCGTAGTTTCCGGCGATGGCGCCGTTGGTCGTTGCGCTGGGGGGCACGCCCGCCACGGCGCTGGCGACATCCGCCGGCGCCGCTTCGAACGCCATCGGCGGCGGCGGAGGAGGAGGGGGCGTAGGCGGCGCTCCGATCGATGGGGTGCGCACCTGCAGGCGCGGACGCCCCGGCGCGACGCCGCGATAGCCGCCGCGATCATCATCGCTGGTGTAGTTGCGGAAGCCCAGTTCGGCGCAGGCGGCCTGGGTGGGTTCGCCGTCGCCGCGGGCGTAGCGGTCGGCCCGGTCGGGGCCGGGGCGCTCCGGCGTAACCGGGCGGGCGGTGGACGGGACCGCGAAGGAAGCGATCAGGGCGGAGGCGGCGCAGGCCCTCAACAAACGCGAACGCATCATGGCGAGATCTCCCTCATGGCCCCCCAATCAGGTCAGGGCCATGGAGAGACCCGCGTTCGTCGGAATTAAGGGCCAAGCTTGTCCGATTGTGGCCAAGCTGGGTCAGGCCCGAGGCGCGGGCCTAGGGCGCGGCGCAGTCCTCGTCGCCCAGCGCCAGGTTGATCTCGCAGGCGCGGATGACCCGGCCGGACGAAGCGCCCAGGTCGCGGCCGCGTTGCAGGCGCGAGGCGCTGGCGGGCTGCCAGGCGTGGCGCGGCGGCGCGTATTCGTCGTCGACCGTCAGGGTGGCGGTCAGTTCGAGCTGTTCCGGGCTCACCGTGGTCACCGGCGCGATCGCTTCAAAGTCCTGCCGTGCGGACGATGCATTCTTGGCTTCGGACTGGGCGGGCGCGCTCTGGGCCAAGGCCGGCGAGGCGATCAACACGGCCGCGGCGGCGGCGAGCCATTGGTAACGAGACATTGGGATCCTTCCCCGATTGCGACCCTACAGGGACTTGATCGCCCGGGCGGCAGGGAAGGGGTCAGGCCAGCAGGTCCTGGGCGCCCTCGTGCCGCTGGAACCAGGCCACGGCGTAGCTGCAACGGGGCCGGAACTTCAGCCCCTCGGCGCGGCCGTAGTCGGCCACCGCCTGCATGAACCTGCCCGCCGCGCCGGTCCCGCGCAGGGCCTGGTCGGCCTCGACGTGCAGCAGGGCCACGGTGTCGCCCTGGCGGGCGTAGTCGACCCAGACCTCGCCCCCGGACCCGAGGTCGGGGAAGTCCATGGACATGCGGTTCTCTTCGGCTTGGTCGCGAAAGCTCATGGGCTCTTCAATCCTTCGTCACACAGTGCGTTCCAACGGGCCTTCCCCGCATCCGTGAAACGCCGCTAAGGTCGGCTCCTAGATAGGGAGTCTTTCGCATGCGCGCCGCCGTCACCGCCGTCTCCGTCATTGTCCTGGCCGTGAGCGCCGCCGCCTGCAACCCGGCCAAGAAGGACGAGGCCCCAGCCGCGCCGGGCGCGCCCGCCACCGCCGCCCCCGCGCCGGCCCGGCCGTCGCTGCCCATCGGCCCCGCCGCCCTGCCGCACCGCAAGCCCGGCCTGTGGGAGATGACCATGGCGCTGGAAGGCGAAGACGCCCGCCCGCCCATGGTCACGCGCCTGTGCCTGGACGCCGCCAGCGAGGCGCGCTCCTCCATCTGGGGCGCGGAGATGAGCAAGGACATGTGCTCCAAGAACGAGATCAAGCGGAACCTGGACGGTTCATGGACCTTCGCCTCGGTGTGCAACATGGGCTCGGGCGGGGTGACCCACTCAGAGGGCACGGCCACCGGCGACCTGACCGACAACTACGTGGTGCGCATGAAGTCTTCGACCAGCGGCGCCCAGCTCGACATGATGAACCGCGACCAGGCCTTCACCATCGCCTCGCGTCGCATCGGCGCCTGCGAGGCGGGCCAGCGCGGCGGCGACATGATCGTCAACGGCCGCGTGGTGGCCAACGTCAACGACCTTGCCGCCGCGACCGCGGCGCGGCGGGCGCGGCCGTAGCGGCGGAGGCTAGACCGGCTGGCCGTTGGTCAGCTTGAGCAGGCCCATGATGCTCTTCACCGCGAACCAGATGGTCAGGATGAAGGCCAGGATGACCGCGGCGATGATGATCGGGATGCCGATCAGGATGGGCGACAGGATCACGCCCAGCCCGCCCAGGCCCACGACCCACCAGAACACCGTCCAGAACATCTTGATCTGCATGTCCAGGTGGGTGCGCACCCACGGCGCCGCGTCCTCGCGGATGACGTAGGCGATGATCACCCCGATGGGGCTGAGCAGGTTGGCCGAGAAAACCCCGACGATGTAGATCGCATAGACGATGAAGGCCGGCACCCGGCCGTGGTCTGCGGTCGAGTAGGGGGCGTTGCGGGCGGTCTCGGTCATGGCTTCCTTCCCGGTTGGGCCGGTCTTGGGGCGTCAGACAATCCAGGTCTGCGGATTGAATATGGGCTCTCCACGGTGCAAGCGCACCATGCCGAAGAAACAACGCACGACGAGCCAGACCACCAGCGCAACGATGGTCAGCGGGAACAGGGCGAAGGGCAGGAATAGCACCAGGGCCGCCAGCGCCAGCCCGCCCATGCAGATCCAGAAGGTGCGGATCTGGTAGGTGTAGTGGCTGCGCAGCCAGGCAGGCGCGTCCTTGCGCCGGTCGTAGGCCAGCCAGGCGCCGATGGGCAGCGGAATGCCCACCACCACCAGCGCCGACAGATAGAGCAGGTAGACCGCGAAGGCCGAGCGCTTGACCTCGAGCGTGGCGGCTTCCGGCGCCGGGATCGGCGCGGCCGGGGCCGTGACGGGGCGGCGGGGCTCCGCCGGGCGCGCCAAGGGTTCGTCGGCGGCGGCCGGACCGATGTCGGCCCATGCCGGCGCGGCCGCTTGCGTCGCCGGCTCCGGTTCCGGGGCGGGCGCGGGCGGCGGGGCCTGGTCCCAGGGCTCGGGGCCGAAGATGTCGTGGTGCGGGTCGTCGATGGCCTGGGAGGCGGCTTCGGCGGCCATTTCGTCGGGCGTGTCCGGCTCGGGCTCCTCCAGCGGCGGCGGGGCGGGTTCCGGATCGGCCACGGGGGCCGGTTGGGGTTCCGGCTGGGGTTCGGGATCGGGCCCGGCGGCCTCGGGGGCGGGTTCCGGCGCGGGTTCAGGCTCCGGCAGGGGCTCGACCTGGATCGGTCGGCGCGGCGTCTGGGTCAGGGAGTCCTCGGTCTCGCCCGGGTCGGATTCGGGCTCTTCCTGGGGCTCGGGCTCGATCTCGGGCGCGCCGTCTTCTTCGAAGAGCGGATCGCCGGGCACGGCGGGGGGCTCGTCGTAGGCGGGCGAGTCTTCGTCCGGGAGGTCGGCGGCGGTGGTCTTCGGTTCGGTCATTTCAGTCGCAACGTGTCGCCTGGGGCGCGGTTTCGCAACCGCCTAGCGCCTAACGGTGGCCAAACCTAGTCCCGCGTCAGCGCGACCTCGCACCCGACGGCCTCGGCGCCCTTGATGGCTTCAGGCTTTTCAGCGCGAACGCGCACGCGGCGCACGCGCGGATCGTCCAGCAGGTCGTGGGCCAGCCGCTCGACATATTCCTCGACCAGCTCGACATGGCCGATGTCGGCGTTGGCCTGGGCGCGGGCCACGATCAGGTCGTAATCGACGGTGTCGGCCAGGGCGTGGATGGCATGGTCGCGCAGGTCCAGCTCGACATCGACGATCAGCGGCTGGCGGCGGCCGCGCTCGTGGGCGTGCACGCCGATGTTGGCGTCGATGCGCAGGCCGCGCACGAAGACCTTGAGGCTCTCGCGCCGGGCGGTGCGGGCGATGGGGGCGGGCGAAGGACTGGTCACTTAGGTCTCCGCCGCCCAGGAAGGGTCGATGTCGGGCGTGCGCCAGGCCAGGTGCTGGCCGCCGTCGACCGCGATCATCTGGCCGGTGACCGAGGGCGCGTCAACGAGATAGAGCACCGCGCGGGCGATCTCCTCGGGGGTGGCGCGGCGGCGCAGCGGCACGTTCTGGGCCTCGGCGGCGAATTCCTCCGGCGCCTGGTGGATCGAGGGCAGGGTCGGGCCCGGCCCCACGGCGTTGACGCGGATCTTCGGGGCCAGGGCCTGGGCCAGGGTGCGGGTGGCGGCCCACAGGGCGGCCTTCGAAAGCGCGTAGGTGAAGAACTGCGGGTTGGGCTTCCACACCCGCTGGTCCAGCAGGTTGATGATCAGTGAGCCCTCCGGCGCCTGGCGCGCGAAGGCCTGGGCCAGGGCCAGCGGGCTGCGCAGGTTGGTCTCCATGTGCGCGTCCCAGCTCTCGCGGGTCATGGACTGGACGCTGTCCTCGCGGAACACCGAGGCGTTGTTGACCAGCAAGGAGACCGGACCCATGGCCTCGGCGGCGCGCTCCATCAGGGCCTGCGCCTTGCCCTCGACGGCCAGGTCGGCCTGGAAGGCCTGGGCGCGGCGGCCTTTCGCCTCGATCTCGGCCACGACGGCTTCGGCCTCGGGCTTGGAGGTGCGGTAGTGGACGGCGATGTCGAAGCCGGCGTCGGCGAGCGCCAGCGACAGGGTGCGCCCGATCCGCCGCGCGGCCCCGGTGACGAGGGCGACGCCCCTCATGACGTCCTCACCGCGCGCCCCAGGCGAAGGCGGCCAGCGCCCCCATCCAGGCCAGCAGGCCCACGAAGACGAAGCCGACGGGCAGGCGGCGCTTGGCCGCGGCCACGGCCATCAGCACCACCGCGGCGACGGCCACGGCGATGGCCGGCGCGCCCAGGAAGGCGTCCGACACGGTCAGCGGGCGGACCAGGGCCGCGGCCCCGATGGCCCCGAACAGGGTCAGGGCCGTGCCGGCGGTGACATTGACGAAGCCGCGCGCGCCCAGGTTCTGGCGCGCCGCCGACCAGGCGGCGACGATCTCGGGCAGGGCCGCGCCCGCGCCCAGCATGGTCAGGCCGGCCAGCAGGTCGCCGTCGGGCCGTCCCGCCGCCCAGCTCTGCACCTGGTGCAGCGCCAGCCAGGTCCCGCCCAGCGCCAGGGCGGCGCCCAGGACCAGCAGCAGCAGGCTGACCGGGTGGGACTGGTGCGGCACGTCGGACTCGTCGGCGTTGACCGCCAGCCGCGCGGCGCGGATGGCCACCAGCAGGGCGCCGGCCAGCATGAAGCCGCCCTCGGTGCGGGTGATCTGGCCGTCGAAGGCGACGAAGAGCAGGCTGCCCGCCGCGATGGCGGAGGCGACGGCGAAGGTCCTGCCCCCGCGCGCCTCGTCCTGGGCTCCGCGCAGGGCCACCATGGCGGCGACGAAGGCGTTGGCGACGAAGGATCCGGCCACGGCGCCGACCGCCGCGCCCGACAGGTCGAGCTGGGCCGCGCGCATGGAGAAGAGGAATTCAGGCGCCGCCGAGCACAACACCGCCACGAAGGCGGCCAGTCCAACCGCGGCGGGGCCGAGCAGCGACCGGGACCCGCGCGTCAGGGCTTCTCCGCCGGCGAAGGCCAGCAGCACGCCCACGACCAGACCGAAAAGCGTCCCGGCGGTTCCCATCGGGATTTAGTCGAGCCGGCCGAACTCGATGACGTTGAGGGCCCCCATCACGACGAGGAAGGCCAGGACCATGTAAAGCGCGGACATGCGGGTCTCCAGAATCTGTGCTTGGGGCTTAGCGGGCCGGGCGAACGCGGGCAAGGGCCAGACGCGGCTGCGGTTCGTCCAGTCAGCCGCGACCGCGCCGGAAGGCGGCCGACGTGAGGTTCGCCACCCAGCCGCTGGTGAGCGAGATCAGGCCGAACAGCGCCACCTCCCAGAAATGTCTGCGGCCGTGAATCCACCCGTCCAGCGCGTCGCAGGCGAGCAGCGCGGCGACGATTGCGGCGAGGATCGCCCAGATCGCCAGGATCCCGGTCACGACCATAAGAAAGGTTTCACCCGCCCGGTTTGCCATGAGCCGCATTCTCACGACGCCTGAGCCGGTCTAACAAGCCCCCATGATCTGGCGCCGCGCCGTCGAGCCCTTCACGAGGCCGCTGTTCTTCCTCTGGTCGCGGCTGACGCGCGGCAAGACGCTGGGTGTCCGCGGCGTGGTTCTCAACGAACAGGGCCACGTCCTGCTGGTCGAGCACACCTACCTGAAGGGCTGGTACCTGCCCGGCGGCGGCGTCGACGCGGGCGAGACGACCGAGGCCGCCCTGGTCCGCGAGTTGCGGGAGGAGGTCGGCGTCGAGGTCGAGGGGCGGCCGCGCCTGCTGTCGATCCATTCGGCCGAGAAGCTGTTCAAGGGCGACCACGTGCTGGTCTACCGCGTCGACAAGTGGCGCCAGGTCGCGTCCGACGCCCACGGCGAAATCCTCAAGGCCGAGTTCTTCCCGCCCGACGCCCTGCCCGCCGACATCACCCGCTCCAGCCGCGAACGCATCGCCGAGGCGCTGCAGGGGGCGGAGGCGTCGCCGCACTGGTGAGGCCTAGGCCTTCGGCCGCGTCAGGGTGAAGCCCATCCAGCCGATGAGGCCGGTCAGGCCCAGCGGGATGATCAGGCTGGTGACGACCGAGACGACCAGGATTCCGACGGGCTGCTGACTGCTCGCGGCCTGGGAGACGACCATCCCGACGCTGGCGATCGCCCCGACCACGGCCAGGGCGGCGAAGGCCATCAGCAGCCAGCCGATGATCACCTGCCACAGCGGCGCCGGCCCCGGTTTGCCGGTCCACAACCGCATCCCGAACGCCGCCAGGCCCGCGCCGACCAGGATGAACGGCCCGCCCAGCACCCAGGCGACGGGCCCCCACTCCGACGAGCCGCCCTCGCTCCAGGCGAACATCCCGGTGCACAGGCCCGAGGTGAGCAGGATCAGCAGTCCGACGATGAGCACGGCGATGCCGCAGCCGGCGTTGGCGCGGTGTTCGGCCGTCGGAGGTTGGTGGTCGTCAGTCATGCTTTGCGGCCTCTCAGCCAGCGTCCCAGGAAGAACAACGCCAAACCGAGCAGGATCGGCACGCCGCCGATCATGGCGGTGGTCAGTAGCCAGTCGGTCAGGCCGCTGTTCAGCCCCCAGCCGTGCCCCTTGGAGACGTCGCTCAGCGTGCCCCAGGTCCAGTAGACGGTGCAGGCGCCGGCGAGCGCGGTGAGGATACCGCCCACCACCATCAGCAGGCCGCCAAAGAAGCCCCGCACGGGGCCGGCCGCGCTCACTTCCCGCCTCGACGCCAACGGAAGCCGGTGACGAACCAGCCGCCCACGATCAAGGCCACGCCGATCAGGAAGGGCACGGCGCCGATGCCGATAGCGCCCCACAGCTGGCCCATGGAGTCCGCGTGCGGGCCGGCGATGGAATTGCTGCCCAGGATCCAGACGCAAAGGCCGGTGGCCAGGGCGATGATCCCGCCTATCAGCATCAGCAGGATGCCGAAGAAGTGGCGCAGGGCGTGGCCGGGCCCGCGGTGGTGCGGATGGGGCGGCGGGGTATCGGTCATGAGGGTCCCTTCTTCTCACGCGCCCGCAGGGCATAGCCCGCGAAGAACACCAGCGGCGAAGCCAGGAAGGTCAGGCCGGCGGTGATGATCGCCGCCCAGAAGTCGCTCTCCTTGGCCAGGCCGAAGACCACCGAACAGCCCACGAACCCGCCCCAGATCGCGCCGCCCAACCCGCCGAGGCAGGCCATCAGGGCGCCGACGGTCATCAACAGCCGCGCCAGCAGCCACATACCTGGGTTGGTCTTGGGGGGCTCAGGGGAAGGGCTGCTCATTTCGGGCGGCCTCCTGCCTTGCTGTCGGCCCTCCACTTCAGGATCCCGCCCACCAGCAGCGCCGCGCCGACCAGCATTGGCGCGCCGCCCAGGAACGCGAAGGCGCGTCCGTAGCTGTCTGATCCCACCAGCAGGTTGAGCGTACAGATTCCCGACGCCAGGAAGATGATCGCCCCGATCACGATCAGGGCCCCGGCCAAAAACCGCTGCCCCTTGGGTCCGAAGTCGCTCCCGCTCACACGAACACCTCCGCCTTCCTCCCGGCCCGCTGCCGCGCCAGCACCGCCGCCCCCGGCGCGCCCGGGCGGTAGAAGGTGTTGTAGGTGTCGAAGGGGATGATCTGGCCCGACGGCTCGACGAAGTGCACGCAGGAGCGCTTCACCGTTGCGATGTCGAAGTTGTAGCGGTCGAGAAACTGGCTGATCACCACCCGGAAGGTGTTCTCGTAGGTCACCTCGTCGGGCACCGCCGCCTGGGGCAGGCAGCAGAGCAGGGACGCCAGCTTCTCCGTCGTGTCGGCCTGGGCGGTCGACAGGCTCATCAGTTCGAAGATGCGCTTCTGCAGTTCCGGATGGCTCTCGAAGGTCACCGTATTGGGGACCTCGGCGACCAGCAGCTCGCGCGGGAACAGCGAGGTGATCGGCGTCACCGTCTCGCCCTGGCGGATGCCGTAGCCGATGCAAATCTGGTCGGGATTGCAGGGCAGGGGGATCATGTCCTCCAGCGCGAAGACGCCCGCCTTGGCCACCTCGCGGCGCACCTCGCTCAGCACGATGCGGTGCTTGTCCGGATCGAAGCCCTCGTTGCGACCCGCCGCCTGGATGGGCTGGAAGGTGACGCCGCGCACGCAGCGCCATTTCAGGGCAAACTTGATGATGTCGGCGATGTCCTGGTCGTTGACGCCCTTCTTGAGGGTGACCACCAGGGTCGTGGAGAGGTTCAGCGCCTCCAGCTTCTCGAGCGCTTGTATACGCACAGACGTCAGGTCCGCCCCGCGCAGCTCCATCAGCGCCTCGCGCCGCAGGCTGTCGAACTGCAGGTAGACCTCGAAGCCCGGCATGTAGGCGGCCAGCTTCTCGGCGAAGCCTTCCTCGCGGGCGATGCGCACCCCGTTGGTGTTGATCATCAGGTGGCGGATGGGGCGGCGCTTGGCGGCGTCGAGGATTTCGAAGAACTGCGGATGGATGGTCGGCTCGCCGCCGGAAATCTGCACCAGGTCCGGCTCGCCCTCCGACTTCACCAGGATGTCGAACATGGCCTCGATTTCGTGCAGCGGCCGGTGCGCCTCACGCTTCACCGAACTGTCCGCGAAACACACCGGGCAGGTCAGGTTGCAGGCCTCGTTGACCTCCACGATGGCCAGGCAGGAGTGCTGCTCGTGGTCGGGACACAGGCCGCAGTCCCAAGGGCAGCCCGCCTCGGTCCTCGACTGAAAGGAGAGGGGCCGGTCGCCCGGCTTGAGCCACTCCTTCTGGGATTTCCAGTAGGCCAGGTCGTCGCTGATCAAGGTCTTCTGGACGCCGTGTTCGCGGCAGCGCTTCTGGTAGAAGACGTTGTCGCCCTCGACCAGGACCTTGGCCGGGACCAGCTCCAGGCAGGTCTCACACAGGCTCGTGGTCTGGCCGAAGAACAGGTACGGCGCGACCTTGCGCGGCGCGATCGTCCCGTCCTTGGCGACTGAGGTCCCGTCCATAGAAAATCACTCCGTAGAGGATCAGCGCCAGGCTGAGCCCGTGGAACAGATTGAACGGTCCGGCCAAGCTTGGATAGGGCTTGAGGAACTCCCAGCCGAACCGCTGCGCCCCATAGACGATGGCCAGCACATAGAAACCGCGTCGCATGGCCCACGGCGCCCGCACCGCGAGGCCCCAGACGTAGGCCAGCAGGAACAGCAGCATGGCGCCGCTCTCATAGAGCTGCACCGGATGGCGCCCGACGCCGTCGCCCAGGTCCACCGCCCAGGGCAGGTGGGTGGGTGTGCCATAGGTGCGGTCCGGCAAGCCGGAGAAAAAACACCCCAGCCGTCCGATCACCGCCCCGGCCGCGAAAGAGCCCACGAAGGCCGCCCCGGTCGAGCCCTCGATCTTCTTCAGCCGCTTGTAGATCTCCACCCCGACGATGGCGCCCACCAGCGCGCCGACGATGGAGTGGGAAAGCGCCGGGTGCGCGTCGCGCAGGGTGTTCAGCGACCCCGCCAGCCAGGCCCCGGCGACCGCGCCCACCGCCACGGCGATGAACCAGCCGGTCCCCACCGTCGACGCCGTCCAGGTCACCGCCCCCTTCAGCCGCCAGCGATACAACAGCCAGCCGACCAGCCCGCCGGTGGCCCAGGCGAGCAGGTCGAAGACCATATGGAAGGCGGGATTGGTGGGGACGTGGATCACGAGCGGGAGTTAGGGGTGGTTCGCGTCTGAAGGCGAGTCCGCCGGCATGCTAAGGTTGGCGGACTTGGGACGGTGGGGAGGGAGAACCGTGACGCTCGAGAACATGAACTACATCGTGCAGATGGCGGCCAATCTGGCGGTCATTGCCTCACTGATCTTCGTGGTGCTCCAGGTGCGGATGGGCTTGCGGATGATGCGCGACCAGGCGGTGCGAAACCACAACGAGAAGAGCCAGAGCGTCAGCCGGGCCATGTTCGAGAACCCGGACCTGGCCGACCTGTGGGCGCGCAGCAGCACGGAGGGGATGGGCAAGCTGACCGACGGCGAGCGCGTCCGCTTCGTCAACTTCTACACCTACGTCCTGCGCGTCTGGGAGGAGCTGTTCATCCAGCATCGGGACGGGATCATGGATATGGCGGTGTGGAAGGCGAACATGCGCATCCTGCGCGATACTCGCGTCATGCCCGGCGCCCAGGAGGTCTGGGCGGTGCGCCGACACCTGTTCACCCCGGACTTCCAGGCCTTTTACGACACCGATCTCCCCGGCGAGGAAGCCCGGCCGCTCTACGGCTGAACCGGCGACCGGCGCCCCGGCGCGAACGCAGACGCCCCTACCTCAGCCCCGCCACCCAGGCCTCCAGCGCCGCGGTGTCGCCGATGTCGCCCTCATAGGGGCGCGCCGGCAAGAAGGGGCCGATGCGGGCCGGCGCGGCCATGGCCACTTTCTGCAGGGTCGAGGCGTAGCTGATGCCGCTGGGCAGCAGCGCCTCGCGCACTTCCATGTAGCGGGTGGCCGCATCGGTGGCGTCGCCGACGTGCAGGGCGCCCAGGCGGCGGAACTGCTGCACCACCAGCAGGCACGACGAGAAGCAGCTGGCGTCGGTCAGGATCACCATGCGGCCGGTAAGCAGCGAGCCGCGGCCGTCGGCGGGGGCCCGCTCGGGACGATCGGCGCCGGGGCAGGCGCGCACCGGCGTGTCGAAGGCCTTGCCGGCCTTGATGGCGGCGTCCAGGCCGCGTTCTGTGGACTCGAGGTAGTTGCGGGTATCGGGATCGAGGTTGGCGCCGTTGTCGCGGCGGAAGGCGCGCAGGCCTTCCAGGTTGCCCGGCGTGGCGCGCCAGGCGGCGGCGCAGGCGTTGGCGCCGGCGTTGTCTTGGACCTGTCGGACATAGCGAGCGCCCATAAGCGCCTGGGCGATCTCGTCGCCGTAGGAGGAGGCGCCGCCGCCGTTGCCGCGCAGGTCGAGCACCACCATCGGGGCGGCGCGTAGGTCAGTGGCCTGGGCCTTCACCGCGTCGACCACGGCGCGGGCGCTGTCGTCTAGGCTCTCCAGGGCGATCCAGTAGCCGCCGGCGAAGCGGCGCACGCCGAAACCCGCCGCCCCGCCGTTGATGGCCTTGGCCACGTGCGGGGTCAGGCTGACCGGTCCGATGCGGCTCCAGTTCAGCGTCACCGTCGAGCGCACGCCCCCGGCCTCGAATTCGCAGGCCTTGGGACGGGTCAGGAAGGGGTTGCCGTCGTCGACCAGCAGATAGGGCGCGGTCTGCACGCGCTGGGCCTCGATCGACCAGACGGCGCGGTAGGTGCCCAGCCGCTCGGCCCCCAGCTCGTCGGCGGAGCGGCCGTCGCAGCCGATCAGCCTGGCCCCCACCAGCGACGGCGCGGCCCCCTCGCGGGAATCGTCGGCCACCTGCCAGGTCCCGCCGCGGCGGGCGACCACGAGGCTCGGCCAGTAATAGATCGCCGGCCTGAGCGCCTGGCGCGACCAGATGTGCTTGTCGCCCAGCGCCACGGCGAAGGCGTTCAGGGTGGCGGCGTAGCCGGCGTAGCTGTCGACCCGGGCGGCGCGGGCGCGGCCCTCGGCGATGGCCCGGTCCAGGCCGGCGCGGAAAGCGTCGTCGCCGACCTCGGGCACGGCGCCGGGATGATTGTCGCGCACCAGGGCATAGGCCGCCTCCAGGTCCAGTTCGGTGAGCGCGCGCCAGTGGGCGGCGCCTGCGGGCTGGGCCGGGGCGATCTGGGCGGCGGCGGGGGTGGCGGCCGCGACGGCGGCGCACAGGGCCAGGACAAGCGGCTTCATGAACAGGTCCTCCAAGCTTGGCCGCACGCTTAGGCCAAACCCGGGCCGGTCGTCACCTTAGGGAACTGTCATGAAACGGGGGCGGATACGAAAACGCCCCGGAGACCTCGCGGTCGCCGGGGCGCATCGTCGTGCAGTCAGGCGTTGGCCTAGTTGCGGTAGCCCGGACGGCTGTCGCCGTCACGGCGATCCATGCGGATCTGGCGGGCCAGGGTGTCCAGACGATCGTTGATCATCTGGGTGTTGCGCGGGCCGAGCTGGCCGCCATTACGGCGGCGCAGGGTGGTCTCCATCTGGCGGATGTCGGCCAGGCTGCGCATCGCCGAGTTGGTTTCGCGACGGCTCAGGCTGCCGTTGCTCGCGCCGCGGCGGATCTGCTGGTCGAGGTACATTTCACGCTCGCGCGGGCTGGCGCCCACGCCGCGCCACATGTCGCCCTGGCCGTAACCCTGGCCGTAACCCTGGCCTTGGCCCTGGTTGTAGCCCTGGGGGTTGCCCTGGGTGTAGCCGCGGTAGCCCGACTGCGGAATCCAGCGGCCGCGCTGGTCGTAGTAGCCGTAGGTTTCCCCACGCACCCAGCGGCCGTTGTCGTAGTAGCCGTATTGGGCGTCGGCGACCCAGACGCCGCGTTCGTCGCGGTGGCCGGGAGCCTCGCCGCGGACCCAGCGGCCGTCGCGATCGTAGTAGCCCTGCGAGGGGCCGGAGACCCAGCGGCCGTTGTCGTAGTAGCCCGGCGCGGAGCCGGCCACCCACTGGCCGCGGCTGTCGTAGTAGCCGTTCACGGTGGCGGGGACCCAACGGCCGTCGCGGTCCATGTAGCCGCCGGCGTCACGGCTTTCGACCCACCGGCCGTCCTGCGCGTAATAGCCGTTCGGCTGACCTTCGACGAAGCGGCCGTCGCGGTCGAAGTAGCCGCTGGCGTGATCGACGCGGCGATCGTTGGAATGCCACTGGCCGTACTGGTCGTAGTAGCCGTAGGCGCGGTCGCAGTCGGCGGTGGAACGCGCGATGGCGTTGCCCGCGACAGCGCCGACCACGCCGCCGACGACGGCGCCGGTGGTGCGGTCATGACGGCCGGCGACATTGGAGCCGACCACGGCGCCGGCGACGGCGCCGAGCACGGTGCCGGCGGCTTCGCGGTTGTCGGAGCGCTGTTCACAGCGGTCCTGGGCGAAGGCGATGGAGGGCAGAAGGGTCGCGGCGGCTACGCCGGCGAGCCAGACAACTTTACGCATGGGGTGGAGCTCCTGGGATAGACGTCGGTGTCGATCCCTTGCCGCCGTAATCCCTCCCCAGGGCGAAGGTTCCTTACTTGCGCGCACTTAATTGGCGGCCGCGCCGCCGCGAGGATGCGCAGGCCGTCCCCGAGGATGGCGGTTGCGTCCCCGACCATGGCGACGGCGTTTTCGAGGATGCGCCGGGCCGCCGCAAGGTGTTTGCGGCGCTGAAACAGGCGCGAACGCGGTCTGTAATGGACGCGCCGCGCCTGTTCCGGGCCCCTGTTATCGCTGCCGCGGCCCTGTTATCGCCAAGGCCCGTTCCAGCCCCACGCCGGCGGGTTTGACGCCGCCCCCCGGATCAAGGGACGATAGGGGCTCAGACCAGCCAAACCCAAGGCCATTAAGGAGTTTTCGGATGGCCGATGGCGCTTCCGAGGCGGCCGCCGGCAGGCTCGCTCACCCTCGCGGCCTGGCATGAAAGGAGGGTGAAGCACGATCCGCCTGTTATCGCGGAACAGGCAATTGGGCGCGGCGCGCGGCGGCCTATATTGGGAGACCCATGGACGACTCGCTCCCCAAATCGACGCTGACCGGCGCGGACCTCATCCGCGACCAGGCCCGGCGTGCGCCGACGGGGCCGGGCGTCTACCGCATGCACGGGGCGGACGGCGAGGCGCTGTACGTCGGCAAGGCGCGCGATATCCGAAAGCGCATCACCCAGTACGCCCAGGGCCGCTTCCACACCCAGCGCATCGCCATGATGGTGGCCCTGACCCGGTCGATGGAATTCATCTCCACCGAGACCGAGACGCAGGCGCTGCTGCTCGAGTGCAATCTGATCAAGTCCTTGAAACCGCGCTACAATGTCTTGCTGCGCGACGACAAGAGCTTCGCCGAGATCGTCATCCGCCGCGACCACGCCGCGCCGCAGCTGCGCAAGCACCGCGGCGCGCGCACCATCAAGGGCGACTACTTCGGCCCCTTCGCCTCCACCTGGGCGGTGAACCGCACGCTGAACACGCTGCAGAAGGCCTTCCTGCTGCGCTCATGCTCGGACAGCGTCTACGACAGCCGCACCCGGCCGTGCATGCTGCATCAGATCAAGCGCTGCTCGGCGCCGTGCGTGGGACTGATCGAACCGCCCGCCTACCAGGGCCTCGTGGATGAGGCCGAGGCCTTCCTCAACGGCAAGAGCCGGGCCGTGGTGGAACGCATGTCCAGGGCCATGCAGGCGGCCTCGGATGATCTCGATTTCGAGGTGGCGGCCCGCTACCGCGACCGCATCCGGGCGCTGTCGGCGCTGTCGATGGAGCAGTCCATCAACCCGCGAACCGTCGACGAGGCCGACGTCTTCGCCCTGCACGCCGAGGGCGGCCAGGCCTGCATGCAGGTGTTCTTCTTCCGCGCCGGCCAGAACTGGGGCAACCGCGCCTACTTCCCCCGCGTCGACAAGGCCGACGAGGACGCCGAGATCATGGAAGCCTTCATCGGCCAGTTCTACCAAGACCGGCCGGTGCCCAAGCTGATGCTGGTCAGCCACGCGCCTTCGGAACTGGAATTGCTGGCCGAGGCGCTGGCGCTGAAGGCCGACCGCAAGGTCGAGATCCTAAAGCCGCAACGGGGCGAGCGGCGGGAGCTGGTCGATCATGCGCTGACCAACGCCCGTGAGGCGCTGGGCCGGCGCATGGCTGAGAGCTCGGCGGTGGGCAAACTGCTGGACGGGGTGGCGGAGGCGTTTGGGCTGGAGGGCCCGCCCGAGCGCATCGAGGTCTACGACAACAGCCACGTGCAGGGCACGAACGCGGTCGGCGGCATGATCGTGGCCGGGCCCGACGGCTTCCAGAAGAACCAGTACCGCAAGTTCAACATCCGCTCCCAGGACCTCGTCCCCGGCGACGACTTCGGCATGATGAAGGAGGTGCTGGGCCGCCGCTTCTCGCGCCTGGTCAAGGAGGAGGAGGCGGGCGAGAACCCGGTCCGCCCCGACCTGCTGCTCATCGATGGCGGCCAGGGTCAGCTGGGGGTGGTGCTGGCGGTGATGGCCGAGCTGGGGGTCGATGACATCCCCGTAGTCGGCATCGCCAAGGGCCCCGACCGCGACGCCGGGCTGGAGCGGTTCATCATGCCGGGCAAGCCGCCCTTCATGCTCGAGAAGAAGAGCCCGGTGCTCTACTACCTGCAGCGCCTGCGCGACGAGGCCCACCGCTTCGCCATCGGCAGCCACCGCACGCGCCGCTCCATGGACATCAAGAAGAGCCCGCTGGACGAGATCGAGGGCATCGGGCCGCGGCGCAAGCAGGCGCTGTTGCAGGCCTTCGGATCGGCCCGCGGCGTGGGCCGCGCCTCGGTCGCCGACCTGGCCAAGGTCGAGGGGGTGAACGAGGCCATGGCCCAGCGCATCTTCGCCTTCTTCCGGCCGGTGCGCTGATGGCGCCGCGACAAAGCCTCGCTTCACGCATTACAAAGGGCCAAGCGCCTCAGGGAATCGCCACATGACCGCCGTCAATCCGCTGCCCAACATCCTGACCTGGATCCGTCTCATCGCCGGGTTGGTCATGTTCACCCTGCTTGCAGGCGCCGCGGGCGGCATCCCGTTCCTGTCCGACCAGCTGGTCGTCGACGCCCAGTTCGACATGATCCGCTGGGCCTTCTTCGCCTTCGTCATCGGGGCGATCACCGACTTCCTCGACGGTTTCCTGGCCCGCAAGCTGCACGCCGAGACGGCCTGGGGCGCTACGCTCGATCCCATCGCCGACAAGATCCTGGTCTGCGGCACCATCCTGGGCCTCTTCGCCCTGCGCCCGCTGCCTGAGGTCGCCGTGCCGGCAGCCGTTATTCTCTTCCGCGAATTCGCCGTCTCCGCCCTGCGCGAAAGCGCAGCCTCGCGCGGCCACGTGCTGAAGGTGACCTGGCTGGCCAAGTGGAAGACCACGCTGCAACTCGTGGCCCTGGGCTTGCTGCTGCTGGTCGAGGCCTGGGCGGCGCTGGGCCTGGAGGTCGATCCCAACACCATCACCCCCACCCGCCAGGCGGCGGTGGTGCTGATGTGGGTGGCCGCGGCGGTGACGCTGTGGACCGGCTGGGACTACGCCCGGGCCGCCCGCGCGGCGATCCCGCACGAGAACTGACGACGTAAGTTCTGCCGCGAGGCGTGGGACTGCGACACTAGCGCGGCCCCCGGGGGCCGGTCTTACTGCGATTTAACTTGGTCGGGGCGGCCCTACCGCGAATAAGCTGCACGGGGGGCCGAAAAGCGATGTCACTCGCGTTATCAACGCTGATCTACGAATGGCGGCGCTACATGGCGGCGATCGTCGCCCTGGCGTTCGCCGGGCTGCTGGTGCTCGCCTTCGTCGGCCTCTTCATGGGCATCGGCAAGGCCTTCACCGCCACCATCGACCGCTCGCCTGCCCAGATCATGATCCTCGGCCCCAAGGCCGAGGCGCTGTTCAACGGCGGCGCCGGCGTGCCGCGCCGGATCATGCCGCAGATCTATATGCACCCCGAGGTGCTGGAGGTTTCCAACCTGGACGGCAACGGCGCGCTCTGGATGAACCATCCGGAGAAGGGCGAGAAGGTGAAGCGCGAGTTCGTCCAGACCATGGTCGTCGACCCCGACGTCGGCGCCGTGACCCTGCCGACCGACTTCGATGAGCAGACCCGCCTGGCCCTTGCTGAACCCTATGCCGTGGCCATGGACGCCACCTCGACCGGGCGCCTGGGGGTCAAGCTGGGCGACAAGGCCACCCTCAACGGCCAGACCGTGAAGGTGAAGGCGATCATCCACGGCTATCCGAACATGATGCAGCCCATGGTCATCCTGTCGCGCCAGACCGCCAAGATCATCGGTCTGACCGACGAAGGACCGCGCGTCGGTCCGCTGATGGTCAAGATCCGCGACCCTTCGCGCGCCGAGATCGTGCGCGACCAGCTGAACGCCGTTTCCGACGGCCTCTACCGCGCCTGGACGCGCGAGGAGCTGGGCCGCGCCAATGAGCAGTCGCTGCTCAAGGAAAGCTTCATCGTCATCATCCTGGGCTTTGCGCTGATCATCGGCAGCCTGGTGGGCGTGGTCATCACCTGGCAGACCCTGCGCGGGGCGATCTTCGCCAACATCAAGGAATTCGCCAGCCTGCGGGCGCTTGGCGTCTCCATGGGCTCGCTGCGTCGCGTGGTCATGGAGCTCAGCTTCTGGGTCGGCGTCGCCGGCCTGGCGATGTGCGCCCTGCTGACCTGGGGCGTCGCCGTCCTGGCGGGCCTGGGCGGCCTTCCCATGTCCTTCCCGACCTGGTCGGTGGTCACGGTGTCGATCCTGCTCATCGTCGTCGCCATCCTGTCGGGCATGCTGTCGCTCGGCGTGCTGAAACAAAGCCAACCGGCGGATCTGCTGCGATGAGTACGACGCCGCCAACCTTCAACGGCAAGGCGCTGGAGGCCAAGGGCCTCACCAAGCGCTTCAAGACCGGCCGCACCTACATCGAGGTGCTCAAGCACCTCGACTTCGACTGCAACAATGGCGAAGTGACCATGGTCATGGGCCCGTCCGGCTCGGGCAAGTCCACCCTGGTGGCGGCCCTCTCGGGCCTGCTGCGGCCCGACGAAGGCAAGGTCATGGCGCTGGGCGAGGACCTCTGGAAGAAGTCGGACGGCAAGATTGACCGCTTCCGACTCGACAACTGCGGCTTCATTTTCCAGGGCTTCAACCTCTTCCCGGCGCTGACGGCGCTGGACCAGGTGGCGGTCGTCCTGGGCTACCAGGGCCTGTCCAAGGACGAGGCCCGCTCCCGGGCCCGCAAGGCGCTGGACGAGGTCGGCATGGGGCCGCGCATCAACCAGCGTCCCTCGGAACTGTCCGGCGGCGAGAAACAGCGCGTCGCTATCGCGCGGTGCCTCGCCAAGCAGCCCCGCCTGCTCTTCGCCGACGAACCGACCTCCGCGCTCGACACCGAGAACGGCATGGTCGTCGTGGGCCTGCTGCAACGCGCGGCGAAAGAGCATGGGGCGGCGGTGGTGGTGGTGACGCACGATCCGCGCCTCGAGCCCTTCGCCGACCGCATCATTCATATTGAAGACGGACGCATCCTCGATGATGTCCGCACCGGTCACGGGGCGCCCGTCGCTCCGACCGGCCACTAGGGGGATATCTCATGTTCGGTTTCTTGCGGCGTCCGTGGTTCTGGATCCTGCTGGTGCTCGTGGTCGTGGGCGGCGGGGGCTTCATGTTCCTCGGCGCCAAGGCCAAGGCGGACAAGGCCAAGGAGGAGGCCGCGGCCAAGGCCGCGCCGCCGAGCCCCTACGCGGCGGTCGCCAACGGCAAGGCCGACGTCGAGGGCGGCATCATCCAGATCGCGGCGCGCCGCGGCGGCATCGTAAAGGCTGTCTATGTGCAGGAAGGCGACATGGTCACCGCCGGCCAGATCCTGGCCCGCCAGGAAGACGACGAGGCCCGGTTGGCCGTTCAGCGCTCCGCCGCCGAGGTGCGCCAGGCCGCGTCGCTGATGACCGCCACCCAGGTGCAGATCGTCACCGCCCAGCGCGAATACGACCGCCTCGGCAAGCTGGTCGCCTCCAACTTCGTCGCCGCCCAGAAGATGGACCAGGCCCGCGACGCCATTGCCGCCGCCCAGGCCACGCTCAGCGCCCAGGCCGCGGCCGTCTCGACCGCGCGAGCCCGGCTGGCCGAGGCGCAGTACAACCTCGAACTGACCATCATCCGCGCCCCGATGGCCGGTCGCATCGTGCGCCGTTACGCCAATCCCGGCGCCGGCGCCTCGACGCTCAACGTCTCCAACATGTTCGACCTCGAACCCGACACCGCCCGCATCGTGCGCGCCGAAATCGTCGAAGCCTCAATCCCGGCCGTCACCATCGGCCAGGAGGTCGAGATCGTGCCCGAGGCCGACGAGACCAAGCTCTATACCGGCCGCGTGCTGCGTCGCGCCGCCATGTTCGGGGCCCGCAAGCTGCAGTCGGACGATCCGTCCGAACGCAGCGATGAGCGTGTCGTGGAAGTGGTGGTCTCCGCCGAGGGCGCGCCGCTGCTCATCGGCCAGCGCGTGCTGGTGAAGTTCATGAAGCCCGGCCAGCGCGCCGGCGTGAAGCGTCCCGTGGCGCCGGGCACGACCGCGGCGGACAGCAACCGGCCGACTCAGTAGGGCCTATTCGGGCTGGTGACAGACGGCCTCGAGGTTGATCCCGTTCGGGTCGATCACGAAGGCCCCGTAGTAGTTCGGATGGTAGTGCGGCCGCAGGCCGGGCGGGCCGTTGTCGCGCGCGCCGGCGGCCATGGCGGCCTCGTAGAAGGCGTCGACCTGGGCGCGCGTGGCGGCCGCGAGGGCGACATGCAGGCCGTCCATCGGCGAGCCTTCGCCGAACCAGAAGAAGGGTTTTCCATTGCTGCCGAGCCCCGCATAGCTGGGGCCTCCGGTCTGGTCGGCGCCGACCTCCATAACCATGGCGATCCCAAGGGGGGCCAGGGCCTTGAGGTAGAAGGCGCGCGAGGCGGCGTAGTCGTGGCAGGTGAAGCCGATGTGGTCGATCATGCTCAGCGTCCCTTGAAGTTGGGGGTCCGTTTCTCGATGTGGGCGGTGACCCCCTCCAGGTGGTCGTCGGTGAGGTGCGAGAGGGCTTGGGCCGAGGCCGACATCTCCAGGATGGCCTCGTAGGAGCTCTCCCGGCCTTGCCGCAGCAGCGCCTTGGCCAGGCGCAGGGCGTGGGGAGGTTGGGCGGCGACTCGGGCGGCCAGGGCCAGGGCTTCGTCCATCAGCTGCTCGTGGGGCACGACGCGGTTGACCAGTCCCCATTGGGCGGCGGTCTCGGCGTCGATGAGGTCGCCGGTGAAGAGCAGCTCGGCGGCGCGGGCATAGCCGATGGTGCGCGGCAGCAGCCACGCTCCGCCGTCGCCGGGGATGATGCCGAGCTTGAGGAACGGCACCCCGAAGCGGGCCCTGTCTGAAGCCAGCCGCATGTCCGCCAGCCCGGCCAGGTCGCAGCCCAACCCCACCGCCGGACCGTTCACCGCGGCGATGAGCGGAATCTGCAGCTCGTAGACCGAGCGGACGATGCGGTGGACGATGCGCCGATAGCGCTCGCGGATGGCCATGCCGCCGCCCTCGAACAGCTCTGAGCGGGCCTGCATGGCCTTGACGTCGCCGCCGGCGGAGAAGGCGCGTCCGGCCCCGGTCATCACCGCGCAGCGGATGGAAGGGTCGTCGTTGAGCGCCTCGCAGACGTTGCGAAACGCCTCCCCGTCCTCGACCTCGGGCATGGCGTTCAGCTTGTCGGGCCGGTTCAGCGTCAGCAGCGCGATCGCGCCGCGCTTCTCGAGCTGGAGGAAATCGCTCATGCCGCTCTCCGGAGTGAGACTCCTGACTAGGCGGGAAATGACCGCGAGTTAAGTCCGCAAGCGCGCCGTGTGGTGCTAGCCTGGGCCCCATGCTCACCCGCCGCTTCCTCTGCGCCGCCGTACCCCTTCTGGCCGCCTCTCGGGCCTGGGCTGCCGAGCCCACGCCCGACATCATCGCCGAACAGGACTTCGACGAGCTGTGGGAGACCTTGCGCGACCGCTACTGCTTCTTCGCCGACAAGGCGACGGACTGGAACAAGGTGCGCGACCTCTACCGGCCCCTGGCCGTCACCGCCCAGTCCGACAAGGTCTATGTCGAGGTGCTGCGGCTGACGCTGAACGAACTCTACGACGCGCACACCCACCTGTCGGATCCGCCCGACGGCACGCCGCGCTGGCCGACCTTCGACCTGGTGGTCGAGCGTGACGGCGATGCTGCGGTGATCCATGCGGTGCAGGAGGATTCGGCGGCGGCGACCGCCGGGCTCAAGGTCGGCGACCACGTCACCGCCGTGGAAGCCCAACCGATCCTCGCTCTCGCCACCGATCTCATGCCCCGTTGCCTGACGCGCCCAGACCCGGTCGCTGAGCGATACGCCTGGAACGCGGCGGTGTCGGGCCGTCGCCGCGAGGGGCGGCGGCTGACGGTGCGCAGCGGCGCGGCGCCGCCCCGGGTGGTGGAATTGCCCCTTTCCACGGCCGACGCCGAACCTGCCCTGTCCTGGCGCAAACTGGACGGCGGACTGGGCTATATCCGCATCGCCAGCTTCGCTGACGCCGCGACGGCGACTGCCTTCGACGGCGCTCTGGAAGCGCTCAAGGATGCCAGGGGTCTCATCATTGACGTGCGCCGCAACGGCGGTGGCGACACCGCGGTGGCGCGCCCCATCATGGGCCGCTTTATCCCGGAGCGTAAACCCTACGCCCGCATGCGCCGGCGCGAGGGCGCGGGGCTCAGCGGGGCCTGGACCGAGTACGTCGAACCGCGCGGACCGTTCACCTACACCCGCCCGGTGGTTGTCCTGACCGACGCCTGGAGCGCCAGCATGGCCGAGGGCTTCCCCATGGGCATGCGAGGCATCGGTCGGGCGCGCATCGTGGGCACGCCAATGTCCGGACTGGGCGCGGCGGTCTTCCCGCTGCGGCTCGATCGCACCGGGATCGAGGCTCAGTACTCGGCCGAACCGGTCTACGACGTAAACGACAAGCCGCGCTGGCAGCTCCAGCCAGACGTCCTTACTCGCCCCGGCGACGACATCCTTGCTGCCGGGCAGAAGGAGCTGGTTCGCCTCGTCGGCCGCTGAAACGGCAAACGCTCCCAGACGGCGCCGGGAGCGCTGGTCGATCATCGAAATTTGACTCGTTCAGCGCGGCTTGCGCGGCGGTAGTTTCACGAAGTCCTGCGGCGGGCGGCTCACGGCGCGCTCGTGTCGATCCCTCGGCGTCACCAGCATCCCGCCCAGCAGGGCGAAGGACATCATGGCGTGTTGCAGGTTCTTGTCTCGGTCGTTCATCGGCATCTCCATACGGCCCCCATGGCCGTCCGAAGACGCGCGTCTTGGCTCTCAGGGATTTTCACCCTCGCAGTCTTTCGGCACGTCGTAGCTTCAGTATTCCCCAAACGCGCGAAAAACTCAATAACTGCTCCGAGATCGGATGAAAATTTCATCCCTCCGTCACACTGTCACATTATAAAAGCTAGTTATCTCAAACAGTTAACATGATTATGGGTCGTGTAGAGTTCAAAGCGTTCAACAAAAAGCCCCGGCCGAAGCCGGGGCTGCAGGTGACCTGAGGGAGGAACGCCTTCTTTGCGGGCGATTGCCTGGTCCGGGGAGGAGGGAGTTCCGGACTAGCCGTTCGCGTACGCCGCGCAGGCGCCGCTCAGTTCCTGGGCATAGACGCCCTTCTGGGTCGCATCGGCGATCTTGGCCGAGTGACGGGCCTGGTCGCGCAGCTTGTCGGCGCGATCATAGATGTTGCCCGTGCGGCCCTTGCTCTGCGCCTTGAGGTAGGTCTGGAAGCCTTCTGCAGACTGACCGGACCCTTCCGCCAGGCCCGTGCAACGGGCGGCGGCGAGGAATTGGCTGTCACTGATCTTGTCGGCTGCGCTGGCGAAGCCGGCCGAAGCCAGGGTCGCGGCCGCGGCGATGGCGAGGGTGAGAATGCGCATGAGGGGTACTCCTGAGTGATCTTTTTGGTTCCGGGGAAGGAACTGTCGGACCATGAGCATTCGCCCATGCGGGCTCAAGTTAAATACTTGACAGATTCAAATGATTACTTGGTCGTAATGTAATGAAAACATTGTAATCCAATCACAGATCAGTTACCCAAACGCCATGAATTCGACACCGAGTGTTCCGCCGCAGCCGGTGCGCACGCCGTGCGTAAAGGTCTGCATTGTGGATGGTGAAAGCGGCCTTTGCCTTGGCTGCTATCGCACACTCAATGAGATCGCCGCCTGGGCGACACTGCCGGCCGAAATCCGCGAGCAGTTGATGGCCGAACTTCCCCGGCGCCGCGACCGCATCGATCCAAGGAAGCTAGGACCGGCCTGACAATTGGTCGCGGTCCGGCGGCCCGGCGTTCATTCAATGCAAACCCATCGCCGCTAGTCTGGGCGGGCGTCGAGAAGCGGCGTGGGTTCGACGAGTGTCATGCTGAAGTCCGTCGCCATCATCTGCGCCGCCGTGGCTTCCGCCCTGGCCGCCGCGCAGGCAGTTTCCGTGCTCGACGCCCGATCCAAGGCCGCGGTCGCCCAGGCCGAGGCCGCGCCGGTCCCGGCCGACGCGCCGCCGCCGGCCGCACCCGCAACCGGCGGGCCGGCATCCCTGGTGAAGGCCGCCGATGGCCACTTCTGGGCCGAGGCATCGGTGAACGGCAAACAGGTTCGATTCCTCGTCGACACCGGCGCCACCACCGTGGCCCTGACCGCCGCCGATGCGCAGCGCCTGGGCCTGGACCTCGATACGCTGACCTTTGACCGTCCCGTGATGACTGCGGCCGGTGAGGCCAAGGCGGCCGTCGTCGAGCTGGACTACATCGCCATCGCCGGCGCACGCGTGGACAAGGTGCAGGCGCTGGTGCTGAAGGAAGGCCTCTCGGCCTCGCTGCTCGGCATGAGCTATCTCGGACGCCTGTCGCGGTTCGAAGCGACGCCCACGGCGCTCATCCTACGGCCCTAGGCCGCCTCTTCGCGGCGAGCGTCGCGTAGAGCTTCAGCCTCCCGCACCGCTTCGACGGCGCGATCGACTACCTCGAGGCCCGCACCCGCCACAATCGAGTCCACAGTCAGGATGCGACGGTAGGCGCGGGCGCCCGGTCGACCGTGCATCAGTCCCAACATGTGCCGGGTCATCCCGGCCAAGTGGGTTCCCGCCGTCAGTTGGCGCTCGAGATAGGGCTTGTAGGCCTCGATGGCCGCGAAGGGATCGATATCTGGGCCTTCGGATCCGAACAGGCGTCGGTCGACTTGGCCAAGGATCGACGGCTCGTGATAGGCGACGCGGCCCAGCATGACCCCGTCCACGTGCTGCAGCTCCGCTTCGGCGGCGTCGAGGCCCGACAAGCCGCCATTGAGGACGATGGTCAGGTCAGGTCTTTCGGCCTTGAGACGGCGCACCAGCGGATAGTCGAGGGGCGGCACGTCGCGGTTTTCCTTGGGCGACAGGCCGTCCAACCAGGCCATGCGGGCATGGACGACGAAGGTTTCCACCCCGACGGCGGCGCATCGGTCCACCAGATCGAACAGCGCGACCGGGGGGTCCTGGTCGTCGACGCCGATGCGGCATTTCACGGTCACCGGGATGTTGACCGCCTCCAGCATGGCGGCGGTGCATTCGGCGACCAAGGCGGGCTCGCGCATGAGGCAGGCGCCGAAACGGCCCGATTGCACCCGGTCCGATGGGCAACCGACGTTCAGATTGACTTCGTCGTAGCCGAATTCCTCGGCGATACGCGCGCACCCGGCCAGGTCGGCGGGGTCCGAGCCGCCCAGTTGCAGCGCGACCGGGTGCTCGACCGGGTCATAGCCCAGCAGCCGTTCACGGTCGCCGTGCAGGATCGCGCCGGTGGTCACCATCTCTGTGTAGAGCAAGGCATGGCGCGTCAGCGACCGGTGCAGCGCCCGGCAATGCCGGTCGGTCCAGTCCATCATCGGCGCGACCGACAGGGTGTGGGCAGGCTTGCTCATCGGGGGCGGGTTCTAGCAAACGAAGAGCGGGTGAGGCGACCGCCAACTAGGCGCGACTCCGTTTTTACCGCTACGCTGCCTTCGCATCCTCGGGAGGGAGACCATGCCAAGCCTGCCCATCACCTCGATCCTTGTTGGCGTTTGCGCACTGCTCAGCGTCCTGCTGGCCCTGCCGGTCAGTCTTCGGCGGCGCAAGCTGAAGGTCGGCCGCGGCGATGGGGGCGACGCGCAGCTCGCCGCCATGATCCGCGCCCATGGCAACTTCATTGAATACGCCGCGCTGGGCCTGCTGGCCGTGGCCTTCGTCGAGGCCGGGGGATGGGATCCGCTCAATGTCTGGATCGTGGGCGGACTGCTGGTCGGCGGCCGGATCATCCATGCCTTGGGCATGGCGGCCAATTCCACGCTGCTTCGCGCGCTGGCCACCCTGATGACCCACCTGAGCTTCCTGGGCTCGGGCGTGATGCTGCTGGCGGGCGGATACCTGACGCTGGTTCCAGCGGGCCTCTAGGTCTCCGCCTCAGGTCCTTTGGGCGATCGCGGCCAGGGTCATGGCCTTGGCCTGCAGTTCCTCGATCAAGCTGCGGCACACTTCGCGGGCGCCGACCGGATAGGCGTCGCCGCCCAGGGCGATCTCTTCGGCCTGACGGGCCACGGCAAGCAGGGCGCCCTCCAGGGCCTCCACCTGCTCGCGCGCGAGCATGCGGGCTTCCTGCTGCAGGCGCCTGACGCGCTCGGAGGTGGTCTCGGGTTTGCGCATCAGGTTGTAGACCTCGCTGTCGCCCACGGGGTGGGGAACGACCTGGAGGTGCGAGGGGCCTTTGGGAGCGGGCATGGCGATAGTCCTTCCAGGGCGGCTCTGCGACCGCCTCTGAGGAGGCAATGCGCGGCGCGCGAGTCACGTTCCCGGCAGTAAGCATTGCGCTTTGAAGGTGTTGCGCGCGGGTGACGCCGCCCCGCACGTGCGCCGGTCAGCCCTGGGTCGGCCCGCCGGACATCGGCTCAGCCCGCACCGGAGGCTTGGCGGAATCGAACTCCGGGAATGGCTCCGGGGCCCGCAGGCCGGTGCAGTCCTGCCGGTGGGCGAACCGCCGCGCCCGGCTCTCCAGTTCGCCCCGGCGACCATCGCGTTCCGGCAGGTCTTCCAGCGCGCGGCGTTCCGCGTCGGCGGCGCCGGGAAAGTCGCCGGCGAACGCCCGGGCGCAGGCCAGGGTGTCCAGGGTGTCGCTGTCGGAGAAGATCGCCACCGCCCGTTCGGCCATCACCAACGCGTCGGCCTTGTGGGCCGCGCGCCAGGGCCCACGGTCCGCGGCCACGGCCCACGCGTACCAGTTGGCTTGCCTCGGCCGCTCGGGCCACAGGTCAGCCGCCTCGCGCCAGTCGGCCAGGGCCTTGTCCCACTGGCCGAACCGCTGCCAGTTCCAGCCCCGGAGCCCCACCACATAGCCAGCCACCTGCCGGTCGGTGAGCGGAACGGCCTCCCAGGGCTTGGCGCCTTCCGGCGTGGCGCAGGCGGTGACGCCGTTGACGTCCCAGTTGAAAGTCCGCCCCGCCGCCATGCGGTAGTGAACGTAGTTGTGGTCGTCGCCCCCCTGGGTGACCATTTCCACCAGCGAGGCGTCGATGCCCAGGATGCGGGCGATGGTGATCAGCATCATGGCGCCCGTGTCGCAGTCGATAATGTGCTGGGGCTCGCCGCCGGCGGGCCGGCGTTCCAGCAGCGCGTCACCCAGGTTCACCGTCGGCACCAGCAGCCGGTAGCCGCGTTCGGCCATCACTGCGGCGAAGGCCTGGCCCAGCTGGGTGAGGCGCGCCTCGTCGGTGACCGCCACCCCGGTCGCGGCTGGCAGTTTGGCCAGGGTCGCGTCGATAACCGCGTCCATCTCCTGGTAGGCCGCGTCGGGCACGAAGCAGGCTTCGTTTTCCAGGGCCAGCACGTCGTAGGCGAGGCCCGCGTGGCGGGGCTGGTAGGCGCGCGGCGCGCTGGCCGGCGGGCAGGGCCGGCGGCCGCCGTAGGCCATGGAGGACCGCTGCAGGCCGTCGGGCATCTCGCCGCACGGAACCAGGTCGCCGGACCCGCCGGATTGCGCCAGGGCCGGGCTGGCGAGCAGGGTGGCTCCCAGGGCGGCGGCGGCAAGGCGGGTGGCCAGGTTTCGCGGCATCGGAGGGTCCCCGGGCTCCACCGTCGCCAGCGGCGGCGGCCAACCCCGCCATTGCGCCTTGATATGGCGGGTACGGTCAAGGTCGGACCCGTGGACGGCGAGCGCACGGGGCTCGCGCCGGACTCCCGGGAGGCGGGAATCGTGGTTCCCTCATCGCAACGACGCGCGCGGAGGGCAGGATGAACAAGGACCGGCTGCTGGCCTTCAGCGACGGCGTGATCGCGGTGATCATCACCATCATGGTGCTGGAGCTGCACGCGCCGGAGAACGCCAGCCTCGCGGCCCTCCATGCCTTGTTGCCCAAGTTCATGGGCTACCTGCTCAGCTTCGTCTACGTGGCCATCTACTGGGTCAACCACCACCACATGATGTACACCGTCAAGCGCGTGAACGGGGCGGTGCTGTGGGCCAATATGGCGCTGCTGTTCTTCCTTTCCCTGGTCCCCTTCACCACCGCCTGGCTGGGCGAGACCGAGGGCGCGAAGTGGCCGACGGTCGTCTACGGCGCCTCCCTGCTAGGCCCGGCGCTCGCCTATTACCTGCTGCAGAGCCTGCTGATCCGCCTGCACGGCCCCGACCATGTGCTCAAGCGCGCCGTCGGCTCCGACTGGAAGGGGCGCGCCTCGCCCCTGTTCTACTTCACCGGCATCGGCCTCGCTTTCGTCCAGCCCTGGCTGGCCCAGACGCTGTTTGTCATCGTCGCCCTCATCTGGCTCATTCCCGATCCGCGCATCGAGCGGGAAGTCACCGGCTAGATCCGCGTCGGCTTCTGTTCGAAGCCCCTCGACCCGTCGTCGTCGGCGGCGATGCGCTCCACCGCGTCCACCCGCGCGCCCGGCGGCCCGGACTCGCAGATCGCCGCCAACCGATCGAGCGCCGAGGCCTCGCCGATGGCCAGGGCCTCCACGCGTCCGTCGCCGAGGTTGCGCACCCAGCCCGCCAGCCCCAGCGCGACCGCCTCGCCCGTCAGCCACCAGCGGAAGCCCACGCCCTGGACGCGGCCCGAGACGAGCAGGCGTTGGGCGTCGCGCGCCATGGGCTCAGTCGCCGTCGCTCAGCGCCTCGGTCAGCAGCCCCGAGTAGCTGCCGACGTCCTTCGTCCCCACGTCGTGGATGCGCCAGTCGCCGTTCACCTTCACCAGCGACAGCTTCACCTCGCCGGTGTCGGACCCGATGACGCGGGTGACCGTGACCTCGGCCTTGTCGGGCGAAGAAGCGCTGGCGTCGGTGACCCGCCAGGTCATGCCGCCGTTGTCCTGGCAGGCGCACAGCGGTTCGAAGTCGAAGATGGCCCCGTCGCCGGCCTCCTGGGCCTTGTCGACCTTGGCCATGAGCGCCAGCATGGCCGGGTCCCACACCCCGTCGCGGGTGACGATCGGGTTGAAGTCGCTACCCCCGTCGTAGCGCGAGTAGAGCCTGGTGGCCCAGACCTTGGCGGAGGCGGCCGGGTCGGCGTCGGCCGGCGCGGCGGCCGGGGCGGCGGCGGGCGTCGCGGCCGCCGGGGCGGCGTCGGACTTGGCCGGCTTGGGCCCGCAGCCGGCCAGAAGGGCGGCGGCGGCGACGGGCGCGGCCCAGGCGAATACGGCGACGGCGCTGCGAGTCATGATGATACTCCCGGATTGAGCACCAGCTTTGGCGCGCTTTGGCGGATGCGGCAACGCGGGTTCATCGCGCCGTCGCCGGACGGTTGGGGCTGTCGGGCAGCCAGCGGGGCGCCGCGTCCGCGTTGGCCACCCTCTCCACCAGGGCGAACCAGAAGCGGTGGAACTTGGCCTGCGCCGCGTAGTCGATCGGCGTGCCCAGGTCGTCCTGGGGCGCGTGATAGCGGTGGGCGTACCAGTCGTGATAGCGCGCCGCCGCCACCGCATCGTCGGCGTCGAAGCCGAAAAGGAAGCTCACCCCGGGCACGCCCTTCTGCCAGAACGGCCAGTGGTCGCTGCGGCGCAGGAGGCCGCGCTCGGGCTCCAGGTCGGCGCGCACCCGGATGCCCATGGGCGCGGCCACCTCGCGCACCGTCTGCCCCAGCGTTGAATCCTCCAGCCCCAGGGTGGTCAGGATGGTCAGCGGGTAGAGGGGACGCAGCTGATCCAGGTTGAGCACCGCGACGGGCCGCGGCGCCGCCGGGGTCGGGTGGTCGGCCAGCCAGCGCGAGCCCAGCAGCCCCTTCTCCTCGCCCGTCACCGCCGCGAAGATGACCGGCCGGCGGAAGCCCTGGCCATGGCGCTGGTCGGCGAAAGTGATGAGCGTCGCGACATAGGCCGCGTCGTCCAGCGCCCCATTGTAGAGCCTGTCGCCCTTGACCGGCACGCCATAGCCGTAGCCGTCGAGGTGGGCGACGACGAGCACCGGTTCGGCGGCCAGGGCCGGATCGGTCCCGGGCAGCACCGCCACCACGTTCTCCGAGGCGTACGCCTTGCGCCGCACGCTGAAGCGCGCCTGCAGCCGCGCGCCGAAATCGAAGGCCGCCATCGGCTCGCCCCGGGCGCCGCGCGCCAGGATCGCCGCCCCGTCCTGGCCGGCCATGCGGGCGAGATCCGGGAAGGCCGCCGCGTTCAGCCGCATGGACGGTATCGACAGCGGCCGCGTCGGGTCGTCGGCGAAGACCACCGTGCGGGCGTAGGCCAGCGGCCAGCGCGGCGGCTCGATGGTGAAGCCCATGTCGTCGACGCGGATCATCCCCGCCGCCCCGGCCGCCGTGGCCGCCTCCAGCTGGGCGGCGCCCGTGGGCTGGCCGCTCCGGCGCGTGCCGAAGCAGACCACGACGCTGCCCTGGACGCCGGTCATGTCGGCCGGCGCGCAGTAGCCCCGGAAGACCAGCGGCGCGTCCAGGCTCGTCGCCATGTCCCAGGTCGGCGTCACCGACACTTCCTGCAGGAAGCGCAGCGGGTGCGCCGCGCCGTCGGCCGACTTCACCGAGAAGGACGTGCCCTCCGGCGTGACCTCGACCTCCTCGAAATTCATCCGCTGCATCCAGCTGCCGCCGTCGCCGGCCGGCTTCAGCCGGGCCCGGGCGAAGCGCCTGGCGACATAGGCGGCGGCGCGGTCATAGCCGGCCGAGCCGGTGTCGCGCCCCTCCATGTCGTCGCCCGAGAGCGCCGTGGTTGTCTTCCACCAGGCCGCCGTCTGCGGATCGCGCGCCCCGCGGTCTGCGGCGAAGGCGCAGAGCGCCAGGGCGGCGCCCGCCAGGGCGAGGGTTCGGACGATGGTCATGGCAGCACTCCCGCGGCGCCGGGAGGGTCGGCCGCGGCCGCGGGCCCGTCAACCGGACGCGGCCGGGCCGGGGGCTCAAATTCCCTGTTTGCCGATGAAATTCCCTGTCTTGCGGGTCCTAAACAGTCGGGCCGGCCCCCAACCCCTTGCGCGCCAGGGGTTTGGGCCCGGCGATTGGAAAAATAACAGGGAATTTCCGAGCGCCTGAACAGGGAATTGGCCCTGCGGCGAACAGGGAATTCGGTCCGTTGGCGACGCGGGGCGTTCTGGTCCTCCGATGACCGTCGCGGGGTGTGCGACGCCAAAAGCGTCCGTTGATCCGCGGGGCGGGGTCAAGACTTGCCCTCCGGCTTGACCGTGGCGGCGTCGCGCGGGAGTGTCGCGGTCCAGTCCGGTCGGGGGGCCGTCAGATGAAGTCCACCTTGCGTCTGCTCGCCGCGCTCGCCGCCGCGCCGCTCCTGATGGCGGCCGCCGCGCCCGACCCGACCTATTCCATCACCTACCCGGCCGGCTGGACCGCCCAGGTGCAGGAGGGGCTGGTCAAGGCCGACAACGGCCAGGGCAGCGCCAACTGCAACAGCTATCCCAGCCGCGTGCCCGACCTGGTCATCACCCAGTCGGAGATCAACGACGGGCTCGTCGCGGACTGGGCCGTGGCCGACTGGGCGGGCTACATGGGCGTGGCGCCCGACAAGATCCAGCTCATCGAGACCCATGCGCGCCGCGACGGCGCGTTCGCCTACCGCAGCGCCACGATCTACATCCCCGTGGGCGCGGTGCAGGGCCAGACCACCGACATGTACGCCTACATCGCCGTCTCCATGACCCCCGGCTGGGCCTTCAACGCCGGCTGCTACGCCCGGACGGATGTCTATCCGACGCTGAAGGGGACGCTGCAGGCGACGGTGGATTCGCTGCGGGTGAAGTAGGGGGACGGGGCGGACGCGATGGAGGGCACGGCCGGGGCCGCACTTCCTGACGCCCACGCCGTGCGCGGATTTAGCCATTCTTCTCTTGGTGGATGACCGCGCCGGTGGGGAAGCCTGTCAAGGCCGCAGCCGCTCCGCGGCCGCTCCGCGGTCGCTTCGCGAGCCTTGACAGGCTTCCCCACCGGCGCACCCTCGCCTGCGAGAGAATAAGGGCGAGGACCGGCCGCAGTGCGCCGCCGATCCCTGGCAGGCACGGGGTCCGCGCGCGCGGACCCCGGATGTCGCGGGTGTCAGCCTCAGGCCGGCGGCGAGATGTCCGCGCTGTTGGCGTCGCGCAGGTGGCGTCCGGAGGCGTCGCCCTCGGCCAGCGACTTGATGGCCGCCATGGCCGCGTCCCAGGGCGGCTCCATCATCTCATAGCCCTGGGCGCCGAAGGGGCCGTGGGTGGCGGTCAGCAGGGTGGTATCGCCCTGGGGCTCGAGGGTGAAGCTCTCGACCTGGTCGAAGTCCTGGTCCGGCGCCTGGCCGGCCGGGAAGGTCATCCGCAGGGTCTGGTCGGGCACGCTCTCGGTGACCTGGCCGCGCATGACCATGCCGTTGTCGCCGGTCCAGACCACCTCCGAGCCCGGCAGCCATTCGCTCTCGGCGGTCGCGCCGGGGGTGAAGCTGTCGGCCCATTCGGGGATGAGGCGCGGCGAGGTCAGCACCTCCCAGACCTTGGAGGCCGGAGCCCGGATGGTGATCGTCTTGGTGAGGGTACGCATGGAGCACTCCCTGTGCAGGGTCGCGTTGGTCGGGTGAAACCGCCGGGCGAAAGCCGCCGCGGCGGGTGAACGGCCCAGGGAGGAAACCGGCGGGGGCGGGCGGTGTTCCGGAAAGTGTTTTATTTAAAGGGGTTGACGGGGGTTTTGGGGGCCAACCCGACGAGTGAAAAGGTCTCGCTCCGCGCGCAGGGCCGCCGGTCTATGGGAATAGCTATCCTGTCCCCGAATTCCCGAATCCGGCCGGCAGGCCTCAGCCGGTCGGCGTCGCGGCGCCCGGCGCCGGCGCGGCCAGCGGCCGAAGGACCTCCAGCTGCGCGCTATTGTAGGTCAGCAGGTCCGGCCCGTCCGGTGTGGCGCGGAAGTGGAGCGCCGAGAGGTGCCGGGTGGTCTCGCCGTACTCGCAGTCCAGGTTCCAGGCGAAAGACGTCTGCATGGCCGGCGTCACCTGGGACCAGTTGGGCCCCGTGACGACGACGAGTTCGTCGGGCCGCAGTTCAGCGGGCATTTCGATTTGCTTCGACCCGTGTGCGTAGCCGACGACCATGCCGGCGTTGAACGCATCGCAGGCCGAGGCGGGCGTCCCGGCGGCGACCAGCGGGGGCGGGTCGGCGAGACCGCAACCCGCCAGCACCGCCGCCGCTCCGAATATGGATAAAGCCTTCAGCCCACGCATGGCCGCTCCCCCGAACCCTGGCTCCATGGGAACAAGAAAGGCGGTCGGCTGTCAAAAGGCGGCGCCAGCGCACGCTCGCCTGCAAGATCGGCAAGACCGGAAGCGAAACCGGGGGGGGCGGGGCGGTGTTCCGGGAAGTGTTTTATTTAAAGGAGGTTGACGGGCGTTTGGGCGACGGCGGCACGGATGATGTCAAGGGCTCGACTGGAGCTTTTCGCGAGCGCACGCAGACCGCTACAACCAAAGGTGCTTGCTCTCGAACTCGGTTGTGCAAGGATGCCCCGTTGGGGGTCGGCCTATGCAAGACGCACTGCTTGAAATCTCAAAAATCGTCGAGGAGCGCTCGCTTCCTGACGAACCATCTTTCCTATTCACATTGATGAGCCCGGATCGCGACGCCTTCGTCGTGCAGGAGTCTGATTTGTGGGACTACAAGGCCGAATGGCCGTTCTCCTATTCAGACGATTACTGTGGTGGGATCATAAGGTTAATACAGGCGTTCCATAATTCCTTTGGTGGTCTAATAATCTTCGGTATTAACGATGAAAGTAAAAAACACTCCAAGACGAAGATAAACGCTAACATCGAGAAGCTAAACGCGCTCTTGAAGACTCATTTAGAGCGCCCATTAGTGTGTCAGCATCGGCCTTATGATCTTGGCGAATTTGGGCATGTAGACGTACTCTTGGTTCCGAGGAAGGCTCCGGCCGAGCTTCCAATTCGCCAGCGAGAGGCTATCGGGCGATACGCGCCTCAACGCCTGTGGGTTCGACGGTCCCACGAGGTTCTTGAGGCGGGCCCCCAAGACCTCACCCTTCTCTACGGCGCGTTCGACGTGCCGAACCCAGACAGCGGCCTGGGGGGCCAACTGCTCGGCTACATCCCACCCAAGCCATCCACGCTGAGGCAGTTTGTGGGGCGCATGCTGCAGCTGGATGCGCTCTTCAATTGGCTTTTGCATACCGACGAGCCGAGGTCGTTCCTCTTTGGGCGCGGTGGTTCGGGTAAGACGACCATCGCATACGAATTCGCATCCTTTATTCGCTCCTATGGCGACCGACTCGTTGGAATTACTGACGAGGCCTTCGATATAGTGATATTCGTATCTGCCAAAGAGCGTAGCCTAAATCCCCTAGATCAGACCTCGTACGCAGTATTCAGTGATTTCGCGACAGAACTTGAACTATATCAGGCAATTCTAGTGCTAGCCGAATATGCTAGCGTCGAAACGATAGACTCCCTTGATGTCGCGGAAGCGCGCAAAGAAATTCAAGATCTGCTCAATACATTCTCGTGCCTATTTGTCATAGATGACGTTGATACGTTGACAACGAAGGGAACTGATCTGGGTTTCGAGTTCATGTTCAGGGCCGCTTGCAAGTCGAATAAGAATACAAAAATTCTGTACACTATGAGGAACGCTCCGACTCAGGCGTTGTCTAATTCAATCGAAGTGCCTGGACTGAAATCCGGTGTCGAGTTGGATGAATTTCTGGAAGCGTGTGCTAGGCAATTCAATGTCGAAATACCTAAAGGCGATGAGTTGTTGCGACGATTTGAGGAAATATCAGAGAGGCGCCCCCTAATTATTGAGACGATCATGGGTATGCGCCGATCTTGCTCGTCATTCGAGCAGGCGCTCGACTTCTTCCAGGAGCGTGGAGGCGATGAGGCGAGGCGGTACGCGTTTAGTCGCGAGTGGGAAGCGTTGCCGCCTGACAACCAAGCGCGAAACCTCCTGACGGCTGTAGCGCTGTACGGAAAGCCGGTTCGCTTGGACGACCTTGCAATCATTCTTCAGATGGATGGCCAATCTGTGATGAGCGGAATCGCCTCGGTTCAAGAAATGTTTCTGGTCCGGGAGGCAGCTCACGACGACACAAAGTTTTCAATGGGTCGTCTAACCGCTGACTTCGTTTTGTCAGAATCTAAGGCGCTGACCTATCACGGAAAAATCGCGGCAAGAGTCAAATTTTACAAGCAGCACGAGTACAGAAAGCCACAAGCCGTAGCCGTTCTGGAGATAAAGTGCGCCGAGGCCGTGAAGAGATACCACGCCGGCCACGCCTTACAATTGATCACTGCGGCGCAGCCATCGGAAGTGATTGCGGAACATCCCGCCTTTCGAGCACTCTCGGGGTGGGTATACTGTAATCAAGTCCCACCTATGCTTCCTTCCGCACGGGAAGCATTCGATTATTGTATGAAAATGGATTCGGAGATAGAAACGCGATACCTACACAATTGGTTTTGGGCTGAAAAGAACGCAGGCTTTGGCGGTGAGATTTGCGACAAGATCTGTGAGTGGGTTATCAGCTCAAAGCACTATGGACCCTCTGATAAGGCTGCGTTCGCTTTGAAGTCAGCGATAGTGCAGTTCGAGCGATCGAAAGACATTGAATTCGTTAATCCGATCGACGCCCGTGATCTACTGAGGGATGCTCTTTATCGCCACCTGAGGAGCTACTCTTATCACCTACAGATAGACATGGGTGATTTTGCCAAGGCGCATAAGTACACGCAAGACACGGCGTTTAAATACTTCACGGACTCCATTCATGCCCAACGCGTTGACGACATCTTCGATTTTTGGAAGTCGCTTCCCGAACGCGCTGAAGTCAGCAGCTGTGGGCCCTTGGTTGACCCAATGATCTTCGCGATGGGTTCAATCTTGCGACGCGTGGCTGCGGACGACAAGCGCCGATACGTCGGCCGAGCCAACCAACTCCGTGAGTTGCTGAAATCTGGAAAGCTGAAGTTCGACTTCGAAGAGGACCGCGTTCGCGCGCTGGCCGAAGTTGAGGCGTTCCAAGAAAAGAGCCGATCTGTCCCGCGGCGGCACTAGCGGAGCGATTGCACTTCTTACCGGTGCGGTTAGGAATCCGCGCAAGCGCCCAAGCACTGCCCCCCTACAACCGCCCCTTCCGAAACCGCTCCTGCGCCTCCGCCCGAGCCTCGGCCCTGAGCCGCTTCGGCGCCGCGCGGTCCACCTCTTCGCCCTGCGCGGTGAGAATGTCGTTGGCGAACTCCAGATCGAGCATCTTCAGCCGCTTGATCTCGTCCCTCAGCCTGGCCGCTGTCTCGAACTCCAGGTTTGACGCCGCCTCGCGCATGCGGGTCTCCAGGTCCTTGAGCGTGGTCTTGAAGTTGTCGCCGACGAAGGGCTGGCCGTTCTCGGCGACGCCGACGTCGATGGTCACCCGGTCGCCGCGTTCGAACGGCGAGTTCATGATGTCCTTGATGTTGGAGCGCACGCTCTCGGGGGTGATGCCGTTCTCCAGGTTCCACTGGTGCTGCTTTTCGCGGCGGCGCTGGGTCTCGGCCATGGCGCGTTCCATCGAGCCGGTGATCTTGTCGGCGTAGAGGATGACGCGGCCGTCGATGTTGCGGGCGGCGCGGCCGATGGTCTGGATCAGGCTGGTCTCGGAGCGGAGGAAGCCTTCCTTGTCGGCGTCGAGGATGGCGACCAGGCCGCACTCGGGGATGTCGAGGCCCTCGCGCAGCAGGTTGATGCCGACCAGGACGTCGAAGGCGCCCAGGCGCAGGTCGCGTATGATCTCGATGCGCTCCAGGGTGTCGACGTCGGAGTGCATGTAGCGCACGCGCACGCCCTGCTCGTGCATGTACTCGGTCAGGTCCTCGGCCATCTTCTTGGTGAGGACGGTGACCAGGGAGCGGTAGCCCCTGAGGGCGACGTCCTTGGTCTCGGCGATGACGTCGTCGACCTGGTTGCGGGTCTCGCCGGTGACCGGGCGCACCTCCACGGGCGGGTCGATCAGGCCGGTGGGGCGGATGACCTGTTCGGTGAAGACCCCGCCGGTGCGCTCCAGCTCCCAGGCGCCGGGGGTGGCGCTGACGTGGGTGGTCTGGGGGCGCATGGCGTCCCACTCCTCGAACTTGAGCGGGCGGTTGTCGATGCAGCTGGGCAGGCGGAAGCCGTATTCGGCCAGGGTGAACTTGCGGCGATAGTCGCCGCGGAACATGCCGCCGATCTGGGGCACGCCGACGTGGCTCTCGTCCATGAACAGCAGCGCGTCCTCGGGCAGGTATTCGAAGAAGGTGGGGGGCGGCTCGCCGGGCTTGCGGCCGGTCAGGTAGCGCGAATAGTTCTCGATGCCGGCGCAGGAGCCGGTGGCCTCCATCATTTCGAGGTCGAAGCGGGTGCGCTGTTCCAGGCGCTGGGCCTCCAGCAGCTTGCCGTTCTCGACCAGCCAGTCGAGGCGCTCCTTCAGCTCCGCCTTGATGCCGTTGACGGCCTGGTTGAGCGTGGGGCGCGGCGTGACGTAGTGGCTGGCGGCGTAGACGGTGCAGGCCTCCAGTTCGGCGACCTTCTTGCCGGTCAGGGGGTCGAACTCGCTGATGCTCTCGATCTCGTCGCCGAACAGGCTGACGCGCCAGGCGCGGTCCTCCTGGTGGACGGGGAAGATCTCGAAGGTGTCGCCGCGCTTGCGGAAGGCGCCGCGCTCGAAGGCGGCGTCGTTCCGCTTGTACTGCAGGGCCACCAGGTCGGCGCGCAGCTTGGCCTCGTCGATGGTCTGGCCGACGTTCAGCGAGAAGGTCATGGCCGTGTAGGTCTCGACCGAGCCGATGCCGTAGATGCAGCTGACCGAGGCGACCACGATGACGTCGTCGCGCTCCAGGATCGCGCGCGTGGCCGAGTGGCGCATGCGGTCGATCTGCTCGTTCAGCGAGCTGTCCTTCTCGATGTAGGTGTCGGTGCGCGGGACGTAGGCTTCCGGCTGGTAGTAGTCGTAGTAGCTGACGAAGTACTCGACCGCGTTGTCGGGGAAGAACTGGCGGAACTCCGTATAGAGCTGGGCGGCCAGGGTCTTGTTGGGGGCCAGGATCAGGGCCGGGCGCTGGGTGGCCTCGATGATCTTGGCCATGGTGAAGGTTTTGCCCGAGCCGGTGACGCCCAGCAGCACCTGGTCTGTCTCGCGCGCATTGATGCCCGCCACCAGCTCGGCGATGGCGGCGGGCTGGTCGCCGGCGGGCTCGAAGGGGGCGACCAGGGTGAAGCGCTTCTGCGACTTGGCCTTGGCCGGCCGCGCCGGGCGGTGCGGCGTCCAGTCGACGGCGGCAAGCGTGATGGTCGTGTCGCTCGCGCCCACGTCATGGATAAACTTGGCGGTCGCTTCGGAGACGCCCGAAGACTGGCCGGAGGACTGCGGCGGGGAGGGAGAACGGGCCATGAACGGAAGGTAGGGACTCGCGACGGCGGAATCCACCCTGCGCGGCGGCGGGATGGCGAACCGGTCCTAGATCCCGTGCGCCGTCATGCAGGCGTCGGCTTCGGCGCGCAGGGCGTCGCGGGCCGGTTGATCCTCGCGGGTCTGGTCGGAGAGCAGGTCGCCCTGGTCGCCGATGGCGAAGCGGGCCTTGTCGCGGTCCTGGCCGGCGCGCTGGGCCGCGAGGAGGGCGGCCTTCTTCATGGCCTCCTCGCGCGGACCCCAGGCCTTCATGGCGGCGTCGTCGGGGAAGTAGGCGTTGGCGCCGACCGCCAGGGCCTTGATGGCGCATTCCAGGGCGCTGTCGTAGGCGGCCTTGGCGGCGGGGTCCGGCGCGGCGGCGGCGGGGGCCGCGAGCACGGCCAGCATCCCCAGCCCGGCCAGCAGGCGCATCAGTTGGAGACCTTGTTGAAGGTCGCCTTGGCGTCGATGCAGAAGCTGCGCCAGTAGTTCCAGCGCCCGCTGCCGTTAGAGGGCACGCCGTCGGTGCGCAGGATCTCGGCGATGGCGCGGCCGCCGACGGTGACGATCGGCTCGGCCACCTTGGTGGCGGCGGCGTCGTCGAGGTTGCGGTCGCGGCGGATCTTGGCGACGGCGTCGTTCAACGCCGCGACCCCGGCCGCTTCCGAGGCGCTGGCCTTCGCCGCCTCGCCGTTGCGCTGGTAGTAGTTGGCGGTGGCGCCGTGGAAGCCGGCGCAGACCGCCTGCAGCTGCCACAGCGGCTTGCCGTCGAAATCGCTGAGGATCTCGGGCCCGTCGGCCTTGTGGAACAGTTGCTCGGTGGCGAGCGCGGGGCCGGCGGCGACGGCCAGGGCCACCAACGCGCAAGCCAATGTTCGTAAGGATTTCATCGCCATCTCCCTGGCTGGAAGCCCGACAATGCCGATGTCGCCGGGGCCGCGCAAGCAATCCTCGACGCCCGGCCAGGCGCCCCGGTCGACCGCACAGCGTGTCGCCGGCCGCAATCCCTTCTACGGCAAAGGTTAGCGGCCGGAGGTCGCGTAGAGATGAATTGAGATTACCAAGTCTCGACCCGTGTTATCCCAAGGTAATCCACAGAAGTTCCCGCATGCCCGTTCAGAAAATGGTGAGACCTGCGCGATATCCTTGCGGCCGTGTTGGTTATGCTGCACTCGCACATTTCCCCGATCGCCGCTGAGCCTTGTGTTTCAACGGTTTTATGTTGCGCTGCAGCACAGACTTGCGAATCGAGCACATTGAGGCCATATTCCCGTGGCTAAAGCAGCGCCTACCGGGGACGGGCGTATCAGTGATCGACCGGGTACCTGCCTTCGAGACGGCCTCGAGAACATCGGCCTGAAGGCGGGAGAAGTGGGGGGCATCGTCGCCCTCGCCGCAGAGGACTAGAGAGCTTTGTTCAATCCCACGCAGGCGCGTGCGCCCCTGCGCGCTCTCATCAGCGCGTCCGTAATCGGCTCCCTGGCCAGCCTGGCCCTGGGCGCCGCCTACATGGGCGGATCGCTGGCGCGGACGTTGACCGTCAAGGCAAAGGCCGAGCGCCTGTCCGTGGCCGCCGAAGAGAATTTTTCCAATGCATCCCTGGTCGAGGCCGCCGGCGGCCTTGATCCCAGCGCGCTCGCCATCGCGGAGCGCCACGACCGTTACGCCGTCGCCGGCGCCGCGGCGCGCGACCGCGCCGCCACCGGCATGGCCGCCCGCCTGGAGCGCATGGACGCCAAGCAGCGCGCCGCCGGCATGCTGCGCGTCTCCATGGGGACCACCGCCGCCGCCCAGCCGTTCCGCATGGCCGGCGCCCTGGACGCCTCGCGCGACCTCGATTGCCTGGCCCAGGCCGTCTATTACGAAGCCCGCGGCGAAGGTGTCGCCGGCGAGCAGGCGGTCGCCCAGGTGGTGCTGAACCGCGTGCGCCACCCGGCCTTCCCGAAATCGGTCTGCGGCGTGGTCTACCAGGGCGCGGCCCTGCGCACCGGCTGCCAGTTCTCGTTCGTCTGCGACGGCTCGATGCGCCGCGGCAAGGAGCCGGGCGCCTGGCGCCGGGCCCGCGACATCGCCGCCCGCGCGTTGGGCGGCTACGTCATGGTCGAGGTCGGCAACGCCACGCACTTCCACACGACTGGGGTGTCTCCCAGTTGGCGTAACCACCTGCTGCGCGTGGCCCAGGTCGGCAGCCACGTGTTCTACCGCTTCGGCGGGGCCGCCGGCGGCTCGGACGCCTTCCGCTATTCGCCCCGGCCCTCGACCGGCTTCGACACCACCCGCCCGGTATTCGCCAGCGTGATCCCGACCCCGCAGGTCAGCGACAGCGCCCCGGCCCCCTACAAGATCCTGTTCAACTCCCCCGGCGAGCGTCCCGCGCCCGCGGCGGAGACCATCGCTGTCCAGGCGGCTCCGGCGCCCGCCGCGCCCGCCGCCGCCAAGCCGGATGCAGCCAAGTCCGCGCCCGCGCCGGCCGCCGCCGAAACCGGCGCGACCAACTAGGCCTTCCAGGCCTACGCCCTGCAGCGCCGCGGCCCTCACCGGCCGCGGCGTTTTGCTGTGTGAGGCGGCCTACAGGTTCAGCGAGGCGTGCGAACCCGGCATCACCACCAGGGCGTCGAAGCCGTGCACGATCTGGCTCCAGCGCGGGTCGGAGCGGGCCACGCGGCCGTGGGTCATCAGCGAGCGCAACGGCCGCAGGTCGATGACGGTGAAGCCTTGCTCGAAGGCCTGGTCGGTCAGGAAGCTGACGTTCTCGTCGGCCGCGTCGGACACCGGCCCAGGGACGTAGCGCCACTCGACCGGGTTGAACTGGGCGCTCATGCCGCCCTTGCCGCCTAAAACGAAGATGTTGAACGAGGACTTGCCCTCCAGGGCGGCGGTCTCGTGGATCAGGCTGCCCATGTCCATGACTTCGCTCATGTTGCGGCCGCGGATCAGGTGGCTCGCGCCGAACTTGAAGAAGGCGCGGGTGGATTTCGCCTTGGCGCCCAGTCCCGACCAATAGCGGTTCCAGTTGGCGCGCATCAGGGTGGCGCGGCGCTGGTTGGAGTCCCACTCCTTGCCTTGGAGCCACAGGTTGTTGGTCTCCAGCGTGCCCAGCAGGGTGTCGAGGATCCAGCCTGACTGCGGATCGGGGTTCGGCCAGGCCTCCATCAGGTCGCGCACGAGCCGCGGGTCGCCGGCGAAGCTGAACAGCTTGGAGGGATCGTGGCTGGCCTGGTAGTCGGCCCAGGCGGCGATCGAGGCCGACAGCAGGGCGGTCATCGGGCCGCGCGCGGCGGGGGGCTTGGGGGCCGTCTTCAGGCGCGCGATCAGCCGGCGGTCGCCGCCCACCTCGTAGTCCAGGCCCCACAGCGCGTCCTCGCCCTTGGGCAGGGCCTTGCGGGCGCGGGCCAGCATCATGGCTTCCTCGGCCATGGTGTAGAAGGCCACGAAGGTCTGGTTGGTGTTGTAGTAGCGCTTCAGCCCGTCCAGGCCGCCGCGGTCGAGCGCGGCGCCCATCTCCTGGGCCATGGGCGGGGAGACCTCGACCGCCATGCGGTTGTAGCCGAGCGGGGCCAGGGTTTCGACCAGCTGGCCGGCCAGGGCGGCGTTCTCGGCCAGGCCGTGCTCCTCGCCCAGCATGAAGAACTTGGCCTTGGCCCCCTCGGCGACCAGCAGATCCCAGCCGGGCCCGGAGAACTGCCGGCCGTCGTAGGCCAGGGCGTGGCGGTTGGCCTGGGCCAGGGCGACCAGCCGCTCCTGGATCGAGGGCGTCGGGGCGGCGGCGGGGGCGGGTTGAGCCCGCGCCTCATTGGCGTTGGCGGCCGCCGCTCCGGCCAGGACGGCGGCGGCGCCGCCGGTGAAGATGGCTCTGCGATTGACGGTCATGACGGCCCCGGGTGCGATGTTGTTGCTCTTGCGGGGTAGAGGCCGGGGGCGCCGCCAACGGATGCGGCCGACGTCATGAAATGTTTGTAACGCGCGCGCATCCGCGCCACGGCCACGAATTTGCAAGCTCTCGCGCGTATGCCCGAACCTGGGACAAGGTTCGTTGGGACAGGGGCCGTCATGAGCGCGACGCCGGCAGCAGTGAAGGATCGCGGGGGACCGCTGGAGGCGCTGCGTTTCTTCGCGGCCGCCTTCATCGTGCTCTACCACGTGGGCATCGAGGCGCCGGTCCGCCTGGCCGAGGTCTCGCCGATCTTCACCCGCGGCTGGCTGGCCACCGACTTTTTCCTGATGCTCTCGGGCTTCATCCTGGGCCGCGCCTATGGCCGGCAGCTGGATGAGGGCCGCATTGGCGGCTTCGAGTTCTTCAAGCGCCGCTTCCTGCGCGTCTGGCCCGGACAGGTGGTCGTTCTGTTCGGCTTCCTGCTCCTGCTGCTGGCCACCTGGGCGGCGGGCATCGCGCCGCGCCATCCCGAGAACTTCACCGCCGTGGAGTTCTTCCAGCAGCTCTTCCTGGTCCACGCCTGGGGCCTGGCCCCGACGCTCGGCTGGAACCAGCCCAGCTGGAGCCTTTCGGTGCTGGTGGTCTGCTACGCCCTGTTCGCGCCGGTCTGGGCCGCGACGCGCAAGCTCAAGCCTGTGGCCGCCCTGCTGGCGGGCCCCGTCCTGGTCTGCCTGGCGGCGCTGGCTGTCAGCGCCGCGCTTGGAGAGTCGATGTACGACCTGCGCGCCGACGCCGGCCTTCTGCGCGGCATTCCCCTGTTCTTCTGCGGCGCCCTGCTGTCGCGCGCCTCGAGCGGCCTCAAGCTCAGCCCGCGCGCGGCCATGGCCTTCCTGGGTTCGGCGCTCGGCGCCCTGGTGATCAGCCAGCTGGTGGCCCGCACCGAGGCCAGCGCCTTCGCCGCAATCCTGGCCATCGGCACGGTGATCGTCGCCGCCGACGCCTGGAAGGGCTCCTCGCCCCTGGCCAACCTGGGCGCGCGCATCTCCTATTCGCTCTACATTTCCTCGTCGCTGGTCGGGGCCGTCTGGTTCGGCGCCATCCGCATGGTCGAGGCCCGCGTGGACGTCGGCGTCGCCGGCGAGTGGCTGCTGTGGGCGGGCGTCATTCCCGCCGCCATCGGCGTCGCCTGGGTGTTCGAGCGCCTCATCGACGCCCCGATCCAGCGCTGGCTGAAGGCGCGCCGAACGGCCCGGGCCGCGGCGGTCGCGCAGGCGCAGGTGGCCGTCGAGGCCTAGTCGACCTTCGGATGCCGCGCCGCCACGCCGGGCGCGGCGCGCTTGAGCTTCGAAACGGTATCGCGGCTCAGCATTTGCGGGTCGACGCTCGCGTTTTCGGCTCCGCCGAAGAGACGCAGCACGTCACCGAGGAACCGAGTGCGCTGATCAAGCGCGGCCCGCGGATTGTCGGCGTATCCGTCCAGCAGGCAGCCAGGGATCAAGAGATAGCCGTCGCCGGCCAAGGCGTCGGCGTGGCACGCGCCGTCCGGACCTCGCAGTCCGGTAAAAACGACGACAATGTTGACCTTGCGGGCAGTCGCCTTGAGACGATCCGCCTGCGGCAGCCAGTGCAACATGCGCTGGTTGAAGGCGATCGGATCGTTCCAGCCGGCCGGCGCGTCCACCCGATCGGCCTGACCAGCGTCGATCGGCTGGTCGAGGATCACAGGCTGGTCGATCTGGATGTTGGGCCTCCCCGGCCGTCCATCCAGGGCGCCGGAGGTTCGCAACGCCCTGCGAAACATCTTCAGGTCATCCCGCGCGACACGTTGCAGCAGCCCGGGCGGCATGTGCTGCGCGCCGCTTTCGGTGACGGGAAAAGCGAAGTGGATCTTGCAAGGATCTGCCGTGGTGCAGGTTCCCGCGTGGTGTTGGCGAGCCGGCATGCCTGGCAGGACGCCGGCGAACCACAGCATCAGGGCGGCCGCGGCGATCAGGGCAAAGACGTAGAGGACGGTTTTCACAGGGTCAGCCTCGCTTTGCCTCAGACCGCGTCCAGCCCGATATCCAGGGCCGGGGCGGAATGGGTCAGGGCGCCGACCGAGATCGCATCAACGCCCGTCTCGGCGATGGCGCGCACGGTCTTCAGGTTCACCCCGCCCGAAGCCTCCAGCTTCGAGACGTAGTTGTTCATGGCCACCGCCTCGCGCAGCTCCTCCAGGGAGAAGTTGTCGAGCATGACCACCTCGGGCTCGTAGGGCCGCGTCTGGGCGAACTGGGCGATGCCGTCGACCTCGATCTCGATCGGGGTCAGCCAGCCGGCCTCGGCGCGGGCGCGCTCCAGGGCGGGGCCCACGCCGCCGCAGACCTGGACGTGGTTGTCCTTGATCAGGATGGCGTCGTCCAGGCCGAAGCGGTGGTTCACGCCGCCGCCGCAACGCACGGCGTGTTTCTCCAGCAGACGCAGCCCGGGCGTGGTCTTGCGCGTGTCGACGATATTGACGTTGGTGCCCTCGACGGCCTTCACGAAGGCCCGGGTCAGGGTGGCGATGCCGCTCATCCGCTGCACCAGGTTCAGCGCCGTGCGCTCGGCCGCCAGCAAGGCCCGGGCATTGGCGTCGATGTGGGCCAGGATGGCGCCGGCCGGCACGTCCTCACCGTCGACGGCGACCATGTCGATCTTCGCGTCGGGGTCCATCATCAGGATGGCGATGCGCACGCAGGCCATGCCGGCGATGCGGCCTTCGCTGCGGGTGCTCATGTCGGCCTTCATGCGCGCGTCGCGCGGAATGCAGGCGGCGGCGGTGACGTCGCCGGCGCGGCCGAGGTCCTCAGCCAGCGCCGCGCGCACGATGGGTTCGATGAGGATGTCAGGGGGGACGGGGATCATGCGGGTCATTCTGCGGCGATTCTGGTGGGGTCGGCGGCCTCGGCGGCGGCCAGGGTGGTGAAGGTGCGCTTCGCCTCGGGCAGGGGGTCGGGGAAGTCAGAGCGATAGTGGCCGCCGCGGCTCTCGCGGCGGTCGAGCGCGGCCTGGCCGACCAGGCGCGCGGCGATCAGCGGCGCGGCCTTGCCGTGCGCGGCCTCAAGCTCATCGATCAGGCCGATCAGGCGGGTCAGGCCCGCGCCGTCGCGCACCACGCCGGCGTCGCGGCTCATGGCCCGGCGCAACACCATCAGCGCGTCGGCGGGCAGGTCGGGGGTGGCGTCCTGGGCGACCGGGGCGGTCGCGGGCGCTGTGGCGTCGCGGGCCTGGGCCCCGGCCTCGGCCCCGAAGGCGGCGGCTTCCAGCAGGGAATTGGACGCCAGGCGGTTGGCGCCGTGCACGCCCGAAGCAGCGCATTCGCCGGCCGCCCACAGGCCCGGCAGGCTGGTCTCGCCCGTCCCGTGAACCGCCACGCCACCCATGTGATAGTGCTCGGCCGGCGCGATAGGGATGGGCTGGATGCGCGGATCGATGCCGGCGGCCTGGCAGGCCGCGAAGACGGCGGGGAAGTCGTGCGGGAACTTCGCCCCGATGGCCTGGGTCGCGTCCAGAAAGGCGCCCTTGCCGGCGACGATCTGGGCGTAGACGCCGCGGGCCACGATGTCGCGCGGGGCCAGCTCCGCCAGAGGATGGAGGGCCGGCATGAAGCGATGGCCCGTCCGGTCGACCAGGATGGCCCCCTCGCCGCGGATGGCTTCGGTGGCCAGCGGGGCGGGGTCGGCGCCGATGTCGATGGCGGTGGGGTGGAACTGGACGAACTCGGGATCGGCGATGCTGGCGCCGGCCAGCGCTGCCTGGGCCAGGCCCTCACCGCGCAGGGCCGAGGGGTTGGTGGTCACGGCGTAGAGGCCGCCGATGCCGCCGGTGGCCAGGATCACGGCCGGGGCGGTGATCACGATCCAGCGGCCGTCGCTCTCCACCAAGGCGCCGCGGACGCGGCCTTCGCTGTCGCTGAGCAGGCGGCGCAGGCGCGCTGAGTCCCAGACCTCGATGTGGCCGGCCTTGCGGGCGGCCTCGCCGACGGCCGCCATGATCGCCGCCCCGGCGCGGTCGCCGCCCACGCGGGCGACACGGGCGCGCGAGTGGGCCGCTTCCAGCGAGCGGATCAGGTGGCCCTGGGCGTCGCGGTCGAAGGGCACCCCCAGAGCCAGCAGCCGCTCGACCGTCTCGGCGCCCATGGCGGTGAGGTGTTCGGCGGCGGCCTCGTCGACGAGGCCGGCGCCGGCGGCCATGGTGTCGAGCGCGTGCGCGTGCTCGTCGGCCTCGTCCACGCCCGCGGCCATGCCGCCCTGGGCCCAGGCGGAGGACGCGGCCTGGGAGATCGGCGCGGGGGTGACCACCAGCACCTTGCGCGGCGCGGCGGCCAGGGCGGCTGACAGGCCCGCCAGGCCGGCGCCGATGACCAGGGGTCCGTCGTGGTCGAGGTGTTCGGTCTTCACGACTCTCTCTCATTGAGCAGGACGAACAGGTTCTCGAAATTGCCGTCGTCGAAGGCGCAGAAGATGATGCGATCGAAGGCGTCGGCGTTGTCGTCGAGGTGAGCGGCCACCGTGGCGACCGCGATCTCGGCGGCGGCCCGCTTGGGATAGCCGTGGACGCCGGTGGAAATGGCCGGGAAGACCACCGAGCGCAGGGCGTTCTCGGCGGCGACTTCGAGCGAGCGTCGATAGGCGCTGGCCAGCAGGTCGGGTTCCCCCTCGGCGCCGCCGCGCCAGACCGGGCCCACGGTGTGGATGACGTGCCGGGCGGGCAGGTCGAAGCCGGGGGTGATCTTGGCGTCGCCGGTCCTGCAGCCGCCCAGCGCGCGGCAGGCCTCCAGCAGTTTCGGCCCCGCCGCGCGGTGGATGGCCCCGTCGACGCCGCCGCCGCCGAGCAGGGTCTCGTTGGCGGCGTTGACGATGGCGTCGGCCTCGACGGTGGTGATGTCGTCCCGGATGATCGAGATGATCGTCATCAGCCGAACCGCAGCAGGTGGAAGACGGAGAGCGGCGAGACCGGCTCGCCCAGCGCGTACAGGGTCGCGCCCATGGCGCCCAGGCAAAGCGCGGCGGCGGCGACATAGAGGGCGATGGCGTAGACGAACTCGCGGCCGGACAAGCGCAGGGCGTAGGGCCTGAGCGCGCCGCGGCGCAGCACGCCCAGCACGCCGATGCCCAGGAAGGTGGCGGTGATCCAGGAGCCGCGCGAGATCAGCCACAGCACCGCCACGGCCGCGACCGCGATGAGGACGCCGCGCTCGAACTTCGGATGGATCCTGGCCAGCGCCGGACCCAGCGCCTTGGAACCGTCCAGGGGCGGGGCCGGTACCAGGTTCAGGAGGTTGATGAAAGCCACGAAGAAGGCGCCGCCGAGCCAGGGTCCGAAGCCCGTGAAATAGTAGGCGGCGAAGAAGGGGATCGCCGCCAGCAGCCCGAACACCGGCCCGGCCAGGGAGATGATCACGTCGCGGAACTCGCTGGACGGGGGCCGCGCCGGGATGGCCGCGCCGCCGAAGAACGGAATGATCACGATCCGCGCCGGACCGCAGCCCAGGGCGTTCATGGCCAGCACGTGACCGTACTCGTGGACGAACACCCCCAGGATCCCGCCCATGGCCACGAACGGCCCCATGGCCCACCACAGGTATCCCGCCAGCAGCAGCGAGGAGACCAGGTTGATGAGGAACTGCTGGGTCGGAGTCGCTGGCTTCTGAAAGCCCGGGCGGCGCGGGGGCTGCGGCTTCGGCGGGACAGGGCGCGCGGGCCCGCCGCCCCAGGGACCGCGCGTGACGCTCACTTGCGCGGCTTCTTGACGCCGGAATTGGCCGAGGGGCGTACGGTGTTGGCGAGCAGCATGAGCAGCAGGGCCTCGCGGCTGAGCTTTCCGGGGCGGATCCGGATCTCCATGGGAGCAATGTAGCGGATCATCAGATCAGCTCCACGTCGACGTGGTGGGCGGCCGCGACGAGGTCGTAGCGGGCCGGGTGAACCGGAGGCGGCAGGTCGATCATCCGCTGCACGGCGGCGCGAGCCCGCTCGGCGACGGCGGGGTCGACGGTGACCTCGAACTTTCCGTCGCGCAGGCTCTCGTAGATTTTCTGCAGGCTGATGCGCTTCATGTGCGGGCACAGGTTGCACGGGCCGATGAACTGGGTGCCCGGGCTGGCTTCCTGGACGTTCGAGGCCATCGAGCACTCGGTCAGCATGATCACCTGGGCGGGCTTGTCGCGGGCGATGATGTCGATCATGGCCGCGGTCGAACCGGCGAAGTCCGCTTCGGCGATGACCTCCGGCGGGCACTCGGGGTGGGCCAGGATCTGGGCGTCGGGATAGCTGGCGCGCAGCTCGCGGATGTCGTTCGCGTCGAAGCGCTCGTGCACCATGCACTTGCCCTGCCAGGCGATGATCTTGATCTCGGTCTGGCGCGCCACATTGCGGGCCAGGAACACGTCAGGGATCAGGATGACGCGGTCGACGCCCCATTCCTTTGCCACGTATTCGACCACCTGCACGGCATTGGCGCTGGTGCAGCAGACGTCGGTCTCACCCTTCACGTCGGCGGTGGTGTTCACGTAGGTGACCACCGGCAGGCCCGGGTAGCGCTGCTTGATCAGGCGTACGTCGGCGCCGGTGATCGAGGACGCCAGCGAACAGCCGGCGCGCGGGTCCGGGATGAGCACCGTCTTGTCGGGGCAGAGGATCTTGGAGGTCTCGGCCATGAAGTGCACGCCGGCCTGGACGATGATCGAGGCGTCCGACTTGGCGGCCTCCTTGGCCAGGCCCAGGCTGTCGCCGACGTAGTCGCCCACGCCGTGGAAGATCTCCGGCGTCATGTAGTTGTGCGCCAGGATGACGGCGTCCTTCTCGCGCTTCATCCGGTTGATCTCGGCGATCAGCGGGGCCTGCATGCGCCACTCCAGCGGCGTGATGCGGTCCTTCACCTTGGCCCAGGCGGCCGCGGTTTCGGCTTCTACGGCAGGGGTGAAGGGAAAGGGCGCCCCGTCGGCCATCGCTTTGTCTCCCCGATATGCTCAATTTGAGCAAAAGGTGCAGCTAACATAGCGCCTCCGCTCAGGAGATCAAGCCCGGTCTCAGGATTTCACCGGGCTCTTGCGGCGCGGGCGCGCGGCGCCCGGCTTGCGGGACGGCGTGGGCTTCGGGGCCGGGCCGGGGTCGGGCCGGGCCATGGCGGCGTCCAGGATGGTCGCCAGGTCCTGCTGGGAATAGGGCTTGCGCAGGAAGGGCCAGGGGGCCTTCACCAAGGTTTCGTCCACCGCCTCGCCGGCATAACCCGAGGTGAGCACGATCTTCAGGCCGGGGCGCATTTCCGCCGCCCGGTGGGCGAGTTCGACCCCGTTCACCTGGCCGGGCATGACCACGTCGGTCAGCAGCAGGTCGTAGGGCGTCTTCGAGCGCAGCTTGGCCAGGGCGCGGGCCGCGGAGGAAACGCGGGTCACCTCGTGGCCCAGGTGGCGCAGCATGGTCTCCGCTACGGCGGCGACCTCGAAGTCGTCCTCGACGAGGAGAATCTTCATCGGCCCGGCCTCCGGCGCGGTCGCCTCGGTGTCGGCGGGGGCGGGCAGGACATCGGTCATGGCCGGCAGGAACAGCGACACGCTGGTCCCCTTGCCTTCGATGCTGGTGATCGAAACACCGCCGCCCGACTGCTGGGCGAAACCGTAGACCTGGCTCAATCCCAGGCCGGTGCCCTTGCCCTGCGGCTTGGTGGTGAAGAAGGGCTCGAAGACGCGGCTGATCACCTCGGAGGACATGCCCGCGCCGGTGTCGCCGACCGTCACCACGATGTGGTCCCCGGCCGGCACCTCGGCGATCTCGTTGGCCGCCAGGGTCCGACGCGCGGTGGTCACCGAGATGGCGCCGCCGTCGGGCGTGGCGTCCTTGGCGTTTACCACCAGGTTGAACAGCGCCGCCTCGAACTGGGCCGGGTCGACGCGCACCACCGCCTGCCCCTCGGCCAGGTCGCAGGTGAAATCGGTCTGTTCGCCGGCGGTGCGCCGGATCAGCGGCTCGCTCTCGCGGATCAGGGCGTTGATGTCCGACAGCGCCGGCCGCAGCGCCTGGCGGCGCGAGAAGGCCAGCAACTGGTGGGTCAGCTGTTCGCCGCGCCGGGCCGCGGCCATGGCGGCGGTGGCCATGCGGGTGCGCTTGGCCTCGTCGTGGGGGTGCTTGAGGATCATGTCCAGCGCGCCGACCACCACGGTGAGCAGGTTGTTGAAGTCGTGCGCCACGCCGCCGGTCAGGCGCCCCAGCGCCTCCAGCTTCTGGGCCCGGATCAGGGCGGCTTCGGCCTGCTCCTTTTCGGCGAGCGCCATGGAGACGCGCTCGGCCAGCAGTTCGTTGATGTGCTCAAGGTCGGCCTGCACCTGGCGTTCCTCGGTCACGTCATAGGCGGCGCCGACGAAGCCGAGCAGCTGCTGGTCGGCGGCGAAGCGCGGCCGTGAGAACGAACGCAGCCAGCGGTACATGCCGTCGGCCCGCTTGTAGCGGGCCTCCAGCGAGAACGGCTTCAGCGAGGCCTCGCCGGCGATCTGCTCCTTGAGGATGCGGTCCCAGTCGTCGGGATGCAGGAACTTGCGCCAGTCGCCGTTCAGCGCCGCGTCGTAACCCCCGCCCATGAATTCGACATAGGTCTTGTTGACGAAGGCGCGCTGGCGGTCGGCGTTGGTCACCCACACCAGGATCGGGGCGGAGTCGGAGATGGAGCGGAAGCGCGCCTCGCTCTCACGCACGTCGGCGAGCGCCCGGGCGCGCTCGATCTCCGTCCAGGTGCGCCCGGCCGCCTCCTCGACCAGGGCCACGTCCTCGTCGGTCCAGTGGCGCGGCGACGTCTGATGCACGAACAGCAGGGCTCGCAACTTGCCGCCGCGGAAGACCGGGACGCCCAGATGGCCGACGATGCCGAGAGCGGCGAAAGAGTCGGCCATTTCGGCGGTCCGGGGGTCTTCGCGGGCATCGGTCATCACGACGGTGCGGCCGCGTTTGAGGTCGGCGTACAGCTTCGGGCCAAAGTCCGACATCGACCACACGCCCTGCAGCGCTTCCAGCGAGGCGTCGGTGTAGCTGCCGGCGACGGTGACCCGGTCGGTGTCCTCCTCGACCTCGGCGTAGCCGACCCGGTTGGCGCGCAGGTATTGGCCCAGGGATTTCTCGGCGAAGGCCGCGATGGCGCGCGGCTCGTCGGTCTCGCGCAGACCGTCCCCCAGCTGCAGCAGGAAGCGCTGGCGCCGTTCCTGGGCGCGCAGATAGTCCTGCGCCTCGCGCGCCTCGGTGACGTCGAAGGCGATGCCGATGTAGCCGAGGAAGTCGCGGCGGTTGTCGAACCGAGGCCGGGTGGTGGCGCGCAGCCAGCGCCATTGGCCGCGGCCGTCCTTGAAGCGCGCCTCGAAGGCGAAGGCCTCGCGCCGCGACCAGCCCGCCTCGCGCGCCTGGTGCACGCGTTTGACGTCGTCGGGGTGCAGCCGGTCGCGCCAGCCGTCGGCGAGCACGGCTTCGGCCTTGGGCCCGAAGAACTCCTTGGTGGCCTGGTTGACGAAGGCGATGCCGCCTTCCAGGTCGCTGACCCAGATCGGGGCAGGCGCGGAGTCGGCCATGGCGCGGAAACGCGCCTCGCTCTCGCGCAACACCTCCTCGGCCTGACGCGCCTCGGTGACGTCGACGTTGACCCCGATCATCCCCAGGAACTGGTTGTCGGCCCCGAAGCGCGGCTGGGCCCGGGTGTGCAGGATGCGCCACTCGCCGTCGGCGCGGCGATAACGGGCCTCGACCTCGAAGGCCTGCCTGGCCTCCATGGCCGCGCCGAACCGTTCGAACAGGCCCGGCGCGTCCTCTTCGTGAAGGGTCTGGGCCCAAGTGAAGGTCTGAAGATAATCCTCGCCCAGGCCCCAGAATTCGCGCTGGGCGGTGTTCAGGTAGACGCAGGCGCCCGTCTCGTCGCCCATCCACAGATTGACGGGCGCGCGGTCCGAGATGAGGCGGAAGCGCGCCTCGCTCTCGCGCAGCGCCGCCTCGGCCTCGCGGCTGGCGGTGGTGTCGAAGGCGATGCCGACATAGCCCATGAATTGTCCCTGGGCGCCCAGGCGAGGGCGGCAGCGGGCCTGCACCCAGCGGTATTCGCCCGCGGCGTTGCGGAAGCGCGCCTCGAACGCGTAGGGCTGGCCAGTGAGGCGCTGCGTCTGGCTCAACTCGATGATGCGGTCGCGGTCGTCGGGGTGCAGCAGGCTGACCCAGACGTCGCCCAGCAGGTCGCCCTGGTTGAGGCCGAAGAACTCCGAGAAGCCCTCGTTGACGAACTCGACGCCGCCTTCGGGGCGGGTCACCCACACCGGCGAGGGGGCCGAGTTGGCCATGGTGCGGAAGCGCTCCTCGCTTTCGCGCAGGCTCTGGTCGGCCAGCTTCTGGTCGGTGATGTCGCGATTGACGCCGTGGACGCGCACGACCTTGCCGGCCGCGTCCCGCACCGGTTCGCCGCGGCTGGTGAACCAGCGCACCGCTCCGTCCTCGCCCACCACGCGGTATTCGGAGTGATAGACGTCACCGTCCTCCAGCACACGCCGCCGCGCTTCCATGATGACCTCGTAGTCATCGGGATGGACCTTGCGGGCGACTTCAAGGAAGGGGAGCGTGTCGTCCTTCAGGATGCGCCAGTTGCGCAGATACCCGTCGGACAGGATCAGGGTGTCGTCGGCGACGTCCCATTCCCAGGTGCCCAGCGCGCCCGCTTCATGGGCCATGCGCAGGCGCTGCTCGCCGCTCTCGAACCCGGAAACGGCCGCCGCCTCCGAGGCGAAGGCGCGGCGCAGGGCGGAGGCGATCTCGGCGGTGAACCAGCCGGTGATGGCGACCAGCAATACGCCGATCAGGAACTGGCGAACGTCGATGGGATCCGGGTGCAGCCAGGCCAGCACCCAGGCGGCGCCGATGCCGCCGGCCAACGCCATATAGGCCCCGCGCCGTCCGGCCCACAGGCCCGCGACGATCACGCCGGGAAGGAACACGGTTGAGCCGCCGAGACTGCCCAGCAGGGGGGTGAGCGCGGCGCGAAGCAGGGCGCAGGCCAGCACGCAGGCCATGGCGGAGCCGAACGCGCCCAGCCACCCGCGGCTGCCCGTCAACGCCAGACGCCTTACAAGCTTCTCGAACCCCATCCGTCCTCTCGACGCGCCCCTCGGCGCGCGCCCCGACGCTACAGCGAAGCGGCCCCCCGACCCAAGCTTGGCCTTGAACGCGCCGAAGGCGATTCGGTTCATCCTCGCAAGCTTCACTGACGATGGCTGCTGACCCCGCCGCGTTCCTCCTCTAAGCAGCGGTCATGTTGAAGGGTTTTCGCGCCATCCCACGCGGCGTCTGGGCGGTGGGCTTCGTCTCGCTGCTTATGGATGTCTCCTCGGAGATGATCCACAGCCTGCTGCCCCTGTTCCTGGTCTCCGGCCTGGGCGCCAGCGTGGCCCTGGTCGGGCTGATCGAGGGCGCGGCCGAGGCGACGGCGTCGATCACCAAGGTCTTTTCGGGCTGGCTCAGCGACCGGCTGGGAAATCGCAAGTGGCTGACCGTCGCCGGCTACGGCCTGGCGGCCATTTCGAAGCCACTGTTTCCTCTCGCCCACAGCCCGCTGACCGTGTTCACGGCGCGCTTCGCCGACCGCATCGGCAAGGGCCTGCGGGGCGCACCGCGCGACGCCCTGGTGGCCGACCTGGTGGAGCCGGGGCAGCGCGGGGCGGCGTTCGGGCTGCGCCAGTCCCTGGACACCGTCGGCGCCTTCGCCGGCCCGCTGATCGCCATCGCCCTTATGATGACCCTGGCCGGCGACATCCGCGCCGTCTTCGCCTGGGCCATCGTGCCGGCCCTCATGGCCGTGCTGGTGCTGATCTTCGGGGTGCAGGAGCCGCCGCGCTCGACGCCCGCCGGCAAGGCGGCGTCGCCGGTAAAGGTGTCGGAGGTCCGTGACCTGGGGCCCGCCATGTGGAGCGTGCTGGGCCTGGGCGTGGTCTTCACCCTGGCGCGCTTCAGCGAGGCCTTCCTGCTGCTGCGCGCCTCGGGGGCGGGCGTGCCGCTGGCCTTCGTGCCGCTGGTGCTGGTGGTCATGAATGTCGTCTACGCCGCCGTCGCCGCCCCGGCCGGCAGCCTGTCGGACCGCATCGGCGTGAAGGGCCTGTTGGCGGCCAGCCTGGCTGTGCTCATCGCCGCCGACATCGCGCTCGCCTTCTTCGGCTCCATCGCCGGCGTGATGATCGGCGTGGCGCTCTGGGGCCTGCACATGGGCCTGTCCCAGGGCCTGCTGTCGGCGCTGGTGGCCGACGCGGCCCCGGCGCGGCTGCGGGGCACAGCCTTTGGCATTTTCAACCTGGTCACCGGCGTGGCCATGCTGGCCGCCAGCGGCCTGGCGGGGGTGCTGTGGTCCTACGTCGGTCCGCAGGCCACCTTCCTCGCCGGCGGCGGATTCGCCGTCGTCGCCCTTCTGGGGTTCATGCTGAGGCCGGTGCCGCGGCCAACGGGCTGACGGAGCGCACGCGCGTCGTGCTATGGGCCCGCCATGGCCGCCGAGATTTCCATCAACGACCACATCGCCATCGACGAGGACGAGCTCGTCCTCAAGGCCGTGCGCGCGTCGGGGCCGGGCGGACAGCATGTGAACAAGACCTCCACGGCGGTGGAGCTGCGCTTCGACGTGCTGAATTCCCCCAACCTGCCTGAAGGCGTGAAGGCGCGGGTGAAGGGGATCGCGGGGCGGCGCATGAACCTGGAAGGGGTTATCGTGCTGCAGGCCGAGCAGCACCGCTCCCAGGAGCGAAACCGCATCGACGCGGTCGAACGGTTGGTGGAAATCCTCAAGAAGGCGGCCGAGCCGCCCCCGCCGCCGCGCAAGAAGACCCGGCCCACCCGCGCCTCCAAGGAACGCCGCCTGGTCGCCAAGAAAACCCGCGGCACGGTGAAGGCCAATCGCGGCCGTCCCGATTTCGAATAGCGCCACAGCAGCCTTTTCGACGGATTTACGCTATGGTCGCGTGTAACCACGCAAGGCCGAAAGCCTTTCTGCTTAACGATCTTTAACTGGCGCTCGCCGTAAACCCGCCCGAAAACGCGGGTATCTCTTGGATACGGCGCCTGGGCGCCCCATCTGACGCTGCCGCGCAATCGATCACTGAAGGACCATCCACGAAGGCCATGACCAGCCTGAGGACGAAACTTTCCGGCAAGGGCCACGCCATCGCGAGCTTCGCGGCCGCTGGCATCGCCATGGTCGTCCTGTCGCTGGGTCTTTCGGCGTCGGCGGGTCCGTGGCCCTTCGGTCGCTCCGACGCCGCGAAGAACGTCATCGCCGCCACCCGCGGCGACATCTCCGACGCCTCGCTGAAGCGCATGATGGCGACGATGGACCCGGCCATGGCCGCCTTCGCCGCCCGCCACGATCCCGCCGCCAAGCCCCAGCCCTGGGGCCTGACGCCCGGCTGGGCCAGCCTCGACATGCGCTATCGCCCCAGCCTGGAGTTCCAGGCCGTGGACGCCATGGCGGCGCAGAAGCTGAACGCCTCGATTCCGGCGGTGACGGGCATGCTGCGCCCGGTGCAGCCCTTCGTGCTGCCCACCGCCGCGCCGGAATACGACCGCGCCCTGCGCTGCCTGACCCAGGCCGTCTATTACGAAGCCGCCCTGGAGCCGACCAACGGCCAGGAGGCGGTGGCCCAGGTGGTGCTGAACCGCGTGCGCGATCCCAACTATCCCAACAGCGTCTGCGGCGTCGTCTATGAGGGCGCCGAGCGCGTCACCGGCTGCCAGTTCAGCTTCACCTGCGACGGCTCCCTGGCGCGCGCGCCGGTGGGCTGGGCCTGGAAGCGTTCGCAGGACGTGGCCAAGGCAGCATTGGCCGGCCACGTCGCCGCCCAGGTCGGCACCGCGACCCACTATCACGCCGACTATGTGCTGCCCTACTGGAGCCCGTCGCTGGGCAAGATCACCCAGATCGGGGCCCACATCTTCTACCGCTGGCGCGGCGCGGCGGGCGAGACCGCCGCCTTCACCGACCGCTACGCCGGGCGCGAGCCGTTCATCAACGAGGCCGTCTTCGCGCGGCCCCGCGTGGCCATGGGCAAGGCGGCCCTGACCCTGGCCAATGCCACGACGGTCGTTTCGGCCGAAACAGGCGAGACCCGCGTCATCGCCACGCTGGGCGGCCGCCGCCTTGGCACCAAGGACGAGATCGCGGCCATCAACGCGCGCCTGGCCGCCTTCGAACAGGCCCAGGGCCTGGCACGCCCGGCCGCGCCGCCGCCGCCGGGCGTGACGCCGATGGCCGTGCAGGAAGTCGGCCGACCCGCCGCCCCGGTCCGCCGCGGGGCCGAGCCGGCCGAGACGGCCGATCCGGCCCCGCCGGCCAACTAACCACAGCTCCCGGCGCCGCGCGGGTTGCGGCGGCCTGCGGGCGCGCATACCTCCACCCCATGCAAATGCGCCCCCTCGGCCGGTCCGGCCTCTCCATCGCTCCGCTCATGCTGGGGGGAAACGTGTTCGGCTGGACGGCGGACAAGGCGACGTCCTTAGCCGTGCTCGACGCCTTCGCCGACGCCGGCTTCAACGCCATCGACACGGCGGACTGCTATTCGATGTGGGTCCCGGGCAACCAGGGCGGCGAAAGCGAGACGATCATCGGCGAATGGCTGAAGCGGCGCGGCCGCCGCGACGACCTGGTCATCGCCACCAAGGTCGGCTGGGAGCTGGCGCCGGACCGCAAGGGCCTGTCGGCGCACTGGATCCAGCAGGCCTGCGAGGACAGCCTGCGCCGCCTGGGCGTCGACCACATCGACCTCTACCAGAGCCACGTCGATGACTCGACGATCCCCTTCGAGGAGACCCTGTCGGCCTACGGCCGACTGATCGAGCAGGGCAAGGTGCGCGCCATCGGCTGCTCGAACATCTCCGGCGTGCGGCTGGAGGAGGCGCTGGCGGTCAGCGCGCGCGAGAACCTGCCGCGCTACGAGACTGCCCAGCCGCGCTACAACCTCTATGACCGCAAGGAATACGAGACTGAGCTGGCCCCCGTGGTCGCCGCGCATGGCCTGTCGACCATTCCCTTCTACGGCCTGGCGGCGGGCTTCCTGACCGGCAAGTACCGCTCCTTCGACGACCTGCAGGGCAAGGCCCGCGGCGCGCGGGTGAGGGACTACATCAACACGCGCGGGCTCAAGATCCTGGGCGTGCTGGATGAGATCTCGGCCCAGCTGGGCGCCACGCCGGCGCAGATTGCCCTGGCCTGGCTGATGACCCGCCCGACCCTCGCCGCCCCCATCGCCAGCGCCACCAGCGTCGAGCAACTGAGCGAACTCCTGAAGGCGGCGGACCTCAGCCTGGATGCAGCGACCCTGGCCAGGCTCGACGCGGCCAGCGCCTAGACGGTCACTTACGACTCACCACTGCCCGATCTTCTCAGCCTCGTGGTGGCTGATCGGGTGGTGGGCCTTGGCGTGGTCTTCCTCGGCCAGCAGCCGCACCGCCTCCAGCGCCGCCATGCAGCCCATGCCCGCGGCGGTCACCGCCTGGCGATAGACGTCGTCGGTGACGTCGCCGGCGGCGAAGACGCCGGTGATCTCGGTGGCGGTCGTGCCCGGCTTGACCACCAGGTAGCCGCCTTCCTTGGTCGCCAGCTGGTCCTTGAACAGTTCCGAGGACGGCGCGTGGCCGATGGCGATGAAAACGCCGTCGCAGGCCAGTTCGCGCAGCTCGCCCGTCTTGGTGCTCTTCAGGCGGATGCCGGTGACGCTGTTGGGGTTGGCGGTTCCCAGGATCTCGTCGATGGCGTGGTCCCAGATGACCTCGATCTTGGGTTCGGCGAAGAGGCGCTCCTGCAGGATCTTCTCGGCGCGGAACTCGTCGCGGCGGTGCACGACCGTCACCTTCGACGCGAACTTGGTCAGGAACAGCGCCTCCTCGACCGCGGTGTTGCCGCCGCCGACCACGACGACCTCCTTGCCGCGGTAGAAGAAGCCGTCACAGGTGGCGCAGGCCGAGACCCCGAAGCCCTGGAAGGTCTGTTCGCTGGGCAGCCCCAGCCACTTGGCCTGGGCGCCGGTTGAGATGATCACCGTCTCGGCCAGGAACTCCGCGCCAGAGTCCAGCTTGAGGCGGAAGGGGCGCGAGGACAGGTCGCAGCTGGTGACGATGTCCTCGATGGTCTCCGCGCCCATGTGCTCGGCCTGGGCGCGCATCTGGTCCATCAGCCAGGGACCCTGGATGGTCTCGGCGAAGCCGGGATAGTTCTCGACGTCGGTGGTGATGGTCAGCTGGCCGCCGGGCTGGATGCCGGCGATGACCACCGGCTCGAGCATGGCGCGCGCGGCGTAAAGCGCTGCGGTCCAGCCGGCGGGGCCGGAGCCGACGATGGCGACGCGGACTTTGCGAGGTTCGGAGCGGGGGGAGGCGGGATTCGACATGGGGCCTAATCTAGGGATGATTCCGCCGGTCCGCATCGGCGGACTTGAGCCTGGGGAGGCGCTCATGAAGACCTACGCCATCTTGGCCGCGCTGGTGGCCGCCATCGTCGCCGCCATCGGCACGGTGCAGTACGGCCTGCTTTACGGAATCATCGGCGGGGTCGTGGGGGGCGCGGTGGTGGCCATCTTCGGCATGCTGTTCGGCAAGAAATCGCCGCCGGCGTCCTGAGGGTGAAGGCTCCCAACCTCGGCATAGCCATTGCGCTTGGCGTGGCGGTGGGCGTGGCCATCGGCGCGGCCCTGCACCAGGTGGCCATGGGCGTCGCGATCGGCGTGGCCATCGGCGTGGCGGTCGGGATGCTGCACCGGCCCAAGGGCTAGGCGCGGGCGTCCAGGCGTTTCAGGACCTCCGCCGCCGCCCGCTCGGTCTCGTTCAGCGGCTCGTAGGTCCAGGGCTCCAGCGCGCCCGAGAACGGCCGCGACGCGCCCAGCCTGCGCAGCTCGGCGTGGAACAGGTCGAATTTCTTCGACGAGCCGTCCATGGCCAGGATGTGCACCGGTTTGCCGGTCGTGGCGGCCTCCGCGGCCATGTTGGTGGAATCGGCGGTGACGGCGATGTGGTCGGCGGCGGCCAGGAAGGCGAAGTAGGGATTGGGACCCTCGCCGTCCCAGACGATCCCCGGAAGCTGCTTGAGGCGGTGCGCCATCAATTCCCGCGCCGCATCGGGCGTGCGGCGCGAGAAACTGACCAGCACCGATCCGCCGGCCTTGCCGACCGCCGCCGCGATCTCGTCGGCCATGGCGATGGCGCGCGCCGGGGTCAGGTCGTGGGCCCTGGACTTGCCGCCGATCAAGACTGCCAGGCGCGGATGGGGCAGGGCCTTGAACTGTTTGGCGAAGGGTTTCAGCTCCGCCTTCAGTCGCTCCGGCGTCACCCGGTGCGGCGAGCCGGTGATGGGCACGACGTTGTCGCCCGCCAGGCGGTCATGGTTGGGCGGAATGACCAGGTCGAACATGCCCGCCGGCCAGCGCGGGTCCTGCACCTGCACCACGAAGGTCTTCCGCAGCGACCAGCCGCGGATGCACATGGCGAAGGTCACCGCCGTGCGGCCGGCCCCGATCCACAGGTCGGGCCAGGGCGGCTCCAGCTTGTCGGAATCGCGCGCCAAGTGCAGCCTTGGCGACAGCTGCAGAGGCGCGGGCAGCAGGCGGTAAAGCCCGTTGAACTTCAGGCGCTTGTTGACGATCTCGGCCGGCCGCAGGCGCGCGATCGCCTCGGCCAGGCCCAGGACCTGGCTCTCGATGCCGGCGCGGCCATCGGAGACCGCCCAGATGGTCAGCTTGTCGGCTTTGGCGCTCAGCGCCACTCGACCTTGAGGATCTCGTAGGCCTTGACGCCGCCCGGGGTGTTCACCTCGACCACGTCCTTGACCTCCTTGCCAATCATGGCGCGGGCCAGGGGCGAGGCGACCGAGATCTTGCCCAGCTTCACGTCGGCTTCGTGCTCGCCGACCAGCTGGTAGCGGGCCTTCTCGTTGGTGTCCTCGTCGACCACCGAGACGGTGGCGCCGAACTTCACCTGCTTGCCCGACAGCTTGGAGACGTCGATCACCTGGGCGCGGCTGATCTTGTCCTCGATCTCGGCGATGCGGCCTTCGATCCAGCCCTGACGCTCCTTGGCGGCATGGTATTCGGCGTTCTCAGACAGGTCGCCATGCGAACGCGCTTCGCTGATCGCCGCGATAACGCTCGGACGTTCAATCGACTTCAAACGCTTCAGTTCTTCGTCGAGGACCTTGTAGCCCTCGCCGGTCATCGGCACTTTTTCCATGTCGCGATAGGGTCGCCAACTCGCCCGAGTAGAGAGGATTCTAAGACGCAAAAGCCGACCGCGGGCGGAGGCGGTCGGCGGCGGATAGACTAGGCCTGAAAACTCCGGTTTTCAAGTCGCCCCGGATTTGGGGTCCTAAACCGGGTTAACGGCGCCCTTGGCGGGTCAGGCGGTTTTGCTCGTCGCGGCTGGGCCGTTCGATGCGCACGTCGGCGATGATCATGCGCGGACCCATGGCCTGGTGGCAGTAGCCGTTGGCCCAGGTCAGCCCCTCGCCGCCCTGGCTGGCGATGCCGGTGCGGATCGCCTCGCAGGTGTGGATCACGCCATAGACGGTCACGCGCAGCGGCCCGTGCGCCTCCAGCCGCTCGGCGAAGGGGGCCGACGCCTCGGCGCCGATGCGCTGGCCCTCGGTCAGTTCCCAGCCTTCCATGCCGTCAGACAGCCCGTAGGCGTCGCTGTCGGCATACAGCACGCCGCCCTCCCAGATGCCGGAAACACCGACGCAGCGGTCGAGGAAGGGCGAGGGGTCGCGCGCCAGGTCGCGCACCGTGGCGACGCCGGCGTGGGCGCGGTCGCAGACCGGCGCCGGACCGGGCGTTTCGGCCGGCTGGGCGGGCGCGGGACCGGCGGCCAACAGAAGCGCCGCGGTCGCCAAGGCGAGCCTGATCATCGTCCCCTCCGAACGGATGGCTACTGAGCGTAGCTCTGCAGCGGCCGCACTTCCAGCGTTCCCGCCCGGACCGCCGTCACCGCCTGGGCCGCGGCCAGGGCCCCGGCGACGGTGGTGTAGTAGGGGATCTTCATCATCAGGGCGGTGCGGCGCAGGGTGAAGCTGTCCATCAGCGACTGCTTGCCCTCGGTGGTGTTGAAGACCAGCTGCACCTCGCCGTTCTTCATGGCGTCGACGATGTGGGGCCGGCCCTCCAGCACCTTCTTCACATGACCGATGTCGAGGCCCTGGTCCTTGAGATACGCGTGGGTCCCGCCGGTGGCGATGACCTTGAAGCCCTGCCCGAGCAGGATCTTCACCGGCTCGATGACGAACGGCTTGTCGGCGTCCTTCACCGAGACGAACACGGTCCCGGCGGTGGGCAGGTCGGTGCCGCCGCCCATCTGGCTCTTGGCGAAGGCGCGGGCGAAGGCGGCGGCGAAGTCCTCGCCCGGCCGCACCCAGTCCAGGCCCATGACCTCGCCGGTTGAGCGCATCTCCGGGCCCAGCACGGTGTCGACGCCGGGGAAGCGGGCGAAGGGGAAGACCGCTTCCTTGACCGCCACATGGTCGTACTTCGGCTCGGCCAGGGCGAAGGAGGCGACGGACTTGCCGGCCATGATCTTGGCGGCGATGCCCGCCACCGGCTTGCCGATAGTCTTGGCCACGAAGGGGACGGTGCGGCTGGCGCGCGGATTGACCTCCAGCACGAAGATGCGCGGCGCGTCCGACAGCGGCTCCTCGATGGCGAACTGCACGTTCATCAGCCCGCGCACGTTCAGCGCCAGGGCCATCAGCGCGGTCTGGCGCTTCAGCTCGGCGACGGTCTCGGGGCGCAAGGAGAAGGGCGGCATCGAGCACGCGCTGTCGCCCGAGTGCACGCCCGCCTCCTCGATATGCTCCAGCACGCCGGCCACGAACACGTCCTTGCCGTCGCACAGGGCGTCGACGTCCACCTCGGTGGCGCGGTTCAGGTACTGGTCGATGAGCATCGGGTGCTCGAAGGAGATGTCGCCGGCGTTGGCGATGTAGCGGTCCAGCTGTTCCTGGTCGTGGACGATCTCCATGCCGCGCCCGCCCAGCACGTAGGAGGGCCGCACCACGACAGGGAAGCCGATGGTGTTGGCGTGGGTGATGGTCTCGGCCCAGCTGCGGGCCAGAGCGTTCACCGGCTGCATCAGCCCGATCTTGTGCAGCAGTTGCTGGAAGCGTTCGCGGTCCTCGGCCAGGTCGATGGCGTCGACGCTGGTGCCCAGGATGGGCACGCCGTCGTCCTCCAGGGCCTGGGCGAGCTTCAGCGGCGTCTGGCCGCCGAACTGCACCACCACGCCGGCCAACTCGCCCTTGCTGCGCTCGACGTCGATCAGCTCCAGCACGTCCTCGGTGGTCAGTGGCTCGAAATACAGGCGGTCGGAGGTGTCGTAGTCGGTGGAGACCGTCTCGGGGTTGCAGTTCACCATGATCGACTCGATGCCGATCTGGTCGAACGCGAAGGCCGCGTGGCAGCAGCAGTAGTCGAACTCGATGCCCTGGCCGATGCGGTTGGGCCCGCCGCCCAGGATGATCGCCTTCACCTTGTCGGAGGGATCGGCCTCACACTCGGGAACCTGGCCCAGCGCGCCGGTCTCATAGGTCGAATACATGTAGGCGGTGGGCGAGGCGAACTCGCCGGCGCAGGTGTCGATGCGCTTGAACACCGGGCGCACGCCCAGGTCCCGGCGGGCCTTGCGCACGGCCTTTTCCTTGCCGCCCGTCAGGGTCGCCAGGCGCACGTCCGAGAACCCCATGGCCTTCAGCTTGCGCATGGCCGTGGCCTCGGTGGGCAGGCCGTCGGCGCGCAGCCGCGCCTCGGTCTGGATCAGCTCCTCGATCTGGCGCAGGAACCAGGGCTCGTAGGCGCAGGCGGCCTCGATCTCGTCGACCGACAGGCCGTGGCGGAAGGCCTGGGCGATGACGCGGATCCGGTCGGGCGTGGGAACCGACAGGGCGCGCTGCACGGCATTGCGGGCCGCCTCGGCGTCCTCGTTGTCGGCGCCTTCGATGGGGATGTCGTCAAAGCCCGACAGGCCCGTCTCCAGGCCGCGCAGGGCCTTCTGCATGCTTTCCTGGAAGGTGCGGCCGATGGCCATCACCTCGCCCACCGACTTCATCGAGGTGGTCAGGTAGGGGACCGCGCCGGGGTATTTCTCGAAGGCGAAGCGGGGGATCTTCACGACGACGTAGTCGATCGACGGCTCGAACGAGGCGGGGGTGGCCCCGGTGATGTCGTTCATCAGCTCGTCGAGTGTATATCCAACGGCCAGCCGCGCGGCGACCTTGGCGATGGGAAAGCCGGTGGCCTTTGACGCCAGCGCCGAGGACCGCGACACGCGCGGGTTCATCTCGATCACCACCATGCGGCCGTCGCGCGGATTGACCGCGAACTGCACGTTGGAGCCGCCGGTCTCGACGCCGATCTCGCGCAGGACGTCGATCGAGGCGCGGCGCATGCGCTGGTATTCCTTGTCCGTCAGCGTCAGCGCCGGGGCCACGGTGATGGAGTCGCCGGTGTGCACCCCCATCGGGTCGATGTTCTCGATGGAGCAGATGATGATGCAGTTGTCCGCCTTGTCGCGGACCACCTCCATCTCGAACTCCTTCCAGCCCAGCACGCTCTCTTCGATGAGAACTTCGGTGGTCGGCGACAGGTCCAGCCCGCGCTCGACGATCTCCTTGAACTCCTCGACGTTGTAGGCGATGCCGCCGCCGGTCCCGGCCAGGGTGAACGAGGGCCGGATGATCGCCGGCAGGCCCACGAAATCGAGCCCGCCCTCGGCCTCTTCCAGCGTGTGGGCCACGCGCGAGCGCGGGCTTTCCAGCCCGATCTTGTCCATGGCGTCGCGGAATTTCTGGCGGTCCTCGGCCTTGTCGATGACGTCGGCCTTGGCCCCGATCATCTCCACGCCCCACTTGGCCAGGGTCCCGTCCTTCTCCAGCGCCAGCGCCGTGTTCAGCGCCGTCTGGCCGCCCATGGTGGGAAGCAGCGCGTCGGGCCGCTCCTTCTCGATGATCTTGGCCACCATCTGGGGCGTGATCGGCTCGATGTAGGTGGCGTCGGCCAGCTCCGGATCGGTCATGATCGTGGCCGGGTTGGAGTTGACCAGGATGATCCGGTAGCCCTCGGCCTTCAGCGCCTTGCAGGCCTGCACGCCGGAATAGTCGAACTCGCACGCCTGGCCGATAACGATCGGGCCGGCGCCGATGATCAGGATCGATTTGATGTCGGTCCGTTTGGGCATGACGACTCGCGCAGGGGGGCTCGGCAGCGCGTCTCGCGCCCCGGAGCCGATCGACTTGTGGGTTAAGCGGATCGTTTAGGGCGCGATTCCGATGGGTGCAAGCGCTGCGCGGCTGCTCTTTCAAACTCAGGGTTCGTCACCCCAGGGCTTGTCCCTGGGGTCCAGGTTTTCAGCCTGCTGGAATCGTTGGGAATGGAAGACTTGCGGCGGGCGACCCCAACCCGGCTGCGGCTGACCCCCTGGACCCCAGGGACAAGCCCCGGGGTGACGACATAGGATGAGAGTCGGAGGAAAGCCCATGATCCTGCGCACCTGGCACGGCCGCACCCCGTCGTCGAAGGCCGACGCCTATCTCGAGCTCATGCGCACCTCGGCCCTGCCGGCCTACAGGGTCGTGGACGGTTGCCTGGGGGCGTGGGTGACGCGCTGGTTCGAGGGCGAGGTGGCGCACTTCGAGACCATCTCGCTGTGGACCGACATGGCCGCCATCGAAGGCTTCGCCGGCAAGCCGGTGGAGACCGCCAAGTACGACGACTTCGACCGCGACTACCTGCTCGAGTTCGAGCCGGTGGTGAAACACGTGGAGTGCTGGGACGCGTGACCCTTCTCACTTGTGAGAAGGAGGGAACCCACGCACCGGAGGCGCTCTTCGCGCCGCAGGTTCTTGCGTGGGGGTAGAGCCGGCAGGAATTAGCGCGGGAATCGCCGACTGCATCGACGTCAGGGTTGGCGCGAGCCGCTGGCTCTACCCCCACGCCAGGACCTCCGCTGCGCTCCGGTGCGTGGGTTCCCTCCTTCTCATTTCATGAGAAGGGTTGGGCCTCACAAATAGCTCAGCCACCAGTCCCGGCGCTCGCGCTTGATCCGCCCGAACCAGCGGCACAGCGGGTAGAGGATGGCCAGCGTCAGGGCCCAGACCAGATAGACCACCCAGATCGGCCAGCCCCAGTCCTGCAGGCCGCTCTGGTCCAGCGCCACGCCCTGGAAGTCGTGGAACGGCTGGCCGGTCGCCAGGCCCAGGCCGACCTCCAGGCCGTGGGCGATGAACAGGTGCAGCACATAGGCGAACAGCGGCACGCGGCCGTAGGTGAGGAAGAACTCCGCCAGCGGCCCCTTCATGCGGCTCCACACCGGCATCAGGGCCAGCACCGGGCCAAGAGTGGCCAGCACATAGTCGAGCGACGGGGGATACTTGTTGACGTTCATGAAGGCGCCGACGCTGCGCAGCGCGTCAGCCTGCGGCTCCCAGGGGCGGTCGCCGTAGAGGTTGGCGAAGCGCAGGGCCAGGAAGGCCGCGATCATGGCCAGGCCCAGCCACACGAAGGTGCGGTCGCGTTTCGCAGCGTCGGCCACGAACAGGAAGCTGAGGCCGTAACCCAGGCAGAAGATCCCGAACCAGGGCAGCAGCGGATAGATCTCCAGCATCTGCGCCCCGCCGCCGGCCGGCACCATCCCGGGGTGGTGCAGCAAGGTCCATAAGGGCGTCAGCGCGCCCAGGTCCGCGCCGTCCAGGCCCGACAGCGCATTGTGTCCGGCCGCGATCAGCACCCCGAGCCCCAGGATCAGCCGCGCCGGCAGCCAGGTCAGCAGCGACATCAGCATCATCGAGGCGCCGATGACCCAGATCACCTGCAGGAACGGCAGGCCGATCTGGAAGCCCCAGGCCAGGTTGATGACGGTGAATTCCAGGATCACCAGCCACAGGCCGCGGCTGAACAGGAACCAGCTGAGCTGCGCCGGCGTCTTGCCCCGCCACAGCTGCAGCCATGACGACGCCCCGGCCAGGAAGACGAAGGTCGGCGCGCAGAAATGCGTCATCCAGCGGGTGACGTAGAGCAGGGGGCTGGTGGTGTTGACGTCCAGCGGGTCCATGCCGTGCAGGGCGCCGTAGTGGAAGAACTCGCGCACGTGATCGACGACCATCAGCACGATGACCAGACCGCGTAGCACGTCGATGGACTGCAGCCGGATGCCTTGCCGGATGGGCGTGGCGGGCTCGGCGTCGGTGGCCGGGATGGCGGCGGCGGTCATGACGAGGCTCCCCCGAGGTCGTCCGTGAATCGGATGGGGAAGTGTTATCCGCTCACCGGCGACCGGCTAGGGGGGCGCGTCGCGTGATCATGGGCGCGAGCTTGGGCGTGGCGGCGAGGGGCGGCCAATGAACTTTCCTGCATGAACCCCGAGGCCGCGCCGCCGTCCTCCGTCGCGAAGATGCGGACCGGGCCCGCAGCCATGCGCACCGCGAAAGCGACGACTCCGGCTGCGATTACGACGACTTTTCGCGGTGATTCAGCAACGACCGTTTCTGTCATGTTTCACGTGAAACATCGAAAAACCCTTGCCGCGCAACGGTTTCATTTCCGCGGCAGATACCGGCCCGGCTCCACCAGCACGAAACCCGGCGTCTCCGAAAAACAGCGCCGCAGCAGGTAGGCGTGGCCGGCGCCGAAGAAGACCACCACCCGGTCGCCGGGCTTCGATTCCTGGATGATGCGCGCGCAGATGCGGTAGTTGCGCGTGGCCCAGGCGCCGTTCAGGTCCGCCCCCGGCTGCTCGTTCCCGGCCCCGATGCGCAGGGCGTCGGTGTAGAAGCGGGTGGAGCGCTCGATCTCGGCTGGCTGGTTCATGCGCCACAGCTCGGCGCCCAGGGTTCCGTGGGCCAGCCGTTCACTGGTCGCCCCCACCTCGGCCTGGATCTCGGCCATGGCCTGGGCCTCGAAGCCCTCCATGCCGTGCGCCTTGGTCCAGTCGATCACCGGGCCGAAGGGGAAGTCTCCGTCCATGTCGGCGCCAAAGACCCGCGCCCCGGCCAGCTTGCCCAGGCGGAAGCCCAGCTGCACCACCTCGTTCTTCGACGGCGGCAGGGATCCGGCCTGGTACTTGGCCCAACGCTCGTCGACCGTGGCGGCGTCCCATTCGGCGGCGACCGCGGTGGGGTGGAAGCGGTTCAGTCCCGCGACGATGCGGGCGATCTCGGCCTGACGTTCAGGCGTCGTCACGTCCGGAACCTGCACATTGCCGATGTCTTGGCCGGGATTGGAGAAGTGGAACACGCCAACGACCATGACCTGCACCGGCTTGGCCGGCTGGGCGGCGGGCGCGGCGGCGACCGGGGCGGCGGCGGCCAGCAGGGCGGCGAGGGCGAAGGCGGCGACAGGCTTCATGGCGGGCTCCTGGATTTCCCCGGGAAACACCATGGTCCAGCTGGCCGGCCGAATGAAATCGCGGTCATGAACCGCGCGTAAGGCCAGGCCCTACTTCGCCTTCTCCATCATCCCGGCGAAGCGCTCGAACAGATAGAGACTGTCGGTCGGGCCGGGCGAGGCTTCCGGGTGATGCTGAACGGAAAACACCGGGCGGTCCTTCAGTTCGAGGCCACAGTTGGTGCCGTCGAACAAGGAAACGTGTGTCTCCTGCAGCGGCGCAGGCAGGCTGTCGCGGTCGACGGTGAAGCCATGGTTCATGGACACGATCTCGACCTTGCCGGTGGTCAGGTCCTTCACCGGGTGGTTCGCCCCGTGGTGGCCCTGCTCCATCTTCACGGTGCGGGCGCCCAGCGCGCGGGCCAGCATCTGGTGGCCCAGGCAGATGCCGAAGACCGGCTTGCCGCTTTCGACCAGCTTCTTGATCTCGGGCACGGCGTATTCGCCCGTCGCGGCCGGATCGCCCGGGCCGTTGGAGAGCAGCACGCCGTCGGGGTTGCGCGCCAGGATTTCCTCGGCGGTGGTGGAGGCCGGCACCACGGTGGCGCGGGCGCCGACGCTGGTCAGGGCGCGCAGGATGTTGCGCTTCACCCCGTAGTCGACGACCACGACTTCGAATTTCGGCTGACCAGCCTTGGCGTAGCCCTCCGGCCAGGTCCACAGGCCCTCGTCATAGACGAAGGGCTGCAGGCAGGACGCGTCCTTGGCTAGGTCGAGGCCCACCAGGCCTGACCAAGCCTTGGCCTGGGCGACCAGGGCGTCGAGGTCGAACTTGCCGTCCGGCGCGTGGGCCACCACGCCGTGGGGCATGCCCTTTTCGCGGATCAGCTTGGTCAGCGAGCGGGTGTCGACGCCCGACAGGCCCACGACGCCGCGCGACTTCATCCAGGCGTCGAGGCTCTGGTTGGCGCGCCAGTTGGCTTCCGCGGTCGGAAGATCGCGGAAGATGGCGCCGCGGGCGGAGGTCTCGGCGCCCATGCCGATCTGCTCCACGTCCTCCAGGTTCACGCCCACATTGCCCACATGGGGGAAGGTGAAGGCGATGATCTGGCCCATGTAGGAGGGGTCGGTGAGGATCTCCTGGTAGCCGGTCATGGCGGTGTTGAAGCACACCTCGCCCAGCGCCGAACCGGTGGCGCCGCAACCGATTCCCTGCAGCACCGTGCCGTCCGCGAGCACGAGAACGCCGGTGGCGCCGGGCATGAGCGTCGCTGTCATGGGGCGCCTCCTTATGAAAAGCCGGGCGGGGCCGAGATGGCTCCACCCGGCGGGCAAACGGCGGCGTAGTTAGGGCTTGAAGGGAGTCGGGTCAACGCGCGGCCTGGTCACACCCTTGGCATCGCGTCGGCTTAATGACCTGCACGTAACTTCCCCGCCCCGGGGGTTGGGCGTACGGCTTGGTCATGAAACGCTTCCTGACGCTCGTCCTGTTCCTGGTCACGGCCACCGCCGCGGTCGCCCAATCCGGCTCCACCGACATCCAGGCGGCCATCGCCCGCGCCGTGGCCGGCAAGGCCGTGCCGGCCATCGGGATCCTCGAGATCCGCGACGGCAGGGTGTCGAGCGAGACGGTCTGGGGCGTGCGCGAGATGGGCAAGCCAGATCCCGTCCGCGTCGGCGACCGCTGGCATCTGGGCTCCGACACCAAGGCCATGACCGCGACCCTGGTCGCCATCCTGGTGGAGAAGGGCAAGCTGTCGTGGACCGCGCGGCTGGACCAGATGCTGCCCGAGCTGGCCGACACCATGGACCCGTCCTATCGCGACGTGACCCTGGTGGACCTGCTGGCCCACCGCTCGGGCCTGCCCGAGAACGTCGACGACGAGGCCTACTATCACACGTTCTACGACGACCCGCGGCCGCTCACCGAGCAGCGCATGGCCTATGTCGCGCGCGCCCTGACCGAGAAGCCCGTGGGGGCCAAGCGCACCGAGCGGTTCTATTCCAACACGGGCTACATCCTGGCTGGGCTGATTGCCGAACGCGCCATGCACCGGCCCTACGAAGCGCTGATGCAGACCTATGTGTTCAAGCCCCTGGGCATGCGCACGGCCAGCTTCGAGTTCGTGCCCGGCAACCCGGTCGGCCACGTCGACGGCCGCCCGGCGACGCACAAGTTCGACCCCAACACCGGCATGCTGGCGCCCGCGGGCCTGGCGCAGATGAGCCTGCGCGACTGGGCCAGGTTCTGCATCGACCAGATGAACGGCTCCCGGGGTCACGGCCGGCTGCTGAAGACCGCCACCTACCGCTTCATGCAGACTAACGCGGGCGGGGCCAAGAACGGCCTTGGCTGGGGCGTGGCGCCCAGCCTGGGCGGGTACCAGGGGCCGGTGCTGACCCACGTCGGGTCGGACGGCAACTGGTACGCCATCGTCGCCCTCTTCCCCGAGACCGGCAACGGCCTGCTGGCGGTCGCCAACGCGGCCGACAGCATGGGCGGCGACGCGGCCACCGGCGCGCTGCTGAAGGAGCGCATCAAGGCGCTGGGCCAGCCGCTGGCGCCGGTCGCACCGGCGCCGGCTTCCTGACGCGGCGGGTTGGGGTTAAAGGGCGGGCATGCTCGAGCTGCGCCCCAACTGCGAATGCTGCGACCGCGACCTGCCGCCCGCGGCGCCGGCCATGATCTGCACCTTCGAGTGCACCTTCTGCCCGGCCTGCGCCGAGGGGACCTTCGCCGGGCGCTGCCCCAACTGCGGCGGCAACTTCACGCTGCGGCCGATCCGGCCGGCGGCGGCGCTCGAGCGGTTCCCCGCCTCGACCGAGCGGGTGACCAAGGCCCACAAGGGTTGCGGCGGGTCATTCGCCTGATGGCTCTCACGACGGTGGGCTTCGACGCCGACGACACGCTCTGGCACAACGAGACGGTGTTCCGCCTGACCCAGCAGCGGTTCGCCGAGCTGCTGGCCGACCGCGCCGACGCCTCTGAACTCGAGGCGCGGCTGGCGGCGACGGAGAAGCGCAATCTGTCGCTCTACGGCTACGGCGTGAAGGGCTTCACCCTGTCGCTGATCGAGACGGCCATGGAGTTGTGCGACGGCGAGGCGCCGGCCCACGTGGTGCGCGAGATCCTGGCTGCCGGGCGCGAGATGCTGGCCCATCCGGTCGAGACCCTGCCCGGCGTGGACGAGGCGCTGGCGGCGCTGGCCGACCGCTACCGCCTGGTGCTGATCACCAAGGGCGACCTGTTCCATCAGGAGCGCAAGCTGGCGGCCTCGGGCCTGGGCGAGCTGTTCGCCGCGGTCGAGATCGTCAGCGAGAAGGACGCCTCGACCTACCGCCGCGTCTTCGAACGCCACGGCACGGGCGCGGGGGAGGCGGCCATGGTCGGCAATTCCATGCGCTCCGACGTGCTGCCGGCCATCGAGGCGGGCGCCTGGGGGGCCTATGTGCCCTATCCCCTGGTGTGGGCGCACGAGGCGGCCGAGGCGCCGGAGCATCCGCGCTACGCCGAGCTGGCCTCCATCGCGGAGGTTCCGGCGTGGCTGGAGGCCATCCGCGCCTGAATCGCGCGAAATTTGGCACTCATAACCTATTGAATTCAAACAATAATCGTAGAATTCAGGCGGGTTTGGGGTGATCAGGCCTTCGCCGTGACGATCCAGGAGGCGGAGGGGATGAAGACGCCGCCTTCCTTCAAGTACGGCCGCACCGCCTCGCGCACCATGTCCTCGGCCGCCCCGATCAGATAGCGGTCCGCCCCGACCTCGCGCAGGGCCGCGCCCAGCAGGCCGACGCGGGTCATCAACTGGGCTGTGGCGTCAAGGTCCGCGCCGCCGATGGCGGCGTCGAAGGGCTCGATCTGCACATCGTTCCAGCCGGCGCCCTCGAGGACCTCGCGCACCCGCCCGCCGTCGGCGAAGGCGAAGGGGCCGGGCGCGCCGGCGACCGCCTGGGGCGGGCTGTCGACCAGTTCGCCGGCGGCCTTCAGGGGCAGGGTCATCCAGGGATTGTCGTCGACCTTGCGCCAGCAGGAGAAGGACATGCGCCCGCCCTCGCGGGTGGCCATGCGCAGGTTCTCGAAGGCGGCCTTGGGGTCCTCGAAGAACATCACCCCGAAGCGCGAATAGACGGCGTCGAAGCTGTTGGGGCGGAAGGCGTAGGTCTGGGCGTCGCCGCTGATCCAGGTGATGCGCGCCGAACCGGCCCGGGGCTCGCGCTCACGCGCCACGCCCAGCAGGGTGTCGGAGATATCCACGCCGGTGACCGCGCCCTTGGCCCCGACGATGCGGGCCAGGTCCATGGTCGTCGCGCCCGCGCCGCAGCCGACGTCGAGCACGCGCTCGCCCGGTTGCAGCTTGATGGGTTCGACGGCGCGCCAGCCGATGCGGCCGAGCTGCTTGTCGAGCTGCTCCTGGTATTTGGCCCAGGTGCGCCCGACGGCGTCGTTCCAGGCGTCGATCTGGCCGCTGTTGGGGGGAAGACTCATGCCCGCCCTTTAGCGCGCCGACAGGGTCGGCGGCTAGGGGTCGGCGGCTAGGGGAGTGAGGGCAGCAGTCCGCCGCAGCGCAGCTCGGCGGCGCGTTCCACGGCGACCGGAGCGGCGTGCAGCCAGTAGTCGGCGTCGTCCTCGCGATGGGCCAGCTTGCGTTCCACGGCTCGCAGTCGGCGCGCCGCGGCGTTGGCCAGCAGGCGGGCGTGCAAGGCGCGGGGGCAGTCCTCCGGCACGTGCGGCGAGAAGGGCGTAGCGACGCGGTCGGGGCCGACGGGCTCGAAACTCTTGCGCTCGATGGAAATATACATGGCGGTCTGGTCGTTTCCCCATCATCCGCGCCGTCCGCGCGAGTTCCGGAATCTAGGGCGGTCGCCATCCGCGACCGCTGACAACATGGTTAATCCACAGCGGATGTGGATAGTTCCGGAGTGCGTTCTAAAAATGTCAGTGAATCGAACAGTTTAGGGCGAAATCCGGGCTCTAATTCTTAACAGAGTCTTAAGAACGGTGTTGCGCCACCCGATCAATGATTGATTTCAAACGACATTCGCGCAGCCGGAAATTAACCAAGGTTTCCAAAAAGTTAACGGGTCGGCCATGATTCACGACCGCGTGAATCCGGCGAAGCTGAACGATTCGGGGCCGCCCGTCGGCCTGGACCGCCGCTCACAGCTACGTCGCCGCACGCCGCGATGAGCGCTCGCGCCCGCCGAGCGCGGTCGGCTAAGACATCGCCATGCGCTTTGACGAACGCTTCCTGGAGGAGATCAAGTCGCGCGTCCGCCTGTCGGACGTGATCGGCAAGACCGTGAAGCTGAAGCGGCAGGGGCGCGAGTATGCGGGTCTGAGCCCCTTCACCAAGGAAAAGACGCCGTCCTTCTTCGTCAATGACGACAAGGGTTTCTGGCACGACTTCTCCTCGGGCAAGCACGGCGACCTGATCGGCTTCCTGCAGGAGGTCGAGCGGCTGTCCTTCCCCGAGGCCGTGGAGCGGATCGCCAACGAGGCGGGCGTGCCGCTGCCGGCGCCGGACCCCCAGGCGGCCGAACGGGAGACCAAGCGGCTGGGGTTGCAAGAGTGGCTGGAGCTGGCCCAGCGCTGGTTCGCCGCCAACCTGCGCCGCGCCCCCGGCAAGGAAGCGCGCGCCTATCTGGAGCGGCGCGGCCTGCCGCAGGACCAGTGGGAGCGCTTCGGGCTTGGCTATGCGCCGGCCGCGCGCACGGGGCTGAAGGACGCCCTGGTGCAGCGCGGCGCGCGGCCCGCCGACCTGGTCGAGGCCGGGCTGCTGATCATGCCCGAGGGCGGCGGCCAGCCCTACGACCGCTTCCGCGACCGGATCATCTTCCCCATCGCCGACGCACGCGGGCGCATCGTCTCCTTCGGCGGCCGGGCCATGAACCCCGACGACAAGGCCAAGTACCTGAACGGGCCGGAGACCGCGCTCTTCCACAAGGGCAGCCTGGTCTACGGCCTGCCCGAGGCGCGGCGGCTACGCGGGGCGGGCGGCGACGACCAGCCCCTGGTAGTGGTCGAGGGCTACATGGACGTGATCGCCTGCCAGCGGGCCGGGATCGCTGCGGTGGCGCCCATGGGCACGGCGCTGACCGAAGAGCAGATGGAGGTGCTGTGGCGCATCGAGCGCGAGCCGGTGCTCTGTTTCGACGGCGACAAGGCCGGCCTGCGCGCCGCCTACCGGGCGGTCGAAAGGGCCCTGCCGCAGCTCAAGCCCGGCAGATCCTTCCGCTTCGTGCTGCTCACCGGCGGCCAGGACCCTGACGACGTGCTCAGGGAAAAGGGCGCCCTGGCCCTGCGTGACATGCTGTCGCGCACCGAGCCGCTGGTGAAAATTCTTTTCCAGAAGGAGCGCGACGTCGAACCGCTGGACACGCCAGAGCGCCGGGCGGGGTTCAAGCAGCGCCTGCGCAACGCCGCGGCGGCCGTGCCGGAGGGCGACCTGGCCAGCGAATACCGCCGCGAACTGCTGGCCGGCTTCGACCAGATGTTCCCCCGCGAAACCCCCATGGGCCGCGACAAAGCCCCATGGCGCAAAGGGGGATTCAATGCGCCGGGGGGCTCCAGCCTGGAGGGCAAGGCGGCGGCCGTTAAGCTGGCGGGTTCGGTCGAGCCGACCGTGGCGGCGGTGGCCCAGGGCGTGCTGGACGACCCCGCGCGCCTGGACGACCATCTGGAGGCGTTGCAGACCTACGGCTTCGGCGACCCGGCCCTGAACCCGCTCGCCCGCGAGATCGTAAGGCTGCGCCTGGAGGCTGATTCCCTTGACTCTGGCAGCCTCAATCGCCATCTGGCGCAAGCTGGACTCGGCGCGTCAATACGCGAGATCGAACGGGCCGCCCTGAAATCGGGCGCGCCATTCCTCTCCACGGACATGATGCTCGCCGACGCTCGGGTCAGCTGGTCGCAAGCGTTCGAGGTTCTGACGCGGTTGGCGGCGCTTGAGGAAGCCCTGGATTCCGCCAAGTCGGAATCGGGGACAATCTTCGACGCCGAAGCCTTCAAGCGTTTGAAAGCCGAGCGTGACGCTCTCAAGCGCGCGATCAAACTGGGAACGATTTGGGCGCCCGCCTCGTCATAGCAGTGACGCGGCGCGCGTCTTGCATTGCGACGTGGTTAACAGATAGCCGCCTCGCCGGAGAGATGAATGACCAACCAGGTGGAAACGCAAGAGGCCGAACCTCAAACGGACGGCCCGCTGCTCGACCTGACCGACGCCGGGGTGAAGAAATTCATCAAGCAGGCCAAGGCTCGCGGCTACGTCACCATGGACGAGCTGAACAAGGTCCTGCCCAGCGAGGAGTTCACCTCCGAGCAGATCGAGGACACCCTGGCCATGCTGGCCGAGATGGGCGTCAACGTGATCGAGGCCGACGAGGACGCACCTGAGGGCAGCGAAGTCGCCGTCCGCGAGGAGACCGCCGTCGCCACCGAGGCGGAGGCCAAGCCCGCCTACGACCGCACCGACGACCCCGTGCGCATGTACCTGCGCGAGATGGGCTCGGTCGAGCTGCTGAGCCGCGAGGGCGAAATCGCCATCGCCAAGCGCATCGAGGCCGGCCGCGACACGATGATCCGAGGGCTGTGCGAGAGCGCGCTGACCTTCGAAGCCATCATGGTCTGGCGCGACGAGCTGGGCACCGGCCGCATCCTGCTGCGTGAAGTCATCGATCTGGAAGGCACCTACCAGCAGCTGAACGGCGTGGCCGCGCCGGGCGAGCCGGGCGCGCCGCCGCTGCCGGGCGCCGAAGGGGCTGAGGACGAAGAGGTCGAGGCCGCCGCGCCGGCCGCCGCTCCCGCGGGCGAGCCCGCCGCGGACGGCGAGGCCGAGCCCAAGGCCGAGGGCGGCGACGACGACGAAGACGACTTCGACGACGGCGCGGGGCCCTCCGTGTCGGCGATGGAGGGCGAGCTGCGCGAAGGCGTCATGGCGACGCTCGACGCGGTGGCCGCCGAGTTCACCCCGTTCCGCAAGCTGCAGGAAAAGCTGCTCAAGGCCCGCCTCGAGGGCAAGGATCTGTCGAAAAAGGACCGCGAGGCCTATGAGGCCGCGACGACCTCGATCACCGGCAAGCTGAAGACGCTTAAGCTGAACAACGCCCGTATCGAGGCGCTGGTCGACCAACTCTACGCCATCAACCGCAAGCTGGTGGGCCTCGAAGGCCGCCTGCTGCGCCTGGCCGACAGCTACGGCATCTCGCGCCCCGAGTTCCTCAAGGCCTATTTCGGCGCCGAGCTCGACCCCAACTGGACCACCAAGGTCAAGGACATGGGCGTGCGCTGGACCAAGTTCGCCGAGAAGGAAGAGACCGGCATCAGCTCGATCCGCGGCGACATCGCGGGCCTGGCCGGCGACACCGGCGTGCCGATCGACGACTACCGCCGCATCGTCCAGACGGTGCAGAAGGGCGAGCGCGAGGCGCGCCAGGCCAAGAAGGAAATGGTCGAGGCCAACCTGCGCCTGGTGATCTCGATCGCCAAGAAATACACCAACCGTGGCCTGCAGTTCCTGGACCTGATCCAGGAGGGCAACATCGGCCTGATGAAGGCGGTCGACAAGTTCGAGTACCGCCGCGGCTACAAGTTCTCGACCTACGCCACCTGGTGGATCCGCCAGGCGATCACCCGCTCGATCGCCGACCAGGCGCGCACTATCCGCATCCCGGTGCACATGATCGAGACGATCAACAAGATCGTGCGCACCAGCCGCCAGATGCTGCACGAGATCGGCCGCGAGCCGACCCCGGAGGAACTGGCCGAAAAGCTGGCCATGCCGCTGGAGAAGGTGCGCAAGGTGCTGAAGATCGCCAAGGAGCCGATCAGCCTCGAGACCCCGATCGGGGACGAGGAGGACAGCCACCTGGGCGACTTCATCGAGGACAAGAACGCCATCCTGCCCATCGACGCCGCAATTCAGTCGAACCTGCGTGAGACAACGACCCGTGTTCTCGCCAGCCTGACGCCGCGTGAGGAACGCGTGCTGCGCATGCGCTTCGGCATCGGCATGAATACCGATCACACCCTGGAAGAAGTCGGCCAGCAGTTCTCGGTCACCCGCGAACGCATCCGCCAGATCGAAGCCAAGGCGCTGAGAAAACTGAAACACCCGTCGCGGTCGCGGAAACTTCGCAGTTTCCTCGACAGCTAGTCACAAACCGAGAGTACGCCCGCCGCGTGGACCCCTGCGCGGCGGTCGCCTGTTCATCACAGACCACATAGGAATTCATGGCTAAACTCACCGACACCTTCGCCGACCGCCAGAAACACGCCGCCGAGGCCAAGAAGGCCCTGCTGGAGCGCTTCAAGCCCAAGCCCATGGTGGCGTCGAGCGCGCCGATCGTCGACCGTTCCGCCGAAAAGGCCGCCAAGATTGCGGAACTCAAGGCCAAGCGCGACGCCGAGAAGGAAGCCAAGCGGATCGCCCGCGAAGCCGCCGAACTGGCCGCCGCCGAAGCCCTTGCCAACGACGAGGCCGCCCAGCTCGAGATGAAGCGCAACGCCATCAAGGAGCGCAAGGCCGCCGAAAAGAACGCCTCGCAGGAGCGCCGCGCCTCGAAGCTGGCCGCCTACGCCCAGTTCAAGGTCACCGGCCGCAAGGCGGGCGACGACCTTTACTGATCCGGTTACGGATCGGATGACGTCAGAGGGCGGCCTTCGCGGGCCGCCCTTTTTGTTGCGCGTTGACAGACTGGAACTCTTGGCCCCCGAATACCGCAAAGCTTGGCGGGGGTTGGGCGATGAAGCGTCTGGGACTGTTTCTGGGAGTGCTGGTTCCGGTGCTCTACTACGCGGCGGTGTTCGGGGCCGCCTCGACCTGGCCCGGCTACAGCCACGTCACCCAGTACGCCTCCGAGCTGGGATCGGCGGCCGCGCCGCATCCGGAATACTTCAACTGGCCGATCATGGGGGCGGGGGTCTGCGCCATCCTGTCGTCGCTGGGCTTCTTCGCGGCCCTGCGCGAGCGAGGCAGCGGCTTCCTGCCGGCGGCGCTGTCGGCGGTCTGCATCATCGCCTGGGGCGTGGCCTTCGTGATGGGCGGCTGGTTCCACATGCCCAACCCGCTGCACAACGCTTTTGGCATCGCGCTGGCCGTGCAGGTCGCGCCGCTCTTCATGCTCATGGGTCTGACCAAGGCCCATGCGCCGACCCTCAAGCTGCTGCTGACCGTGACCTTTTTCGCGGCGCTGGCGCTGATCCTGATCATGTTCAACGTCGGCCACCCCAACCTGGTGACCAGCCACAACGTCGGCCTGTGGCAGCGCGCCTACAGCTTCGCCTCCATCCCCTGGATCGGCCTGGCGGCGCTGATGCTGATGGGGCGGCCGAAGGCGCGGTAAGCCGCCGTTTGTAAGACTCGGGCGCGCCAGCGAGACTGTCGCTGCAATGGCCTCCATCGAGCAGGTGATCGCCGACTACGGTCCGGCCCTGACGCGCATCGCGAGCGCCTACGAGCGCGACCGGGGCCTGCGCGACGACCTGGTGCAGGAGATCGCCGCCGCGGTCTGGAAGGCCCTGCCCAGCCTCGCCGATCCGGCCAAGCTGAAGCCCTTCGTGTTCCGCATCGCCCACAACCGCGCGGTCAGCCATGTGGCGCGCCAGGCGGCGCGGCCGCGCTCGGCCGAACTGTCCGACGACCTGCGCGACGAGGCCGGCGATCCGGAGACGCGGCTGGTGGAGAGCGAACGGTCGCGACGCCTGGTCGATGCGGTGCGCCGGCTTGCCTTGCCCTACCGGCAGGTGATCACCCTGCTGCTGGAGGACCTGTCCTACGAGGAGATCGCCGAGGCGCTGGGCCTGACGGTGAACAATGTCGGGGTGCGGATCAATCGCGCCAAGGCCCAGCTGAAGGCGATGTTGAGCGATGTCTGACGAATTCCTGGACGACCTGCGCCGCAACTGGCGCGAACAGGACGCCGCGGTCGAGGGCGTGGCGGCGCGGCTGAAGCGCGGCGTGGCCATCCAGCGGCTGATGCTGTGGCTGGAGATCGCGGTGGGGATCGCGGGGCCGATCTTCGGCGTCTTCGTCACGGTGCTGGGCGTGCAGCGCGACAACAACTTCCTGACCATCGGCGGGCTCAGCCTGGTGTTGTCGGCCCCCCTGTTCGCCTGGCTGGCCTGGCGCGCGCGCAAGGGCGAGCCGGACCTGGCCGACGAGACGCCGCAGGGCGTGCTGCGCCAGATGATCGAGCGCACCCACACCACCGAACGGCTGATGCGGCTGTGCCGCTGGCAGGGCTGGATCCTGATCGGGCTGACCGTGCTGCTGTGGGCGGCCAGCCCCTCGGGCTTCGTCGACACCGACCATCGGCTGGCCCTGATCACGGTGATCTTCGTGGCCTCGGCGCTGCTGGCCTTCGCCTGGGCGGTGTGGCGCGAGCGCGGGGCCCGGCGCGAGCGGGCGCGCTGTCGCGAACTGCTGGCGGAGTTCCGTTCCGAATAGGGACCGGGGTCAGGCCTGCGGCTTGCAGCATCACGCGCGTGGTCCCGCAACGGAACAGATGCCCATGACCGAGCAATCCCTGATCGCCAACTGGCCGGCCGACGGCAAGGCGCGCTATGGCCGCGAAATCATCCGCTTCAACAACCGCTTGGCCGAAACCGGCCTGTTCAGCGACGAGGCCCTGGCGGCTCTGCTGGACCGCCATCCGCGCGACCGCCGCGACTTCTGCACCATGAAGAAGAATCCGCCGCCGGGGGAGACCTGGATCGCCGGCGAGGCCAATGACCTGTCGGGCGCCGAGATCGTGCAGGCGGTGCGGACCGGCGCGCTTTGGGCCAGCTGCCGCGGCGCCATGGCCACCGACCCGGTCTACAAGGTCGAGTTCGACAAGATCATGGGCGAGTTCTCGAAAGCCACCGGCCAGCCGATCCTGTCGGCCACCGCCAGCGTGCTGATCTCCGGCCCGTTGATGGGGATCTTCTTCCACTGCGACCCGGCCGAGACCATGCTGTTCCACATCCGCGGGACCAAGACCCTGAACGTCTATCCGCGTACGGACGACTACATCCCGGAGACCGCCCTGGAGGCGATCCTGCTGAAGGAGAACCTCTCCGACGCGCCGTGGCGCGACGAGATGGCCGCCGGCGCCATCCCGGTGACGCTGAACCCGGGCGAGAGCGTCTGCTGGCCGCTGCACGGGCCGCACAACGTCATCAACGGGCCGGACCTGAACGTCTCGGTGTCGGTGGAGTACTCCACCCCCAGCTCGGCCATGACCAATGGCGTCTTCTACACCAACGGCCTGCTGCGCCGGCGGCTGGGCCTGAAGCCGACCTCGCGCAAGACGCCCACGGCGGTGCGGCCGCTGTACTGGATCGCCGCCAAGGCGCTGAAGAAGCTGGCCCCGCCCGCCTACAACGCCGAGACGGTGCACCCCCGCCAGTTCGACATCGACCTGTCGGCCCCGGACAATATCCGTTGGCGGCCCGGCTGCGGTCCGCAGACCTACAACCGGGCGGCCTAGGGCGCTTGGACTAGCGGTTGCTGTTCCAGGTCTGGAAGTCGAGCATCATGGTCGTCGTCGGCCCCTGGTTGTTGAAGCCGGTGACGCGGAACTGACCCATGCGGCCATCGCCGGTGCGGTAGCAGAAGGTCGTGCCGACATTGACCCGCGCCAGGCTGACCCGGTCGCTGGTCAGGGCCGCGTCGCGGCAATCCTGCCGGCCGCCGCCGCCGCCCATGAAGGCCATGCGCGCGCCGCCGACGGGCTCGAGGTAGAGCTCAAGCGGCGAAACCGCGTGGAACCACAGGTCCGCGCCGCCCGAACCGCCGGTGCGGCCCGAATCCAGGTCGAGCTGATAGGTCTGGCGCAGCTCGACGGAGCCCTGGTTGTAGTTGCCGCCCTGGCCGCCGGGACCGCCGGGCGGGAAGGGGCCGGGATTGCCGTTGCCGGGCCACTGGCCGCCGGGGCCGCCGGGGAAGCCCGGGCGCTGGCGGCGGCAGTCGAAGCCGCCACGACGCGGCACGCAGTCGCGCCGGCGGGGCTCCAGCCGCATGATCTGGCCGGACTGGCCGTACTTGCACACAAGGGTGCGGCGGCCGCCGATGGTCTGGACTTCCGTGCCCGACAGGTAGTCGATGCTGGGCGTATTCCACCAGCCGTCGGGCAACTGGCTGGTGATCTCGCGGCGCACCTGGGTCAGGGGGCAGTCGATGTCGTTGCGGCCGCGCCGTTCAAAGTCGTCGCGGTCCAGCCAGCGGTCGTCGGGCGCCTGGTCGCCGCGCCAGCCCTGATTGTCGCCCCCGCGCCAGTCGCGGTCCTGCGGCTGCGCCGACGAGGTTCCGGTCTGGAAGCTGAGGGCGGTAAGGGCGGCGAGCGCCACGGCAGTCAGTTTACGCATGGAAAGTCCTCCGGTTCGATGCAACCGATATCACGGTTATGCGTGTAACCAAGTCGCGCCGACGGCGATGTGACTCAGGTCAAGGCGTAGATCACGCAGGCGCGAGCGGTCATGGGCTGCAACGGCGGCTGCACGGTCAGTTGCAGCGCCTCACCAGCCGCTTCCAGCTCGGCGCCGGGAGGCGGCGGTGGCGCGGGCGGCGGGGGCGCGGAGACGGGCGAGATGGACTCGAAGTCCTGTCGCACCACGCGCGACCCGGTCACCACCACCCCGTCGACGTCGGTGGGCTGCAGGTCTTCGCCGGTTTCGGCGGGACGCAGGGCCAGCACATCTGTCTCGCAGACACGGCCGGTCGGATCGATGACCTTGGGCGCGCCCAGGTGGCCGCCGGCGGCCTCGACGGCCGAGCGGGCGCGGCGGGCGGCGTCACGGATGGCCTCCTCGTAGAGGCGGGTCTTGGCCTCGTTGGTGGGTTCCAGGCGGAAGGAAATCGGACTGGTGAAGGCGGGCTTGGCGGCGACCACCGTGGAATAGACCCGCTGCACCAGGCTGGTGTCGCGCACCTCGATCTGGACCACGGCGTTGACCGCGTAGCGCTCGATCTTGTCGGCGCGCCGGTTCTCCAGAAGGTTGTTGTCCTTGTCGCGGTACTGTTCGTACAGCGGCGTGGTGGTGAAGGTGGTCTGGATGCGAATCTCGGCGCCGCCGATGCGCTGCAGGGCCGCGCCGAGGTCGCGGATTTGCGCCGCCGCCTTCTGGGTGGCCTTGGCCGAACTGGAATCCACCACCTGGTAGCTGGCGTTGATGTAGGCGCGGTTCGCCTCGATCTCGGTGCGCACATAGCCGATGGAGGCCACGACGGGATCGCGCATCCACCAGGGCGCGGCCACGGTGCGCGGCGGCGTGGCGGTTTGGCCGCTTGCCGTGCTGGCGGCGGCGAAGCTGGCGATCAGGCCGATGACGAGGGCGCGGCGCATTGGGATCCTCCCTAGAACAAAGGCTACGCTGTCAGGTCCTGGAGGAGGCGTCAAAACCGTCGCCGATGCAGCCATCTTGCGACCTTTCGCGCATCGGCGCATTTTACCGGGGCAGGGCCGTTCGAAGTGGAGATGCGTTTATGCGCAACCTAATGCTCGCCGCCGCGATCGGCTTGATCGGTCTGACCGGGTCCGCGGCGGTCGCGACGGCCGAGACCCGACAAGCCACCACCTATGTGTGCCTGGATCCGGGCGGGGCCAGCCGCGGCGCCATCTGCGACCGCACGCTGAACACCAGCGCCGATGACTTCTGCCGTTGTCCCGGCAACACGGACAAGGTGAAGGTCGAGGTCTGCAACCCCGGCGAACGCCCGCCGGCCCAGAGCCACGCCTATGAAATCGCCATGCACCGGGCCTCGAGCGACGGCTCGCTGATCGGCGACAGCTTCGGTGACCAGCGCATGTGCGTCGCCGACACCGTCAACGGCCGCAGCGTCCACTAGGGCGAAACGACACCATCGGCTGTGAAGTCCGAGCCGGCGGCGGCGACGCCGCCGGCCGCGGTTCTTTTCGCATGTGCGAAGACAACATTGATTGGCGGGCCGGGCGCGCCTATATCCCTGTCGCGACAAGGCGCCAGCGATTTGTGCGCCGCAAGGAGACCAGCGCCATGCTGCTCACCATGATGAAGGCCAAGCTCCATCGGGGCGTGATCACCGGCGCGGACCCCGATTACGAGGGCTCCATCTCGGTGGACAAGGACCTGCTGGAGGCCGCCGGCATCCTGCCGCACGAGCAGGTCGATGTGCTGAACATCACCAACGGCGCGCGCTTCACCACCTACGCCATCGAGGCCGACCGCGGCTCGCGGACCCTGGCCATCAACGGCGCCGCCGCCCGCCTGGTGCAGAAGGGCGACCGCATCATCGTCGTCGCCTACTGCCAGATGCCGGCCGAGGAGGCGCGCAACTATGCGCCGACCGTCGTGCTGCTGGACGACGACAACGCGCCCAAGAAGGCCGCCTAGGACCTTCCCGGGCGCGCTGCGCGCCTGTTTTCCTACTTCGCCAGTTCGTACGTGCCCTGCACATCGATGCGCAGGCTCAGTTGGCCCGGCGCGACCGGGGTCGAGCTGTCGGCCGCCTCGGCCGCGGCCATGCGCATCATCGGCATGGGCGGAGTCGGCTGGTAGCCGCCGCCTTCCGAGAAGGCGCGCAGCGCCACGATCGGCTTGCCGAGCGCGCGGGCGTAGAGGTCGGCCTTGGCCTGCAGGCGGCGCACCGCCTCCACCCGGGCGGCGTCCTCGGCGGCCTGAGGATCGCGCAGGCCGAAGCTGATGCCGTTGATCTGGTTCGAGCCGGCCGAAACCACCGCATCGGCGGCCTGACCCACGCGGTTCAGGTCATAGATGATCACCGTCACCTGGTTCGACGCCTGGTAGCCGCGCAGTTCGGGCGGCTTGTTGCTCTCGTAGTTGTATTGGGCCGACAGGTTCAGGCCCGAGGTCTGGATGTCCTTCTCGGCGATGCCCTGGCGCTTCAGCGCCGCGATCACCTGGGTCATGCGCTCGCGGTTGAGGCGCATCGCCTCCTGGGCGGTGGGGGCCTCGGTGACCACGCCGGTGGAGATGGTGGCCATGTCCGGCGCGACCTTGGTCTCGCCATAGGCCGACAGGCTCAGCATGGCGCCGTGCGGCGCCATCATCATGTGGTCGGCGGGCATGCCGGGCATGTCCTCCGCGGCCGCCAGGCCGAAGCCGGCGAAGGCGAGAGCCGACCCCATCAGGGCCGCGCGCAACAGGGTCTTCATCGTCATTCTCCGTTTGAGGCCGTGGTGGGGAACCTAGACCAATACGGCGCGAGGGTGGGGCCCTTTCGCTGAACCGGCGATGACGCAACGGTGACGCTTGCGCGCCGGGACCGCGGCGGCATTGCGGCGAACGGTGTTTGTGGCCCGTTGCGAGCCGGCTGCGACGCGTGTTACCGGCGGTGACGCTGCGAAGGCCCGTAGCTCAATTGGTTAGAGCCGGCCGCTCATAACGGTCTGGTTGTTGGTTCGAGTCCAACCGGGCCTACCAGCCGCTTCGCACCGACGGACGAGTTGCAAATGTCAGCCATCGCCATCCGCCAACTGGATTTTCAACACCAAGGCAGAAAACTCACCGTGATCGCAATCGCCGACGGCATTGCTGACTTGTGGCGCATCGATATCCGGGATGGGACGAGACGCGTGGCGGTCGAAATTATCGAAGTCATGCCAGAGACGGTTTACGACGCGAAGGTCACCGGTTTCTCCGACGACTTTGTCGGTTACTGGATGGAGTATCTGAGAGAGGGCGTGCTCAGCGGACGCTACGCTCTTCAACCGTAACGCGCCGGCGTTTAACGCGACCCCAGGCCCCGCAATACGTCCGCCGGTATGGCGTAGTGGGCGATGACGGCGCGGTGGTCGGTCTGGCCCATGACCTCGCGCTGCACGAACAGGCTCCAGACCGCCTCGCGGGCGGCGGGTAGCAGGGCGGGGCGATCTTCGGGCGGGGCGGCCTTGAGCGCGGCGAGGGCGCGTTCAACCTGCCCTCCGACGCGGCCCGGGGAGGCGGCCTTCTCTTCATTGACCTCGGCCATGACCGCGGCGAGCGCCCCTTCGCGCGTGCGGGGCGGGACGCTCACCGGCCGGCGGCCTTCTCGGCGCGGTCGATGAGGGTTTTCAGGTCTGGCAACACGGCTTCGATCTCCGCCTGGCGCTTCATCCACTTGCCGGCCTCCGGGGCCGAGACGGTGTGGCCGCTGAGCGGAACGCTCTCGCCAAGCGTCTGATCCCAATTCAGGTCCAAGGCCGCGGCCAGGCGGCGGATTTCGGTGTCCGGGCTGGCCACGAAGGCGTCGTATCGGGCGATCAGCTTGCGCTCGGCGGGGATGGCGTCGAGGTCGTCGAGCAGGACCTGCGTCGTGGCCGCCCATTGGCCCGCCACGACCTCGTTCAGCGGCTTGCCGGCCAGGTCGCGCCAGCCCGGCGTCAGCAGCAGCGACCAGTTCAGCTTGTGCCGCCAGCCGGGGACGACGGCGTAGGTATTGAAGCGCCCGCTCTCCCAGGCCTCCATCATGGAGGCCAGCACCTCGCGCGGGTCGCGGTGCAGGTAGACGAAGCGCGCCTCGGGGAAGGCCTTGGCCAGGAAGGGGATGCGCAGGGCGTTCTTCGGCGTCTTCTCCAGCATGCGCACGCGCTGGCCAGCAGGCCTCCTGCCATTGCGGTCGCGCAGGTCGGCCAGGAAGCGGTCGCGCAGTTCGCCGACCACGCCCGGCTCGGCGTCGGCGGCGTCGAGCCGGTTTGAGCTCCACCCCCGGCCCTCCATGCCCAGTTCGGGGATGGCCTCCAGCAGGCCGTGGCTCTCGCCGCCGATGGTGAACAGATCGGGCGCCTGGGACAGGGTCTCGAACAGCACGCTGGAGCCGGAGCGCGGTGGATTGACCACGAAGATCGGGCGGTCGAAGACCGGGTCGGGTTCACCGGGGAGGCGGGTGGCGCGGACCTTGGGCGCGACGCGGGCGGCCACCGAGGGATCGTCGCGGCGCTCGCCGTCGATGTAGGCCCGCTTGTGGTCGGCCAGCGCCGGATCGACCACCAGGTTGAACAGCACGTCGACGAACACGGGGCCATTCTTCAGCAGCAGGGTATCGGCGCGGCCGGCGCGCAGATCCCGCTGCAGCCGTTCCAGCGCCTCGCGATAGCGCGGCCAGCCGGCGGCGTCCTCGCCATACTCGGCCCACAGGCCCTGCCAGACATGCAGGAAGCGGGAGGTGGCGGCGAACGCCGCCGCCGCCGCCGGCTGGTTGGGCGCGAGCTCGTTGTACAGGAAGCCGATGTGGTCGCGCGCCTCCCAGGGTGTCATCACCACCGGGACATTGACCGTCTCCAGCGGCAGGTGATCGGGCGCGGCGGCGGGATCGGGGGCGACCGGAACGGCGCGCCAGCCCGGCGGGGTCGGATGGGTGGCGGAGCGGCAGTTGGAGACCAGCTCCCAGAAACCCTCGCCCCCCACGGAGTCGGCGACCAGGTGGATGCGGGCCTGGGTCGCGTCATTGACCACCCGGTGCAAGCTCCAGGTGTCGAACACCCAGCACTCGCCGGGCTTCATGTTGATCTCGTTGGGGCCGCAGAAGAAACGCACCGTCGGCTGGGTGACGACCGGAACGTGAATGCGCATCCGCTCGCGCCAGTAGTAGTTCACGTCCACGTGGGGCGAGACTTCCGCTTCGCCGGACAGGCGCATCAGGCGGGTGCGTCCGAGCGTGGCGCCCAAGGCGCCCAGCACCTGCTTGACATAGGGGCAGCGGTCGAGAAACGGCGTTGGCCGCATGGGCCCTTCGAAGGCCTCGTTGGCGGGTTCGCCGTAGGCGGAGATCAGCGGCAGGAAATCGTTACCGGCATAGCCCGAAGGGTGCGGCAGCCAGCCGTCTTCGCCCAGGGCGGCGATCTCGGCGGCCATGGCGTCGGCGTCGAACAGCACCGGCAGCTGGAGGAAGGGCGCCTGAAGCTTCATTCGTCGATGCCCTTGGCCGAAAAGGAAAACCGCGCGGCTGATACCGCGCGGTTTCGCTTACTCTGGACCTGACCCCCGCCGCAACTAGTGGGCGGGACCGTCGGGGCCGGCGCGATGGCCGGACGGGTCCCAGCCGTCGTGGGCCATGTGGTACATGTACTCGGGATCCCACGGCTGCATGCGGTAGAAGTTGCGGTCGTGATAGCCGAGCCGGCGCTCATAGCTGAGGTAGCGCGGATCCAGGTCGCCGGGGTTGCGGCAGTAGCCGCCGTTGTTCGACCAGCCGGGGATGTAATACATCCGCCCGCTGCGGCGCAGGCTGCGCCGGTAATTGCGGTAATCGCCGTGGCGATCGTCCAGCTCCACCGGGGTGCAGTAGGTGTTGGTGGAGTAGAATTCGCTGGCGTTGCCGCCTGGCTGGATCGAGCCCGGCTCGCGATAGATGTCGTAGGTGCTGGTGCCGTAGATGGTCAGGTTGTTGAGGTCGAGGCGGTGGGCCGCGCCGACCTGGACCCCCAGCAGGCTGGCGCCGATGACAGTGCCGTCGACCGACATGTCGCCGCCGGCCGCCACGATGCCCTTGCCGCTGTGGCAGATAAGCCCCCGCCGGATGTTGGTGTCGTTGGCGCCCTGCTGCCAGACTCCGATGCCGAAGCCGCAGATGCGGGCGCGGTTGACGTCCAGTTCGCCGAGCGCGTTGGCGGCGCTGATCACCAGGCCGACGCTGGGCGTCGAGAACACCGGCGCCTGCTGGCGCGAGTAGAACTCGACGTCGGTGATGTTGCTGTCCTTCAGCGGCCCGACCAGTTCAACGCCGATGCCCGGCTCGCCGGTCAGGGTGAAGTCGCGCAGGTCGACGCGGGTGCGTTCGGCGTAGATGGCGCGGTCGTAGGTGGAGGCGTCGACCAGGGTGTCCTGCGAGATCGAGAGCGTGCCGCCCTCGACATAGATCGCCGAGCTGTCGCCGGCGTAGCGGATGATCGAGTTCTCGATGCGCAGGTCGGCGTTCTCGGCGTAGATGCACGGCGCCTCGCCGCCCTGGCGCTGGTCGATGACCAGGTTGCGCAGCACGACCTTGCCCGCGCCCGGCGCGATGTCGATGCAGACCTGGCCCGGGCGGCTCTTCAGGTGGGCGGCGAGGCCCACGAAGTCGTCGCGGCGCACATCGCCGGTGCCGGCGCGGCGGCCGTCGTCGCCGTCCTCGTCGTCGTAGGCCTGATCGTCGATGGCGGCGGCCTGGTCGTCGTTGGCCGAGAGGTCGTCGGCGGGCGTGCCCGGCGCAGCGGCCGGCGCCGCCTCGTCGTTGGCATAGCTGTCGTTGCGCTCGCCGCGCCAGTGACGGCGAGACCCACGCGGGCTCCAGATCTGGCCGCCGTCGCCCTGGATCGTCACCGGCTTGGTGATGTGGATGGCGTCGAGGCAGCCCTGGTCGGCGGCGGTGCGCAGGATCAGGGTGCCGCCGGGGGCCAGGCTGGCCAGGGCATAGTTGATGTCGTGGGGCGAACGGGCGTCGGAGCAATCGACCAGGGCCACGTCGCGCAACGGGCCGTCCCAGTCGTGGGGCCGGTAGTCGGGGCCATAGCCGCCCGGGCCCCAGCGATCGTGGCCGTAGCCGCCCGGACCGCGGTGCGGGCGCTTGTGGCGGCGCAGCGGCGGGTTGATGAGCAGGCCGAAGTCGGGGCGGGTCTGGGCCTCCACGCGGGCGTCGGGATAGGCCTCGATGGAGGGCGCGGCGAGCAATGCCGCGGCGGCGGCCGCGAGGGCCAGGCCGATCATGCGCTTGGTCATTGGCGACCCTCGTATTCTGAGCGATCGCCGCCGCCGTAGCGCCGGCTGTCGCGATAGGTGGGACGGCCCCCGCGAGATACCTGGGCCAGGACCGCGCGCATCCGCGACACCGTCGGGTGGAAGCCCGCCAGCGCAGAATCGATGCGGTAGACGACGGCCTCGGCCTTGTCCTGGTCGGCCACGCCCTCGACGCCGAGCGCGAAGTAGGTGGACATGGCGAACTTGGCCTCGGGCGACCCCTGACGGTCGGCCTCGGCGAACCAGTGGAACGAACGGGCATAGTCGGCCGGAACGCCGACGCCCTCGGAGTACATCACCGCCAGCACCAGCTGGGCCCGCGCCGAGCCGTTGATGGCCGCCAGCTGGATGGCGCGGACCTTGTCGACGTTGGTCAGGCGCGTGCCCTGGGCCAGGCCCAGCATGCCCTTCAGCGTATCGACCTCGCCCTGGGCCATGGCCTCGCCGGAGGACACGGGCCGCTGGATGACGCCGAGATAGAGCAGGGCGTCGGAGACGTGCTTGAACGGCATCTCCGTGGCCATGCGCGACAGGGCGTAGTCATAGGCGTCGCCGCGCGGGCGGCTTTCGTCGGAGTGCGGCACGCCGCTGGCGGGCGCGTCGGGCGGGTAGAACTCGAAGGGCGGCACCCAGCGCTTGGCCTTGGCCTCGACGAAGGCGCCGTAGTTGGCGCGGCTGGGCGTGGAGCGCTCGAAGTCCTTGAGCAGGACGTAGGCGCTGATGTCGCCCGTCTGCACCGCGAGGTAGTTGTAGAGGTAGGCGTCCACGTCATTGCGCGGGAACAGGGTGGTCACGGAGCGCGGACCGCGCGAGCCGTCGCCGGCGCGGCGAAGGCTTGAGGCCTCGACCGCCTGCGGATTGTCCTGAGGCTCGCCGAACGGCCCGTAGAGGTCGTCATAGAGCCGCGCCAGGGTGCGGTAGCCCACCGCGTCCATGGTCGACAGGATGTAGATGATGCGGTTGCGCACCTCGTCGCGCTCGGTCGTCGACATGCGCGACAGCTGGCGCTCGAGAGTCTCGTAGGCGTTGTGGCGTTCCCAGCCGCGGCAGTCGTCGTAGCGCGAGAGCGGCCGCCAGCCGCCGATGCCGCGCCGCACCGCCCGGTTGATGGGCGCGTACCCGTCCTGGTTGGCCAGCGCCATGGCGTTCCAAACCGCGGACTCGATGGGATCTTCGATGTTCTTGTCGACCGCGCGCACCGCCTGGTAGCGCTTGCCGAGTTCCAGCTGGGCGAAGAAGTCGTTCTGGAAGGCCAGCCGGCGCAGGTGGCGGATCTCCTTTTCCTGGTCATTGAAGCCAGGCTGAAGACCGCTGATTCCCTGCGGGCGTGGACAGGCGTAGCGCGACTCGGACTTGCCGCCGAACAGCGAAAAACCGCTGTTGTCTCCGGAGCTTGCGCTGTAGTCGCCGCAACTCGCGAGGCTCAGACCCGCAAGGGCCAGGACCGCAATCGCGCCCCCCACGAGAAACGGAGTCGCTTTTGACCGGCGCCCACGCTCGGGATCCGACTCCGCCATACCCATCACCCCGGCCTACTGACCGTTAACCATATTATTGGCCCGATTAGCGGCCCCGCTTCAGAGCCTGTCAAGCTAACGGCGGTAACTGAGCCGACCGAAGCTGGGGATCGTGTTGCGAGAGTCGCGCGTGAGGGGAAAAGCGAGGCGGTACGGCCACAGGAAGTTTGGTTTCTGTGTCCCATTCGCCCATATGCGGGGGCCAGCCGGAGCCCGCCATGTCCTACGCCGCCCGCGATGACCGCCCCGCCGACAAGGCCGCCCGCTACGCCGAGGTGGCCGGCGAGATCGCCGCGGTGCTGTCGGAAGAGCCCGATCGCATCGCGCGCATGGCCACGGTGACCTCGATGCTCAATGACGCCTTCGAGACCTATTTCTGGACCGGCTTCTACCTGGTCGATCCGGCCAGGGACGGCGAACTGGTGGTCGGGCCCTACCAGGGGACCCTGGGCTGCCTGCGCATCGCCTTCGGCCAGGGCGTGTGCGGCGCGGCGGCGGCGCAGCGGACGACCCAGATCGTCGAGGACGTGCACGCCTTCCCCGGCCACATCGCCTGCGACAGCCGCTCCAATTCCGAGATCGTGGTTCCGGTGCTCGACGGGTCGGGCGCGCTGATCGCCGTCTTCGACGTGGATTCCACGGCGTTCGCGGCCTTCGACGCGGTGGACGCGGAATGGCTGGAGCGGATTCTGAAGGCGACTTTCGCCGCCTGATCCCCGTCCCGTCGCCCCGATCGCCATTCGATCCATCCCCGCTTCCCCGCCGATGATTGATCGTCGGCGGCGCGGGATCGGGTCTGGAGGCCGGTGGAATTCCTAGGGCGCGCCGATGGCGTTCAGCACGAAGGCCGAGGCGCCGATGAGCAGGGCGCCGACCCAGAACACCGCCGCGCGCAGCAGGTAGGCGCGCTGGTCGCCGCTGGCGCTGATCACCGCGAAGGCCGGCCTGGCCGGATCGTAACGGACTTCGATTGGGCCGCCGGCGGGATGGGCCGCGACGGCGGCTTCGGCCTCGGCGCGGGTGCGCGTGGCCCAGCCGCCGAAACGATACAGCGAGCTCTCATGGGTCTCGCCCTGCACGGCGTAGCGGTATTGAATCAGCGGGACATAGGCGCCGCGGCCGGTGGCGCGCACGTGCGAGGCGACAACCGTGGCCTGGGTCAGCGGCCAATGCTGGGCCGCGGCGATGCGGCGGGGCAAGGTCAGGGCGAAAACCATCAGGCCGATGGAGGCGACGAGATCGATCGCGCCTACCGCCAGCACAGCCATCACCGTCAGCGCCATGGTCTCCGCCCCCAAGCCCGCGCCATGCATAGCGCACGCGGCGCGGAATGGAATTCAGATAACGCCGGTCGGGCTCAGGCCGGATCGCGGAATCGCCACTTCATGACCAGCACCGCCGCCGCCATGCAAAGCGCCAGGGCGTTCGAAATGACGATCGGCCAGGCCTGGGTCAGCGCCCCGTAGACCGTCCACAGCACAAAGCAGGTGCAGGTCAGGATGTAGGTGCGCAGCGACACGGCCGAGGCGTCGCGCTCGCGGGCGATCTTGATCACCTGCGGCGCGAAGCTGGCGATGGAACAGAGCGCGGCCCCGGTTCCGACGATGTTGGCCAGGAGGTCGCTCACTTGCGCCTTGCGGTCGCCGGCTTGCGCTTGGCGGGTTTGCTGACCGGGGGCCTGGACGGGATTTTGCCCGGGCGTTCCTCCATCTCCCCGAAGGACTTGGCGGTGCGCTTGTGCGGGGGGATGGCGGCCCGCGCCTCGGCTTCCCGGATGAGCTCCTCGAGTTCGGTGTCGGTCAGGTGCTCGATGCCGATCATCCGGTTCTGGGCGCCGCGGATGGAATAGATGATCTCGTCCAGCTTGACCTGCATGGCCGAGGTCTCGCGGTTGGCGGTGTTCTGGATCAGGAACACCATCAGGAAGGTGATGATCGTCGTGCCGGTGTTGATGACCAGCTGCCAGGTGTCGGAGAACTTGAAGAGCGGACCGGTGATCCCCCACACGATGACGGTCGCCACGCAGAGCATGAAGGCGGCGGGCCGGCCGGTGGCGGTCGCGACCACATTGGCGGCCTGGCTGAAGGCTTTGTTGATTTTCATGGCTGCCCAACGGCCCTGCTTGGGGCCGGTTCCAGAGAGGGGTTTGCAATGACGCGCGGCGTAGCGCGGGTGACCGGGACAGCGTCCGGCATCGGGGTGGCGAGGGCAAGCCGCCGGGGCGTCCTGAGACGGGTGGACGGCTTGTAACTTGCGGGCGCCTGCCGCGGCGGGTCTCTTTCCGCCATGAACAGTCCCGCCCTCGATCGCCGTGCGCTGATCGCCGGCGCGCTCAGCCTTTCCGGCGTAGGCGCGGCGCGCGCGCCCGCGGTGGACGCCGCCAGCCTGGTGCGCACCCTGGCCGCCCTGGTCGAGCGCGAGTATCCCGACCCGGCCCTGGCGCGCCGCATCGCCGCCTCGCTGCGCGTGAAGCTGAAGGCCGGCCGCTACCGGGGCCTGTCCCCGGCGGCGCTGGCGACTGCGCTGACCGACGACCTGCGGGCGGTCGGCCACGACCAGCATCTGAAGGTGGCCTACGACCCCCGCTCGGCCGCGGACCGATCACCGGCCGATAGCCCCCCGCCCCAACCCTCGACGCCGGCGCCGCGGGAGCCATCGGCGCGGGCGAAGGCGATCTTCGGGCCGCAGAACTACGGCATCACCCGGGTCGAGGTCCTGCCGGGCAACATCGGGCTGCTGCAGATCGACAACTTCGTTCCGCTCTATGGGGTGATGCGCGAGCGCTACGGCGCGGCCATGGGCCTGCTGGCCGACACCTACGGCCTGGTGCTCGACTTGCGCGGCAACGGCGGCGGGACATCGGACACGCCGGCGCACCTGATGAGCTATTTCTTCGACCGCGAACCGTTTGTGCTGGACCGTCTGGAATGGCGCCGCATCCCCGCCGAGGAGGACCGCACCACGCGCGACCTGGCCGGACCGAACTACGGCGAACAACGGCCCCTGATGGTGGCGATCGGACCCAAGACCTTCTCGGCCGCCGAAGCGACCGCCTATGACCTGCAGGCCTTCAAGCGGGCGGTGGTAGTAGGCGAGACCTCGCGCGGCGGAGCCAACCCGGGCGACTTCTTCAACCTCGGCCAGGGATTCGAAGCCTTCACCCCGCAAGGCCGCGCCGTGAACGCCGTCACCGGGGGCAACTGGGAAGGCGTCGGGGTGAAGCCCGACATCGCCGCGCCCGCCGCCGAAGCGGTAAAGGCGGCGCAGCAAGCGGCCATCGAAGCGGCGCTGAAGCGGACCACCGATGAGGATGCCCTTGAGCTTCTGCGCGAAGGTCTGGCGCCGGCGTCCGGCGCCTAGGGGATCTTCAGCACCCGGTCGAGACTGACCGGGCCCGCGCCATAGCGCACCAGGATGAGCAGCGGCGCGGCCCAGAGCAGGTGCACCGGCCAGCCCATCGGCAGCACGAACAGCTGGATCACCAGGGTCATGACGATCATGCCCAGCGCCGTGAAGCGGGTGAACAGGCCAAGCACCAGCAGGATCGGGAAGATGTGCTCGGCATAGGTCGAGACATAGGCCGCAACGTCCGGCGGGAGCAGCGGCACGTGGTATTCGTTCTCGAACAGGTAAAAGGTCGAATCCTTCACGGTCAGGAAGCCCTCTACCTTGGTGCGGCCGGACATCCAGAAGACGTTGGCCATGCCCAGGCGCGCGATGATCAGCAGCAGCCAGGGCGGCAGGAATTTGGTGGCCAGCGCCTCGAGCGTGATGAAGGGCCAGAGCAGCGGATTGGCGGTCGCCTTGGCCGGCGCGGCCACGGTGTTCTCAGGCATTGGAAACTCCCCCGGAGTTCAGGATTTCAGGTGCAAGCGGGTGAAGGCGCCGGCCTCGACGAGGGCGGCGAAAACGGTGCGCAGGTCGGCTGACGCATCGGCGGCCAGGGCGGCCGTGGCGGCTTGGCCCAGCACCTTGCCGTCGCGGCAGGCGCGCAGGAAGGCGTAGGTCGGACGGTCGATCCGCGCGGCCGCCACCGTCATCTCCGGACGCAGGACGAGCAGGCCCTCGGGCGTGTCCGTCCAGGTCAGGGTCTCGGCCGCCTCGAAGCCCCGTTCGGAGAGCCAGATCGAGGCGACGGTCCAGTCGAACCAGAAAAGGCGCGCCGATGGATGCAGCTCGGCCCGGGCGGCGAACAGGGCGGCGGGGTCCAGCGCGGCCGCCTCGGCGGCGTCCAGAAGCGGCGCATCCGGCGCGGCGTGGGCCTCGGAGAAGGCGCGGTCCAGGCGCGCGACCGGCGCCAGATAGGGCAGCTCCCGCGCCGGCGCAAAAGTCGCCAACCAGTCGGGGAAGGCCTCGCCATAGCGGTCCATGGCCGGCTCGGCGGGCGGGTGGGCGGCGGCGAATTCCAGCGCCGCGCCGCGGAACCAGTCGTCGCCGGTCAGGCGCGCGACGGTCGGAAAGGCGGCGGCCAGCACGTCGGCGCGGCCCTTGGCGATTGTGTTGCGATAGACGTCCAGACCCGGCGCCGTGACGTCGGGCAGCCAGGGCGCGAGGGGTTCGCCGTCGCCGCGCAGCGCGGCCTCGAAGGCGTCGTGAAATCCGCGGTCACGCATCGACCGCCTCCTGCTGGCGCGCCAGCACGGCATGGGCGCGGTCGCGCTCGGCCATGAGTTCGGCGAAGGCAGGGATGTTGCCGTCGCGCTCGACCAGCGTCGGGCGCGGGCCGATCCGCCCGATGAGCCGCGCGTAGAGCGCCCAGACTGGTTCGGCGATGGGCGCGTCATGGCTGTCGATGAGCAGGGCCGCGCCATGCTCCGGATCGGGCAGGTGGCCGGCCAGGTGGATTTCGCCGATAGCAGCGGCGGGCAGGGCGTCGAGGTAGGCCTCGGCGGAAAAGCCCAGGTTGTTGGCGCTGACGAAGACGTTGTTCACGTCCACCAGCAGGCCGCAGCCGGTGGCGCGCGACAGCTCGGCCAGGAACTCGACCTCGCCCAGTTCGTGGCCTTCCAGGGCCAGATAGAGCGACGGGTTCTCGATCAGCATGGATCGCCCCAAAGCAGTTTGGGCGCGGTCCACGTTGTCGATGATGCGGCTGAGCATGGCGCGGGTGCGCGGAAAGGGGAGCAGGTCGGGGTGATAGACATCGCCGCGCTTCGACCAGGCCAGGTGCTCGCTCATGACGAAGGGCTCGAAGCGGTCGGCGAGCGACTTCAGGCGGGCGAGATGGGCCGCGTCGGGCGCTTCGTCCGCGGCCAGCGACAGGCCCACGCCGTGCAGCGACAGCGGCTTGTCGCGGCGAATGGCCTCCAGCCAGGCCAGGCGTGGCCCGCCCTCGACCATGTAGTTCTCGGGGTGGACCTCGAACCACAGGCCGTCCGCCGAGGAGGCCAGCGCCTCCTCGTAGTGGACGGGCTTGAGGCCCAGTCCGGCGGTCGGTCCGTGGTTCATCGGTCTGGTCCCGGGCGCGTCGGCTTAGCGCTCGACGGGCGTGAGCGAGCCCATGCCCTTGGGGGTGTTGATCTTGGTGCAGGAGCCGGCCGGGACCAGCTTCCAGGAATTGCCCTGGTAGTCGCGGGTGGAGGTGCCGGCGCAGGAGGTGCCGGGGCCGGCGGCGCAGTCGTTCTTGCCGGCCAGGGCGACGCCGTAGCACTTTTCCATGGCGGGCTTGGCGGGGTCGGCCTTGGCGGAAGCGACGCTGGCGGCGGCGCCGGAGAGGGCGACGGCGACGGCGCCGAGGGCGAGCGTGATCTGGGTGCGGTTCATTATGAGGTCTCCTGTGTGAAGTGAGGCCGGCGGGCATCCTAGCCGGTTGCCAGCCCATTCGAGACCCACGTTACGGCGGTTACACACGTCCCGAAAAAAAGTGCGACATCCTGTCTGCGGCTCAGTGTAACCATCGACTCTGCGAGCGCGAATAGAGGATCAGGCGTGGCCAACCGCGAGGATCATCTGAAAGGACTGATGCTGCGTGGGCTGGACGGCGACGCCTCGGCCTGGCGCGCGCTGCTCACCGAAATGGGCAAGCACCTGCGCGCCTATTTCACGCGCCGCCTGTTCGACGGCGGCGCCGATGCGGAGGACCTAGTGCAGGAGACCCTGATCGCCATTCACGCCAAGCGCGCGACCTGGGACTCCAGCCAACCCTTCACGTCCTGGGCCTACGCCGTGGCCCGCTACAAGCTGATCGACCATCTGCGCCGCGGCGGGCGGCGCCACCACCACATTCCCATCGAGGACGCTGGCGCCCTGTTCGCCGACGAAGACGTCGAGGAAGGCGCCACGCGCGCCGACCTCAAGCGCATGCTCTCCATCCTGCCCGAGCGGCAACGCAGGCTGATCGAGGATGTGAAGCTGACCGGCCTGTCGGTCGCCGAGGCCGGCCAGCGTCACGGCTACTCAGAAACCGCGGCCAAGGTGGCCATCCACCGCTCGATGAAGTCGCTCGAGGCCCATGCCGCCGCCAGCCAGGGAGTCAGCGATGAAAACTGATGACCTGATCGCGGCCCTGGCGATGGACGCGCCGCCGGTCCGGCCCCGGGCGCTGACGGCGCGGCTGTGGCTTTGGGCGATCCCGGCGGCGCTGCTCGCCGTCCTCGGCGTTCGTTTCGGCCTCGGCGGTTTCCGCCCCGACCTGGCCCAGGCGGTGGGGGGCATGACCTTCTGGATGAAGGCCGGCTACACCGGCGCTCTGGCGCTTGCGGCCGGCTGGCTGATCGTGCGCCTGGGCCGCCCGGGCGCCTCGGCGAAGTGGCCCGCCATCCTGGTCTTCGGCGTCTTTTTGGCCGCGATCGCCATGGGCGTCATGAACCTGATGACGACGCCCGCCTCCGAACGGATGCATGTCTGGCTGGGTCACTCCTGGCAGGTGTGCACACTCAATGTTGTGGGCCTGAGCGTGCTGACCACGCCCTTCCTGTTCTGGGCGGCCAAGCAGTTCGCGCCGACCAATCCGACGCTCGCCGGCTTCGCCACCGGCCTCACCGCCGGGGCGCTGGCGGCGACCCTTTACGGCCTCTACTGCATGGAAAGCACGGCGGCCTTCGTGGCCACCTGGTACACCCTGGGCGTGCTCGCGGCCGGCGCGGCCGGCGCGGTGATCGGGCGGTTCTGGCTGCGCTGGTAGGCGGCTAGCGCTCAATCTCGGTCAGCGAACCGAGACCCTTCGGCGTGCGGATCCGCGTGCAGGTGCCCTTGGGCACCAGCTTCCAGGCGTTGCCCTGCCAGTCGCGCGTCGAACTGCCGGCGCAGGTCGTGCCGGGGCCGGCGGCGCAGTCGTTCTTGCCGGCGCGCGAAACGCCGTAACACTTTTCCATCTTCGTGCGGCTCGCCCGGGCCTGGGCGGCCGGGGCCAGGGCGGCGGCGGCGGCCGCGGCGGCGCCGAGGGCGAGGGCGATCTTGGCGGGGCTCATCGAACGTCTTCTCCTGGGCGGGACCGGTGAATCCTGATCCCGCCATCATGCCACAGCACGACGGCTGAACGACCGATGAATGGCCAAGCTGTGGAAATTTGCACCAGACGCCGTGCAGAGGGCGCGCAGCCCACGCCGGGGCGGCCCGGAATCCGGCTAAACAGCCGCAGGCCGTTGCGCCAAAGCCCCCCGGTCGTTACATCCCGCGCCCTGTCTCCCGTCAGATCGACGCCTCCCGAAGTGAGCCCGCGCGCCCATGGCCCAGCAATATATTTTCTCCATGCAAGGCCTGACCAAGGCCTATCCCGGCGGCAAGAAGGTGTTCGAGAACATCTGGCTGTCGTTCTACCCGGACGCCAAGATCGGCGTCGTGGGCGTGAACGGCTCGGGCAAGTCGACCCTGCTGAAGATCATGGCCGGGCTCGACAAGGAGTTCTCCGGCGAGGCCAAGGCCGCCGACGGCACCAAGATGGGCTACCTGGAACAGGAGCCGCAGCTGGACGCGTCGCTGGACGTGTGGGGCAACGTCATCTCCTGGTGCGAGGAGAAGAAGCTGTTCGACCGCTTCAACGCCGTCGCCGCCGAGATGGGCGAGAACTACACCGATGAACTGATGGAAGAGATGACCGCGCTCCAGGAGAAGCTGGACGCCGGCGACCTGTGGGACATCGACAGCCGCATCGAGATGGCCATGGACGCCCTGCGCTGTCCGCCCAACGACGCCGACGTCTCCAAGCTGTCGGGCGGTGAGCGCCGCCGCGTGGCCCTGGCGCGCCTGCTGCTGTCGAAGCCCGACATGCTGCTGCTCGACGAACCGACCAACCACCTGGACGCCGAGAGCGTCGCCTGGCTGCAGCACCACCTGGAAGCCTTCCCGGGCTGCGTAATCCTGGTCACCCACGACCGCTACTTCCTGGACCAGGTCACCAAGTGGACGCTGGAACTCGATCGCGGCAAGGGCATCCCCTACGAGGGCAACTACTCCGCCTGGCTGGAGCAGAAGGCCAAGCGGGTGCAGCAGGAAGAGCGCGAGAGCGAAGGCAAGGCGCGCTACATGCAGCGCGAACTGGAGTGGGTGCGCTCCTCCGCCTCGGCCCGCCGCTCCAAGTCCAAGGCCCGCCTGGCCGCCTTCGAGGAACTGCAGAATCGCGCCGAGCGCGAGAAGCAGACCTTCGCCCAGATCCAGATCCCGCCCGGCCCGCGTCTCGGCCAGAACGTCATCGAGGTGAAGGGGCTGGAGAAGGACTACGGCGACAAGGTCCTGTTCAAGAACGTCGACTTCAAGCTGCCGCCCGGCGGCATCGTGGGCGTGATCGGCCCCAATGGCGCCGGCAAATCGACCCTGTTCAAGCTGATCACCGGCCAGGAGACACCCGACGCCGGCGAGATCAAGATCGGCGAGACGGTCAAGCTGGCCTTCGTCGACCAGAGCCGCGACACCCTCGACGGCAGCAAGACCGTCTGGGAGGAAGTCTCGGGCGGCGTCGACGTGATGAAGGTGGGCGGCCGCGAGGTGAATTCCCGCGCCTACGTCGGCTCCTTCAACTTCAAGGGCGCCGACCAGCAGAAGAAGGTCGGCCTGCTTTCGGGCGGCGAGCGCAACCGTGTGCACCTGGCCAAGACCCTGGCCGCCGGCGGCAACGTCATCCTGCTCGACGAACCGACCAACGACCTGGACGTGGAAACCCTGCAGGCGCTGGAAGGCGCCCTGGAAGACTTCCCCGGCTGCGCCGTGGTCATCAGCCACGATCGCTGGTTCCTGGACCGCCTGGCCACCCACATCCTGGCCTTCGAGGGCGACAGCCACCTGGAGTGGTTCGAGGGCAACTTCGAAGCCTACGAAGAGGACAAGAAGCGGCGGCTGGGGGCGGATAGCCTGATCCCGCACCGGATCAAGTTCCAGAAGTTCACGCGTTAGGGGCGGGGCGACTGGCCGCAGCGGCCAAGGTGTAACTTCGGGTCATCGGCTGCTAGGGAAGGCGTCGTTCGCGCATTCCCCCGTTTATCAGCCTTGGGTTGTGCGCACCGGCGCGGCGTGATTTCGTCGCCGCCGGCCAGTCCGCGTAGCCGAGGGTTTTTTCATGCGCCGTTTGTCCAACAAGGCCTTTCCCGACCTGACCGACGGGCTGGATGAGCGTGCCCCGCAGGCGCCGCCGGTCTTGTCGCTCCGGTCCGCGCCGTTGTCGGCCGATCTCGCGCGCTCCGCATTCGAAAGCGCACCGCCCTTCAGGTGGGTCTCAAGCGACCATGATCCGGATGTCGCCCGCTCCGCGGCGACGTTCCAGAGCGGTACGCCGCCCCAGGTGTTCAACGGCACTTCGGGCGACGACGTGATCAATGGCACCAACGTCAACGACCTGATCCACGGTAACGGCGGCAACGACACGATCAACGCGCTGCAGGGCGAGGACCAACTGTTCGGCGACGACGGCGACGACGTAATCAGCTGGGGCCCCTGGATCAGCGGCACTTTCAACCTGGTCACCGTCGATGGAGGCGCGGGCTATGACACCCTGGTGCTGAAGTCGTCGGTCTGGTTCACCCTCAACTGGATCGACCCCAATTTCACCACTCAGGTGTCGGCCACCGGCATCGAGAAGCTGATCGTCGACAGCTCGAACGGCAGCGGGATCAAGATCAACGGCAGCGAGGGGAATGACGTCCTGACCGCCCAGGGCGCAATCTGGGGCTGGGACGGCAACGGCGGCAACGACGTCATCGTCTGCCAGCAGGACAACGGCTCCGGCATCGACAGCCTGATGGGCTATTTCGAAGGCGGCGCCGGCAACGACACCATGACAATAGGCGGCTACACGCTGTCCTATCAGAACGCCACGTCCGCCGTGACCGTCGACCTGAATATCCACACGGCCCAGAACACCGGCGGAGCGGGAACCGACACGATCCTGGACGCCTACAAGCTGCGCGGCTCGGCGTTCAACGACACCCTGAAGGGGACCGCGGCCGCCAACTATATCGAGGGCCGCGACGGCAATGACGTTATCGATGGCCGTGACGGCAACGATCAGCTGTACGGCGGCAACGGTCATGACAGTCTGCAAGGCGGCGCGGGCGACGACGATATCTATGGCGGCATGGGCGACGACACCCTGGATGGCGGCGCGGGCCTGTACGATGTCATCCATCTGGAGGCCGACGGCATCTTCGCCACGCCGGTGACCCTCGATCTGCAGCTGACCACCGCCCAGACCACGTTCCTGGGCTCGGACATCTACCTCAACTTCGAAATCATCTACGGCACGGGACTCGCCGATACCTTCTGGGGCAATGCGGCCGACAACCAATTCTGGGGCGGGGTCGGGGTCTCGTTCCACGGCCGCGACGGCAACGACTATCTCTATGCCGGCGACGACAGCAGCGGAGGCGACAGCCTCTACGGCGACAATGGTGACGATGTCCTGGCCGGTGTTGCGGGCAATGGAAACCGGCTCGAAGGCGGGGCGGGGTCCGACACGGTGCAGCTGAACAACTTCACCCACAACGTCGACCTCAACGTCACCACCGCCCAGGACCTGCAGTCGGGCGGCGGTTCCGTCGGCAGCATCTACATCAGCATCGAGAACCTCGTCTGCAGCGGCCAGAACGTGGTGTTCAAGGGCACCGATGGCGCCAATCACCTGGAGGCGAGCGGGGGCAACGCCGTCATCGACGGGCGCGGTGGCGACGATTTTCTGCAGGCTGGCGGCGGCTGCATTCTGATCGGAGGAAGCGGCAATGACACCTTCGCCATCGGCGCCCCGGTCTTCACGAACGCATCCGGCACCATCATGGATTTCACGGTCGGCGGGACCGACGACAGCCTGCTCGTTTCGTATTTCCGGAGTTACATGGTCGAACAGGTCGGCGCAGATACACGGATTACCTTCAGCTACGGTAACTCCTACCTGCTCAAGAACGTCGACGCGGCGGCGTTGACGGCCGCGGACATCGTGCTTGTCGACGGCCCCACCTTCGCCACCACCCTCACGGGGGACGCCAGCGCAAACACCCTGACGGGCGATAGTCAGAACAATGTCATTCAGGGCCTCGGCGGCAACGACCTGCTGACGGGCGGCGCCGGAGTCGACAAGCTGCAGGGCGGCGACGGGGACGACATTCTCAGAGGCGGCCTGGACGGCGATATTCTCTACGGCGGTGCGGGCGTCGACACGGCAGACTACAGCGGCGCGGCCACCGGCATCGGCGCCAATCTCCTCACCTTCATCGCGACGCCTTTCGGCGGCTCCTTCGGCGACCAACTGTGGGAGATCGAAAACCTCACGGGCGGCGCCTTCGACGATTCCCTCAGCGGTGACGCCAAGAACAACGTGCTCACTGGCCTGGCCGGAGGCGACAACATCGACGGGGCTGCCGGCGATGACATCCTCGTCGGCGGTCTGGGCGCCGACTCACTGTGGACGGGCGCGGGCAACGACGTGGTTCGCTTCACCGCCGGGGACGGCGGCGACACCATCTACGACTTTGCGGCCGGCGGGCTGGAGGACAGGATCGAGGTCTACGGCTACACCAGCTACACCACCCAGCAGATCGGGTCGGACACCAAGGTCATCTTCTCGGCGTCCGACTTCATCCTGCTCAAGAACGTGCAGGCCTCAGCCCTGACGGTGAACGACTTCAGTTTCGCCGATGTGCCGCCGGTCTACGACAACACCCAGATCGGCACCAACGCTCCCAACACCTTCACGGGCACCTCGGCGCGCGACTGGCTGCAGGGCTGGGGCGGCGACGACGTGCTGTCGGGCCTGAGCGGCGACGACCTGCTGGAGGGCGGCGACGGCGTGGACCGGCTGGCCGGCGGGGCGGGCAACGACATCCTGAACGGCGGCGGATGGCTGGGCGATACCGCCGACTACTCGGGCGCGGCTGGCGGCGTGACGGTGAACCTGAACATCACCACCGCCCAGAACACCGGCGGGGACGGAACCGATACCCTGGCGGGGTTCTCGGACCTTCTCGGTTCGGCCTTCAACGACACCTTCACGGGCGACGACCAGAACAACAAACTGAATGGCCAGGGCGGTAACGACACGCTGAACGGCGGCGACCAGTACGACCTCCTGCTGGGCGGCGCGGGATCCGACGTCTTGCACGGGGGAAACCAGGACGACACGCTCTACGGCGGCGACCTGACCGGGGCCGAGGACGGCGCCAGCGACCAGTTGTTCGGCGACGCCGGCTTCGACGAGATTCACGCTGGCGCGGGCGACAAGGTCGATGGCGGCGCAGACCGCGACTACCTTCAACTGGACCTGCGCGGGACCACCGCGGCGGTGACCTTCAGCTTCGTGATTTCCACCGCAGGCACGAGCCAGAGCATCGGCGGCGGCGGAACGGTCAATAATGTCGAGCGCGGTCTAATTTGGGGCGGATCGGGCAATGACGCCTTCACCGGCGGCGTGCTCGAAGACGACCTCTACGGCGGCGGCGGCAACGATACGCTCGACGGCGGCGCCAGCCATGACGTGTTGGTTGGCGGCGCGGGCGCCGACATCATCCACGGCGGCGACGATTACGACGTGATCAAGGGGGACGATCCTTCGATCGTCGGACTGGCAGAGGGCAACGACCAGCTGTTCGGCGACGCGGGCAATGACGAACTCGCCGGCAACGGCGGCGACGACCTGCTGGATGGCGGTCTCGACGACGATTTCCTGTCCGGGGGAGACGGCGCCGACACGCTCAACGGAGGCGACGGCAACGACCGCATCGTCGGCGACAGCGGCCCGGCCTGGCAGGGATCGCCGCAGTTCGTGGACCACCTGAACGGCAACGCGGGCAACGACTACATTACGGCGGGCGCCGGCGACTTCATCGACGGTGGAACGGGCGGCGAAGACAGCCTGGACCTCAACCTCTACCTGACCACGCTGGGTGTGAACATCGACATCGGCGCCAGCGCTATCGGCACGGTGCAGACCATCAACGGCGGCGGCAGTCTGGTAGGGATAGAGGTCATCTCCTTCATAGGGGGCATCGGCAACGACAGAGTCATCGGCGATGCCCGCACCGGACTTACAGGCCTGAGCCGGGACTCCATCTACGGCGGCGCCGGCGACGACTATCTCGACGGCGGAGTCGGGATGGACGACCTCTCGGGCGACGACGGAAACGACACTTTGCTGGGCGGCGACGGCGACGACTTCCTCGGCGGCGCGCTGGGCAACGACACCCTTTCGGGTGGCGCGGGATCCGACTCGCTTCAGGGCGGCGACGGCAACGACATTCTCGACGGCGGGCTGGGCGACGATCAGCTGATCGGCGGTCTGGGCACGGACAAGGCCGACTACCGCAACGCTGCCTCGGGGGTGACGGTGAACCTGTCGATCCTCACGGCGCAGAACACCCTCGGCGCCGGCAACGACACGCTGAGCGGCATCGAGCAGGTGCTGGGCTCGGCCTTCAACGACACCCTGACCGGCGACGGCCTGGCCAATACGCTCGACGGCAAGGCCGGCAACGACGCCCTTTTCGGCGGCGCCGGCGGCGACATCCTCATCGGCGGCCTGGGCGCCGATGCGCTAAACGGCGGCGGCGATCTGGACTACGCCAGCTACATCAACGCCACGACCGGTGTCGGCATCAACCTGACCACGGGCGTGCACACCGGCGAGGCGGCGGGCGACACCTTTGCCAACATCGAGCGCTTCCGCCTCTCAGCCAATGCCGACACCTTCGTCGGCTCGGCGGGCACCGACTACGCCTACGGCGCCGAGGGCGACGACACCTTGTCCGGCGCCGGCGGCATCGACCGGCTGTACGGCCAGGACGGCAATGACACCCTGAACGGAGACGCCGGCAACGACATCCTGCTGGGCGGGGCGGGGGCCGATATCTTCAACGGCGGCGCCGACCGCGACACGGCCAGCTACGAAGAGTCGACCATCGCGCTCACCATCAACATGACCACCGGCGTGCACACCGGCGACGCCACGGGCGACGTGTTCAACTCCATCGAGATCCTGTGGCTGTCCAGGTTCGGCGACACCTACACCGGCTCGGCCGGCGACGACGAGGTGCGGGGCTACGACGGCAACGATACGCTCAACGGCTCGGGCGGCATCGACACCCTGCGCGGCGAGAACGGGGCCGACATCCTCAACGGCGACGATGGCGACGACCTGCTGCACGGCGGGGCCGGGGCCGACCAGCTGAACGGCGGCAATGGCGTGGATACGGCGGTCTATCTGCTGGCCACCGCCGGCGTCAGCATCAACCTGACCACCGGCGTGCATACGGGCGAAGCGGCGGGCGATACGTTCAACTCCGTCGAGCACTTCCAGCTGACCAACGGCTTCACCCTGGTCGACAGCTTTACCGGTTCGGCGGGCAATGACTGGGTGGCCGGTTACAAGGGCGTCGACAACCTCAACGGCATGGACGGCAACGACACGCTGAACGGCGGCGAGCACAACGACGTGCTCGACGGCGGCGCCGGCGCCGACAAGCTCTACGGCGGAACCGGCAACGACCAGGAGACCGGCGGCTCAGGCGCCGACCAGTTCACCATCAACGCCAAGGCCTTCGGCGCCGACACGGTCACCGACTTCGAAAACGGCGTCGACAAGATCCGCATCCAGGGCGTGGCCGGCTGGGACGACTTCTCGGACGTGGCGGTCAGCGCCAACGGCTCCGGCTGGGCGGTGATCACCTTCCCGGACGGGTCCACCATCACGCTCACCGGCGTCGTGGCTTCGGACGTGGACGCTTCGGACTTCCTCTGGAGCTAGGCCGCGGCGCCGCGATCACGGCGGCTTTATCGGGCTTGGGGTTGCCGCGACGCCGTTACCGCGTTCCCCTGTCGGCGCCTCAGGAGACGACGTCATGGGCCGCCACTTCCGCCTCGCCGACACCGACTGGACCGCCGAGCGCGATTTCGGCGAGCACGAGGGCGCCCGGCCGCGATTCCAGTTCGACGATGACTTCGGCCCGGTCCGCCCGGCGTCATGGTCTCCGGCAAGCCTGACACTGACCGACGGCGGGACGACCATCTCGGCGGTGCTGCCGAGCAATTCTGGCAACGACGTCATCAACGGGGCCAACAACCCCAACGGCGTGGTGCTCGCGGGCGGCGGCGGGGCGGATGTCATCACCGGCGGCAACGGGCCGGACACGATCTACGGCTTCGGCGCCCAGGATACGTCGCCCAACGCCGGCGCGATCGAGGTGGCGCGGCTGAGCAGCGGCCTGGCCTCCCCGGTGTTCGGGACCTTCGCCCCCGGCGTGGCCGACACCATGTTCGTGATCGAGCAGCACACCGGCAAGATCCAGCTGGTCAACCTGCTGACCGGCGCCGTCTCGGCGACGCCCTTCCTGGACATCCCGAACAGCCAACTGGCCGGCGGCGGCGAACAGGGCCTGCTGGGCATGGCCTTCAGCCCTGACTATGCCACCAACGGCAAGTTCTACCTCTACCTGACCAACGCCCAGGGCGACATCGAGGTGCGCGAGTACACCCGCTCGGCCGCCAACCCCCTGGTCGCCAACACCACCTTCAAGCTGATCCTGACCATCGACCATCCGCCCGAGACCAATCACAACGGCGGCTGGCTGGGCTTCGGGCCGGACGGCATGCTGTACATCGCCACCGGCGACGGCGGCGGGGGCGGCGACGTCAACAACCACGCCCAGGACCTGAACTCCTACCTCGGCAAGATGCTGCGGATCGACGTCTCCAGCGACGGGTTCCCGGCCGACCCGAACAAGAACTACGCCATCCCGCACGACAATCCGTTCGTGGGCGTCAACGGCCTGGACGAGATCTGGGCCTATGGCCTGCGCAATCCCTGGCGCTGCAGCTTCGACCCCGTCACCGGCCACCTGATCATCGCCGACGTGGGCCAGGGCGCCCAGGAAGAGGTCGACTTCGTGCCCGCCGGCACGCCCGGCGGCATCAACTTCGGCTGGCACGTGATGGAAGGCACGGCGATCTACGACGACACCACGCCGGGCAACCCGCCGGCCAACGATCCGTCGCTGTGGGATCCGACGTTCACCTATGGCCACAACTCCACCGACGGCGGCTTCGCCATCACCGGCGGCTACATGGTCTATCTCAGCGGCGACGGGAATCCGCTCTACGTCTTCGCCGACTACGTCTCGGGCCACTTCTGGACCGCCTCGATCGACGCCGACGGTCACCTCTATGACGTCGCCATACGTGACGCGGAGCTGATCCAGCACGGTTCGGGGACCTTCGACCAGATCGTCTCCTTCGCCTACGACCACGCCAGCAACCGCCTCTACGCCATCGGCCTGGACGGCGAGATCTGGGCCATCTCGATGCAGGCCGGCGCGGCCGACCGGGGCGACACGATCAACGGCGGCGACGGCAATGATACGATCTACGGCGGCGGCGGCTTCGACACCCTGAACGGCGAGAACGGCAACGACCGCGTCTACGGCGGCATCGGCAACGACTCCCTGCTGGGCGGCGAGGGCAACGACACCCTGGACGGCGGCCTGGGCAACGACATCCTCAACGGCGGCAACGGCAGCGACTGGGCCGACTATCGCAACGCCGGCGCCGTGGGCGTCACCGTCAGCCTGGCCATCACCACCGCCCAGGACACCCTGGGCCAGGGGATCGACACCCTCATCGGCATCGAGAAGCTGCGCGGCTCGCTGGCGGCGGACAGCCTCACCGGCAGCGCCGGCGCCGACACCCTGGACGGCGACGCAGGCAATGACGTGCTCAGCGGCGGCGCGGGCGGCGATATTCTCATCGGCGGTGCCGGGGCGGACGCCCTGAACGGCGGCGCGGATCTCGATTACGCCAGCTATGTCTCGTCGGCCGCGGGCGTGACGCTGAACCTGACCACTGGCGTTCACCTGGGCGACGCCGCGGGCGACACCTTCGTCTCCATCGAACGCTTCCGGCTCAGCGACCACGACGACAGCTTCACGGGCTCGGCGGCGACCGACTACGCCTACGGCTCGTTCGGGGCGGACACCCTGTCGGGCGCGGGGGGCATCGACCGGCTGTACGGCGAGGAGGACAACGACGCCCTGCACGGCGACGCCGGCAACGACATCCTGATCGGCGGCCTGGGCGCAGACGTCCTCGATGGCGGCGCCGACCGCGACACCGCCAGCTACGAGACCGCCCTGGGCGCCGTCAGCCTCAACTTCACCAGCGGCATCCACACCGGCGACGCGGCCGGCGACAGCTTCACCTCCATCGAGATCTTTCTGCTCTCGGCCTTCGCCGACAGCTTCACCGGCGGGGGCGCCGACGAGGAGGTGCGGGGCGGCGACGGCAACGACACCCTTTCGGGCGCCGGCGGCATCGACACCCTGCGCGGCGAGAACGGCGCTGACACCCTCAACGGCGACGACGGCGACGACCTGCTGAACGGCGGGGCCGGCGCGGATGCGCTGCACGGCGGCAACGGCACGGACACGGCGGTCTATCTGCTGGCCACGGCGGGGGTGAGCATCAACTTGACCAGTGGCGTCAACACCGGTGAGGCCGCGGGCGACACCTTCGATTCCATCGAGCACTTCCAGCTCTCCAACGGCTTCACCCTGGCCGACAGTTTCACCGGCTCCAGCGGGGCCGACTGGGTGGCCGGTTACAAGGGCGTTGATACGTTGAACGGCATGGGCGGCAACGACACGCTCAACGGCGGCGAGCACAACGACGTGCTCAATGGCGGGGCCGGCGCCGACAAGCTGATCGGCGGCACGGGCGACGACGCCATGACCGGCGGAAGCGAGGCCGACCAGTTCTGGCTCAACGCGCCCGGGTCCGGCCACGACACGGTCAGCGACTTCGAAAACGGCGTCGACCACATCCGCATCACCGGGGTGTCGGGCGTGACCAGCTTCGCCAACCTGACCATCTCCACCAACGGCTCCGGCTGGGCGGTGATCACCTTGCCGGACGGCTCCAACATTACCCTGACGGGGGTGACGGCGGCCCAGGTGGACGCCTCGGACTTCCTGTTCGCCTGAGGCCAGCTTGGCTGTTTCGCTGAACCGGCAAGGGTTGTCGGGCCGCCGCGAACATGGTGAGTTGGCGCTTCGAGAACCTCGTTCTCCCAGAGGGGCGTCTGATGAACCGTTTTTTGCACCGGCCGTCGATCGACGACCTTGACCGTCTCGTCACCGAGGATGCGGTCCTGCGGCTGTACGCGGGCGAGCTGGCCCGGCAGGCGGCGGAGGGCTCCACCGCCAAGGTGGTGACCGGCGGCTCGGGCCCCAATGTGCTGAACGGAACCAGCGGCGACGACACCATCAGCGACCCGGGCGGGACGAACACGCTCAATGGCCTGGACGGCAACGACAAGCTGACCGGCGGCAAGGATGTCGACACCCTCAACGGCGGCAACGGCAACGATTTGCTGAACGGCGGCAAGGGCAATGACGCCCTGCACGGGGACGGCGACAACGACACCCTGATCGGCGGCGACGGAAATGACCTGTTCGACGGCGGCTCCGGCGTGGACACGGCGGATTTTTCAGCCGCGACCGTGGCGATCACCGTCAACCTGTCCAACCTGGCAGGCCAGAACACCGGCCAGGGCGTCGATACGTTCACCGGCGTCGAGAACCTGATCGGCGGGTCGAAGAACGACACCCTGATCGGCGACAGCGGGGACAACACCCTCGACGGCGGGCTGGGCAATGACGTGCTGTCCGGCGGCGACGGGTTCGACACCCTGATCGGAGGCCGGGGCGCTGACCAGATGGACGGCGGGAACGACTTCGATGTCGTCACCTACGAGTTCTCGACCGCCAAGGTCTCGATCAACCTGACCACCGGGGTGAACGGCGGAGACGCCGGAGGCGACACCTTCCTCAACATCGAGCTGTTCACGCTGAGCGGCTACGCGGACACGTTCGTCGGGGCGGCGGGGAACGACCGGGTTCTCGGCGGGAACGGCGCCGACGTGATTTCGGGGGGTGCGGGCAACGACTTCATGATCGGCGGATCCGGCAACGACAGCCTCAACGGCGGCGACGACGACGACGTGCTTGCCGGCCAGGACGGCGCCGACAAGCTGAACGGCGGCAACGGTTTCGACTATGTAAGCTACAACGGCAGCTCGCCGGTCTCCCTGAACCTGACCACGGGGATCCACACGGGCGACGCCGCCGGGGACACCTTCACCAGCATCGAGGCCTTCCAACTGACCTTCGGTGACGACTCCTTCGTGGGTTCGGCCGCCGCCGAAACGGTAGTGGCGACGGATGGAAACGACCTGGTCGACGGGATGGGCGGCGCCGACAACCTCTCCGGTGGCAACGGCAATGACGTGCTGACGGGCGGATCGGGGGGCGACACGATCCTCGGCGACGACGGCGCGGACACGCTGAACGGCGGCGATGACAACGACAGCCTCTACGGCGGCGACGGTAACGATGTGCTGAACGGCGACGCGGGCATGGATTCCCTTCGCGGCGGCGCGGGCGCGGATGCGTTCAACGGCGGGGCCGACGTCGACACGGTGTTCTATGACGGCAGTTCGGGCCTGGTCGTCGATGTGACCGGGACCAACGGCGGCGGCTCGGGCGACGCAGCGGGCGACACCTTCGCCGGCGTCGAAATCTTCAGCCTCACTCTGGGCGCGGACAGCTTCTACGGCTCGAGCGGCGACGAGCAGGTCTTCGCCAACGACGGCGCCGATTTCATCGACGCCGGCGCCGGCGCCGACACCCTGCACGGCGGCAACGACTTCGACATCATCAACGGCGGCGACGGCGCCGATACGATTTATGGCGACGCCGGCAATGACGTCCTGGCCGGCGACAACGACGCCGACACCCTCTACGGCGGCCTCGACGACGACCAGCTCGAAGGCGACGCCGGCAACGACATCCTGAACGGCGACCAGGGCCAGGACCGGCTCATCGGCGGGGCCGGCGACGACCAGTTGAGCGGCGGCGCGGGCACGGACGAATTCTGGACCATCGGCCAGGCTTTCGGCCACGACACGGTGACCGATTTCGCCAACGGCACGGATCACATCCGGATCATCAACTTCACCGGCGTGACCGCCTTCTCGGACCTCAACATCACCACCAACGGATCGGGCTGGGCGGTGGTCAACTTCCCGGACGGTTCGACCATCACCCTGACGGGGATGACGGCCGGCCAGGTGGACGCCACCGACTTCCTCTGGGGCTTCCCGCCCTGAGCGACGAGCGGCCGGGCGGCCGACTCATCGAACGCCCCTTCAGCGGCGAATTCCGTCCGCGGGCGGATTTACTTGGGCCCACGCCGGTCGTAACCGATGGCGTGGGCCTGAGTCCCCGCGGAGACCCCTATGCTGAGCTGGTTCCAGGCCTTGATGCCCAAGGAAGAGGCCTTCTTCGACCATTTCAACGAGCACGCCGACCTCTTGGTCAAGGGCGCCGAATCCCTGCGCAAGCTGCTCGACGGCGGCGAGGGGGTCGAGGTTCAGTGCGCCGCCATCATGGCCCACGAGGAGGCCGCGGACGCCATCGCCCATCGGGTCACCCTGGCGGTGCGCAAGACCTTCATCACGCCCTTTGACCGCGGCGACATCCGCGGCCTGATCAATTCGATGGATGACGCCATCGACCAGATGCAGAAGACCGCCAAGGCGATCCTGCTGTTCGAGGCCAAGACCTTCACCCACCAGATGCGCGAGATGGGCGACGAGATCGTCGAGGCCGCGGCGGTGACGCGCAAGTCCGTGACCCTGCTGAAGAAGATCAACCACAACGCCGCCGAGCTGGGCGAACTGACCCACAAGGTCATCGAACTGGAGGACCGCTCGGACCGCATCTACGACGAGGGCATGCGCGCCCTGGTCCGCTCGACGCCGAAGTCCGACGCCATGGCCTATATCGCCGGCGCCGAGATCTACGACCACCTGGAAAAGGTCATGGACCGCTTCGAAGACGTGGCCGACCGCATCAGCGGCATCCTGACCGAGAACCTGTAGGACGCGCCCGGTGGATGCGTCCTTCCTGATCCTGGTCTTCTTGATCGGCGTGGCCCTGCTGTTCGATTTCCTGAACGGGCTTCACGACGCTGCCAACTCGATCGCCACCATCGTCTCAACCCGGGTGCTGAAGCCGCAGTACGCGGTGGCCTGGGCGGCCTTCTTCAACTTCATCGCCTTCATGTTCTTCGGCCTGCACGTGGCCAAGACGGTGGGCTCGGGCATCATCTCGCCGGCCGCCATCGACAATGCGGTGATCTTCGGGGCCCTGATGGGCGCCATCAGCTGGAACATCATCACCTGGCTGGGCGGCATTCCCTCGTCGAGTTCCCACGCCCTGGTGGGCGGGCTGATCGGGGCGGGCGTGGCCAAGGCCGGCTCGGGGGTGGTCGTGCTGGAGGGCATCATCAAGACGGGCTCGGCCATCTTCCTGTCGCCGGCGGTGGGCTTCATCCTGGCGCTGTTCCTGGTGCTGATCGTGTCGTGGCTGTTCGTGCGGGCGCGGCCCAATTTCGCTGACGGGGTGTTCCGCAAGCTGCAGTTCGTGTCCGCCTCGCTCTATTCGCTGGGCCACGGCGGCAACGACGCCCAGAAGACCATGGGGATCATCGCAGCCCTGCTCTACGCCCACGGCATGGGCCGGCCGGGCGAGTTCCACGTCCCCCTGTGGGTGGTGCTCAGCTGCCAGGCGGCAATGGGTCTCGGGACGCTGATGGGCGGATGGCGTATCGTGAAGACCATGGGCTCCAAGATCACCAAGCTCAGCCCCATGCAGGGCTTCTGCGCCGAGACCGGCGGCGCCATCACCCTGTTCCTGGCCACCAGCCTGGGCATCCCCGTTTCCACGACCCACACCATCACCGGCGCCATCGTGGGTGTGGGCGCCGCGCGGCGGGTTTCGGCGGTGCGCTGGGGCATCGCCCAGTCGATCGTCATCGCCTGGTTCATCACCATCCCCGCCGCGGCCCTGGTGGGGGCGCTGTTCTACTGGATCTGGACGGTGGTGGCCGGTTGAGCACGCGGCGTGAGCGCAAGGTTCAGTACGCCGCCCTGCCGTTCCGGCCCGGGCCGCACGGGGTGGAGGTGCTGTTGATCACCTCGCGTGAGACGCGGCGCTGGGTCATTCCCAAGGGCTGGCCGATGAAGGGCAAGACGCCGCACGAGGCGGCCCGGATCGAGGCCCACGAGGAGGCCGGCCTGGACGGCCAGATCGCCGAGCGCCCGGTCGGCAAGTACCGCTACGCCAAGCGCCTGAAGAGCGGCAAGGACCGCCAGGTCGTCGTGCAGGTCTTCCCCCTGCGCGTCACCCATGAAGGCGACGACTGGCCCGAGAAGGAGCAGCGGGTGCGCCGCTGGGGCCCGCCCGCCGAGGCCGCCGCCCTGGTGGTCGAGCCGGAGTTGAAGGTGTTGATCATGGCCTTCGGCCGCATCCGGCTTGACGATCTGGAGCTGGAGGAGCCTATCCCCCAGGCATGAGCGACAAGCCCGCCATCCTGATCATGCAACGGCATCTGGCCCCGCTGAGCGGCCTGCTGGAATCCGCCTACACCGTCCACCGCTTCTGGGAGGGCCCGCCGGTCGAGGCGGCCCACGCCATCGGCGCGGTGGTGGTGATTGGCGAGGCCGAGCTGGACAAGCACCTGGTCGAGTCCCTGCCCAACCTGGGCCTCATCGCCTGCTTCACCTCCGGCTATGACGGCGTCGACGTGGCTTGGGCTCGGGCGCGCGGCCTGCAGGTCACCCATGCGCCCGGCGTCAACCACGAGGACGTGGCCGACCATGCGCTGGGCCTGATCCTGGCGGCGCGGCGGGAGATCGTGGCCGGCGACCGCGAGGTGCGCGCCGGCGACTGGTCGATGGAGGCGCGGCGCATCACCCGCTCCCTGAACCGCCAGAAGCTGGGCATCGTGGGCCTGGGCCTGATCGGCCAGGGCCTGGCCCGCCGCGCCGAGGCCTGCCGCATGCAGGTGTCCTGGTGGGGGCCCAATCCCAAGCCCGACCAGCCCTGGCCCCGTGTCGACGACCTTGTCCAGCTGGCCAGACAGAGCGACATCCTGGCGGTCACCTGCCGCGCCGACGAAACCAATCGGGGCCTGATCTCGAAAGAGGTGATCGAAGCGCTCGGGCCCGAGGGCTTGCTGGTCAATGTCTCGCGCGGCCAGGTGGTAGACGAGGACGCCCTGATCGAGGCCCTGCGCTCGGGCAAGCTCGGGCACGCCGCGCTGGACGTCTTCCAGGAGGAGCCCACCCCGCCGATCCGCTGGGACGGCGTCCCCAACACCGTGCTGACGCCACACACCGCCGGCGCCACCAACGAGGCGGTGCAGGGGATGCTGATGCTGCTGATGGCCAACCTGGCGGCCCACTTCGCGGGCGAACCGCTGAAGAGCCCGGTCGCCGAATAGGGGCGGGCGCTTGCGCGGCGCGGCTCCGGCGCGCCATTGTCGCGGCATGAACAGGCTTCTCAAGCTTCTGCTCGGCGTCGAGGCGGTGATCTTCATCCTCGCCTCGGCCAGCCATCTCGGCCTGCCGGTGCCCTGGCTGGTCGGGCCGCGTATCCTGCCCGCGGCCGTGATCGAGGGCGTCTGCGGGATGGTGATCCTCTACGCCTCGCTGCACGGCGGCGCGCGCACAGCCTTCAGCTGCCAGACGATCGCCTTCGTGGGCGTGCTGCTGGGGCTGACGGCGCTGACCCTGGCGGGCGCGCCGCGCTATCCGATCACCGACCTGGGGCAGATCGCCCTGCTGGCCTGCCTGGCGCCCGGCCTGCTGCTCGCCGACCGGATGTCGCGGGCGGCCTGAGCCCCGGCTAGTCCGCCGTGGTGGCCGGGAAGTTGGCGCGTCGGCAGTCGGTCGCGCCGCTGTCCTTGAGGTAGATGCCGTTGAACTTGAAGCGGTACTTCGAGCCCGGCGCATAGATGCCCAGCTTCACCACCTGATAGGCGCTGTTGGGCGGGGCGGTGACCACCGAAACGCGGCGCGGCACATAGACCCAGGCCTCGTCATAGACCTCGAAGCGGAAGCAGTAGGCCTCGGTCGAGCGGTTCACGAGACGGATGTCGTCCTCGACCCGGCCCGAGGGCAGGTGGTTGGGCGTCATCACCAGCAGGATGTGCGGGTCGCCGTGCACATTGATCATCTTCAGCCCGGCGGCCTCGGCCATCGCGGGCGCGATCGGGGTGAGCGCGACGGTCGCCGCGGCGAGCGCCGTGACAGCGGGAACGGTCCAGCGGCCCATTCGATTGGTCTCCCAAGTCAGCCTGTCATGATGGGAGAACGCGGAAATCTGTCAATGTCAGGCTTGCCATAAAGACATAAAGATATCTTTATATGCGTCATGAACCTGAGCGCGGACGAGGCTGTTGACGTCCTGCGGGCGGCCGGTGAGCCGACCCGGTTGCGCATTCTCGCCCTGCTGGCGCTGGAAGAACTCTCCGTCATGGAGCTGTCGGGAATCCTCGAGCAGAGCCAGCCGCGCGTCTCGCGCCACCTGAAACTGATGAGCGAAGCGGGGCTGATCGAGCGTTTCCCGGACGGCGCCTGGGTGTTCTACCGCCTGCCCGCCGAGGGTCCGCGGCGCAAGCTCGCCGACGCGGTGCTCGACCTGCTCAACGAGACAGGCCAGCCGGACCGCGACTTCCAGCGCCTGGAAACCGTGCGCGGCGAACGCGAGACCAATGCGGCCGCCTATTTCGAGCGCATCGCCCCGCGCTGGGACGAGATCCGCTCGCTCTATGTGCCCGAGACCAGCGTCGAGGCCGCCGTCGAGCGCGCCGCAGGGCCTGGGCCGTTCGAGCGGGTGGTCGACCTGGGCACCGGCTCGGGGCGCATGCTCACCCTGCTGGGGCGCAAGGCCAAGATGTCGATCGGTCTGGATCTCAGCCAGCAGATGCTCAACATCGCCCGCTCCAACGTCTCGCGCGCCGGGCTGGAGAAGGTCGAGCTGCGCCACGGCGACATCTTCGCCACCCGCCTGCCGACCCACTCCGCCGACCTCGTCGTCGTCCACCAGGTGCTGCACTATCTGTCCGACCCGGCCGCCGCCGTGGCCGAGGCGGCGCGCCTGGTCGCCACGGGCGGGCGTCTGCTGATCGTCGACTTCGCGCCCCACGCCCTGGAATTCCTGCGCGCCGAGCACCAGCACCGCCGCCTGGGCTTCTCCGACGAGGAGATCGTGCGCTGGCTGGACGAGGCGGGGCTGCATTGCGCCCAGCCCATCGCGCTGGAGCCCGACAAGGAAGGCCTGACGGTCAAGATCTGGACCGGCGAGCGCAAGCAGGCCGCCAAGCGAGACGCCGCATGAGGAGCGCCCGATGAGATTGGCCGCCGCCCGCGCCATGCTGCTCTCGCCGCTGGGCCCCGTGGCGCGCGCCGGCGGGCGCGAGCATCCGGACCTGAACGTCTCCTTCGAGTTCTTTCCGCCCAAGACCGAGGAGGCGGAAGTCACCCTGTGGAACTCGATCCGCCGCCTGGCCCCGCTGGGCCCCAGCTTCGTGTCGGTGACCTATGGCGCGGGCGGCTCGACGCGGGAGCGCACCCACCGCACCATCCGCCGCATCCTCGACGAGACCACGCTCAACCCCGCCGCCCACCTGACCACGGTGGAGGCCAGCAAGTCGGAAATCGACCAGATCGTCGATGACTACTGGGAGGCCGGCGTACGCCACCTGGTGGCCCTGCGCGGCGATCCGCCCACCGGCGTCATGGGCGGGGTCTATGAGCCGCACCCGGACGGCTACGCCAACGCCACCGAACTGACCGCGGCGGCCGCCGCGCGCCACCCCTTCGAGATCAGCGTTGGCGTCTATCCGGAAAAGCACCCGGAAAGCCCGTCCCTGGCCCACGACATCGACGTCCTGAAAGCCAAGGTCGACGCCGGCGCGACGCGCGCCATCAGCCAGTTCTTCTTCGACATCGACGCCTTCCTCGGCTTCGTCGACAAGGCGCGGGCGGCGGGCATCACCATCCCGATCGTGCCGGGCATCATGCCGGTGACCAACTTCAACGGGCTGAAGCGCATGGCCTCGACCTGCCAGTGCTCGGTGCCGGCGTGGCTGTCCAACCTGTTCGAGGGCCTTGACCAGGATCCCGAGACCCGCCGGCTGCTGGCCGGGTCGGTGGCGGCGGAGATGTGCGCGCGTCTGGAGGAGGAAGGCTTCAAGGACTTCCACTTCTACACGTTGAACCGGGCCGACCTTGTGTATGCAATCTGCCGCGTGCTGGGCCTGCGCGAGGCGGAGGCGGCGCAATGATGCGCGCCCTCACCCTGGCCCTGGCGGTGGCGTTCACAGCCGTCCCCGCCGCCGCGCGCGTGCCGCTCCGGCCGTCGCTGACCCAGGAGCAGATCGCCAACCAGTACGTCGCGCCGTTCAAGGTGGCGGGCAACGTCTACTACGTCGGCGTCAACGGCATCGGCGTCTATCTGATCACCACGCCCCGGGGCCACATCCTGGTCGACGGCGGCTATGCCTCGAGCGCAAACATCATCCTGCGCAACGTCAAGACGCTGCAGTTCGCGCCCACCGACATCAAGTACATCGTCGTCACCCACGCCCACTTCGACCACGCCGGCGGCCTGGCGGAACTGAAGCGGCGCACGGGCGCCCAGGTGGTGGCGCTGGCGGCCGAACGCCCGGCGCTGGAGGCGGGGCGTCACTTCGGCGATACGAACTACGGGGTCGGGACCTTCCCGCCCGTGAAGGTCGACCGGGTGCTGCGCGACGGCGAGGCGCTCACCGTTGGCGGCGTCAGCCTGACCGCCCACGCCACGCCGGGCCACACCATCGGCTGCACCAGCTGGACCCTGCCGCTGATCGACGCCGGCAAGCGCCGCACCGCCATCTTCTATTGCTCGACAACGGTGGCGGGGAACCTGCTGGTCGGCAACCGCGCCTATCCGAACATCGTGGCCGACTACCGCGGCAGCTTCGCCAAGCTGAGCGCCATCCACGCCGACATCTTCCTGTCCAATCACCCCGAGTTCGCCGACATCTTCGCCAAGCGCAATCGCCGCCGGCCGGGCGGGCCCAACCCCTTCGTGCTCCACGGTGAACTGCAGCGGTTCGTCGCCGCCTCCAAGCGCGACTTCGAGGCCGAACTGGCCCGCCAGCAGGCCGCGGCCCGAACCCATCCGAAGGCGCGCCCATGACCCGTCAGGACCGTATCGCCGCCCTGAAGGCCGCCGCGAAGCAGCGCATCCTGATCCTGGACGGATCCTGGGGCGTGTTCATCCAGTCGCGCGGCCTGCAGGAGGAAGACTTCCGCGGCGAACGCTTCGCCACCCACAACCACCCCCTGCGCGGCGACTACGACGTCCTTTGCCTGACCCAGCAGGCGCTCGTGACCGAAGTCCACGACGCCTATTTCGCCGTCGGCGCCGACATCGGCGAGACCAACACCTTCACCGCCACCGCCATCGCCCAGGCCGATTACGGCCTGGAGAGCGCCGTGCGCGATATCAACTTCGAAGCCGCGCGCCTGGCCCGCGAGAGCGCCGACCGCTGGACGGCGAAGACACCCGACAAGCCCCGCTTCGTCGCCGGCGCCATGGGGCCGCTGAACAAGACCCTGTCGCTCAGCCCCGACGTCAACGACCCCGGCGCGCGCGGCGTCACCTGGGACGAGGTCTACAACGCCTACAAGGAACAGGCCCGCGCCCTGCACGAGGGCGGCGTCGACCTGTTCCTGGTCGAGACCATCTTCGACACCCTCAACTGCAAGGCCGCCATCAAGGCGATCATGGACCTGGAAGACGAGGGGCTGGAGCCGCTGCCGATGTGGATTTCCGGCACCGTCACCGACCGCTCGGGCCGCACCCTGTCGGGCCAGACGGTGGAGGCCTTCTGGAACTCGATCCGCCACGCCCGGCCGTTCGCCGTGGGCCTGAACTGCGCGCTGGGCGCCGAGATCATGCGCCCCTACATCGCCGACCTGGCCCGCGTCGCCGACACCCTGGTGGCCGCCTATCCCAACGCCGGCCTGCCCAACGCCATGGGCGGCTATGACGAGACGCCCGACCAGACCAGCGCCATGCTGGGCGAGTGGGCCCGCTCGGGCCTGGTCAACATCCTGGGCGGCTGCTGCGGGACCACGCCCGAGCATGTGAGGCAGATCGCGGCGTCGGCGGCCGGCGTGACGCCGCGCCAGATTCCGGAGCGTCCCAAGGCCATGCGCCTGTCGGGCCTGGAACCGTTCGAGCTGGCGTCCTGATGCGCCCGATCTTCGTCAATGTCGGCGAGCGGACCAACGTCACCGGCTCGGCCAAATTCCGCAAGCTGGTGGTCGAGGGAGACTACCCCGCCGCGCTCTCCGTCGCCCGCCAGCAGGTCGAGGCCGGCGCCCAGGTCATCGACGTGAACATGGACGAGGGCCTGCTCGACTCCAAGCAGGCGATGGTGACCTTCCTCAACCTGATCGCGGCGGAGCCCAACATTGCCCGCGTGCCGCTGATGATCGACTCCTCCAAGTGGGAGGTGATCGAGGCGGGGCTTCAGTGCGTGCAGGGCAAGGCCATCGTCAATTCCATCTCCATGAAGGAGGGCGAGGCGGCCTTCCTCGGCCAGGCCCGCAAGTGCCTGCGCTACGGCGCCGCCGTCGTGGTCATGGCCTTCGACGAACAGGGCCAGGCCGACACCGCCGACCGGAAGGTCGAGATCTGCGCCCGGGCCTACAAGCTGCTCACCGAGGACATCGGCTTCCCCCCCGAAGACATCATCTTCGACCCCAACATCTTCGCGGTGGCGACGGGGATTTCCGAGCACGACAACTACGCCGTCGACTTCATCCAGGCGACCGCGCGCATCAAGCAGACCTTGCCCTTCGCCAAGGTGTCGGGCGGGGTGTCGAACGTGTCGTTCAGCTTCCGCGGCAACGAGCCGGTCCGGCGCGCCATCCACTCGGTGTTCCTGTTCCACGCCATCGCCGCGGGCATGGACATGGGCATCGTCAACGCGGGCGACCTGCCGGTCTATGACGAGATCGATCCCGAGCTGCGCGAGGCGGTCGAGGACGTGATCCTGAACCGCCGCGCGCCCGGCAAGCAGGACCCGACCGAGCGGCTGGTCGACATCGCGCCCCGCTACAAGGGCGACAAAAGCCAGGTGCAGACCGCCGACCTGTCGTGGCGCGAGCTGCCCGTGGCCGAGCGCATCAAGCACGCCCTGGTGCGCGGCATCGGCGACTATGTGGTCGAGGACACCGAGGAGGCGCGGCTCCAGTACGACCGCCCGCTGCACGTCATCGAAGGTCCGCTGATGGACGGCATGAACGTCGTCGGCGACCTGTTCGGGGCCGGGAAGATGTTCCTGCCCCAGGTGGTGAAATCCGCCCGCGTGATGAAGCAGGCCGTCGCCCACCTGACCCCCTTCATGGAGGCCGAGAAGGCCGGGCAGGTTCGCCAGGCGGCGGGCAGGATCGTCATGGCCACGGTCAAGGGCGACGTGCACGACATCGGCAAGAACATCGTCGGGGTCGTGCTGCAGTGTAACAACTACGAGGTCATCGACCTGGGCGTCATGGTCCCGGCCGACCGCATCCTCGACGCCGCCATCGAGCACAAGGCCGATATCGTGGGCCTGTCGGGCCTGATCACGCCCTCGCTCGACGAGATGGTCTTCGTGGCCCAGGAGATGGAGCGGCGCGGCCTCGACCTGCCGCTGCTCATCGGCGGCGCCACCACCAGCCGCACCCACACCGCCGTGCGCATCGAACCCGCCTACCGCCGCGGCCCCACCACCTACGTCACCGACGCCAGCCGCGCGGTGGGCGTGGTCAGCCAGCTGCTCAGCCCCACCGACCGCGACGCCTTCATGGCCCAGACCCGGTCGGACTACGTCCGCGTCCGCGAGAGCTATGCGCGAGGCCCCTCCAAGCCGCGCGCGTCCCTGGCCGACGCGCGCACCAACCACTTCGCCATTCCCTGGGAAGGCTACACGCCGCCGAAGCCCAGCTTCACCGGCATCCGCGCCTTCGGCCCCTACGACCTGGGCGAGATCGCCGCCAACATCGACTGGACCCCCTTCTTCGCCAGCTGGGAGCTGACCGGCCGCTACCCCGCCATCCTCGACGACGAGATCGTGGGCGAGGCGGCCCGGCCGCTGTTCGCCGACGCCCAGGCCATGCTGAAGAAGATCATCGACGAGCGGTGGTTCGAGGCCAAGGGCGTGGTCGGCTTCTGGCCCGCCCAGGCCGACGGCGACGACCTGGTGCTCTACACTGACGAGACGCGCACCACCGAACTCACCCGCCTGCACACCCTGCGCCAGCAGATGGCCAAGGCCGAGGGCAAGACCAACACGGCGATGTCCGACTTCGTCGCCCCGGTGGGCGGCCCGGCCGACTGGGTCGGCGGCTTCGCCGTCACCGCCGGCCATGGCGAACAGGCCGTCGCGGCCCGCTTCAAGGCCGCCGGCGACGACTACTCCGCCATCCTCGCCGCCTCCCTGGCCGACCGCCTGGCCGAGGCCTTCGCCGAGACTCTGCACCAGCGCGTGCGCCGCGAACTGTGGGGTTACGCACCCGACGAGGCGCTGGCCGTCGAGGATCTCATCGCCGAGAAATACCAGGGCATCCGCCCCGCCCCCGGCTACCCCGCCCAGCCGGACCACACCGAAAAGGCGACGCTGTTCCAGCTGTTGGACGCAGAAGCCCAGACCGGCATCGGCCTGACCGAATCCTTCGCCATGACCCCGCCGTCGTCCGTGTCAGGCCTCTATTTCAGCCACCCGCAGAGCCACTACTTCGGCGTCGGCCGCATCGCCCGAGACCAGGTGGAAGACTACGCCCGCCGCAAAGGCTGGGACCTGGCCACGGCCGAGCGCTGGCTGGCGCCGATCCTGGACTACGACCCGCAGGCGGACCGGGACGCGGCGGCCTAGGCAGCGTCAGAGGCAAATTTCGATAGTGGGGACTACGAAGATACGCTACCTAAGGTAGTGGGGCGGGGGGTAATCGAATGGCAGTCCGGCCGGATAGCTTCGCTCACTTCGTTGTTTCGACGAGGGATCGGATCGCGTTCTCGATCAAATACCACCGCGATTTTTATCTTTCTGGGTTTTTCACGCTTGCGGGAGTTGCGCTAGCTGTAGCTTCGCCACCGCCTGACGCCTTCGGATGGGCGGGACTAATTCTGACACTCATTGGCGCGGTCGCATGGGTTTGCTCGTTCTTGGCGGCAAACCGAGACCGGGGCGCATTGATTGTCCAGGAGAGGGCGCTACACCTTGCAGATCTCCCCCTTGCCGAGGCCGCTGCTCGCATCGACTGCGAGGTTCTTTGGCACGGATCTGAAATCGCCATAGTGAGGTCCGACGACGTGGATCGACTCCTATGGACGCAGCATCCTGCCGTGGAGCTCATGTCCACTCGATACCGGCTCCCTCAGTTGCAGCGCCTTATTTTTCCACAGGTATTTGCGATTGAGAAGGTGTGGCCACATGACTGGAACGAAGCCAAAGTCAAATTGACGACGGACCTGAGCCCCGGATTTTTGGCGGGCGGTCAGCCTGTTCACGTTCAGAGGACTGATTACTACTCCAACATCATCACGAACAATCAGTGCGACAGAACGATACGGGGCGAAGAATCGGAGAGACTGTTCGATGGAGTCAGCTATTTCTTAGATGAAGACGGTGGGCTTGTGGGCCTGGGGGAGAGCACTGCCTCCAACGGGATCGGGATATCCAGCCTCTGTATAACGAGCGACTTCCAAGTCATTTACCAGACCCAAGGCAAGCAGAGAGAGGCACCAAACGCGAAGGGGCCATCTGGCTCAGGTTCTCTCGATTGGGCTGATTTGGTGACAACGGTCTGTAAGCGCGGTGGAACGTTTGTGGACGCCGTCATCTTCGGAATGGAGCGCGAACAGAACGAAGAGATTGGGGTTCCGCATGCTCAAGGAAAGGTTGCAACGGCCCTTACCGGGTATGGACGCTATCTGCATCGGGGAGGGAAGCCGGAATTCTTTGGCATTAGTGTAACATCAGCGCGCCGCCAAGAACTCAGTCCCGGCAAGCTCGAGGGAGGCAGAGTCAGATGTATCCACTCCATACCGTTGGATCGGATAGAAGCAGGTCACGTAGCTGACCGGCTAGAAAGCCAGTTCGCGTCCTGGCGCGGGAAAAGGGACGTTAGCCGTCGCTTTTCATGACCGCGTTCTGTGCGATTAAGCGGCTGAGGGCGGGGCCTCCCACCCTTCTCGAGGCGATGTTTGCACAGGTTGGCGTGAGCTGACTCAATGCTACGACGGCATCGGCTTCAGTTCTGCAACAGCTTCGGCAAATTTCCGTCCGGGTCCACGAACAACTGCCCGCTCGCCCGCCACCCCTCGCGCACCCGCGCCAGCAAGCGCTCCATCACCGCCGACGCCTCGATCGGCTCCTTCGGCGCGTGGCTGTCGCCGTAGCGTTCGTACATGCCTGAGTAATCGGCGGTCATCGCCCGCAGTACGGCCTGGCATTGTTCCAGGTTCAGACGCCCCTCCAGGTCGGGGTCGCGGGCGAAGGCGGCCTCCACGACCCAGGCGGCGAGGGTGACGTTGGCCTCGTGCTTGCGGCCGCCGTAAGCGTGCCAGGTGAAGTGCTCGGTCCCCGCGCCCAGCGCGGCGAGCGCCCGGCGCAAGACGGCGCCGCATGCGTGCGCGGGTTGGGGCTCGGCGCTGCGGGCGGCCGCCTCGGCCTGCCTAGCCGCGCGCTCCCGCGCCTCGCGGCGCAGGCGCGCGGCCTCGCGGCGTTCGGCGCGAATTTCCTCGAGTTCGGCCTGCGCCTTCAGGAGGTCGCGGCGGGCGGCGGTGTCGCCGGCGATGGCCTGGTCGATGAGGCGCTCGATCACCGCCTCGGCCACGCCCATCCGCCGGACGCGCCCACCGGTCTGGACGGTGACCCGACCCTTCAGGGCGCGCTCCAGCGCCGCGGGCGCGGAGGGGAGGGTCTTGCGGCGCGGCCGGCCGGCGGGGTTGCCGCTTTCGCCGGGTTGCCAGCGGCGGCCGACGGGGGGACGCGGGCGGGGCTTCTTCGCGGCGGGATCGGACAGGGCGGCGGGCTCATAGACCGGCTCGCCCGCGGCGGGGGTGTCGGGATCGGAGGGGTGCATCGGCAAATCGCACCTTGATCCGGGGGCGCCGCGCAACCTGTCTTTGGTCTTGCGCGCACGGAATCAGACCGACGGCGGTTGGCGCCGCTGTTAAGCCCCTGTTCCGTACCTCAAAGCCGCTGTTCGAGCCCGGCCCGGCGCGCTGGGGAACGGCTGGCCTATCCCAGAAATCCTTTGTTCAACAAGGATTTTGCCGTGTCGTAAGACGACAGATGTGGTCATGTTTCACGTGAAACACGCCCTGGCGACCGAATGGCGCCCGCCTCTACTCGCGCTTGCTCCACGGGAACAGGCGGCCCTTGCGGGGCATGTGGACGAGCTTGCCATCGCTGGTGGTGGTCGTGGTCGCGGCAGGGGCCGGGGCGGGCGCGACCGGTTGGGCGGCGACGACCGTGGGGGCTTCGGCCGGGGCGGCGGCTTCGTCGGCGGGCTGGCTCGCGCCGGTGGTCAGGGCGTCGGTGTCGACGGCCGCCTGATCGGGGGCCATGCCGGCGTCATCGGCGGGCGCGTCCTCGGTCATGGCCGGTTCGGAGGATCCCATGGTCAGGGCGTCGACCGAGACGGCTTCGGGAGAGGCGGGCGCCTCCATCGGGGCGGGCTCGACGGCGGGGGCCGCGACCTCGGCGACGGGCGGCGCCGGCGCGGGCTGCGGGGCGGGGGTCATCGCCGGCGCGGCGGCGCGGCCGACCGGGGCGTCATTGGCGCTCATGTTGGAGCCCATGGCCTCCACGTCGTCGGTCGAGGGCGCCAGGTTGAAGATGTCGTCGCGCTTGGCGACGCGCTTGGCGGCGTGTTCGCAGCGGCCCGGCAGCTGCCAGGCCAGGTAGGTGTCGGCGCCCAGTTGCAGGTCGGCCTGCATGGCGGTGTTCCAGTTGGCGCGGGCGGCGAAGCGGATGGCCTCGGCGGCGTCGATCTCGGCGTCGGAGCGGCCCTTCTTGCCGATGCGCAGCGCCTCGTCGTAGCCCTTGAGATAGGCGGCGCCGATCTTCTGCTGCACCTCATCGAGCGGCAGCACGGACTTCACATGCTCGGCCAGGGCCATGTGGCCTTCCAGCACGCCGCGGCACCAGGCGGTGAAGTTGTAGTCGTCGCGCGGCGCGCCGTCCGGCGTGTACTCGGCCTCACCCGGTTGCGGAGCCCGCGCGGCCGGCGCGGCGGCGCCCGGCGCCGCGAAGGCGTTGACGGCGGGAGCGGCGGCCAAGGCCAGCACCGCGAGGAAGATCGGAAGCCGCATCCGGCGTTATCCTTCAAACCGGTCCGCCTGGGCGGACTCGAGAACAAAACTGATGGGGCCACTGATAACCCGGACCGGCCGGGTGCGCCAAGCGCGCGCAGCCCACACCCTGCGACCGTTTTTGACGGGCTTTGGGGTCACTTTGAGGCCCAATTGCTGGTATGGGGTAGGGCCATGGGGTTCTGGAAACGGATAGCCGGCCGCGCCGTGAAGGGCGTCGACGCCGCCGAATGCGCGCAATGCCCGCCCGGCCTGCCCGGCGAGGACCCCGCGTTCTCGACCGCGGTCACGGCCCTGGGCGCCAAGCTGGCCAAGGCCGACGGCCGCGCCGACGCCTCCGAATACGAGACCTTCGCCGAGGTCTTCCAGCCCGGTCCCGGCAGCGAGCGCAACGTTCAGCGCCTCTACGACCTGGCCAGCCAGACCACCCGTGGATACGAGAGTTACGCCAAGCGTCTGGCCAAGCGCTATTCCGCCTGCCCGCAATTGCTGGAAGACGTGCTGGACGGCCTGTTCCACATCGCCGTCGCCGACGGAGCGGTGACCACGCCCGAGCTCGACTACCTGGAGAGCGTGGCGCACCTGATGGGGCTGTCGCCGCTGACCTACCGGCGCGTGAAGGCCATGCACCTTGGCGCGGCCACCGACGACCCGTACGTGATCCTCAACGTCGCCCACGACGCCAGCGACGAGCAGTTGCGCGCCGCGCGCAAGGTTCTGCTGGAGGAATTCCACCCCGACCGGGTGCGCGCGCGCGGCCTGCCCGAGGAATACCTCGAGGTGTTCGGCTCCAAGGCCGCGGCGGTCAACCGTGCCTTCGACGAGGCCATGGGCGAGCGCCGCGAGATGGCCGGCCAGGCAATCTGAATCGGCCATCGCCGCCTTTTGGCCATGGCGGCGACCCGCAATGACCTTTCCCGTTCACGGCGCTTTCAGTTGACGCGGCACATAAGGACTCCGACATTACGGGGGTCCCGCCAGAACCGGCGGGCTAGAGGTCAGTGATGAACGCTTTCACGCGCATCCCGCTTGGCTACGAAGCGCCTGCCCCCCGGGGCGGCGGATTCGGCCGCTTCGTCACCGGCTTCCTGGGCGCCGTCGTCGCCGCCGTGGCCATGGTCATCGGCGCCATCCTGACGGTCATCGCCGCCGCCGCCGTGGCCTTCCTGGCCATCGTGGGCTCGGTGCTGGTGTTCCTGACCGGGCTGGTTTTGCGCACGCGCCGCCGCACCCGCGTCAACGACGATCCCCAGGTGCTGGAGGCCCGCAAGGTGGGCCACGCCTGGGTGGCCTATGGCTGGGACCAGCCGGCCCGCTGATCGCCTGACGTGAGTCTCCCCGAGTTCATCGACGCGCCGTCCCCCAATTTCGATATGCGCAGCGCGCCGCCGGACATGGTGCTGCTGCACTACACCGGCATGCAGTCGGGCTATGAAGCGATCGCGCGCCTGCGCGACCCCGAGGCCAAGGTCTCCGCCCACTGGGTGGTCGAGGAGGACGGGCGGCCCTTCAAGCTGGTGGATGAGGAGCGCCGCGCCTGGCACGCGGGCAAGTCCTTCTGGAAGGGCGAGACCGACATCAACAACCGCTCGATCGGCATCGAGATCGTCAATCCAGGCCACGAGTTCGGCTACCGCGATTTTCCCGACGCCCAGATCGAGACCGTCATCGCCCTGGTGGGCGCCATCCGCGGCCGCTGGCCGATCGAGAACGCCCGCATCCTGGGCCACTCCGACGTCGCCCCGGCCCGCAAGGAAGATCCCGGCGAGCTGTTTCCCTGGCGTCGCCTGGCCGAGGCCGGCCACGGCCTCTGGTTCGAGCCCGTGCCCGCGCCGGGCCCGGCCCTGACGGTCGGCGACACCGGCGTGGGCGTTTTCGCCCTGCAGGCGGGCCTGCACCGCCTCGGCTTCGAGCCCCTGCCGTCGGGATCCTACGACGAAGACACCGCCACCCTGGTGCGCGCCTTCCAGCGCCACTGGCGGCCCGACAAAGTCGACGGGATCGCCGACGGCGAGACCCGCGCGCGGCTGATGGGCCTGCTGCAGATGGCCTCGGCGGAAAGCCTGACTGGGGTTCTGGAGCCGTAGCTCCATTTGCCTTCCCGGCGCCTTTCCCCCACATAGCTCCCGGATCAGACGGCCGGGCGGTCGCGGCGGGTTTCGGCCTGTCGAGGAAAGTCCGGGCTCCACGGCGAAAAGGCGGCGGGTAACGCCCGCCCGGGGCAACCCGAGGGATAGCGCCACAGAAAGTAAACCGCCTGAAGGCTTCGGCCCGACGGTAAGGGTGAAAGGGTGGGGTAAGAGCCCACCGGGGACGTGGCGACACGGACCGCATGGCAAGCCCCGCCTGGAGCAAGACCGAATAGGGACACCGCGCCGGTTCGCCGGCAGGGCTCGCCGGCCCGAGGTGTCCGGGTAGGTCGCGAGAACCGTCCAGCAATGGGCGGTCCAGAGGAATGACCGTCACGGGGGCCCAGAATCTTAGGATTGGGGGCTCCTTCGACAGAACCCGGCTTACAGGCCGTCTGATCCATTTTCCCTCCCCAGAAGGGGAGGGAGAAAGACCAACCTTGGCCGCTAACCAATCTGAACAGATTGGGCCGGCAATCTGTCCACACCCTGTGAATACTCTCGATGTTCCGCAAACGTTCGCGGAATTACAGTGTTGAGCGCGTCACATCGCCGCCAATAGGGTTAAAATGGCAGTCAGTGTCATTGCGACCCATTTCATCCCGTGTTAACCCAAAAGCCTAGGTTCAGGCATCAGGGGCGGATCAGGATCGGTCCGGGCGGGTAGTGTTCCTCTCGACGTTCGAGAAACAGCTGGACGCCAAGCGCCGCATCGTCGTGCCGCAGGAGTACCGCGCCGCGGCCGCCTCCACCTTCGACGGCGTTTTCTGCTTCCCCTCCATCGAGGCCGATTGCCTGGAGGGCGGCGGCAAGGACCTGTTCGACCGCTACGTCGAGATGATCGAGGAACTGGACTTCGGCGATCCGCTGCGCACCCAGCTGGAGACCGTCGTCTATGCCGGCATGAACCAGCTGGCCTTCGATTCCGCCGGCCGCATCGTGCTCCCCGAAGCGCTGTGCGAAGAGTTCGGCCTCACCGACTGGGTCGCCATCGTCGGGCTCAAGGACCGCTTCCAGATCTGGAACCGCGACAAGTTCCGCGCCTGGCGCGAAGAGCAGCGCGCCGCCGCCCGTTCCGGCCTGGCCGACCTGCGCACTCGCCAACGCGCCGCGCGCGCGGAGCACGGCGGATGAGCGAAGGGTCACACATATCGGTCTTGCTGGACGAGGTGGTCGAGGCCATCGACCCCAAGCCCGGCGACGTCGTGATCGACGGCACCTTCGGGGCCGGCGGCTATTCGCGCGCCTTTCTGGAGCGTGGCGCCGAGGTCATCGGCCTGGACCGCGACCCGCGCGTGGAGCCTCACGCCGACGCCCTGGTGAAGGCCTTCCCGGGCCGTTTCCGCCTGGTGCGCAGCCAGTTCTCGCGCCTCGACGAGGTGATGGAGGACCTGGGCGGCGGAAAGGTCGACGGGGTGACGCTCGATATCGGCGTCTCCTCCATGCAGATCGACGAAGCCGAGCGCGGCTTTTCCTTCATGCGCGACGGGCCGCTGGACATGCGCATGGGCGCCGAGGGCCCCACCGCGGCCGATCTGGTCAACGACACGCCCGAAAACGACTTGTCGCGCCTGTTCTGGAAGTACGGCGAGGAGCGCGCCGCGCGCCGCATCGCCCATGTACTGGCGCGCCGCCGCGCCGAGCAGCGCTTCGAGCGCACCCTGGATCTGGCCGAGACGGTCGAGAAGGCCGTGGGTGGCCGTCGCGGCGCGCCGGTGCATCCGGCCACCCGCGTCTTCCAGGCGCTGCGTATCGCCGTGAACGATGAACTGGGCGAGCTGGAGAGCGGACTGGTCGCCGCCGAGAAGGTCCTGAAGCCCGGCGGCCGGCTGGCGGTGGTGACCTTCCACAGCCTCGAAGACCGCATCGTGAAGGGCTTCTTCGCCGAGCGCGGGCGCCTCAAGCCCGCCGGCTCGCGTCACCTGCCGCCGGTGCAGCAGGGACCGGAGCCGACCTTCGAACTGCTGTTCAAGGGTCACCGCGAACCTTCCCACGCCGAGCAGGCCGCCAACCCGCGCGCCCGCTCCGCCAAGCTGCGCGCCGCGCGCCGCACCGACGCGCAAGCCTGGAGGGCCGCCGCATGAGCCCGATGGCGCGCCTTTTCGACCAGCGCGTGCGCGGCTTCCGGGTCGTCGAGGTCGCCGCGCTGGGTTGCCTCATCCTGCTGATCTTCTGGGTCTATCTGACCAAGGCCCAGGCCGGGGACGAACGCGCCCGCATCGCCCGCATCGAACACGACATCGCCGGCGAGCAGCAGCAGCTGCGCATGCTCAAGGCCGAGAGCGCGCATCTGGAGCAGCCCTCGCGCATCGAGACCCTGTCGCAAGCCTACCTCGGCCTGGAGCCCGTCCCCGCCAAGCGCGAAGCGACGCCCGAGACCCTGCCGGAACTGGTGCACGCGCCTGCGCCCAAGCCCGCTGCCCCGGCCGAGCTTGCGGCCCCCGTCGCCGATCCGGCCCCCGCGCCCGCCGCGGAGCCGACGCCATGAAGCCCGGCGACATGCGCGTCACCCCCCATCCCTCCTGGCGCTGGCTGGCCGAGCGGGTCTGGTCGGTGGAGCACGCCTTCGAGCGCATCAAGGCCGAGGGCCGGGCCGAGGAAGACACGCGCGTGCGCATCTTCTTCGTGCTGGCGGCCTTCTCCTTCGCCTTCCTGATCCTGGCCTTCGGGGCGGGCCGCGCGGCGCTGTTCTCGGGCGATCACCACACGGCCATGGGCCCGGTGGCGGCGGCGGAGCGGGCCGACCTGGTGGACCGCAACGGCCTGCTGATGGCGGCCAACCTGACCCACTACAAGCTCTACATCGACCCGGACGAAGTCTGGGAGCCGGCCGAGACGCGCCGCGCCATCCAGCGCGTGCTGCCCAAGGTGTCCGCCGAGCGCCTGCGCAAGGCCATCGAGGGCGAGAAGCGCGCCTTCATCATCGGCGGCCTGACCCCGCAGCAGCGCCAGCAGGTTCACGACCTGGCTCTGCCGGGCGTGCAGTTCGAGGATGAAGACGGGCGCGCCTATCCGCTGGGAACCTCGGCGGCGCACCTGATCGGCTTCACCGACGCGGGCGGCCGCGGCCTGTCGGGGGTGGAGCGCGCGCTCGACGCCGACATCCGTCAGGCCGGCCACGACGGCCGGCCCATCGCGCTCTCGGTCGACCTGCGCGTGCAGGCGGCGTTGGAGGACGAACTTCAGCGCGTTGCGCTCGACCAGGGCGTGAAGGGCGGCGTGGGCATCGTCACCGACATCCGCACCGGCGAGATCCTGGGCATGGCCAGCTTCCCCAGCTTCGACCCCGGCGCGGCCGGAAGGGCCAGCGACAACGCGCGCCTGAACCGCGCCACCCAGGCCGTCTACGAGATGGGCTCGACCTTCAAGGTGTTCACCCTGGCCACCGCGCTGGACACCGGGACCGCCACGCGCACCTCGACCTTCGACGTCTCCGCGCCGCTGAACCTGGGCGGCCGCCTGGTCCACGACCACGAGGCCGGCGCCAGCCGCGTAACGTTGGAAGACATCTTCATCCACTCCTCCAACATCGGCACTTCCAAGCTGGCCCTGATGATGGGCTCGGGCACGGTGGTGAAGTACTTCCAGGCGTTTGGCCTGTTTCAGCCGGGCGAGGTCGAGCTGGCCTCGTCCTGGCCGATCCGGCCGCGCCGCTGGGACCAGAACACGCTCGCCTCCGCCTCCTTCGGCCAGGCCATCTCGGTCTCGCCGCTGGCGCTCGCCCAGGCCATGGGCGCGATCCTCAACGGTGGCCTGATGGTGCCGCTGACCATCCGCAAGCTGGAGCCGGGCCAGGTTCCCGAAGGCAAGCGCGTGGTCAGCGCGGCGACCTCGCGCAACATGCTGGACCTGATGCGCCTGAACGTGGTGCGCGGCACCGGCTCGAAGGCCAACGCCGCGGGTCTGCGAGTCGGCGGCAAGACCGGCTCGGCCCAGAAGATCGTCGACGGCCACTACGCGGCGACCACCCTGGTTTCATCCTTCGCCGCGGTGTTCCCCACCGACGGGCCGGTCGACCGGCAGCGCTACTTCGTGCTCATCGTGCTGGACGAGCCGCACGGCTCGGCGGCCAGCGGCGGGGCCCGCACCGGCGGCTGGACCGCGGCGCCGGCGGTGGGCCGCGTCATCGACCGCATCGCGCCCTTCGTGAACGTGCGCCGCGCCGCCGATCCTTTCTCCACGGCGACCGGCGAGAAGCCGGCCGCCGTCGAAGAGACCCCCGACGCCCTGGGCGAGGCGGAGCAATGAGCGCGCTCCATCTCTCCGATCTGGTGCGCAAGGACCTCTCGGTCGACCCGGTGATCACCGGCGTCACCGCCGACAGCCGCAAGGCCGGGCCCGGGACCCTGTTCGCGGCCCTGCCGGGGACCGCCGCCGACGGCCGCGCCTTCATTCCGCAAGCTCTGACACAGGGCGCGGCGGCCGTGCTGGCGCCGACCGACACGCCCGGCGACGTGGCCCCGGTGCTGGTGCGTTCGGGCGATGTGCGCCGCGCCTATGCGCTGGCCGCCAAGGCCTTCTACGGCGCCCAGCCGCGGACCTGCGTGGCGGTCACCGGCACCAACGGCAAGACCTCGGTGGCCACCTTCTGCCGCCAGATCTGGACCCGCATCGGGCACAAGGCGGCGTCCATGGGTACGCTCGGCGTCGTGGCCGGAACCGAGGCGCTGACCGGCCCCGGCCTGACCAGCCCCGACGCCGCCGAGGCCGCGCGCCTGATGGCCGAGCTGGCGGGGCGGGGCGTCACCCACCTGTGCCTGGAGGCCTCGTCGCACGGCATCGACCAGCGCCGTCTGGACGGCGTGACCCTGCAGGCCGCGGCCTTCACCAATCTCAGCCAGGACCACCTCGACTACCACGGCGACATGGACGCCTACCGCGACGCCAAGCTGCGCCTGTTCGAGCAACTGCTGCCGCGCGGCCGCACAGCGGTGCTGAACGCCGACAGCGACGGCTACGGCCCCTTCGCCTCGGCCAGCCTGATGTCGGGCCTGTCGCTGTTCAGCGTCGGCGAGCGCGGCCGCAACCTGTCGCTCTACTCCCGCCAGGCCGTGCCCGAGGGCCAGCGCCTGAAGGTCGAGGCCGACGGCAAGCTCTACGACCTGCTGCTGCCGCTGGCCGGCGCCTTCCAGGCCTCCAACGCCATGGTCGCGGCCGGCCTCTGCGTCGCGGCCGGCGACAAGGCCGACAAGGTGCTCGAGGCGCTGGAGCACATCGAAGGCGCCCAGGGCCGCCTGCAGCGTATCGGCGCCGGGCCGAAGGGCGGCGAGGCTTACGTTGACTATGCACACACGCCCGACGGGCTGCAGACGGTGCTCGAGGCCCTGCGGCCGCATGCGACCGGCAAGCTGATCGTCGTCTTCGGCGCCGGCGGCGACCGTGACCAGGGCAAGCGGCCGCTGATGGGCGCCATCGCGGCGAAATACGCTGATGTCGCCATCGTCACCGACGACAATCCGCGCTCGGAAGACGCCGCGGCCATTCGCAAGGCGATTATCGCCACGCGGAGCGGGATGCGCGAGATCGGGGACCGGAAAGCGGCCATCGGGGAGGCTGTCGCGAGCCTGCGACAAGGCGACGTGCTGGTTGTCGCCGGAAAAGGTCACGAACAGGGTCAAATTGTCGGCGAAACCGTCTATCCCTTCGACGACGCGACGGAGGTCGCGAACGCGCTCAAGGGAGAGACCGCCTAGCATGCTCGCAGACGCCGGCGCCGCACCGCTCTGGACCGCCGCCGAGGTCCTCACCGCCACCGGCGGACGCCTGGAGGGCCTGGCCTTCGAGGCGCGCGGCATCACCTTCGACAGCCGCGAGGTCGCGCCCGGCGATATTTTCGTTGCCCTGAAAGGGGTTAGGGACGGCCACGACTACGTCGACCAGGCCTTCGCCGCCGGCGCCGTGGCCGCCATCACCGAGCGCCAGATCGACGGCGGCGCCACCGTGGTCGTGCCCGACACCCTCAAAGCGCTCGAGCAGCTGGGCGCCTTCGCCCGCGACCGCGCGCCGGAAGTCCGCCGCGGCGCGGTGACCGGCTCGGTCGGCAAGACCAGCGTGACGCAAGCCATCCGCGCCGGCCTTGCGCTGGCCGGGCCGGCACACAGCTCGGTGAAATCCTTCAACAATCACATCGGCGTGCCGCTGACCCTGGCGCGCATGCACCGCAACACCCAGCGCGCCATCTTCGAGATCGGCATGAACCATCCGGGCGAGATCGGCCCGCTGTCGCGCATGGTCCAGCCCCACGCCGCCTGCATCACCAACGTCGGCCCCGTGCACACCGAGGCGTTCGAGGACGGCGAGGCGGGTGTTGCGGCGGAAAAGGCGGCGATTTTTGAGGGTCTTGGCCCCGGCGCCGTGGCGGTCATCAATGGCGACCTCGTCTGGTTCGACCAGCTGAAGCAGGCGGCGCTGCGCCATGGCGCGCGGGTGATGAGCTTTGGCTCCGACGAGACCTGCGATGCGCGTCTGCTGGATTTCCAGCCCGAACCCTGCGGCGCCCGGGTCTCGGCCCGCATCTGGGGCCGCGACTACGTCTTCACACTGGCCCAGTCAGGCTTTCACTGGGGGGCGAATTCCCTGGCCGTGTTGTTGATGCTGGATGCGCTCGACGTGCCCGTCGAGACCGGCCTTGCCGCGCTGTCCGAATTCGCGCCCCTGGCCGGGCGTGGGCGCGAACTGCTGGTAGCGCTGGACGGCGGGGCCTTCACGCTGATCGACGAGAGCTACAACGCCAATCCGCTTTCGATGAAGGCGACGCTGGCCAGCCTGGGCGCGCGCCGCCCGCAGTCGGGCGGCCGCCGCATCGTGGCGCTCACCGACATGCTGGAGCTGGGCGCCCAGTCGGGGCAGCATCACGCGGCCCTGGCCGAGGCCATCGAGTCCGCCGACGTCGACCTTGTGTTCCTGGCCGGAACGCAGATGAAGAACCTGTGGGACGCGCTGCCCGCTTCCCGCCGCGCCGGCTGGGCCGAGGATGCCGTCGAGATCGCGCCGGAAGTGGCGCGTTCGGTACGGCCTAACGACCTGGTCATGGTCAAGGGATCCAATGGCTCGAAGGCGTCGACCATCGCCCGGGCCCTGGCGGCGCTGGACGCCGCAGCCGGGGAGCACGCCTGATGTTTTACGCGCTTTATCAGCACTTCTCGGGATACGCCGATCAGCTCCCGTTCCTGAACCTTCTCAAGTACCTGACGGTCCGCATTGGCCTTGCGCTGTTCACCTCCTGGTTCGTCTGCCTGGCCATGGGCTCGCGCTTCATCCGCTGGATCCAGGCCAAGCAGGGCCGCGGCCAGCCGATCCGCGAGGATGGCCCCGAGGGCCACCTGCTGACCAAGCGCGGCACGCCGACCATGGGCGGGCTGATGATCCTGGCCGGGGTCACCGTAGCGACCCTGCTCTGGGCGGACCTGACCAATGTCTATGTCTGGATCGTGCTGGGCGTGACCATCGGCTACGGCCTGCTGGGCTTCATCGACGACTACGCCAAGGTCACCAAGCAGACCACCGCGGGCCTGTCGGGCAAGGCCAAGCTGTTCTTCCAGTTCCTCATCGCCGGTATCGCCGTGGCGGTGCTGATCCTGCTGGCCCCACATTCGCCTTCGACGCCCGGCCTGGAGACCTCGGTCGCCTTCCCGTTCCTGAAGTCGCTGCTGATTGACCTGGGCTGGTTCTACATCGCCTGGGGGGCCTTCACGATCGCGGGCTTCTCCAATGCGGTGAACATCACCGACGGACTGGACGGACTGGCGGTGGTGCCGGTGATGATGGCCGCCGCCGCCTTCGGGCTGATCGCCTACCTCGTCGGCAACTTCGTCTTCGCCGAATACCTCCAGGTCCATTTCGTGCCCGGATCGGGCGAGGTGTCGGTGATCTGCGCCGCCTTGATCGGCGGCGGCATGGGCTTCCTCTGGTACAACGCCCCGCCGGCCAAAATCTTCATGGGCGACACCGGTTCGCTGGCGCTGGGTGGCGCCCTGGGCGCCATTGCGGTGACCACCAAGCACGAGATCGTGCTGGGCATCATCGGCGGCCTGTTCGTGGTCGAGGCGCTCTCGGTGATGATCCAGGTCGGCTACTACAAGCTGACCAAGAAGCGGGTCTTTCTCATGGCCCCGATCCACCACCATTTCGAAAAGCTCGGTTGGGCCGAAAGCACTATCGTGATCCGCTTCTGGATCGTGGCGGCGCTGCTGGCGCTGCTCGGCCTCGCCACCCTGAAACTGCGCTAGGGGAGGGCCGGGGGCGTGATCCCGATCCGGGGCTTTGAGGGCGATAGGGTGGCGGTGTTCGGCCTTGGCCGCACCGGCCTCACCGCCGCGCGCGCCCTAAAGGCGGGGGGCGCGACGCCCGTGCTCTGGGACGAGAACGAAAGGGCCCGCGCCACTGCCGCCGCCGAGGGCTTCGAGGTCGAGGACCTGAAGACCGCCGACTGGTCGAAATTCGCCGCCTTCGTGCTCTCGCCGGGCGTGCCGCTGACCCATCCCGAGCCGCACTGGACCGTCGAACTGGCCAAGGCCGCCGGGGTCGAGGTGATCGGCGACATCGAGCTCTACGCCCGCACCGTGGCGCTGGCGCCACTGGCCCAGCGGCCGCGGACGGTGGCCATCACTGGCACCAACGGCAAGTCGACGACCACGGCCCTGATCGGCTGGGTGTTGACGCAAGCCGGGCGCGACGCGCGCATCGGCGGCAACATCGGAGTGGGCGTTCTGGACCTGCCCGACATGCATTCGGGCGCGGTTTATGTAATCGAGACCTCGTCCTACCAGCTGGACCTGACGCGCACCTTCCGCCCGGACGTGGCGGTGCTGATGAACCTGTCGCCCGACCACCTCGACCGGCACGGAGGCATGGACGGCTACGTCGCGGCCAAGCGACGGCTGTTCGCTAACCAGGGCCCCGGCGACACCGCCGTGATCGGCGTCGACGATGCCTGGAGCCAGCAGATCTGCACCGAGCTGATGTCGGCGGGGAAGACGGCGGTGCGGCCGATCTCTTCCGGACGGGCCATCGGACGCGGCGTCTATGCGCTGGGCGGCGTGCTCTACGATTCCACCGGCGACCGGACCGTCGAGGTCGCCGACCTGACGCGGGCGCGTTCCCTCCCCGGCAAGCACAATTGGCAGAACGCGGCCGCCGCCTACGTGACCGCCCGCGCCCTGGGGATTTCGTCGGACGACGCGGTCGAAGGGCTGATGAGCTTCCCAGGGCTGGCGCACCGCATGGAGGAAGTCGGGCGCGTGGGTCCGGTGCGCTTCATCAACGATTCCAAGGCCACCAACGCCGACGCCGCGCGCCAGGCGCTGCAGTCGTATCCAAAGGTCTTCTGGATCGCCGGCGGCCGGGCCAAGGCAGGCGGTATCGAGGACCTGCAGGACCTCTTCGGCCGCATCGAGCGCGCTTACCTGGTCGGGGAGGCGGCCGACGCCTATGCCGCGACCATCGGATCGAGCGCGCCCTGGACGATCAGCGGAGACATCTCCCGCGCCGTCGTGGACGCTCATGCCGACGCCGCCGCCTGGGCGAAGAAGACTGGCGAGGACGCCATAGTCCTTCTCTCACCCGCGTCCGCTTCCTTCGACCAGTTCCCCGACTTCGAAGCCCGCGGTGAGGCATTTCGCGCCGCCGTGGCATCGTTAACCGCGCGTAAGAATTCGAAGGCGCACGGTAGCGCGGCATGACCGCCGCCACCCAGTCCTCCTATTCCCAGCCTTTCGCCCGCACCGACCGCACCGCGGCCGGCCTGTGGTGGTGGACCGTCGACCACTGGCTGGTGGGCGGCATCGCCGCCCTGATGTTCCTGGGCGTGGCCCTGTCGTTCGCCGCCAGCCCGGCCGCGGCCCAGCGCATCGGCATCGACAACGAACTGCACTTCGCCATCCGCATGTGCATCTTCTCCGCGCTTGGCGGAGGCATTCTGCTGGGCTCGTCGATGATGTCGCCGCGCGGGGTGCGGCGGGTGGCCTTCTTCGTCTTCCTGTTCTCCATCGCCGTGATGGCGGCGCTGCCTTTCGTCGGGCACTCGGCGAAGGGCGCCCAGCGCTGGCTGGAGCTTGGCCCGTTCGCCTTGCAACCCTCTGAGTTCGTGAAGCCGGCCCTCGTGGTCCTGGCATCGTGGATGTTTGCGGAGGGGCAAAAGGGCGAAGGCGTGCCGGGGGTCTCCATCGCCTTCGCGCTCTACGCCATGACCGTCGGCCTGCTGCTGATCCAGCCGGACGTCGGCCAGACCGTGCTGGTGACGATCGCCTTCGGGGCCTGTTTCTTCATGGCCGGCGTGCCGCTGCGCTGGATCCTGGGCCTCGGCGTCGTCGCGGCCGGCGGCCTGATGTCGACCTACTTCCTGTTCGACCACGTGGCCCAGCGAGTGCAGAAATTCCTCGGCGCCGAGGCCGCCGACACCACCCAGATCGACCGCGCCTCCGACGCCATCGCCGCGGGCGGCCTTTTCGGCGCGGGGCCGGGCGAGGGCGTGATGAAGCGCCATGTGCCCGACCTGCACACCGACTTCATCTATTCGGTCGGGGCCGAAGAGTACGGCCTGCTGTTCTCGCTGCTGCTCATCGGTCTGTTCGCCTTCGTGGCCGTGCGCGGGCTCTACAAGTCCATGCGCCTGTCCGATCCGTTCGAGCAGGTGGCTTCGGCCGGGCTGTTCGTGCTGTTCGCCCAGCAGGCCTTCATCAATATCGCGGTGAACCTGAACATGATCCCGACCAAGGGCATGACCCTGCCCTTCATCAGCTATGGCGGGTCGTCGATGCTGGCCATGGGGCTGACGCTTGGCCTGGCTCTGGCGCTGACCCGCAAGCGGCCGGGCGCCTATACCCAGTCGGAAGGCCTGTCGCGGGCGGGCTCCTTCGCGTAACTGGAGCCCATGACCAAGTCGTCCTCGAAGGTCGCTGTCGTCGCCGCGGGCGGCACGGGCGGCCACATGTTCCCGGCCGAAGCCCTGGCCCGTGAGCTCGGCGCGCGCGGCTGGACCGTGGTGTTGGCGACCGACAGCCGCGGCGACCAGTACGCCCACGCCTTTCCCGCCGCGGAGCGGATCGCGCTCAACGCCGCCACCTTCAGGACCACCGACCCGATCGGGGCCATCCGCGGCGGCCTCAAGATCATGCAGGGCGTCGGCCAGGCCCAGAAGGCGTTCAAACGGCTCAATCCCGCCGTGGTGGTCGGCTTCGGCGGCTATCCCTCCCTGCCGGCCCTGCTGGCCGCCAAGATCCAGGGCCGCCCTACCGTCATTCACGAGCAGAACGCGGTGCTGGGCCGGGTCAACCGGATGCTGGCGGGTTCGGTCAGCGCAGTCGCCTGCGCCTTCCCGATCCTGGAAAAGGCCACGGCCAAGGTGAAGGCCTCCGCCCATGTGGTCGGCAATCCCGTGCGTCCCGATATCCAGGCCCTGCACGACCGAAAGTTCGCCGCGCCCACTGACCGGATCAACGTGCTGGTCACCGGCGGCAGCCAGGCCGCGCGCCTGCTCTCCGAGACCGTGCCCCAGGCCTTCGCCCGTCTCGCCGAGCCCATCCGGCTCAAGCTCAAGGTCGACCAGCAGAGCCGACCGGAGAACCTGGACGCGGCGCGCGCCGTCTACGCCGACGCCGTCATCGAGGCCCAGGTCGCGCCCTTCTTCCGCGAGATGGCCTCGCGGCTGGGTGCGGCGCACCTGGTGATCGGCCGCGCCGGCGCCTCGACCTGCTGCGAGATCGCTGTCGCCGGCGTGCCCTCGGTGCTGGTGCCGCTGAAGATCGCCATGGACGACCACCAGACCTTCAATGCGCGCCAGCTTGTCGACGCCGGCGGGGCCATTTCCATCGCCGAAGATTCCCTGAGCGTCGACGGCCTGGCCAACACCCTGCAGGCCCTGCTGTCCGATCCGAAGCGCCTGGTCGAGATGGCCAAGGCGGCACGGTCGGTGGGTCAGCCGGACGCGGCCTCGCGGCTGGCCGACCTGGTCGAGCGGGTCGCCGGCTAGAACGCCTCCAGGAGCGCGCTGATTTCGTCCAATTCCTCGCCCGTTATCGCGGCATGGCGTGGATCCATGACGATGGGCTGGCCCAGGAAGGCCCAGTAGGCGAAGGCGGCTCGGCTGTCGGCGCGGGCGGGCGCGACGCCCGAGGCGACCAGCAGCTTGGCGATATAGCCGACCCGCAGCGCATCCACTTCCGCCACCACCGCGGCCACCGCCGGATCGTGGGCGGCCCAGCTCCGGATCGCCCGATCCAGCGTGCGCTGGCCGTCGAAGGCTGATCGCATGAGCTGCCGGAAGCGGTCGGGCTCCCCCTCGCGGGCCTCCAGGTCGTCGATGACGCGTTCGGTGGAGCGCTCGCGCCAGCGCTGCAGCACCTGGTCGCGGAAGTCAGCGAGGTCGCGGAAGTGCCAGTAGAAGCTGCCGCGCGACACCTCCAGCCCCGCTGCCAACGGTCCGGCCTTCAGCGAGGCGGGGCCGTCCCTGGCCAGGGTGACCAGTCCGTGGTCGATCCAGTCGGACTTGCTCAGCCGCTCGCTCATGGGCGCAACCATACACAACTGTATTGACTCGCGCCAAGAGGTCCGGCACATAGCAACCATACAGGAGTGTATGGTCATGAACTGGCAGGACACGGCGCTTGTCGCTGCCGGCGCGATCGGCGCCGGCGTCGCCCTCATTCACGGCTTCCTGATGCAGAAGTTGATGGTGCGACCCATCGACGTCCTGTTGGCGACAAGTTCGAAGAGCTCCACCACTCGGCGGCTCACGCCCGTTCTGCTGCACTTCAGCACAGCGGCCTGGTTCCTTGGCGGGCTGGCGCTGGCGGCCTCTGTGCGCTTTTCGCCGGAGCAGAGGCTGGCGACGGAGATCGCCGTCGGCGCCATGTATCTCTACGGCGTCATCGGGAACTTCTGGGCCACGCGCGGGCGCCATCCGGGCTGGATGTTGCTCACCGCCTCGCTGGGCTTGATCGCCTTCGCGGCCTATCCGGCGGCCGGGTAGGACGCCCACCCACGCGCGAAGCCTGATGCAAACCGCCGCGTCCCTCGCTATGACGCCTGCATGACGCCTCGCTCCAAGCTCCGCCCCATCCCGTTCAACATCGGACCCGTCCATTTCGTGGGCGTGGGCGGCATCGGCATGAGCGGAATCGCCGAGATCATGCTCAAGCTGGGCTATGACATCCAGGGCTCCGACGCCAAGGCCTCGGCCAACACCAAGCGGCTGGAGAAGCTGGGCGCGCGCATCTTCATCGGCCACGACGCGGCCCACGTCGACGGCGCCTCGGCGGTGGTCTACTCGACGGCGGTGAAGGCGGACAACGCCGAGTACGCCGCGGCGCGCGAGAAGCGCATCCCGCTGGTGCGCCGCGCCGAGATGCTGGCCGAGTTGATGCGGCTCCAGTTCTCGATTGCTGTGGGTGGCACACACGGCAAGACCACGACCACCTCCATGGTCGCCTGCCTGCTCGACGCCGGCGGGCTGGATCCCACGGTGGTCAACGGCGGCATCATCAACGCCTACGGCACCAACGCCAAGGTGGGCGAGGGCGACTGGATCGTGGTCGAGGCCGATGAGAGCGACGGCTCGTTCCTGCGCCTGAAGTCGACGGTGGCCATTGTCACCAACATCGACGCCGAGCACCTGGATCACTGGGGTGACTTCGAGGCGGTGAAGAAGGGCTTCCGGGACTTCGTCGAGAACATCCCCTTCTACGGCTTCGCGGCCGTCTGCGTGGATCACCCTGAGGTGCGCGCACTTGCCGCCGCGGTCGAGAACCGCCGCCTGGTCACCTACGGCGTGAACCCTCAGGCAGAGGTGCGCGCCGACAACGTCGAAATGGCGCCCGACGGGGCCTGGTTCGATGCGGTGATCCGTCCGCTGGAGGGCGATGAGATCCGTATCGACAAGCTGCACCTGCCGATGCCCGGCTGGCACAATGTCGCCAATGCGCTCGCCGCCATCGCCGTGGCGCGCGAGCTGGGCGTCGACGCCGACGGTATCCGCGCCGGCCTGGCCAGTTTCGGCGGCGTACGGCGCCGCTTCACCACCACCGGCGAAGTCGGCGGGGTGCGCATCGTCGACGACTACGGACACCATCCGGTCGAGATCGCCGCGGTGCTGAAGGCGGCGCGCCAGGTGGCGTCGGGCAAGGTCGTGGCCGTGGTGCAGCCGCATCGCTTCACCCGCCTGCGCGACCTGATGGAGGAGTTCTCCGCCTGCATGAGCGACGCCGACACGGTCATCGTGGCCGACGTCTACCCAGCCGGTGAAAACCCGATCGAGGGCGTCGACCGCGACGCGCTCGCCGAAGGCATCCGCCGCTACGGCCACCGCCGCGTGCTGACCCTGGGCCACCCCGACGACCTGGCCGCCATGATCGTCGAGGAAACCGTGTCCGGCGACCTGGTGGTCTGCCTGGGCGCGGGCGACATCACCCAGTGGGCCTACGCCCTGCCGGACGAACTCGAAGCCCTGGGGAAGGCCGCGTGAGCGACTGGAGAGAGTCATTGCCGGCCGTCCGCGGTCGCCTGCTCCGCGACGCCGACCTGGCGCCCTTCACCTGGTTCCGCGTGGGCGGCAAGGCCGAGCTGCTCTTCCTGCCCGCCGACCACACTGACCTGGCCGACTTCCTGAGGGGCCTGCCGGCGGAGGTTCCGATCACCGTGCTGGGCGTCGGCTCCAACGTCATCGTGCGCGACGGCGGGGTCGAGGGCGTGGTCATCCGCTTGATGGGCAAGGCTTTCGCCTACATCGGCCTGGACGAGGACAACCACATCGTCGCCGACGCCGGCGTGCTGGATTCCATGGTCGCCAAGTTCGCCGCCAGGTCGGGGCTGGCCGGGCTGGAGTTCTACGCGGGGATTCCCGGGACCATCGGCGGCGCCCTGACCATGAACGCCGGCTGCTACGGGCGCGAGACCAAGGACGTGCTGGTGCGCGCCTGGGGCTACGACCGCACCGGCCAGATGCGGATCCTGGGCCTGCGTGACTTCGGCTACACCTATCGCCACTCCGAGATTGAGCCCGGCGAGATCATCTGGGTGCAGGCGACCTTCAGGGGTGAGCCCGATGACCCCGCCGCCATCACCGCGCGCATGGACGAGATCACCACCCGGCGCGAGGCCACCCAGCCGATCCGCGAGAAGACCGGCGGCTCGACCTTCAAGAACCCGCCGGGGCATTCTTCGTGGAAGCTGGTCGACGAGGCCGGATGGCGCGGCAAGCTGCACGGCGGCGCCAAGTTCTCCGAGCTGCACTCCAACTTCATGATCAACACCGGCGAGGCCACCGCCGCCGACCTGGAAGGCCTGGGCGAGGCGGTGCGGGCGGACGTGAAGGCCAGGACCGGCGTCCAGCTCGACTGGGAAATCAAGCGCATCGGCAAGCCGTGATGATGCACGCTCACAAGTGGCAGAATTTAACCTTCCGGAAACCGTAGCTGAACAGTTTGGTCTCCTACCCGGAGTCATCCCTTGCGTCTCAGATCCTGGCTGCTTTTCGGCGCCCTGTTCGCCATCACCGCGGGCTTCTGCGCGCTCAGCCTGGGCTTCTTCCGGGCCCAATCCATCGAGGCCGCCATCTGGCCGGCCAACGCCGTGGTGCTGGCCTTCCTGTTGCTGGGCTTCGAACGCACGCGTGAGCGGGCCGCGGGCATAGGGGTCGCCTTCGCCGCGATATTGGGAACCAATCTGGCGTTTGGCCTGCCGCACGAGATGAGCGTCGGCTTCGCCTTCGCCAACGCCGCGGAGATCGGCGTGGCCGCTTGGTTCCTGCGCAGTTTGCGCATGCCCCTGTCCGATCCGGCCGACTACCTGCGCTTCGCGGGCGGAGCCGTCGTCGCGGGGCCCCTGGCCGGCACCCTGTGTGCAACCGTGGCCATGGCGGCCACCGGTATGGCCGACGATTCGGCCCTGTTGGACTTCGGGGTGCGCTGGTTCCGGGCCGACGCCCTGGCCATGGCCGTGGTGGCGCCCTTCGCCCTGTCGATGGGCGCCGTCGTTCCGGATCTCGACCGCCGCGCCGGCGCCGGAGTCGCGCCAGCTCCCCGGCGCAACCTGTTGCGCAGCATACTGGCACAGTGCCTGGTGCTCGCGATCCCTGTGGCCGCCTGCCTGCCGATCTCGGTCATTTTCCCGTTCTCGGTGTTCATCTTCCCCGCCGTCGCGATTGCCGTCTTTGCCGGGCGGGACCGGGGCGGGGTGGTCGCCGTGTTCATCGTCGCGGTGGTGCTGGTGACGGGCGCGGCGTTCGGGACCGGTCCGGCCGGGCGCGCCGCCCAGGTCGGGGCAGACGGCCTGCTGATGGTCCAGGCCCTGCTGGCTGCCCTGGTCGCCACCGTGCACCCGATTTCGGCGGTGCTGCGCCGGCTCGACGCCTACGCCGCCGAAGCCGAGGTGCGCCGCGCCCAGGCCGAGTCCGCCAGCGCCTCCAAGACCCGCTTCCTGTCAGTGATGAGCGAGGAGCTGCGCTCGCCGCTTACCGGCGTGCTGACCGTTGCCGAGCTGCTGAAGAGCGGCCGCATCGGATCGCTGACGCCCAAACAGCGTGAGTTGATGGGTCACCTCGTCGAGAGCGGCGAGCAGATCGAAAGTGTCACCCGCAAACTGATCGACGCCGCCGCCCTGCAGTCAGGTTCGCGCGGCGTGCCGGGCGAGCGCTTCAGCCTGTCGGGCCTGATGGTCAGCGCGATCACCGCCGCCCGTTTCCGCGCCCGACGCGACTGCGACATCCGCCTGGGGCTCGGCGACGATTCCCTGGAGGCGCACGGCGATCCGTTGCGCCTTCGCCAGGCGCTGATCAAACTCCTCGTCGACGCCACCGCCTATGCCCGCAAGCCCGGCCTGGTCCAGATCTCCGCCTTCGAGACGGCCGCCGGGTCGGTGCGTATCCAGATCGAGGATGACGGCGAAGGCGTGCCCCTGGAGCGCCTGCTGGAGCTGAACTCCGCCTCGGCCGAGACGTCCGGCTTGGGCGTCGGCCTGGGGCTGACCCGCGACATCATGCGGCTGCAAGGCGGGGACCTGGGGGTCGAAGCCGGCAGCCTGGGCGGCGCGCGGGTCTGGATCGAACTTCCGGCCGCCCGCAGCCAACGCCGCGCCGCCTGAAGCCGCGCCGCCCCAAGTCCCGCTCGCAAAGGCCGCCCCGCCTGGGCTAGAAGCGGCTGATCCCGGAGTTCTTCCATGACCAAGCCCCTCGCCGGAAAACATGTCGCCGTCCTGATGGGGGGCCTGTCGTCCGAGCGGGAGGTGTCGCTGGTCTCCGGCGCCAGTTGCGCCGACGCCCTGGAGCGCCTGGGCGCCAAGGTCAGCCGCGTCGACGCCGGCCGCGACATCGCCGCCGTCCTGACCGCCCTGAAGCCCGACGTCGCCTTCAACGCCCTGCATGGCGAATGGGGCGAGGACGGGTGCGTGCAAGGCGTGCTCGAGACCCTCGCCAGTCCCTACACCCACTCCGGCGTCCTTTCCTCGGCCCTGGCCATGGACAAGGCCAAGTCCAAGTCGGTGATGGCCGCGGCCGGCGTGGCGGTGCCCGGCGGTGGGCTGTTCAACCGCTTCGAGGTCGCGCGCGGCCACGTCATGGAGCCGCCCTACGTGGTGAAGCCCAACGCCGAGGGCTCCTCGGTCGGGGTCTTCATCGTCCGCGAAGGCGCCAACGCCCCGCCGCGCGAGTTGGCCCGCGAGAGCTGGACCTTCGGCGACGAGGTGATGGTCGAGCCCTACGTGGCCGGCAAGGAGTTGGCCGTCGCGGTCCTGCATGAGGCCGACGGCCCCCGCGCGCTGGCGGTGACCGAGATCATCTCCGCCACGGGCTTCTACGACTACGACGCCAAGTACGGCGAAGGCGGCTCGCGCCACGAGGTCCCGGCCAAGATTCCGGCCGCCGTCGCCCGCGAGGCCATGCAGTTGGCGGAGCGCGCCCACACCGCGCTTGGTTGCCGAGGTCTTACCCGATCTGACTTTCGTTATGACGATATTAAGGACGTCCTCGTTCTTCTGGAGGTCAACACCCAGCCTGGCATGACGCCGACTTCGCTCGCTCCCGAGCAAGCCGGCCATACGGGAATAGGGTTCGATGACTTGGTCCGGTGGATCGTGGAGGACGCTGCATGCCCGCGTTAGTGCGGGGTGGAAGACAAGACAGTCGGAAGCCCGCGCCCAGAAGGGCGAAAGCCTCACGGGGGCCTATCCCGGCGGGGAAACTGCACGCGGTAAAGAGCGTCGGCCTGTCGCCGGCCGCGACCGGCTTCGCCGTGGTCGCCCTGCTGCTGCTGGGCGGTGCGGTGACCCTGATGACCGGCGGCCGGGCCCAGGCGCTGAGCGATGCGGTCGGCCAGTTCACGGACCAGCGCCTGGCCGACGCCGGCTTCAAGCTGACCAAGGTCCACCTGGAGGGCGTCTCGCGCGAGGCCCTGCCGGCGGTGAAGGCGGCCATGGACCTGGGCCGGGACCAGCCGCTGGCCCTGATGGACATCGCGGCGCTGAAGCTGCGCATCGAGAAGGTTGGCTGGGTGAAGGAGGCGCGGGTGGTTCGCCTGCTGCCCGACACCCTGATCATCGCCGTCACCGAACGCCAGCGCCTGGCGGTCTGGCAGCACCAGGGCCGGGCCGTGGTGATCGATTCCGACGGCGGGGTGATCCCCGAGGCGGACGCCGGCCATTTCCCCAACCTGCCGCTGGTGGTGGGCGAGGGCGCCCCGGAGAGCGCAGGCAAGGTCATTCCCCAGATCGCGGCGCGGCCGCGGCTGATGAGCCGTCTCGAGGCGCTGGTGCGCGTCGACGACCGGCGCTGGGACCTGCGGCTGAAGGACGGATCCCTGATCCAGCTCCCGGCCACCGACGAGGAAGCGGCGCTGCTGCGCCTGGACCAGCTGGACCAGGAGTCGCGGGTGCTGGAACTGGGCTTCGCGCGCATCGATCTGCGCGATCCGAACGTCATCGCGGTCCGCCCGCGCGACGGGGCGGTCGCCGCGCAGCCGACCGATGGCGGCGCATAACGAAACCGGACTTGGGTAGAGGGGCGTAAGTAGATGTCGCGGCTGGAAGACCGGCGTGAGGCCAAGGACGGGCTGGGGGGGCTTCGAGGAGGCGGACCCCAGATGATTGCTGCGCTGGATATCGGCGCCTCCAAGGTCACCTGTTTCATCATGAAGGCCGACGGCGTGCGCCGTTGCGACAAGACCGTGCGCGTGGCCGGGGTCGGCTACGTGCAGTCGCATGGCATCAAGGGCGGCTCGATCGTCGACGTCGACGAGGCCGCCAAGGCCGTCGCCCAGGCCGTCGAGCGCGCCGAGGCCATGGCCGGCGTCGTCGTCCAGGGCGTCACCGTCACCGCCTCCGTCGGCCAGATCGCCAGCCACCGGGTCAGCGCCTCGGTGTCGCTGGGCGCGCGACCCATCTCGGACGGCGACCTCAGCCGCGCCATCGCCGCGGGCCTGGCCCAGGTGCGCTTCCCCAACCGCCGCGCCATCCACCTTCTGCCCGTCGGCTGGACCGTGGACCAGCAGCGCGGCGTGCGCGATCCGCGCGGCATGTACGGCAAGATGCTCGGGCTCGAGCTCCTCGTCGTGACCATGAACGCCAACGTGTTCCAGACGCTTGGCCACTGTCTTGAGCTCGCCCACCTCAGCTTCGAGGGCATGGTGGCGGCGCCCTTCGCCTCGGCGCTCGCCGCGCTCGAGGACGACGAGATGGACCTGGGCTGCATCTGCATCGACATGGGCGCCGGCGCGACCAGCGCGGCGGTGTTCTCCAACGGCAGCCTCGTCCACGTCGACAGCCTCGCCGTCGGCGGCGGGCATGTGACCGCTGACATCGCGCGCGGCCTGTCGACCTCGGTCGCCGGCGCCGAGCGGGTCAAGACGCTCTACGGCTCGGCCATCGCCTCGGCCAACGAGGACCGCGAGACGGTGGAAGCGCCGCCGCGCGGCGATGATCCCGGCGCCGGCCCCATCGTGGTGCCCCGCTCCATCCTCAAGACCGTTATCGCCCCGCGCGTCGAGGAGACGCTGGAGCTGCTGCGTGAGCGCCTCAAGGCCGCCGGCGTGGCCCTGGAGCCCGGGGCGCAGATCGTGCTCACCGGCGGCGCCTCGCAGCTGGCCGGCGTGCGCGAGCTTTGCGTACGGGTGTTCGACCGCCCGGTGCGGCTGGGCAAGCCGCGCCGCGCGCCGCACCTCGCCGACGCTGCCTCCGGACCCGGCTTCTGCGCCGCGGCCGGCGTGTTGCTGCGCGCCGCCTACGGGCCGCGCGAGGCGGTGGCGCCGCGCAAGCTGATGACCGCCAAGGTGGGCCCGAAGGACGCGCCCTCCGTCCACAAGGGCGGGGTGTTCGACCGCGTCGCCGGCTGGCTCAGCGAGAACCTCTAGGCAGATCAGGGACTGGACCTCGGTCCTGTCCCTGAAGAACGCGCGCCGGATCGGGGACAGGACCGGGGTCCAGTCCCCACACCTGTTATCACCTGTTATCGCCTGTTTCGCGTGTAACAGGCCGGCCGTCGCCCTGGCCGCTCCGGAGCCCCGAGAGGGGCGCCCTGGGCCGTGAGCGTCTTCCCTGACCTGCCGCTCCGGCCCTTGTTTTACAAGGGAAGTCCCGGACATCGCCAATAGCGTCCGTTGATCCGGGGGTGTGCGTCAATTGCCCGCTTGCCAATCCTGGGCCGGTATGAATTGTATACAGTATGCAATTGCCGACAGACACCTTCGACCGGCCTAATCTCAGCGGCGACCTCGTCCGAGCGTTGCGCGCCATGATCGTCGACGGACGCCTGGCGGCGGGCGAGCGCATCAACGAGGTGCATCTGGCCGCCGCCCTGAAGGTCAGCCGCACGCCCCTGCGCGAGGCGCTGAGCCGGCTGGCCGCCGAAGACGCCATCGAGGTCCTGCCCCGCCGAGGCTATTTCGTGCGGCCCCTGACCTGCGAGGAACTGGAACAGCTCTACGACGTGCGCCCCATCCTCGACCCGGCCGCCCTGCGGCTCGCCGGCCTGCCGCCGGCCGCGGTGCTGTCGCAACTGTCTGTGATCAACGCCGCCATCGAGGCCGAGAGCGATCCGGAAAAGCTGATCGCGCTGGATGACCTGTGGCACCTCGAACTGCTGCGCCACTGCCCCAACCGCGTGCTGGTGGGGATGATCGAGCAGGTCATGCTGCGCACCCGCCGCTACGAACTGGCCCTGATGCGCGAACGGCCCACCGTGGAGCGCGCCATTGATCACCACGGGTCCATCACCGCCGCCCTGCGCCGCGGCGACCTGACCGCCGCCTGCGCGGCGCTGAAGGCCAACATGACGCACGGGCGCGAGCCCATCTTCGCCTGGCTGCGCCAGCGTGAAGCCGCCGCCGTCCGCCAGGAGAGTTAGTCAGTGAAATCCGTACTCGATCTCGGCCGCGCCCTGCCGCTGGCCGCCTGCCTGCTGGCCGCCGCCGCTCCGTCGGTGATGGCCGCCGAGGCCCCGCCCACGGTGCGTGACCTGGCGGGGCTGTGGGAGGTTTCGGTCTTCCACGGTCCGGACCTGCGCGGGACCATCGTGGTCGAACGCGTCGCCGACGGCTGGCGCGCCGACCTGCGCGGACGGCTGGTGGCGGGCAAGGCCGGCGAGCGCGGCAAGGTGCTGTTCGATTTTGGCCAGGACCGCAGCCGGAGCTTCGACCCGGCCAAGCCCGGCGGGGCCTTCTGGCGCCAGGGCCGCAGCGACAAGGGCTACAATTTCATCACCCCGGTGGCGCTGGCGGCGCAGGGCAAGGCGCGCTGGGCGGGCGAGGTGGCGCCGCTCGACGACCGGCTGACGCTCTACCTGCCCGTAAAGGTCGCCGCCGACGGAACCGCCTCCACATTCGTGCGCAATCCCGAGGCCAATGTCGGGCGCTTCCTCAACATCGGCCGCGTCGAGCTGGTGAACGGCGAGGTGCGGCTGTGGGGCAAGCCCTTCGGCGCCCAGACAGAAGAGGTGGTCGGACGCGGGCCGTTCGACCCGGACAACGGCGTGGTCTCGATCTACATGCCCCGCGTCGGCCAGTCCTACGAGTTCCACCGCATCGAGCCGGGCCAGGCGACGGGCTTTTACCCCCGCGTGGGCGCCGTCCCCTACCGCTACGCCGCCCCGCCGGCCCGCGCGGACGGCTGGCCGGTTGGTTCGTTCGAGGACGTCGGCATTTCGCGCGAGACGATGCAGCGTTTTGTCCAGCACATCATCGACCTGCCGGTGGAGTCCAACTCGACTTCGGACCTGCACGCCCTGCTGATCGCGCGACATGGCAAGCTGGTGCTGGAGGAGTATTTCCACGGCTACGACCGCGACCAGCTCCACGACACCCGCTCGGCGGGCAAGAGCGTGACGGCGACCCTCATGGGCGCGGCCATGAACGCCGGCTACCGGCTCAGCCCCGCCACGCCGGTCTACCAGACCATGGGCTACGCCACCGACGATCCGAAGAAACGGGCCATGACCGCCGAGCACCTGCTGAGGCAGACCTCGGGCTTCTTCTGCGACGACTCCAACGACGCCGCGCCGGGCAATGAAGACACCATGCAGGGCCAGCGGGCCCAGCCCGATTGGTACCGTTTCGCCCTGGACCTGCCGATGCTGAACGCGCCGGGGTCCGCCCCGCCGGTCTATTGCTCGGTGCAGCCGAACCTGCTGGGCGGGGTGATCGCGCGCGCGACCGGCAAGCCGCTGGAGGACCTGTTCCGCGACCTGGTGGCCAGGCCGATGGGCATCACGCGCTATGCGCTCAACACCCAGCCGACCGGCCAGCCCTACGGCGGCGGCGGACTGTATCTCGCGCCGCGTGATTTCATGAAGTTCGCCCAGGTGATGCTGGCGGGCGGGACCTGGCAGGGCCGGCGGGTGGTCAGCGAAGCGTGGGCGAAACGCTCCACCGACGCCCTGGAGGCCTTCGGGACCCGCCAGTATGGCTATCTGTGGTGGTCGCAGACCTATCCCTACAAAGGCCGGCAGGTCAGGGCCTTCTACGCGGCGGGTAACGGCGGCCAGATCGCCATGGCCATTCCCGAGCTGGACCTGGTGATCTGCTTCATGGGCGGCAACTTCTCGGACAAGGGCGCGCGGGTGTCTCAGGACGTCTACGTACCGGACTATATCCTGCCCGCTATCAACGATTGATCGGCCCAACCTTCACAGCAACGTCGCAGAATATCCACAGACCGCGACCATCTGACTCAAACAAATCCCTTACGAAAAAGCCGACTCACGCTAGGCGGTTAACCCTGCGTTAGGGAAGGTAGTTATTCAATTAACCCTTCCCGAACAGCCGCCTTCGCATAAGGCGCAAGCGGTTGCAGGGGTCTTGGGTCCAAGAGGTCGGTTAATGGCAATTTCTCTGTCGGCGCCCCGCGCAACGGAACTGAAGCCCCGCATCGTCGTGTTCGGCGTCGGCGGCGCCGGCGGCAACGCCGTCAACAACATGATCGAGTCCGAACTCGAAGGCGTCGAGTTCGTGGTGGCCAATACGGACGCTCAACAGCTCCAGTACGCCAAGACCGAAAACCGCATCCAGCTGGGCGTGAACACGACCCAGGGCCTAGGCGCCGGCGCCCACCCCGAGGTCGGCATGCACGCCGCCGAGGAAAGCGCCGCCGACATCGAGGAGCGCCTGGAAGGCGCCCACATGGTCTTCATCACTGCCGGCATGGGCGGCGGCACCGGCACCGGGGCCGCCCCGGTCATCGCCAAGTGCGCGCGTGAAAAGAACATCCTGACCGTTGGCGTCGTGACCAAGCCCTTCATGTTCGAAGGCCGCCACCGCATGCGCCTGGCCGACGCGGGCATCGCCGAGCTGCAGCGTTACGTCGACACCCTGATCGTCATTCCGAACCAGAACCTGTTCCGCGTCGCCAACGAGCGCACCACCTTCGCCGAAGCCTTCGGCATGGCCGACCAGGTGCTGCACTCGGGCGTGCGCTCCATCACCGACCTGATGGTGCTGCCGGGCCTGATCAACCTCGACTTCGCCGACGTGCGCACGGTCATGACCGAGATGGGCAAGGCGATGATGGGCACGGGCGAAGCCTCGGGCGAGGACCGCGCCCTGCTGGCCGCCCAGAACGCCATCCAGAACCCGCTGCTGGACGAGACTTCGCTGAAGGGCGCCAAGGCCGTGCTGGTCAACGTCACCGGCGGCATGGACATGACCCTGCTGGAGGTCGACGAGGCCGCCAACGCCATCTCCTCGGAAGTCGATCCGGAAGCCAACATCATCTTCGGCGCCGCCTTCGATCCGGCCCTGCAGGGCAAGATCCGCGTCTCGGTGGTGGCCACCGGCATGGACGGCCTGGCCATTTCCAAGATCGAGCCCAAGGCCGAGATCCGCCGCGCCCCGGTGGTCAGCGACCTGGCCATCCCGACCCCGCCCGCGGTCGAAATGGACTACAGCCAGCCCGAGCCCATCCCGCAGCCGGTGTTCATGCAGTCGCCGTTGGTGACCGAGGCCGAGCGTCCCGCCGCGCGGACCGAGACCCGCATCGAGGCCCCGGTTTCCCGCGAGATCCGCGAGCCGGTGATCGAACAGCCCCGCGCAACGGCCTATGGCGAAGACCGCCCGATCGCGCGCATCGTCGATCCGCTGGTTGCCGACGATGAGGAAGCCCAGGGCGACCTCTACCTCGACACCCCGATGGTGAAGCCCGAGCCCACGCGTCAGCGCCAGCCGGAGCCGGAGCCGGAATACATCGAGGAGCCCCGCCGCGGCGGCTGGCGCTCGCTGTTCGGCGGCGGCCGCCCTCGCTACGAGGAAAAGCCCGCCCAGCAGTTCGGCCGCGCCCGCCCGGAACTGCGTCCGACCCAGCAGGTCGAGCCCGAGCTCGAGCCGGAAGCGGCCCCCGAGGCCCAGGACGACCTGGAAATCCCCAGCTTCCTGCGCCGCCTGGCCAACTAATCACCCCTTCAAAGGGGGACGACGGAAGGGCCGGAGGGAAACCTCCGGCCCTTTTGTCTTGCGCGGCCACGTCCTGACTCACAACGGACACAGACCCGATACCGGGCGACACAAAACCCCCGTTGGCATGTCCTTCGCCGGACATACCCCGGGCGCCGCCTTTCCGCGCCTGTCGCTGCACAGGAGTTCCCAGTGAACGTATCCTCCACGGCGAGCCTCGCATCCCTGCTGACCAGCATGTCGGCCGGGCGCGCGAAGCCGCAACCGCCGCCGGACGCCGCCCAGGCGTTCGGCGCGTCCGATGAAAGCTCGCGCGCCGAGCGCCAGCAGAAGCTGTTCTCCAAGATCGACACGGACGGGGACGGCTCGGTGACCAAGGCCGAGCTGACCTCCCACTTCACCTCCGGGGCCATGTCGACGCTGCTCAACGCCCAGGAGACCTCCGGGGCCGACATCGCCGACAAGATCATGGGCGACGCCGACTCGGACGGCGACGGCGCGCTCACCGCCGCCGAGTTCGCCGCCGCCGCGCCCAAGGGCGGACCCGGCGGCGCGCACGGCCCGGGCGGTCCGGGCGGCGCCGGGGGACCGCCTCCCGGCGGGCCGCCTCCGGGCGGCATGGGCGGCATGGGCGGGACGGAGGACGCCTCGTCCGCCGCCTCCGACCTGCTGTCGGGCCTCGACACCAACGGCGACGGGGTGCTGTCGGCCGAGGAACTGGCGGCGGCCTTCGGGTCGACGACGGATGCGTCGGACGCCAGCTCGGCCAGTGGGTCGAAGGACGCGACGGCCCAGACCGCCTCGGCTTCCCAGACGCTGAAGGACGCCATCGCGTCCCTGATCGGCGAGGGCGACCAGAACGACGACGGGTCGCTCAACGTCGATGAACTGACCAGCCTGTTCCAGGCCCGGCAGACCGAACGCGCAAGCTATGGTCCGCCGCCCTGGATGGCCGAGGGGCTCGGCGCCTACGCGGCGTCGAACGTGACGACGGCTTCCACCGTCGGCGCGACTGCCTGAGGCCGGCCGGGGCGGGCGGCGTGCGGGACCCCTCTCCCGCCGCCGTCCCGCCCCGGCGCATCCCAGGAAGAAATTCGGGGCGGGCGGCGTGCGGGACCCCTCTCCCGCCGCCGTCCCGCCCCGGATCGGGTCCGTTCCGACGTCCCGACACGGGGCGACACGAAAAGGGGCCGTCCCTGAAACGCAGTGAAATTCCGCGGCCTGATCCGCGCCACGACGCCGTCCCACCAATGACAGGCCTCACGCCGGAGCCGCCGATGTCCGCCCGATCCCTGACGATCGTCTCCCTGACCGCCGCAAGCCTGCTGGCCGCCGCCGCCGCCGCGTCGGCCCAGCCGGGCCCGGCCGGACCTTTTCCTCCCGAAGGTCCACAGGGAAGGGGAGTCCCACAGGGGCCCGGCGGACCGCTCGGGGGCCTGTTCATCAGTCCGGCGGGCGAGCCCTTCCGCTCCGCCGGGCCGGCGAACCCCGGCGAGCGGCCCGGCGGCGCGCCGTCCGACCGTGGAGGCCCGCCTGGACGCGGCCTCTTTGGCGGTCCTCCTCCCGGCGCGCCGCCGGCCTCCGCGGGCCTGGTCCGCCGCTGGTTCGACGGCGCCGACGCCAACCGGGACGGGGCGCTGGACCGCGCCGAGTTCCTGGCCGACGGGCGGCGCTTCTTCGCCAGCCTCGACGTCGACCGCGACGGACGCCTCTCCGACCGCGAGATCAGTCGTTACGAGACCGAAGTGGCGCCAGAAATCCTGCCGCGCGTGCGGCAAGGACCGCCCGAGGGCATGGGCGAGGGGCCGGGGCCGGGCCGCGGGCGGCCGCCCGGGCGCGGTCCTGGACTGAATGCACTGGAAGCCGGACAGGCCGGGGGGCCTCCGGGCGGCATGCCGGGGGGCAGGGGCCCGCCTCCCGGCGGCATGCCCGGCGGGCGCCCGGGGGGTGAGCCATACCGCCCGGGCGCGTCCGGCGCCGCGCTGTTCGGCCTGCTGGCCGATCCGCAGCCGGTGCGCAGCGCCGATACGGACTTCGACATGCGCGTCTCCAGCCAGGAATGGACCGCGGCCCTGACTCGACGTTTCCTGAAGCTGGACAGGGACGCGGACGGCCGGCTGACGCTGGCTGAGCTGCCGGCGCCCGGCGCCGGCGCGGGTCCCGCTCCCGGCGGCCATCCCCGGCGGCGCTAGGCGGCCGGCTTCAGGGGCAGGGTGAGCACCGCCTCCGCTCCTCCCGCGGGGTGGTTGCGCAGAATGAGCTGTGCGCCGTTGCGGTTGGCCAGACCCCGCGCGATGGTCAGCCCCAGGCCCGAGCCGCCGGTCTCCCGCGAACGGCTTTCCTCCAGCCTTACAAGAGGTTCGAACACCTCTTCCAGACGGTCCTCGGGGATGCCCGGACCGTGGTCGCGCACGCGGATTACCGCCGCCGCGCCCTCGATGGCGGCCGAAACCTCGGCGGAGCCGCCGTATTTCACGGCGTTGTCGATCAGGTTCACCAGGCAGCGGCGCAGGGCCTGGGGGCGCACGCGCACATCGGCGTGGCTGGCGCCGGCGACGCTGACGGGCCGGCCCGCGTCCGCCTCGTCCTCGACCAGGGCCCCGATCAGGGCGTCGAGGTCGGCGGTGACGATCGCCTCGGCCACGTCGGCGCTGCGGGCGAAGTCCAGGCCTTCCTTGACCAGGGCCTGGGTGGCGGCGAGATCGGCGATCAGCCGTTCGCGCAGCTCCGCGTCCTTCACCTTCTCCAGCCGCAGACGCAGGCGGGTCAGGGGCGTCTGCAGGTCGTGGGTGATGGCGGCCAGCATCTGGGTGCGCTGAGCCAGGTGCCTGCGCAACTCGCCCTGCATGGCGTTGAAGGCGCGCGCCGCCTCGCGCACCTCGGTCGGCCCGGCTTCTGGCAGGGGCGAGCGGTCGAGGTCGGCCCCCAACCCGCGCGCGGCCCGGGCCAGCTCCATCAGGGGCCGCGCGGTCATGCGCGCCAGCAGGAAGGCCAGGACGGCGGCGCCGAGGACGATCACCGCCAGGAAGACTGGGTCCAGCAGCGGCGAGCGGTCGCGCATGCGGGGCGGGGCGTCGATCGCCAGCTGCACGGCCTCGCCGTCCGCCAGGCGGAGGTCGACGATCCAGCAGCGCGAGGGCCCGCCCTCGAAGCGTTCGCCCGGCGCGAGCCGCATCGGCCCTTCCCCGAACCCCGGACCGAGATTGCCGCGCCCGGGTCCGAACCGGCCTTCGGGCGGGGGCGGACAGTCTTGCGGCCGGCCCTGTTGGGCCGCGACCACGGCTGCGCCCAGGCGCGCTTTGAGGAGGCGGGTCAGTTCCGGATCGGGCCGGCCGCCGGTGCGACGCGCGGGTGTGGCGCGCACGCCCGGGGTGCCCTGGCGGGCGATGCGCGAGCGGGCCGGCTCGGGCGTCGACTGCAGCACGCTGACGAATTCCTGGGTGCGGTCCGCCAGACGCTCCAGGAACAGGCGCTCCATGTAGGCGTGCCGGGCCGCGCCGGCGGCGCTCAGCGCCACGGTGGCGAACAGGCCGAACCCGACCAGCAGGACCAGGAAGATGCGGCCGGCCATGGAGCCCAGGAAGGATGCCACCGGCTTCATTCGAGCCGGACTTCGGCCGCCAGCACGTAGCCTTCGTTGCGGATGGTGCGGATCAGTTCGGCGCCGTCGCGGCCGAATTTCTGGCGCAGGCGGCTGATCTGCAGGTCGATGGCGCGGTCAAGCGCGTCGCCCTGGCGCACCGCGCCCAGGGCCAGCAGCTGCTCGCGCGAGAGGACCCGGTTGGCGTGATCCACCAGGATCTTGAGCAGCCTGAACTCGGCGCCCGAGAGCGCCACCACCCGCTGGTCCCGATCGACGAGCCGGCGCAGCTGGAAATCGACGATCCAGTCCCCCAGCCGCGCCCGGGACGCCTCCAGCGGCTCGAGATTGGCGGGCAGGGCGCGGGCGCGGCGCAGCACCGAGCGGATGCGGGCGATCAGTTCGCGCGGTTCGAACGGCTTCACCAGATAGTCGTCGGCGCCCATCTCCAGTCCCAGGATGCGGTCGATGGCCTCGGCGCGCGCTGTCAGCATGATGATCGGCGTATCGCCCCGGGCGCGTAGCTCGCGGCACAGGGAAAGCCCGTCCTGACGGGGCAGGTTGAGGTCGAGGATGATCAGGTCCGGCGCAAACCGCTCCAGGCGCTTGCGCATCTCGGCCCCGTCGCCGGCGGCCTGGACCTCGTAACCGACGTCGATGAGCTGCTCGGTGAGCAGCTGGCGGATGTCGCGGTCGTCGTCGATGATCAGCAGGCGGCCTTCGGGAGGGTACATGCGCCGACTATGCCCCGCTTGCCGCGTCGGACGCGCGGTATTCGATGTCGCAACCTCGCGGGGACGGCGTTTGACACAGGGCGACACAAACCCGCCTGCGGGTGCGGCGAAAGTCAGGCGGGATTGGAATTGCGCCGCGTTTCGCCCGCGCGGCGAATGGCTACCAAAACTGTAACAAAGCGAAACCCGAGTTGGGTTGGCCTTTGGCGGGCTTAACCGTATCCGGTTCGGTCGGAGCGTTTCGGCCTGCGCGTTCCTGCGGGCATTAGAGGTTTCAAGCTTGTCCACGTCTGCCTCGGAAATCCATGAGCACACCCTCGCGGGTCCGGCGATCATCGCCGGCGTGGGCGTGCACACGGGCAAGCGCACCAGGCTTTCGATCCGTCCCGCCGCGCCGGGCCACGGCATCGTCTTCGTCCGCACCGACATCAAGGATCGCGACAACCGTGTGCCGGTTTCCGGCGAGGCGGTGGTCAAGACCCAGCTGGGCACCGTCATCGCCAACGCCGCGGGCGTCGAGGTGGCGACCATCGAGCACCTGATGAGCGCGCTGTGCATCCTGGGCGTCGACAATGTGCTGGTCGAACTGGACGGCCCCGAGGTTCCGATCATGGACGGTTCGGCCCTGCCGTTCGTCCAGCTGCTGGACCGCGCCGGCTTCCGCCGCCAGGAAGCGCCGCAGCGCTACATCGAGATCCTGGAGCCGATCATGGTCGACGAGGGCGACGGCAAGACCGCCGCCCTGCTGCCCTGCGACCGCTTCGAGATGTTCTTCGAAATCGATTTCCCGGGCACGCCCATCGGCCGCCAGTCGGTCGACGTGGTGATGGACGAGGAAACCTACCGCCGCGAGATCATGTCGGCGCGCACCTTCGGCTTCGCCCACGAGGTCGAATACCTGCGCTCCATCGGTCTGGCGCGCGGCGGCTCGCTGGAAAACGCCGTGGTCATCGACGGCGAGCGGATCCTCAACGCCGAGGGCCTGCGCTTCGCCGACGAGTTCGTGCGCCACAAGGCGCTGGACGCGGTGGGCGACCTTTATGTGCTGGGCATGCCCATGCTGGCGCGCTTCGAGGGCCGCAAGGCCGGCCACCACATCAACAACCTGCTGGTGCGCGCACTGCTGGCGCGGCCGGACGCGTGGCGCGTGGTCACCTTCGAGCAGGAGCTGGCGCAGGTCGGCTAAGGCCGCGCGCCGCCCTTACGGCAAAGATTGCGGTTTGGCGGCCACGCTTCGCCCCAATACGGCCTAAACATGCTCGTTCTCTGCCTGCGCTCCCACGCGCCGTTGGCGGGGGTTGCGGGGTCGTGTAGAAGCGAATTTCGGGTTGGGGCTGGATTCTGCCTTCGCCCCTGGGACGCGTGGCGTTTTCGAGAGGTCTGACCGTTGTTTGCAAAACCCTCCAGCCGTTGGGCGCTCGTCGCCACGCTGATGGCCGCGACCGCGCTCAGCGCCTGCGCCGGCACCAAGAAGAAGCCGCAGCTGGCCTATGTGGAGCGTCCCGTGGACCAGCTCTACGCCACCGGCGCCCTGCGCCTGGACCAGCACCGCTGGACCGAGGCGGTCGATTATTTCGAGGAAGTCGAGCGCCAGCACCCCTATTCGGAATGGTCGCGCCGCTCGATCCTGATGAGCGCCTACGCCTACTACTCCGGCAATCAGTACGAGGACGCGATCGCTGCGGCCGACCGGTTCATCCAGCTCTATCCGGGCAGCCCCTCGGCCGCCTATGCCTACTACCTGAAGTCCATCTGCTACTTCGAGCAGATCGCCGACGTGCAGCGCGACCAGGGCGCGACCCTGAACGCGCTGGCCTCCCTGCGCGACGTGGCGCGCCGCTATCCCAACACCGACTACGCCCGCGACGCGCGGGTGAAGGTCGACATGGTCTATGACCAGCTGGCCGGCAAGGAGATGGAGATCGGGCGCTGGTACCTGCGCCAGAACCAGCCGCTCGCCGCCATCGGCCGCTTCAAGAAGGTCATCGACGACTACCAGACCACCAGCCACACCCCCGAGGCGCTCTACCGTCTGGTCGAAGCCTACCTGACCATGGGCGTGGTCGACGAGGCCAAGCGCAACGCCGCGGTGCTGGGCTTCAACTACCCGGGCGACCGCTGGTACCAGGACGCCTACAAGCTGATGGAGCGCCGGGGCCAGCCGCTGCCGAACCGGCCCACCCAGGCCTCGGTGGTCACCTCCGCGCCGCCGGAGCCGACCGTCAGCGCCCCGCTGGATTCCGCCACGCCGGCCCTTCCGCCTCCGGGCGAGGGCATCGACGTGACCGGCGCGCCCGCCACCGACGCCGCGCCGCCGGCCGAAGGCGCCGCGCCGTCTTCCGCCGCCTCGCCCGACGCCGGCCCGCCGGTTGTCGAACAAGCGCCCGAACCGGCGCCCCCGGCGACGCCCGCCAAGCCCAAGAGCTGGTGGCAGAAGGTCAATCCGTGGGCGGCGCGCGGCGGCCACTAGAATCCCCTTAGGATGACGCCATGCTGATCGGCCTGGCCATCCGCGACGTCGTGCTTGTCGACAGCCTGGACCTGGCGTTCGGGCCGGGCCTGACCGTGCTTACCGGCGAGACCGGGGCGGGCAAGTCGATCATCCTCGATGCGCTGGGTCTGGCGACGGGCCAACGGGCGGACTCAGGTCTGGTGCGCCCCGGCGCCGAGCGGGCCGTGGCCTCCGCCGCCTTTGCGCTCGCCGCCGACCATCCCGTCTGGACGCTGCTGGAGGACAAGGGCTTGGCCTTTGACCGGGGCGAGGACCTGGTGCTGCGGCGCATGCTGGGGGCCGACGGCCGCAGCCGCGCCTTCGTCAACGACCAACCCGCCGGCGTGGGCGTGCTGCGCGAGATCGGCGAGGCGCTGATCGAGGTCCATGGCCAGCACGAGACCGTGGGCCTGCTGGACCAGCGCACCCACAGGGGCCTGCTCGACGCCTATGGCGGGCTCGGCATGGCCGCCGCCGAGGTGCGCACCGCCTGGAAGAGCTGGCGCGAAGCCCGCGCCGAGGCGGAGCGGCTGCACGAGGCGGCCTCGCGCGCGGCGGCGGAGACCGAGGAACTTACCCTTCGGCTGGAGGAGCTGGACCGGCTCGACCCCCAGCCGGACGAGGAAATCGCCCTGGCCGAGGAGCGCGCCCTGCTGGGCGCCGCCGAGAAGGCCATCCAGGACATCGAGCAGGCGCGCGAGGGCCTGGGCGGCGATGCCCTGTCCCAGCGCCTCAGCGGCGCCTTCCGGGCCCTGGAGCGGGCCCGCGAGCGGGCGGTGCAGTCCGGCGCCGGCGAGGACAACGCCGTGGTCAAGCGCCTGACCGCCGCGACCGAGGCCGTCGACCGCGCCCTGGTGGAGACCACCGAGGCCATCGCGGCGGTGGATTCCGCCGCCGAGGCCTTCGACTTCGAACCCGGACGGCTGGACAAAGCCGAGGAGCGGCTGTTCGCCCTGCGCGCCATGGCCCGCAAGCTGAACGTGCCGGTCGACGCCCTGCCGGCCGAACGCGCCCGCATCGCCGGGGCGCTGAACCTGATCGCCGACGGGGAGGGGGCACTGGCCGCCGCCGACGCCCGCGCCGCCGCCGCCGAGGCCGAATACCGTGCCGCCGCCGAAACCCTGTCGCAACGCCGCCGCGCCGCCGGCGAGCGCCTGACCTCGGCGGTGTCGGCCGAGCTGCCGCCGCTGAAGCTAGAAAAGGCGCAGTTCCGGGTCGGGGTGGAAGCCTTGCCCGCCGACCGGGCCGGGCCCGACGGCGCCGACCGCATCGAGTTCGAGGTCTCCACAAACCCCGGCGCGCCCTGGGGCGGGCTGGGCGACATCGCCTCCGGCGGCGAGCTGGCCCGCCTGGCTCTGGCGCTGAAGGCGTCGCTGGCCGGCTCCGGCGAGCTGGGCGCCACGCCGGCGATGATCTTCGACGAGGTCGACCAGGGCGTCGGCGGGGCCGTGGCCGACGCGGTGGGCCTGCGGCTCAAGCGGCTGGCCGGCGAGGGCCAGGTGCTGGTGGTCACCCACAGTCCGCAGGTCGCCGCGCGCGGCGGGGCGCACTGGAAGGTCTCCAAGCGCGACGCGGGCGCGGGCGTGCGCACCCTGGTGCACCCGCTCAGCCAGGCCGAGCGCGAGGAGGAACTGGCGCGGATGCTCGCCGGGGCCGAGGTCACCGACGCAGCGCGGGCGGCGGCTCGGGCGCTGATGGAAAGCTGACCCCTCTCCCATGGGGAGAGGGAGGGGCCCGACACGCAGTGACGGGAGGGTGAGGGGTTACCAGCCTCATCCCGCGAACCCCCTCAACCTCCCACCGATTTCGCTCCGCTTCATCGGTGGGCCCCTCCTTCTCCCCATGGGAGAAGGGATGTAATCAGCCTGTCATGGCGCTCGAATCCAAACCCGTTGAAGACCTGACCGCGACCGAGGCCGAGGTCGAGCTGCAGCGGCTGGCGAGCGAGATCGCGGCCCATGACGCAGCCTATTATCGCGACGAATCCCCGGAAATCTCCGACGCCGACTACGACCTGCTGAAGCGGCGCAACGAGGCGATCGAGGCGCGCTTCCCCAAGCTGGTGCGCGAGGACTCGCCGTCCAGGAAGGTCGGGGCCGCGCCGTCGACCCAGTTCGCGCCCGTGCAGCACGGCGTGCCCATGCTGTCGCTCGACAACGCCATGAGCGACGAGGAGGTGGCCGAGTTCGTCGCCCGCATCCGCCGCTTCCTGAAACTGGACGAGACCGACATCGCCTTCACCGCTGAGCCCAAGATCGACGGGCTGTCGGCCAACCTGCGCTATGAAAAGGGCGTGCTGACGGTGGGCGCCACGCGCGGCGACGGGCGCACCGGCGAGGACGTCACCGCCAACCTCAAGACCATCAAGGATATCCCCCACCGCCTGAAGGGCTCGGGCTGGCCCGACCTGATCGAGATCAGGGGCGAGGTCTATGCGCCGAACGACGGCTTCGCGGCCTTCAACAAGGCGGCGGAGGAAGCGGGCGGGCGCACCTACGCCAACCCGCGCAACTTTGCGTCGGGCTCGCTGCGCCAGATCGATCCGTCGGTGACGGCCAAGCGGCCGCTGAAGTTCTTCGCCTACGCCTGGGGCGAGACCAGCGAACCCTTCGCCAAGACCCAGCGCGAGGCGCTGGACCTGTTCGAGAAATGGGGCTTCGTCACCAATCACCGCACCGGCGCCGTCGAGGGGACCGAGGCCCTGCTGGCCTACTATCGCCAGTTGGAAGCCGACCGGGCCGGACTCGGCTACGACATCGACGGCGTGGTCTACAAGGTCGACCGGCTGGACTGGCAGACGCGGCTGGGCTTCGTCAGCCGCTCCCCGCGCTGGGCGGTGGCGCACAAGTTCCCGGCCCAGCAGGCCAGGACGGTGCTCAAGGGCATCGATATCCAGGTCGGCCGCACCGGCTCGCAGACGCCGGTTGCGCGCCTCGAGCCGGTCACCGTCGGCGGCGTGGTGGTGCAGAACGCGACGCTTCACAACGCCGACGAGATCGCGCGCCTGGACGTGCGCATCGGCGACACTGTGCTGTTGCAGCGCGCCGGCGATGTGATCCCGCAGATCCTGGCGGTGGTCGATCCGGAGCGACCCGGGCGCGGCGCACCCTACGAATTCCCCACCATCTGCCCCTGTCCGCTGAAGACCCCCATTGTGCGCGAGACGACGGCGGGCGGGGCCGAGACGGTGGCGCGGCGCTGCACCGGCGAATTCGCCTGTCCCTTCCAGCGTATCGAACACCTGATCCACTTCGTCTCGCGCCGCGCCTTCGACATCGAGGGTCTGGGCGTCAAGCAGTTGCAGGCCTTCTACGACGAGGGCTGGGTGACCGAACCGGCCGACATCTTCCGACTGGCCCGCGACGAGGCGAAGCTGAACGCTCTGCGCGAACGCGATGGCTACGGCGAGACCTCGGTGCGGAACCTCGTCGCCGGCATCGCGGCCAGGCGCACCATCGCGCTGGACCGGTTCATCTATGCCCTGGGCATCCGCCATATCGGCGAGACCACGGCGGTGACGCTGGCGCGGGGCTACGGCTCGGCCGACGCTTTCCTCAAGGCCGCCGATCAGATCGCCTCGGGCGACGAGGCCGCGAAGCAGGAGATGGACGACCTCGACCAGATCGGCTCGGCGGTGGTTGACGCCGTCGCGGCCTACTTCGGCGAGGCGCACAACCACCGAATCGTCAATGAACTGGTCGGCGAACTGGACCGCATCGAGGACGCCGAACAGCCGCGCGCCGACACCGCGGTCGCCGGCAAGACGGTGGTCTTCACTGGCGCACTGGAGCGCATGACCCGCGACGAGGCCAAGGCTCAGGCCGAACGGCTGGGCGCCAAGGTCTCGGGCTCGGTGTCGAAGAAGACCGACATTGTCGTCGCCGGACCGGGCGCGGGCTCCAAGCTGAAGACGGCGACTGAACTGGGCATCACCGTCATGACCGAGGACGAGTGGATCGCCATGGTGGGCGCATGACCCCTCCCAAGGCTCCGACCTACGGCGGGCAGGCCGACCTCTACCGGCGCCTGCGGCCCGACTATCCGGACGCGGTGTTCGAGCGGCTGGCCGCGGAGTGCGGCGACCGTCACGCGCTGGCGGCCGAGCTGGGCGCCGGTTCGGGCCAGGCGACGGCGCGGCTGCTCGGCATCTTCGACAAGGTCATCGCGATCGAGCCCGACAAGCAGATGGCCGCGCTGATGCCGCGCGACCCCAGGCTTGAGGTGCGGCTGCAGTGGGCGGAGAAGGCGACCTTCAAGGCGCCGCTCGACGCCATCGTCGCGGCCACGGCCTTCCACTGGATGGACGCCCGGGCGGTCTGCGAACTGGCCAGAAAGTCCCTGCGCCCCGGCGGCGTGTTCATGCCCTTCGGCTACGGCCCCTTCCGCTTCGTGGCGCCGGCGGCGGCGCAGCGGCTGGGCGACGCCGAATACGAATTCTGGAAGCCATGGATGGACGCGCGCCTTGTCCGCTGGCGCCACTACGCCGACCTCGTCGAGGAAACCGGCCTGGCCAAGTCGGTCGAGCGCTTCGACCACGTGTTCGATCGCCAGTACGCCGCCGAGGACGCGGCCGGCCTGCTGATGACGACGTCCTATGCCGCGACGGTGGAGCGCGAACAGCCCGGTTACGCCAAGAGCTTCACGCGCCGCGTCATCAAGGCCGCCGGCGGCGAGCCGATCACCATCCGCTTCGGCCTGATGGGCGCGATCGCGCGATTCTAGCGTTTCGGGGACTGGTCACTTACTCGCGGCGCGAAAAGTGCCCTGTCCCCGATAAAGCCCGCGCGACGCCCATTCGGGGACAGGACACTTTTTCCTCCGCTTCGCTGCGGAGAAAAGCGGCCAGTCCCCGAAACCCTACCGGTTCACCGAGCGCATGGCCGCTTCCGGATAGCGCGTGCCAGCCACTGCATCGGCCGGGAAGGCGGCGTCGATGCGGGCCAGGTCGTCCTTGCTGAGCACGAGGTCGATGGCCGCGGCGTTCTCCTCCAGCGTCTTGACGCGCTTGGTGCCGGGGATGGGCACGATGTCGGGCCCTTGCGCCAGCACCCAGGCCAGTGCCAGTTGCGCGGGCGTGCAGCCCTTCTCGGCGGCGATGGCGCTGACCGCGTCGACCAGCGCCAGGTTCTTCGCGAAGTTCTCGCCCTGGAAGCGCGGGTTGAAGCGGCGGAAATCGTCGGCGTCGAAATCGTCGGGCGACTTGATGGCGCCGGTCAGGAAGCCGCGGCCCAGCGGCGAGTAGGGCACGAAGCCGATGCCGTTGGCGCGGCAGGCCGCCAGCACGCCGTCCTCGGGGTCGCGGGTCCACAGTGAATATTCGCTCTGCAGGGCGGTGATCTGGGCCGTGGCCGAGGCGCGGTTGAGCGTTTCAACGGAGGCTTCCGACAGGCCGATGTGGAGGATCTTGCCCTCCTTCTGCAGCTCAGCCAGGCCGCCGACGGTTTCCTCGATGGGCGTGTTGGGGTCGACGCGGTGCAGGTAGTAGAGATCGACGTGGTCGGTCTTCAGCCGCTGCAGGCTGCCTTCCAGCGCCTTGCGCGCATCGGCGGGCTTGCCCTGGTTGGTGAAGGTGCGCGCGGCGCCTTCGCCGCTGATCCCGATGCCGAACTTGGTGGCCAGGAAGATCTGGTCGCGCTTGCCGGACAGGGCGCGGCCGATCAGCTCCTCATTGGCGTGCGGCCCGTACATCTCGGCCGTATCGAGGAAGGTGACGCCGATTTCCAGCGCGCGGTGCAGGGTGCGGATCGACTCCGCTTCCGAGTCATCGCGTCCGCCATAGAAGGCGCTCATGCCCATGCATCCAAGGCCGATGGCGGAGACTTCAGGGCCGTTGCGGCCGAGGCGGCGGGTCTGCATGGGGAGGGTCCTGGGGAGAGGAAGACAGGTGTGAAGGTGGTGCGCCGCCCGCGACGCCGCTAGGTCCCGCCCGGCGTGCGCCAGGAACGATCGATCGGGAAGGCCAGGGCCGTGATGAAGGCGCTGAGCAGCAGGCCCATGAGCCCGGTGTAGACCGGATCGGTCGGCGGCGGCGCGGGCAGGGCGAACATGATGCCCAGCATGGCCAGCAGGCCGATGTAGATGGCGGCCGGCCAGGACGATTGCTTGAACTCCTCGCGCCTGGCGACCCAGGCGCATCCGGCCAGGCCCAGCAAGGCCATCTCCAGCCCCATCTCCGGGACCGGCAGGTTCCACAGGCCGAGCCCAACCTTGGGACCGCCGAACCATAGCTCAAGGTCGGGACGGTGGACGATGAAGTCGAGAATCCAGTGCGAGAACACCACCGCGCCGATGGCCATGGCGATCTTGGTCGGCAGCTTGAACAGCTTGGCCGCGCCGCCGGCCAGCAGCGACCAGACGATGGCGGCCGGCAGGCTGTGGGTCCAGGGCATCTGGTAGAGGATGTACGGGTTGCCGGGCAGGCGGGAGTCGACGTTGAACTTCTCCAGCCCGGTCATGATGGCGGCGGAGAAGCCGATGTCGAGGAGCTGCGAGGCGCCGATCAGGCTCCACAGCGGCGCACGCGGGAAGGCGGCCTTGGCGGCCAGGCCGGTGGCGTAATGGCCTACGAACATCGCAACTCCGTTTCCGTCAGATCGGCGCGGTGACCTCTTCAAGCCATGCGCGGGTTTCGCCGTCCACCTGCGGGCCGACAACGGCCAGCACGCGGGCATGGTAATCGTTCAGCCATTCGGTCTCGGCCGCGTCGAGCAGCTTGGGATCGATGAGCTGGCGATCGATGGGCGCCAGCGTCAGGCTCTCGAAGCCCAGCATGGGGCGCTCGCCGCCGGGGATGTCTTCCGCCGGCGTCACCACCTGGAGGTTCTCGATGCGGATGCCGTAACCGCCGATCTGGTAGTAGCCGGGCTCGTTGGAGACGATCATGCCCGGCTGCAGGGCGATGGAGTTCGGCGCCTTCGAGATCCGGTGCGGGCCTTCGTGGACGCCGAGGTAGCTGCCCACGCCGTGGCCGGTGCCGTGATCGTAGTCGAGCCCCGCGGCCCACATGGGCACGCGCGCCAGGGCGTCGAGGGCATGGCCGGTGGTGCCGGCGGGGAAGCGCACGCGAGCCAGCGCGATGTGACCCTTCAGCACGAGGGTGAACATGCGGATCATCTCAGGCGTCGGCGTTCCCACCGCCATGGTGCGGGTGACGTCGGTGGTGCCGTCGAGATACTGGCCGCCGGAGTCGACCAGCAGCAGGTTGCCCTTCTCCATGCGCCGGTTGGTGCGGTGGGTCGGGTGGTAGTGCGGATAGGCGCCGTTGGGGCCGGCGGCGGCGATGGAGTCGAACGACAGGTCCTTGAGCGCGCCGGTGGCGTCGCGCAGGCCCTCAAGCTTGGCGGCGATCTCGATCTCGTCGGGCAGGGTCTCCTGCGCCTCGGTCGCGATCCAGTGCAGGAATTTGGTCAGGGCCGCGCCGTCGCGGGCATGGGCGTTGCGCGCGCCCTGCACCTCGACGGCGTTCTTGGTGGCGCGCGGCAGGGTGCAGGGATCCATGCCGCGGATCACCTCGGCGCCGGCGGTCGACAGGCGGTCGAAATACCAGGACGAGGACTGCGAGGGATCGACCAGCACCTTCTTTCCCTTCAGCGCGTCGAGCGCGGCGGGCAGGGCGTCGGTGGGCTCCAGTTCGACGGCGTTGCCGAGCCACTGCGACAGCTCCGGCGTCCACTTGGCTTCGTCGAGGAACAGGCGCGCGGAGCCGTCCTTGTTGAGGATGGCCTGCCCGATCGGCAGCGGCGTGCGGATGACGTCGCCGCCGCGCACGTTGAACAGCCACGCGATCGAGGCCGGCGCCGTCAGCACGGTCGCGTCGGCGCCCTGCTCGGCGATGGCTTCGCCCAGCCGGTGGCGCTTCGTCGCCGATTCCTCGCCGGTGTATTCGGTCGGGTGCGGCACCACCTTGGCGGCGGGCTGCGGCGGCCGTTCGCCGGCCCACGCCGCATCGAGCGGATTGGTGGAGACGGGCTTGAGCTTGGCGCCGCGGCGCTCGGCCGCCTCGCGCAGCCAGTAGAGCGCGTCGGGCGAATGCAGGCGCGGGTCGTAGCCGATGACGGCGCCGGGCTGGGGCGCGGTCTCCAGGTAGGCGGGCACGCCGCCCTCGACCAGGTCGCGGATCTCGAACAGCGACTTGTCGACCTGGACCTGCACCTGGGCGGTGTAGCGGCCGTCGACGAAGACGGCGGCCTTGTCCTTGAGCACCACCGCCGCGCCGGCCGAGCCGGTGAAGCCGGTCAGCCAGGCGAGGCGATCGTTCGCCGCCGGCAGGTACTCGTTCTGATGCTCGTCCTCGTGCGGCACGAGGAAGCCGTCGAGGCCCTGGGCGGCCATGGCCTCGCGGATGCGGGGCAGGTGCCGGGAGCCGAAGGAAGGGTCGGTGTGTTCATCGAAGGTCTGGCGCATGAGCGATAGTTAGCGCTCTCCAATCGCGCGCGCCACCTGTCTGACGCACGTCACCTCAGGACTTCTCCGGGGATGACGATCGCCTGCCTGCGCCGCTAGGCTTCGGGCGCCAACGGGAGAGCCGACATGAACGAAGAAATCCTCGTCGCGCTGAGGCGCATCGAAGCGGCCAGCACCGCGACCGCCGCCAAGATCGGCTCGGCCTTCTGGGGCGCGGGCGTGCTGATGGCGGCGGGCATGAACTACGGCCACGACGGCTGGCGCCACATCCTCTGGTCGCTGCTCAGCTGGGCCAACGTGGGCTTCCTGCTGACCAAGGCTTCCTAGCCTCGCCGCTCCAGCACGAGTGTCGCCCAGGCGTCGCGGTGAATGCGCGACTTCACGCGGAAGCCCTTCGACAGGTAGGCCGCCTTCACGCGCCGCTCCTGGGTGCGCAGCAGACCCGACAGGATGGCGATGCCGCCGGGCTTGAGCGCGTCGTGGATGGACCTCGACAGGATGACCAGCGGCGGCGCCAGGATGTTGGCGAAGACGAGATCGTAGGGACCGTGCTCGGCGACGGCGCGATCGTTCAGGCCGTTGGCGTGCACGAAGCGCGCGTTCGCCGCGTTCAGCTTCGCGTTCTCGTTCGAGATGCGCACCGAGGGTTCGTCGATGTCGGTGCCGATGGCGACGCGCGTGCCCGTCTTCGCCGCCGCGATGGCCAGTACGCCGGTGCCGGCCCCGACATCGAGCACCCGTTCGAAGCGGCGTTTCTTGAGAAGTGAGTCGTAGGCGAACAGGCAGCCCGACGTGGTGCCGTGGTGTCCGGTGCCGAACGCGGCGCCCGCGTCGATCTTCAGCGCGATCTTGCCGGCGGGACGGCGGCCTTCGTCGTGCGCGCCGTAGACGAAGAAGCGTCCCTCACGCACGGGCGGCAAACCCGACAGCGACATCGCCAGCCAGTCGGCGTCGGCGAGCTTGTCGCGCGTGACCACGAGCCGATCGAATGCGCGCAACGCCTTTTCGATTCCGTCGGCTTCGTCGACGTCGTTCGGAAACGCATCGATGCGCCACACGCCGCGGTCTTCGTCTTCTTCCAGAATCGAGTAGGTCGCGCCTTCGAGATTAACGTCGGAATCGATCGCGGCGGCGGCGGCTTCGGCCGCGTCGCGCGGACCTCGCGCAACAATTTGTACAGCGGGTTCGGACATTTCGTTCTTGTTGGTTATCCTCCTGAGTCGGGACTAGCGCGGATGACGTCTCGGCGCACCGCAAAATCGGGGTTCGGATAAAATGGTCAAAGCTCCAGTCAAGCGTCCGGCCGCAAAGGCCAAGCCGAAAGCAGCGGCGAAACCCGCCGCTGCCAAGAAGCCCGCCGCGGCTAAGAAGCCCGCTGCGAAAAAGCCTGCGGCGAAGAAGCCGGCGGCTGCTGCCAAGAAACCGGCGGCCGCGAAGAAGCCTGCCGTGAAGAAGGCCGCCGTCAAGAAGCCAGCGGCCGCCAAGAAGCCTGCAGCCGCGAAGAAGCCCGCGGTGAAGAAAGCCGCCGTCAAGAAACCGGCGGCCGCGAAGAAGCCTGCGGTGAAGAAGGCGGCGGCGAAAAAGCCCGCGGCCGCCAAGAAGCCCGCCGCCAAGAAACCCGCAGCGAAAAAGCCTGCGGCGAAGAAGGCCGCGAAGCCTCGGCCTAGCGCGGCGCCGAAACCGGCGGCGGCCACCACTGCTCCCGCGAGCAGCGCGCCGTCTTCGGCGCCAGCTCCCACGCCGGTCGGCGAGTCCAAGCCTTTGTCGACGCACTCGAGCGCGCCTGCCAAGAAGAAGGAGAAATCCTTCCTCGGGAAGCTGTTCGGGATTTTCGACAAGGACTGATCTGCGGGCTTACGCCGGGGAATCAAACCTTCGGCTTCATCGCATCAGCGACGAGACGGTCTCGAGGGTCTGGCGACATCGCCAGGCCCTCGATGACTCCCAGCCGGTCGGCTTCGGGCTTGTTCTGGCCCAGCTTGCGCTTTGCCTCGACGCGCGTGACCGACAGTTCCACACCCACGATGCCGCGCAGCAGGCGCTCGACGTAGTCGGCGGGCGCGTCGGCGACCGACCACGGCCGCGGCCGGCCGGCTTCGTGCCGCTCGGACAGGCGCGTGACGACGTCGAGCAGCCCCCGTGGATCGTCGAACCAGCGAAGCGTTCCGTAGAGGTGGACGGCCTCGTAGTTCCAGGTCGGCACCTGCTTGCCGTCGATCGATTTCGACGGATACCAGTTTGGCGACACATAGGCTTCCGGTCCGCTGAGGATCACCAGCGCCTCGCCGTCGCCCGCGTGCTCGCGATGCGGATTGGCGCGCGCGACGTGGCCGAGCAGACGCATCGGCTGACGCGATGTCAGCAGGAAAGGCAGGTGGGTGGCGTACAGCCCGCCCTCGCCGTGCGTGACCAGCACGCCCAGGCGCGCGGCCTCGATCATCGCGGCGATGGCGTCGGGATCGTCTTCGGCGAAGTAGGGCGGGACGTACATGGGCGGTTTCTACATCGGCGGCGCAGCGCGTGCGGTCACGTTCAACGTCAGCGTATTTCCGCGATCTCCCTCCAACAATGTCATCCCGGAAAGTGCGCAGCACTTATCCGGGACCGCATGTGACGCCGAACACGATCGGGAGGTCCCGGTTCGCCGCTGCGCGTCGTCCGGGATGACAATTGAGAGGAACTACGCGCCGTTTCGCGCCGGCATGACGGAGCGGAACACCACCTGCGGCGCCTGCATCGGGAAGGGCTGGGCGCGGCGATTCAGCTCCAGCATCGGCGAAGCCGTCGGCAGGAAACGCCCGGCCATGATGGCCACGAACAGCGCCCAGGCGAAGTTGTGGTGCAACAGCATGACGCTCTCCGACATCGTCAGCACGCCGTAGGCGGCGAGATAGCCGAGGCCGAAGTAGCCCTCGCGCACACCCTGCGTCGGCAGGCGCACAACCGAGAGCACGACCGCCAGCGTATAGATCACCGCCACCAGGCCGACGCCGATGTAGCCGAGCTGGATGAGCACCTCGAGCCAGCCCTGGTGAGCCGAGGGCACCGCCCATTCGGTCTCCAGCCGCACCCAGTTGGCGGGCATGGATTCCTTGCCCCAGAACGCGGCGTAGCCGTAGCCGGTCCAGGGCCGCTCGGCCACGCGGCGCAGCAGCGAGTCCCAGATGTCGGTGCGCCCGGTCAGCGTCGCGTCCTTGCCCAGCAGGGTGAACAGCACCTCGGGGTTCAGCACGAAGAAGATCGCCGCCGCGCCGATGGCCATGACGCCGGCCCAGACCAGCAGGATGCCGGCGACCGGGCCCGACTTGCGCAGCACATGCATGCCCACGATCAACCCGCCGCCGACCAGGGTGCAGAGCAGGCTCGTCTTCGACTGGGTGCCCAGCAGCACGACCAGCGACACCGCGATGGTGGCGATCGCCAGCCAGCGTCCCCGCGCGCCGGAGACCAGCAGCGACAGTCCGGCCAGGATGGCGGTGAACATCATCATGCCGGTCTGGTTCTTCTCGACGAAGACGCCGCGCCAGGTGCCGGCGTTGGCGCCGTCGGACACGCCCATGGCAGGGTAGGCGAAGACCACGATCAGCGAGGCCGTGCTCATGATCAGGAAGGCGACGCACAACATGCGCAGCAGCCGCTCGCCGCGCCAGGCCGAGGCGAGGTAGAGCGCGAAGACCATCGACATGGCGAGCGCGATGGAGCGTCTGACCGTCGTATCGGGCTCCAGCGACCAGCGGCTGGAAATGAAGGCCAGGCCCACCAGAGACGCCACCAGCAGGGCGGCGGGCCACAGCTGGGCGATGGCGCCGGCGCGGCGCACCGCCAGGCCGAAGATCACCGCATAGACGGGCAACCAGATAAGCCGCAGCTCGGGCGTCTCGACGCCCGGCTCGGGCGCAAACAGCGGCGAGATCAAAGCGCCGGTCATCATGATGACGACCACGATGCAGGCGATCCATTCCCACAGCGCGGGATTGGGCTCGGCGACGCTCGAATGCGGGGCGTAGGACGGGGCGCGGGTCATGGCGCCGAGAGTGGATTTGTATGGTTAACGCCGCGTTGAATCGCGGCGCGGCCGATAGACGCTCGACCGGCGTTCAGGCCTTCTCCACGAAGCTGTCGATGACCTTCTTCTCGCCGGCCTTTTCGAAGGCGACGGTGAGTTTGTTGCCTTCGATAGCCTTCACCGCGCCGTAGCCGAACTTCTGGTGGAAGACGCGGTCGCCCTTGCTGAAGTCGGAACTGGAGGGGGCGCCGGTGGCCATGAGGCGCCCGTCGCCCTCGATCACCGGCTGGCGGTGGCCGCCGCCGGCGAACTGCGAGCCGCGCGACTGGGCGCGTTTCCAGCCCGGCGAGTTGTAGCCGGAGCCGAAAGACGGCGCGTCGTCCCAGCGCGACTTCACCTCCGCCATGCCTGGCCCGCCGCCGTAGTAGCCGGTGTCGGACGACGCCTCGACATGGTCGATGGGCAGTTCGTCGACGAAGCGCGAGGGCAGCTGCGAGGTCCAGCGGCCATAGACCTGGCGATTGGCGGCGAAGCTGATGCGCGCCTCCTCGCGGGCTCGGGTCACGCCGACGTAGGCGAGGCGGCGTTCCTCCTCGAGACCCTTCTCGCCCTTCTCGTCGATGGAACGCTGCGAGGGGAAGACGCCTTCTTCCCAGCCGGGCAGGAAGACCAGCGGGAACTCCAGCCCCTTGGCGCCGTGCAGGGTCATGATCTGCACCGCGTCCTCGCCGGCGCCGCGGTCGAGATCCAGCACCAGCGAGACGTGCTCCAGGTAGTCCTGCAGCGTCTCGAAGTTCTGCATCGACTGAACCAGCTCCTTGAGGTTGTCGAGGCGGGTCTGGCCGGTGGCGCGGTCGGCGCGCTGCATGTCGGTGTAGCCGCTCTCCTCCAGCACGGTCTCGGTCAGCTCGTAGTGCTTCGTCGTCGTCGCCAGATGGCGCCAGCGGTCGATGTCGCGGATGAAGTTCGACAGCGCCGTGCGCGTGCGGGCCTGCAGCTCGTCGGCGCCGATCAGCTCGCGGGCCGCGCGCATGGCCGACACGCCGCTGAGGCGGGCGAGCGTGAGCAGCTTCTGCACACTCGTGTCGCCGATGCCGCGCTTGGGCGTGTTGACGATGCGCTCGAAGGCCAGGTCGTCGTCCTCGGACTGGATGAGGCGCAGGTAGGCGTGGGCGTCGCGGATCTCGGCGCGCTCGAAGAAGCGCGGGCCGCCGATGACGGTGTAGGGGATCTGCAGCAGCACGAAGCGCTCTTCGAAGGCGCGCATCTGGAAGGAGGCGCGCACCAGCACCGCGGCGTCCTTGTAGCGGCCGTGCTTGCGATGCCAGTCCTCGATCTCGTCGGCGATCAGGCGGCTCTCGGCCTCACCGTCCCAGACCCCGCGCACGCGCACCTTCTCGCCGCCGTCGGCCTCGGTCCAGAGCGTCTTGCCCAGCCGTCCCTTGTTCGCGGCGATGAGGCCCGAGGCGGCGCCCAGGATGTGGCTGGTGGAGCGGTAGTTGCGCTCCAGCCGCACGATCTTGGCGCCGGGGAAGTCGCGTTCAAAACGCAGGATGTTGTCCACCTCGGCGCCGCGCCAGCCGTAGATCGACTGGTCGTCATCGCCGACGCAGCAGACGTTGCCGCTTCCGGCCAGCAGCCGCAGCCACAGGTACTGGGCGACGTTGGTGTCCTGGTACTCGTCGACGAGGATATAGCGAAAGCGGCGGTGGTAATCGGCCTGCACGTCCGGATGGTTCTGGAAGATGGTCAGGTTGTGCAGCAGCAGGTCGCCGAAGTCGCAGGCGTTCAGCACCTTCAGGCGGTCCTGGTACATGGCGTAGAGCATTTGCGCCTTGCCGTTGGCGAAGTCCTCGCTCGGCGGCAGCTTGTCGGGCGTCCAGCCGCGGTTCTTCCAGTGATCCACGAGCGACGCGAGGCTGCGTGGCGTCCAGCGCTTGGTGTCGAGGTTCTCGGCCTCCATCACCTGCTTGAGCAGCCGCTCCTGGTCGTCGGTGTCCAGAATGGTGAAGGACGAGCGCAGGCCGACCAGCTCGGCGTGGCGGCGCAGGATCTGGGCGGCGATGGAGTGGAAGGTGCCCAGCCAGCGCAGGCCCTCGGCGGAGGGGCCGATGAGGTGGGTGATGCGCTCGCGCATCTCGCGCGCGGCCTTGTTGGTGAAGGTGACCGCCAGCAGTTCCCACGGTCGCGCCCTGCCGGTGGCGAGAATGTGCGCCAGCCGGGTGGTCAGCACCCGCGTCTTGCCCGTGCCCGCGCCGGCCAGCACCAGAACAGGGCCGTCGGTGGTCAGCACGGCCTCGGTCTGCTCGGGGTTCAGGCCGGTCAGGTAGTCGCCGCGGCCAACGCCCGCGGGCGGTTGCGGGCGGGCCAGGTCGGAGATGCGGGCCGGGGCCGGACTGGGGGGCGAAGCGTCGGTCATGGATTCGAGAACATATGTAGCACATGGCCGCCCGCCGCCACCCTTGACGCTGGAACCGGCGACTTCGCCCGTCGTTCCGTCTGCGTCGGGCATGAAGGAGTCTTCGTCATGGCTGAGCAGCCAACCGCCAGTGCAAGTTCCACCACCGTTACCGAGAAATCCGGCGGCGGCGCCTGGCTGGCCTTTCTGGTCGGCGGCCTGCTCGTGGCGGTGGCTATCATCGCCTGGTTCATGATGTCGGGCGGCCAGACCCAGCCCTCGGTGAAGATCCCCGACAGCGTGGACGTGAACGTCAGCACCCCTAGCGCGCCCGCGATCCCCGACGCGCCCAGCCCTGCGCCGCAGAAGTAGGCGTCAGGCTTTCGCCACGCGTTCGAGCGCGGCCACGCGGCACGCCGAGGCGAGCGGACGGCGGCCACGCCCCGCGTCCAGGCGCTGGATCAGCGCCGCCAGGCTGAGGCCGTCGGCCTGGACCCAGTCGTCCAGCACCGCCCAGAACTCCGGCTCAAGCGCCACGGATGTCGCGTGGCCGGCCAGCAGGATGGAGCGTTTGCGCAGGGTGCTCATGGGACGGCGGCCGCGCGGGCGTCGAGCGCCCTCTGTTCGATGCGGATACGGTGGCGCAGCATGAACAGGTTCAGCACCGTGAAGACGATCGCCACCCACGGATTGTGGAAGGCCAGCGGCAGCACCGCGATCTCGGCGGTGACGATCAGGTAGTTGGGGTGGCGCACGAAGCGGAATGGCCCCTTGGCCACCAGCGGCGCGTCGTCGAGCGTGATGATGCGCGTGGTCCAGTACTCGCCCAGCGTCGCGATCACCCAGACGCGGGCGAACTGCAGCAGCAGGTAGAAGCCCAGCATCCACCAGTCGGGCTGGGTGTCCAGCGGCGTGGTGAAGGCGATGGCGGCCAGCCAGGCGGCGTGCATGGCCACCATCAGCGGATAGTGGCCGGCGCCGATCTCACGCCCGCCGCGGGCCAGCAGGCGCCTGGTGTTGCGGCGGGCGACGGCCAGTTCGGCCAGCCGCTGCAGGATCACCAGCCCCAGCACCCAGACCAGCGGCGGCGGCCAGGCCATCACGCGCCGATTACGCCGAGCGCGGCGGTGAAGCCCGGCCCCAGGGAGGTCATCAGGTGCGGGCCCTTCAGGCCCTTGTCGAGCATGCGGCGCAGGATGAAGAGCACGGTGACGGAACTCATGTTGCCGTGTTCGCGCAGCACCGCGCGGGCGTCTTCGAGGCTGCGCGGCGCCAGGCCGAAGCATTCCTCCAGCGCGTCCAGCACCTTGGCCCCGCCGGGGTGGGTGATGTAGCCGGCCAGCTCGGACTGCGCGGCGCCCTCGCGTTCCAGGAAGGAGTCGACGATGGGGCGCAAGTCGTCACGCACCAGGGTGGGGATGTCGCGCGAGAACACCACCTTCAGCCCGTCCTCAGCCACGTCCCACCCCATGACGTCGAGGCTGTCGGGCCAGGTGTGCTCGCCGAAGGGGCCGAGCGCGGGGGCGTCGGCGTACTCGTCGCGGCAGGAGATGACCGCCGCCGCCGCGCCGTCGCCGAACAGGGCTGTGGCGATCAGGTTGGACTTGGTGCGGTCGGCGTGGCGGAAGGTGAGCGCACAGAGCTCGACGACGACCAGCAGCACGCGGGACTCCGGCTCGGCCTTGGCCATGGCGGCGGCCCGCGCCAGCCCCAGCACGCCGCCGGCGCAGCCCAGGCCGAAGATGGGCAGACGCTGGACGGTGCGCTTGAAGGCGACCTTTTCCATCAGCCGCGCATCGAGGGCCGGGGTGGCGACGCCGGTCGAGCAGACGGTGACGATGCAGTCGATGTCTTCCGGCTTGAGCTTGGCCCGCTGCAGCGCCTTTTCGGTCGCTTCGGCCAGCAGTTCGGTGGCGTTTTCCAGGAACAGGTCGTTGCGCTCGGGGAAGCTATGCGCCTGCTCATACCAGTCGATCGGCACGCAGGACTGGCGCGTCTCGATTTCGGCGTTCCTGTAGATCGGCGACAGGCGCGCGAACCCGGCCGGGCCGGGCGCGAACATGGCGATGGCGCGCCGGGCCACATCCTCTTGCTCGAGCGTGTGCCTTGGGGATGCGGTGTCGATCGATGCCAGGCGCGGGATCGGCCCGTCGTTACGCTTGAACGGCATGAAGCCTCTGGGGATCGGCGGCGCCTGCGGCGGGGACAGTGATACGATGTACGGCCGCGGGCAATCGGTGGATTGGCGATTTGGCCCCGATCACGGTATTAATTCGGCTATCCGCCCCGGCGATGGCGGAGTCCTCCAGTGCGCGTCGCTTCCCGTCCGTCAAACCGGAGCCAAGCCATGCGAACCGCCCTCGTCGTCGTCCTCGCCGCCGCTGCGCTCGCCGCCTGCGGCAAGCCCGCCGCCTCCGGCCCCACGCCCATCGCGGTCGATTCCATCCTGGCTTGCCAGGTGGCGGTTAAGGCGCGGGGCTTCCCCGGGGCCAGTTTCGAACAGGTCGACGCCCAGCCCGGCCGCACGCCGCCCATTACCGGCCAGGTCGTGGCAGGGAGCCAGCGCGCGGCCTTCACCTGCAGCCTCGACGCCGGCGGCCAGGTCAACGGCGTCACCATCAACGGCCAGCCGCGCTAGGCGAAAACCCCAGCAAGTTTGCGGACGAAGCGCTTCCGGGCGCGTGCTAAGCCATGCGCGCAGCCCGTCGATTTCGGATTGCATAAACATATAAACATATCTTTATATGCGTTTCCGTTCCGCCTGCCCTGGCCGGACCGGGCAGTCAGGATCGGTCCATGTCGATCGTCGAGGACGAGACCAACATCGCCGCCGTCGGCCCCGCAAAGAAGGGCGTCGGCGGGCCCGACATCCTGTCGCTCGCGGTCTGCAGCCTGATCTGGTCGACCACCTGGTTCGCCATCAAGTTTCAGCTGGGCGTGGTGCCGCCGGTGGTTTCGGTGGCCTACCGTTTCGGCCTGGCGGCGCTGGTGCTGTTCGCCTGGCTGGTCATCACCCGCAAGCCCCTGAAGTTGACCGCCGGCCAGCACCTGATGATCGCCGGCCAGGGGATGTTCGTCTTCGCCCTGCAATATCCGCTGGTCTACGTCGCCGAGGGGCATGTGGTGTCGGCGGTGGTGGCGGTGATCTTCGCCTCGCTGTCGTTCGTGAACCTGATCCTGTTTCGCCTCACCCTCGGACTGAAGGCCGCGCGCCTGGCCTGGGCGGGGTCGGCAGCCGGGCTGCTGGGAGTGGCCGCCCTGTCCTGGGGCGAGGCCGCGCGCATGCACATGAACCCCGACGTCCTGCTCGGTCTCGGTCTGGCCATCGCGGCGGTGGTGCTCTCGGCGGTAGGCAATCTGTTCGCCGCCAAGGTGCAGGCGATGGAAATCCCGGTGGCGACCTCGACGGCCTGGGCCATGGCCTATGGCGCCGCGGGGCTGGCGGCCTATGCCCTGATCACGGGCCAGCCGTTCGCCTTCGAGTTCACGCCCGCCTACATCGGCTCGCTGGTCTATCTGGCGCTGTTCGGATCGGTGGCGGCGTTTCTGACCTATTATTTCCTGGCGCGCCGGACGGGCTACAGCTTCGCCTCCTACATCTCGGCGCTGACGCCGCCCCTGGCCATGGGCATCTCGGCGATCTTCGAAGGCGCCCGCTGGGGCTGGGAGGCGCTGGCCGGCCTCGTGCTGGTGGTGCTGGGCCAGTATCTGCTGATCCGCGCGCCGAAAGCGTGAGCATCTCGGCTAGGCGGGGTCCGCCTCAGGTTCTTCCCCGTCGTGCCCGATGCGGTGGGCGTCCAGCTTGTCTTTCATCTGCGTCGCCTCGGCGTCGCTGAGCGAAACCTCCGCCTTGGTCCGCCCGTGCTTCTCACGGTTGGCGGCGGCGAGCGCCTTCTTGGCGGCGGCCAGCCGGTCCTTGCGGGCCCGGTTCAGATTGATGATCTCGGCCATGCTTAATCCGGAACGAAGCCAGGGGACGGCGGGTTTAGCTGCCAACCAAACTCAAGGGAGACAAGCGATGCAAGACACTGGCGCCATCCGCGAACACATGGAAGTCCTGGGCTCCGACGGCGGCCATGTGGGCAAGGTCGACAAGGTGCAGGGCAGCGAGATCGAACTGGCCAAGCTGGACCTGGGCTCGGGCCTGAAGCACCACATGATCCCGACCAGCTGGGTCGATCATGTCGACGAGCACGTGCATCTCAACGTCACCAAGGACGACGCCAAGGCGCGTTGGACCGAAAAGCACCACTAGCTGTCCAAAGCTTAATCCGGCGCGGCCTTTGCGGAGCCGCCCGGGGTCCCTAGATTCCCCGCGTCGGCCCTGTCGCCGGCGCGGGGTTTTTGATGACGCTTCTGCTCAACATTCTGTGGTTCATCTTCGGCGGCTTCCTGTCCTTCCTGCTCTGGTCGCTGGCGGGCGTGCTGCTGTCGATCACCATCATCGGCCTGCCCTATGCGGGCGCCGCGTTCCGGATGGCCGGCTTCGTCATCTGGCCGTTCGGCAAGGAAGTCGTGTCGCGCGAAGAGATCGGCCGCTCCGACATCGGCACGGGGCCGGTGGGCTTCCTGATGAACGTACTGTGGTTCGTGCTGGCCGGCTGGTACCTGGCCCTGCACCACGTGATCATCGCGTTCCTGGAAGCGGTGACCCTGATCGGCCTGCCGTTCGCCTTCAAGGATCTGCAGATGGCCGGCTTCGCGCTGGCGCCCATCGGCAAGACGGTGATCGACCGCTAGGTCAGAGCTGCAGCTGCGGCTGGCTCCGCATCCACTGCGACAGCACCCATTTCTCGCCCGCCGTCGGCGGCAGGCCGGCGTGGTAGGTGCGCGGATCGGGGTTGCCGGCTTCGTCGACGTTGCGGAAGTAGAGCGCGTCGCCCTTGGCGCCGCGGATCTTCCTCCCCAGCACCGGGAAGTCGGTCTCGCCACCCTCGTAGCCGTCGTTGAGGTAGATCAGGAAGGTGCCGGTGCGCTGGCCCTTGCCGGCCACGTCGGCGGCCAGTTCGGGCGTGGCCGGGTCGATGAAGTCGAAGTGCGGGCTGAACTTCTGCCCCACCGCGTAGTGCAGGACATTGGTGGTCTCCAGCGTCTCGATCGGCTGTGGGATGGCCGCGGCGATGCGGGCGCGCACCAGGGCGAAAACCACGTCCAGGTCCAGCAGCGAAAAGCCGGTGCCGGAATTGGTCCGCGCCTGGTCTTCCAGACCCGCGCCGGCGGCGTTGTAGACCGGGGCCGGGCGCAGGAAACCTTTCGACTGGGCGACGATCCAGTCGCACACCGCCGGCGATACGAAGCCGGGAAAAACCTCGACCCGCATATCGGCCGGATCGGCGGCGGCGCGATGCGAGGCGGACGGGGCCAGCCATTCCGCCAACGTCATCGAGCGCGCCACCGGCAGCGCCAGCTGCGAGCGTTCGTGGCCCATGGCCGCGGCCATGGCCAGGCCGGCCATGGCGTCATCCCAGTCCTGCGGGCGCCCCACGCCGGTCGCCGCCAGCACCGAGGCGTAGGCCGCGGCGTCCGCCTGGCCCTTGGCGGCCGCGCGGTGGATGAAGTCGGCGCCCCTGACCGGATCATGCGGCGCGCCCCGCGCCGAGACCAGGCGCGCGCCGAGCACCGTGGACGCCAGCAGGTGCCCGCTGTTGGCGGCCTTGGCCAGCCACTGCAACGCCTCGTCGTAGCGCCCCTCGCGGTCGAGCAGGCGCGACAGCATGACGGCGGCGTCGCCGTCGCCGCCTTCGGCGCGTTTGAGGATCTGGGCGGGTGTCATCGGATTACTCATAACCGCCGGTCCCTAGCCATTCCAATCCGCCTGGCAGGTCCTGTGCCGAAAAGTCGACCTGCAACACCCGGCGGCGGCGCGGCAGGCGGGCCCGATCCGAGGCGTGCAGGATCGGCGTCGCATAGGCCCAGACATCCCCGGCTTCGGCCAGGCAGACATCGACGGGCAAGTCGGCGGCCCATCGAACAGTCTTGTCCGACGGAATGTGGCCGAGCCGGTGCGAACCGCGCACGACCCTTAGGGGGGCGTTGTCGGCGTCGCAGACGTCGAGGTGCGCGCGCAGGGTGACCATTGCCTCGATGACGGCGAAAGGTGGCTCGACGTGCTGGGCCCCGGCCTTGGTCGACCAGGGCCCAAACCCGTCGACTTCGATACGACGGCGCACGGCAATGGTGCGGTCCTGGTGCCACCCGACCGACCAGTTGGCGGCGTCGGACTTGTCGAACAGCACGGCGCGAACCGGCCGTGCGGCCTCGCCCAGAAGGGTCGCGGCGATGGTCCCTAGAGGCCCGGCAACCAAACGGTCGAGTTCGGGGCTGCCGACCAGGCGTGCGCCAGCCTCGTCCGGCTTCAGCCGCGACGAGAGGGTGTCGATGTCCGCGAGGCCGGCAGGTCCCAGAGCGCCGGCGAACAGCGCCGCGCCGGTGCGGTCGAAGGCGGCGCGGTCAAAATTCACGGTCAGCCCGGGTGGATCATGTTCTCGGGGCGCACGATCTCGTCGAATTCGGCATCGGTGACGTAGCCGCCGCCGACCGCCTCCTCGCGCAGGGTGGTGCCTTTCTTGTGGGCGGTCTTGGCGATCTTGGCGGCCGCGTCATACCCGATCTTGGGAGCCAGGGCGGTGACCAGCATCAGCGAACGGTCCAGCGCCGCCTTGATGTTGTCCTCGCGCGCCGTCATGCCCAGCACCAGGTTGTCGGTGAAGCTGGTCGCCGCATCGGCCATCAGGCGCACCGATTGCAGGAAGTTGTAGGCCATCACCGGGTTGTAGACGTTCAGCTCGAAGTGGCCCTGGCTGCCGGCGACGGTGATCGCGGTGTTGTTGCCCATGACCTGTACGCAGACCTGGGTGAGCGCCTCGCACTGGGTCGGATTGACCTTGCCCGGCATGATCGAGGAGCCCGGCTCGTTCTCCGGCAGGGCCAGCTCGCCCAGACCCGAGCGCGGACCCGAGCCCAGGAAGCGGATGTCGTTGGCGATCTTGAAAAGGGACGCGGCCACCGTGTTGATGGCGCCGTGGCTGAACACCATGGCGTCGTGGGCGGCCAGCGCCTCGAACTTGTTGGGCGCGGTGGTGAAGGGCAGGTGGGTGATGGCGGCGATGGCCTCGGCGACCTTCTCCGCGAAACCCACCGGAGCGTTCAGACCGGTGCCGACGGCGGTGCCGCCCTGGGCCAGCTCCATCAGCGCCGGCAGGGTCATCTCGATGCGCTTGATGCCGTTTCCGACCTGGGCGGCGTAGCCGGAAAACTCCTGGCCGAGCGTCAGCGGCGTCGCGTCCTGGGTGTGGGTGCGGCCGATCTTGATGATCGTCTTCCACATCTGCGCCTTGTCGTTCAACGCTCCGTGCAGGACGCGCAGGGCCGGCAGCAGGCGGTGCACCACCTCCTCGGCGCAGGCGATGTGCATGGCCGTCGGATAGGTGTCGTTGGACGACTGGCTCATGTTGACGTGGTCGTTGGGGTGGACGGGCTTCTTGGAGCCCATCTCACCGCCCATCATCTCGATCGCCCGGTTCGAGATGACCTCGTTGGCGTTCATGTTCGACTGGGTGCCAGAGCCGGTCTGCCAGACCACCAGCGGGAAGTGGTCGTCGAGCTTGTGGTCGATGACCTCCTGGGCCGCCTTGACGATGAACTCGCCCAGATGCGGATCGAGACGGCCCAGCGCCATGTTGGTTTCGGCCGCGGCGCGCTTGATGATCCCGAGCGCGCGCACGATGGGCAGGGGCTGCTTCTCCCAGCCGATCTTGAAGTTGCCCAGGCTGCGCTGCGACTGCGCCCCCCAATAGCGGTCGGACGCGACCTCGATGGGGCCGAAGGTGTCCGTCTCGGTACGCGTCGCGCTCATGGGAATCCCCGAATTGGCAGGCGGGCGCGGTTTAGCACGCGGGCCCAAGGGGGCAAGGCTTCGGGGCGAGGCTCAGGCGCCCGCCGGCGCGGTTGGCGGCTTGGGCGGGGCAGCCGCGCCGATGCCGAGCTCGGCCTGCACCGCCTTCAGCACGTCCTTCAGTTCGTTCTTCACCGGCCCTTCGCCGTTGTTGCCGACGAAATAGACGAATGCGTCCTGCTGCGGATACCAGGCGAAGTAGGAGAAGAAGGTCCCGTCCGATCCGCCGTGGCCAACGCGGTAGGGCTTGCCGGTGTCGTCGAGGCGGAAAAACAGGCCGTAGCCTTCCTTGACCTCGGGCGCGTCTCCGTCCGCGTGCGAGACCAGCTCGATGGCGCGCACGGCGGCAGGCTGGGCCATCATGCCGTGGAACAGGCGCAGCATGTCCGACGCCGAGGCCTGGATGCCGCCGTTGCCTTTCAGGTTCCAATCGGCCCCGTGCAAGGCGGCGATATTGTCGGAGATGACCCCCTGCGGCTTGTTTTCAAGGTAGCCGACCGCAAAGTTGGCGTTGGAGCGGCCGGGAAAGGTCCAGCCCGTGTCCCGCATCCGCAGCGGCCCCCAGATGCGCTGGCGCAGGCTCTCTTCCCAGGGCTTGCCGATGATCGCCTCCATGGCCGCGGCCACGAAGCTGACGCCCATGTTCGAGTAGTGCGAGGAGCCCGCCGGGAACTCCAGCGGCCGGGCCATGCACACCGAGATCAGCTCGGCGCGGGTGCGCGTATCGAAGTCGTCGCCGCAATAGTCCGACAGGCCCGCCGAATGGGTCAGCAGCGCGTTGATGGTGGCCGAGGCGGCGGGTTCGGGCGCGTTGGGCAGATAGGCGCGCAACTGCGCATTGGGATCCAGCCTCCCCTCGGCCATTAGCTGGCTGGCCAGCAAGCCGGTGAAGGTCTTGGTGATTGAGCCGACCTGGGCGGGGGTGTCGGCGGTGAAGCCCCCGCCCGTCTCGCGATTGGCCAGGCCCCAGCCGCCCTTCAGCACCACCTTGCCCTTGATCTCGACGATCAGGGCGCCGCCGAAGCCGCGGCTCGCGGCGGCATCAGTGAGTTGCTGGTCCAGTTTCCGGGCCAGGTCGCCCTGGCTGACCGCGACGGCGCGGCGGGCCGCAACCGCGGCGCTCGACGGCGCGGCAAGCGTGGACGCGGTCAGCAGCGCGAAAAGCGCCAGCAGCACTCTCATGCGCATTATCCCCTACAGCTGTAGAAGAGTGCGCCCCGGGTGGTGGCGAGAAAAAGGCGGCCTATTGCAGCCAGGCGCTGGTGAGGCGACGACAGTCCTGCACCAGGCAGCCGGGGGGATTGGCTCCCGGCGTGCCTTCGTAGGTGAGATACAGCGGCCGGTTGGCGATCAGAGCCTGGGAGGCCAGCGCGACCAGCTTGTCGGCCATGGGATTGTTCAGCTCCACGGCGAAGAAGACCGGCGGCTTCAGCAGCCCGCCGCCGGGAATGGCGTCGCAACGCACGTGGACGCGGTTGTTTAGGATCGCCACGTTCTCCACCTTGCAGGTGCGGTTCTGGTCCGCGGCGGCGGCCGGGGCCGACAGCGTCACGGTGTTGGCGGTGAACGCACTCGCCAGGGCGAAGGCCGTGATAAGGATTCGGCGCATGGACAGTCCTCCCATTTCTCGCGGCCACCCAATCACGGATACCCGCGTTATGGCAACGCTTCATGGGTGAGGCTCGGCAGGGCGACGACTGGGTCATGTCGGGCAAGGTCCGGGCGCGCGAGGCGGGCGGAGCCATCGAAATCGTCATCGACGGCCTGACCACCCAGGCCAAGTACTACAAGCCGTTGATCTACGAGTTCTTCCGCAAGGTCTGGCGCGGATCGCGCCCGTCCTATGGCGACTTCTCCGTGGAGATCGTCATGGAGCATGTCGGCGAACCGCCGTGGATGGACCTCGACAACCTGGCCAAGGCCCTGCTCGACGGCATCAAGGGCTACGTCTTCCACGACGACGCCCAGGTGGCGCGCCTGCTGGTCGAGCGGCGCGAGGGCGAGCGCGAGCGAATCCTGATCCGCGTGGCGCCGCGGACCTAGGCGGCCCAGGGCTGCAGCGCCCCCCAGTACAACAGCAGGCCGGCCAGGGCGGCGAAGACGAGCACGCCCAGGGTGTGACGCAGCTTGCGCCAGATGGTCCAGCCCCCGGCGGCGTCGCGCCGTCCCATCCAGGCGAAGGGCAGCAGCACGACCATCGCCGCGGTCAGCAGGGCCCCCAGCAGGCCCAGGGACGAGCCGATGCGGATCAGCGGTCCCGGCCAATTGTAGAAGTAGCTGTTGTCCGTGCCGTTGGCCGCTTGGGCCCACTGCAGGAACAGCCCGGTGCAGGCGATGAAACAGCCCGAGGCGGCCAGGTAGAGGATGTTCGACTGGTTCTGCGCCCCGGTCGGGCGCACGTCGCGGCCGATGCGGGTGAAGGCTCCGAAGATGGCGATGACGGCCGCCAGCAGGGCGGCGACCAGCGCCATCTGCAGGGTGTCGACCTGTTTCAGGAAGGGCGTGCGCTCGAAGGTCTGGGTGCCCGAGGCGGCCGCGAAGCTGACCGCCTTGCCGTTCTCGACCTTGAAGGTGACCCGGTTGCGCCCGTCAGTGGAGACGAAGCCGTCCGGCCGCCCGTCCGGCACGAACTGGCGCGACGCGTCGCCGGCGGTGACGACCAGATAGCCCTTGTCGGTGACCGCCACCGAGGCGCCGGAGAAGAAATTGTACACGAAGCCTTCCAGCCCCGTGTAGGAGCGCCGCGTGCCGGTGTAAGCCCCGGCGTAGCGCGCGGCCTGCTTTACCAGCTTGGGATCGGGCGGCAGCGGCGTGTCCTGGGCCGGGCCGTAGAAGCGCGACACGATGTGGTTGGGCAGGCGCTCGGTGAGCGGGCGGCCGGTGTTGGTGTTGGTCGAGATGAACACCCCCAGGTCCAGCTCGGGTATGACCAGCATCTCGGTGAAATAGTTCGAGAGCGCCCCGCCGTGGCCGTAGGCCTTGAAGCCGCCCGGCATGGTCAGCGATTGCAGCCCGTGGGCCCAGCCGTTCACGCCCGGCGGCACGTCCATGATCGGGGTGCGGAAGGCCTGGGCGGTGGCGGGGCCGTAGTAGGTGCGGCCTTCGAAGGTCCCGTTGCCCAGTTGCAGCAGCATGTAGCGCGCCATGTCCGCCGCGGTGGTCGAGATGGAGCCGGCCGGATCGATGGAGCCGAACTCGAATTTCTGCGGCGCATAGCCCGAGCCGTCCCAGGCGAAGCCGGTGGACAGGCGGCGCGCCAGGTCCGCCGCCATTGGGGCGGGGATGCCGGCGCGGGCGGGGTAGGGCTGGCGATAGGTGGTCGAGGTCATGCCCAGGGGCGTGAAGATGTCCCGCTCGGCCAGGGTCTCGAAGTCGGGCGCATGGGCCGAACGGGCCACGGCGTAGCCCACCAGGGCCACGCACCAGTTGCAGTAGGTCGACAGCTGGCCGGCTTCGCGTACCCGGTTGGGGCGGTGGGCCTTCAGATAGGCTTCGAGCGCGACGACCTTGGCCGGATCGTCGGTGAACAGGTGGCCCAGCGCCGAGTCCTCGAAGCCGCCGGCGTGGGCCATCAGGTCGAGGATGCGGATCGGCCGGTGGAAGCCCTGGTCGGGGATCTTCATGTCGGCGGGCAGGTAGTCATTGATCGGGGCGTCGAGCTTCATGCGCCCGGCCTCGACCTCGCGCATGAGCAGGATCCAGGTGAAGGTCTTGGAGACGGAGGCGATGCGGAACAGGTCGCGCTCGGGGACCACGGCGCGGTTCTCGGCGGCGAAGCCGTAGCCCTTGATCAGCACCGGCTTGCCGCCCTGGACGATGGCCACGGTGGCGCCCGAGACATGGTCGGTCGCCATGCCGTCGCGGATGACGCCGTCGACGAACGCCTCCAGTTCGGCGGGCGGGATCGGCTGGCCGGGCGAGAGCCGCCCGCCGGGGCGCGGCGCGGTGGGGCCCTCAGGCGCGGGAGCGACGCTCGCGGCCTGGGTGGCGGCGTCGGGCCGGGCGATGGTGGCGGGGACCTGGGCCAGGGCGGGCGACAGCACGGGCGCGAGCGCCAGCGCGGCGGCGGCCAGGACCGCCAGCAGTTTGGACGCCTTCATAAGCAGATCCCCCGATCACCGCCCTTATGGGCTGTGGTTGAAATTGAGTCCGGCCAGCCACGTACGCGCCTGCGCCCCAAGGCCGAGCTGCGGCTCGGAGGGCGGCGCCATGCCGGTCTCGGCCTCCATGCGCGCGACGCAGGCCTTGGACCGGTCGGCCAGATCCAGGAAATTGGCCGCCCTGGGCAGGCTCTCCAGGATGCAGGCGTCGAAATAGGGATAGCGGTTCTTCTCGCCGCAGCCGAACGAAGAACGGTCGCGCCGCGCGGCGGTCAGGATCATCCTGTTGGGCCGCGTCGCCCCGTCCACGAAGACGCCCGAGAAGCAGGCTGAAATGATCGCCACGGTCGGTCGCGGACCACAGACCCGGGTCAGCAGCTCGTCGAGGTCGCCGGGCGTCAGCATGGCCTTGGGCCCGAACACCGCGCCCTGCTCGGCGCCGTGGGAGGTCAGGTAGAACAGGCAGCCGCCGCGGGCCTGACGCGCCGCCTGGGTGAAGCCGTCGATGACGATGTCGGGCTGGACGACCAGCGCCAGGTCGTCGCCGGCGCGCTCGGGACGCAGGGAGTATTCGCGCAGGTTGCGGCGCTCGAAGCCGGCCCTGACGAGGGCCTCGCCGACATCGGCGCGGGCGTTTTCGAAGGCCTGGGTCGTGCCGGTGTGGCTGCGCCAGTCGCCGGCGATGACCACCGCGGCCCAGTCGGAGAACGCGGCGGCTCGGGCGTCCGCGGCGCCGGAAATGGCCCAGCAGGCGGCGGCGATGACCACCAGCAGCGTTCTGAACCAGGCCATCACGCCCCCCGGCATGGCTCTACTTCTTGCGGAACTTGTCGAGCGAGACGACCTTCGGCGCCGCCTCGTCGTCTTCTTCGCCCGTTGCGATGGCCGGGGCCGGGAAGGCGCTCTCGGCGGCGGACTCCTCGCCCTCGGGCGCCTCGAACTGCAAAAGGAACTGCACGCTGGGATCGTAGAAGCGGGCGATGGCGGCGTAGGGGATCGACAGCTTCTTGGGCTGGCCGCCGAACTCCAGCGTCACGGAAAAGAAGGTCTCGCCCGGCGCCAGGTCCCAGAACCGGTGCTGCAGCACAATGGTCATCTCGTCGGGGTATTTGCCCGACAGGTCCGGCGGGATCGACACGCCCGGCGCCCCGACGCGGAAGGTGATGTAGAAATGGTGCGCGCCCGGCAGGCCGTCGGGCTCGGCCGCGCGCTTCAGCGCCGCCTTGACCACGCCGCGCAAGGCCTCCTGGGCCAGCGCCTCGTAGCGCATCTCGTCGGTCGAAAAGACGTCCTGCGTCATCTACTGCCTCACCCGCGCAAGCGGAAGCCTACCCAGCGCCCTTCGGCGGGGAGCCACTCTACACCATGCGCGGCGAAGGCTGAACGGTGCGACGCGAGGAAATTCACCCCTGCCCTAGTGCGGACCGCCCTCGGGACTGATCCCGCCCGGGCCAAGGAATTCCTTGTTGTTCACCGAGCTGCCGTTGACGGCGTCGCGGGCGGCGCCCTGGGCTTCGGTGGCCTGCGCATCCCACTGCTCCTGGGACTGGCAGATGCGGACGCGATCGCGGGTCTGGATGCGGGTGCCGGTCGGCGGGCGCATGGCGCGGCAGACCACCTTCATCGGGTCCCGGTCGCTGGTGACGGCCGTCGCGGCCGAGGTATCCGGGGTGGAGGGATCGGGCGCGGCGGTCACCTGAAGCGACGGCATGGCGTGGGCGCTGGCGGCGGCGAGCGCGGCGAGGCTGAATGCAAGAGCGACACGGAACATCGGGTTCCCCCTGACGCGGTTTCTCTCGCAGCATACCCTTCCGAGGAGGAACGCCTAGGGCCGGAAAGCAAGGTTTCTGACGGGAGGCGCGACCGGCCTCGCCGTTCGGCCGAACTCAGCCCGGTCTGGCCGCGGTGGCGCGCAGCAATCCGCCAAGGATAACGCTGACCAGCAGCAGGGCCGGAACGTCGCCCAGCATATGGCCCATCTGCATCGGCATGGTGAACGACTGCACCGCCATGATCGCGGCGTGGACGAGGCTGGACCAGACGGCGAACCAGATCAGGGAACGGTTGGACTGCGGATTGCGCGAGGCGAGGATCAGGAAGACGCCGAGGGTGAAGTAGACCCCCACGATCATCATGAAATACTGCGAGCTGGCCGGGCTGCCCTCGTGCCAGGCCCACCCGGACGGCCAGACGATGGCCAGGGGATAGAGCAGGCAGCAAGTCGCTCCGAATACGATCAGGGCGTAACGCAGCAGGGCATTGGCGTTCATGGGAATTTCTCCTTCGGATCCAGCTGGATTCGCTGGACTCGGTGCACGCCTGCCGGCCCAGATTAGGGCCATCTCAGGGGGCGCGCTACGGGTGATTTGAAGGGAAAGTGAGGGGCTTCTGTTGCCAGGCGCCCCTCGGGCCCCGCCCAGGGATCTGAACCCCTAGGACTTAATTTGAAAAGGCTCGCGCTGCATTACGCGGCGAGAGCGACTTCTCCAGCGAAGTTATCGTTCGCAGTTAGTTTTATGACCCGGAAGTCGGTGGATCAGGCCGAGAGAAAGCAACGCCTTTACACGTCCGTCGATGCTGATCGGCCCCAAGCTGTTCCGCCGATAACGCGGGGGAAGAGAGTGGTGGAGCCGCCGGGAATCGCACCCGGGTCCGGTCCGCTTATTATGCGCGCGTTTATCTCCATAGTCGGGCCGAAGCCCGGCAGGACCAATATAGGCGCTGGCCCGGTAAATTTGAAGTTGCGGCCATGAGAAAGGGCGCGGACCTCGCGGCCCGCGCCCTCGAAATCTCAAGCCCGGTCAGGCTTTTAGCCGCCGCAGGCGCCGTTCGAACAGGTGCCGCGATCGCGGACCTTCAGGGCTTCCTGGGCTTCGCGCTCCTGCTCTTCCCACGCCTCGCGGGTCTGGCAGATGCGTTGGCGGCTGCGAGAGCTGGCCAGTCGCGTGCCCGTGGGCGGCTTCACGTTCTTGCACACGACCTTGGTCGGATCGTTGTCGCCGGTGGCGTCGGCCGTGGTCGCCGTCGTGGCGGTCGGTTCCGGCGCGGCCGCCGGGATGTTGGCGGGCTGGGCCATGGCGGCGGTCGAAAGGACGCCAGCGAGGCCGGCGATGAGAGCGAGACGAAGCACGAAATCCCCCTTTTTGGAGACGGGACGCCGATCGGCGGAGCCCGGAGACTGAATGCAAGATCGCAAGGCTGGGCGTCCGCGTCCAGCCTCACGGCCCGGCCTAGTGGCCGGCCGGGCTGCTTTCGTTAGGCATGGTGTTGGCGGAATTGCGCGCGCCGCGGGCCGCTTCCTGGGCCTCGGCTTCCTGCTGTTCCCAGTCGGCCTTCGTCATGCAGATGCGCTGGCGGCTGCGCGAGCTCGTCAGGCGCGTGCCGGTGGCGGGCTTCACGTTCTTGCAGATGACCTTGGACGGATCGGCGCTTGCCGACGGATCAGCGGTGGTGGCCGAGTTGCTCGATGGCTCGGGCGCGGATTGCAGCCCACCGGCGCCAGGCTCGGCAAACGCGGCGGAGGAGATCAGCGCGGCGGCGCTGGCGGCAAGAACAAGACGCAGCATGGACGCCTCCCTGAGATGGGTTGCAAAGATTTGTTGCCGGAGAAGCTAACCAAATACCGATCGCCGCGCCAGCAGGTTGCACCGATGCAGGCTACGCGTGTCCGCGTGGACACGAAGGCGGGCGGGGCGGATCTCATCCTCTCGGCCAGCCGGGGGTCTGGTTGCGAAACCATGTGAGCTGGCGCTTGGCATAGCGGCGGGTCTCGCGCCGGGCGGCCGCAAGCGCCTCTTCAAGCGTGGTGCGGCGCTGCAGATGCGCGACGAATTCACGCAGGCCCGTGGCCTTCATGGCCGGCAGGCTGGGGGCCAGGCCTCGCCCGGCCAGCGCCTCCACCTCATCGAGCAGGCCAGCGTCCAGCATGACCTGCAGCCGCGCATCGCAACGACGGTAGAGCTCCACCCGGTCGGGTTCGAGCACAAGCGCCTCATAGTCGTCCGGCGCCAGCACCGGCGTGGTGGCGGCGCGCCATTCGCTCAGCGACGCACCGGTGGCGGCATGCACGCTGAGCGCGCGGACCAGCCGCTGGCGGTCGCCGGGCGCGATGCGGGCCGCGGCTTGGGGGTCGACGGCCGCCAGGGCGGCGCGGAAAGCGGGTTCGCCATCGGCGTCGAAGCGGTCGGTCAGGGCCGCTCGCACCGCGTCGGGGACCGCCGGAATATCGGCCAGGCCCTGGGTCAGGGCGCGAAAATAGAGGCCCGTGCCGCCGACCACGATGGCCGGGCGGCCCTCGCGCCGCAGCTCCTCCAGCACCGCCATCGCGGCGCGCAGCCAGCGGCCGACGGACCACGCCTCGGCGGCGTCGGCCACGCCGTAGAGCCGGTGTTCGGCCTGGGCCTCCTCCTCGGGCGACGGACGTGCCGTGAGCAGACGCAGGTCGGCGTAGACCTGCATGGAATCGGCATTGACGATCACCGCCCCGGTCTCGCGCGCAAGCCGGAGCGCCAGCGCCGACTTGCCGCTGGCGGTGGGCCCGGCGATCAGGCGGATGGGCGGGGCGGCAGGCGGCATGGGGATCCGGGCTTGTGTCGGGCGCGTGGCGCGCGGATATGAGGCCGCAGTTTGAAACGGCGCAACGGAAGATGTCCGACTTTCCCTCCCGCGACGCGATCCTGGCCGCCATCGAGGCGGTCGCCGACCCCCGCTCCGGCAAGGGGCTGCGCTCGGCGGGCATGGTGCGCGGCCTGGCCATCGGGCCCGGCCGCGTGGGCTTCATGCTGGAGGTCGCCGCGACGGACGCCGCCCTCTACGAGCCCGTGCGCGAGGCCGCCGAAAAGGCGCTGAAGGCTCTGAGGGGGGTCACCGAGGCGCGCGTGGTGCTGACCGCCGAGGCCGGGCCGGCCCGGGGTCCCGCACCCAGCCACGCCAAGGCCGGCCGCGCCGCCTCCCTGTCGCCCCAGGCGACCGCACCGGCCCGGCCCGCGCCGGTCCCGGCCGGACGTCCCGAGCACGTGAAGCGCGTCATCGCCGTGGCTAGCGGCAAGGGCGGGGTGGGTAAGTCGACCGTGGCGGTGAACCTCGCCTGTGCATTTGCACAACTGGGCCTGCGCGCCGGCCTGCTGGACGCGGACGTCTATGGCCCGTCGGCCCCGCTGATGCTGGGGCTGCAAGGGACGCCGGAGTACGGCGACGACGAGAAGATCGTCCCCATCGAGGCCTTCGGCCTGAAGGCCATGTCCATCGGGCTTCTGGTCAATGCCGACCGCGCGATGATCTGGCGGGGGCCGATGGCCAGCCGGGCCTTGACCCAGATGCTGACCGGAACGCGCTGGGGTTCGGCGGCGGAGCCTTTGGACATCCTGGTGGTCGACCTGCCGCCGGGCACCGGCGACCTGCACCTGGAGCTGGTGCAGAAGACGGTGCTGGACGGGGCGGTGATCGTCTCCACGCCCCAGGAGATGGCGCTCATCGACGCGCGCCGCGCCGTGGCCATGTTCGGCAAGTTCCAGACCCCCGTGCCGGTGCTGGGCATCATCGAGAACATGTCGGGCTTCCTGGCGCCGGGGACCGACGAGCCGATCCCGATCTTCGGCCGCGGGGGCGCCAAGGCCGAGGCCGACGCGCTGGGCGTGCCGTTCCTGGGCGAGATCCCAATCGACATGGCGTTGCGCGAGGCCGGCGACAGCGGCCGCCCGCTGGTGGCTGTGCATCCGGAAAGCGCGACGGCGCAGGCGTTCGTGAAAATCGCCCGCAAGCTGGCCTAGATCCGCTCCAGCACCCGGAAGGTGAAGGGATAGTCGTCCTTTTCGCCGGCCGGATGTGATTCTGATCTGATCTCGACCCAGTCGGTTTCGTCCCAGGCCGGCATGAAGGTGTCGCCCTCCACGTCGGCGTCGACCTCGGTGAGGTAGATGCGGCGGGCGCGCGGCAGGGCGGCCTCGAAGATCGCCGCGCCGCCGATCACCGCCACCTCGTTCACGCCGTCCTCGGTCGCCGTCTCGCGCGCCACCTCCAGGGCCTCGTCGAGCGTCGGAACCACCAGGGCCTTCTCCAGCCGGAAGTCCGGATCGCGCGACAGCACGATGTTCAGCCGCCCGGGCAGGGGCTTGAGCGGCAGGCTGGCCCAGGTATGGCGGCCCATGATGCAGGGCTTGCCGATGGTGTTGGCCTTGAACCACTGCAGGTCCGAGCGCAGCCGCCAGGGCAGGCGGCCGTCGCGTCCAATGACGCCGTTGCGGGCGCGGGCGACGACGAGGGCGATGACGGGCAGGACCATGGCCGCTCTCTACCCTCCCCCGGCGGCGCGGGGGAGGGGAAAGCGCACGAAAGCTCAGGCTTCCGGTTCGAGCAGCTTGAGGCGGAACAGCAGGGCGCCGATGATCGCTCCGGCGAACGGGGCGACGATGAACAGCCAGACCTGGCTGAGCGCCTGGCCGCCGGCCAGGATGGCCGGGCCCAGGCTGCGGGCCGGGTTGACCGACACGCCGGTGATCTGGATGCCCACGATGTGGATCAGCGCCAGGGTAATGCCGATGGCCAGGCCGGCATGGCTGTTGATCCCCTTGGGTCCGGTCGAGCCCAGGATGACCACCACGAAGACGGCGGTGGCGACGACCTCGAAGATGCCGGCGGCGTGGATGCCGTATTCGCCGAGATAGCCCGGTCCCCAACCGTTCTGGCCCAGGTTCTCGGTTCCGGTCTTGGCCAGCAGCGACAGGATGAACGCGCCGATCAGGGCGCCGACAACCTGGGCGACCCAGTAGAAGATCATGTCCTTGGCTGACATCCGTCCGGCCACGAAGGCCGCCAGGCTGACGGCCGGATTGACGTGGCAGCCCGAGACCGGACCGATCCCGTAGGCCATGGCCACGATGGCGAATCCGAAGGCCAGCGCGATCCCCAGCTGGCCGACGTGGTCGCCGCCCAGCACAGCGGCGCCGCAGCCGAACAGCACCAGCACCATGGTTCCGAAGCCCTCGGCGACAAGCTTACGCAGCATCACAACCTCCCCCGAAATCGCGGCCCAGTCCGGACCTGCGGCCAAGCTTGGGGCGAGTCCGGCCGCGAGGGAAACGGCCAAGCTGGAGTGGACCGGCGGGTCTGCTATAGACGCTCGACGAACAGTGTTCGGGCCCGCCTTCTGGGCCTTGGCCGGCGAGAGGGGAAACGCCATGCAGAAGTACGTCTGGCCGCTGATCTGGGGTTTCGCCGTGGCCTTTGTGCTCGGCCTGGGGCTGAGCGCGCTCGACCGGGCGGCGGGCGGCGACTTGGGGCCCACCAAGCTGTGGACCCCGGCCTTCCTGGGCTTCATCACCTTCTTCATCCTGGCCAACCTGGCCGGCAACCGGAAGGTCGCCGCCGCAAGCGCCGCCGAGCGCGATCAGGCGCTCAGCCTTACCCCGCCGGCGGGGCAGGGGCAGCTGCTGATCTACCGCGAAGGCTTCGTGGGCAAGGCCGCAGGCATGAACGTCACCGTCGACGGCGTCGTGCGCGCCCAGCTGAAGAGCCCTCGTTTCGTGGTCCTGCCGGTCAGCCCCGGTTCGCACCGGGTGGGCGCTGGCTTCGGCGGCCTGGCCGGGGCGCAGAACAACGCCGGCGACGAGGCCGTGCAGGTGGGCGGGGGCCAGACCGTGGTCATGCGCGCCTCGCTGTCCATGGGCATGCTGAAGAACACGGTGCGCCTGGAGCGCATCGACGACCACGAGGGCGTGCGCCGCAAGCTGGCCAATGTGACCATGGTGAAGCCGGAGGCTTAGTCCTAGACCGCCACCGCCGCCTTGATGTGCGGGTGGGGATCGTAGCCGTCCAGTTCGAAGTCCTCGAACTCGAAGCCGAAGATGTCGTCGCGGTGGGCGATGTGCATGACCGGCATGGGCCGGGGTGAGCGGGTCAGCTGTTCTTCCGCCTGCTCCAGGTGGTTCAGGTAGAGGTGCGCGTCGCCCAGCGTGTGGATGAACTCACCCGGCTGCAGCCCCGCCACCTTGGCCAGCATCAGGGTCAGCAGGGCGTAGGAGGCGATGTTGAAGGGCACGCCCAGAAACACGTCGGCCGAGCGCTGGTAGAGCTGGCAGCTCAGCTTCCCGTCGGCGACGAAGAACTGGAACAGGCAATGGCAGGGCGGCAGGGCCATGTCCTCGACATCGGCCGGGTTCCAGGCCGAGACGATGTGGCGGCGGCTGTTGGGATTGGTCTTCAGGCTCACCACCAGCTTTTCGATCTGGTCGATCGACGAGCCGTCGGGCGTGGCCCACGAGCGCCATTGCTTGCCGTAAACAGGGCCCAGTTCGCCGTCGGCGCCGGCCCACTCGTCCCAGATCTTCACGCCGCGGTCCTGCAGCCAGCGCACATTGGTGTCGCCGCGCAGGAACCAGAGCAGCTCATAGATGATCGACTTGAGGTGCAGCTTCTTGGTGGTCAGCAGCGGAAAGCCGCGCTGCAGGTCGAAGCGCATCTGGCGGCCGAACACGCCGCGGGTGCCGGTGCCGGTGCGGTCGTCACGCACCGCGCCGTTGTCGAGGATGTCGCGCAGCAGGGCCAGGTACTGGAACTCGGGATGCGTCGGGTCCACCGCCGGCCGGGCGCCGGTGGCTTCCTGAAGTTTGGCCTGCATGGCGAGCGCGTTCATCCGGTCGACGTTAGCGCGAGAAGTGATTCGCACAGCTGCGACATGCGCGCCGTCCACAACGAAAACGCCCGCCGGGGATAACCCCGGCGGGCGATACGCAACGCGACTGAACTGGAACGCTTACTGAAGGGGGCGGATAGGAGCCTGTCCGCGAGCCGGGAACCCCTTTCACGCAAAGGGGGAATTAGACCTACTTGAACAGCGACAGGATCACCTGCGGAGCGGTGTTGGCGATATTCAGAGCCTGGGCGCCGAGTTGCTGTTGCACCTGCAGGGCCTGCAGGCGCGCGCTTTCCTTGGCCAGGTCGGCGTCGACCAGGTTGCCGATGCCCGAGTTGAGCACGTCGGTCAGCTTTGAGACGAAGGTGTTGTGGTTCTCGATCTGCTTGGCCTGGGCGCCAAGATCGCCCATCGCCAGGTTGACGTTGGTGATCGAGGCATTGAGCTGGGCCAGAACCGCGGTGGCGTTGGTCACCGTGTTGATCGAGGAGGTGGCCGCCATGGTCACGATGGCGCCGCCCAGCGACAGGTTCTTCACCCCCAGGGTGACGAAGGCGTTGGCGTCGGCGTTGGCCAGGAACTGGATCGAGGCGGTGAGCGATCCGTTGAGGATGTTGGCCCCGTCAAACTGGGCATTGTTGGTGATCGAGCTGATCTGACGCAGCAGCGACTTGTAGTCGGCGTTCAGGACGGTGCGCGATTCCGGGCTGATGGACGGGTCCATCGCCGCGACGACCTTTTCCTTGATCTGGAGCATCAGGTCGGAGACCGACTCGCCGGCGGCCAGCGAGACGTCGGAGATGGAGGTGGCCCGGTCGAGGCTCATCTTCACCGCGGCGAGGGCGCCCACGTCGGCGCGCTGGCCCTGGGCCACAGCCCAGATCGAGGCGTTGTCCTTGGCCCCGTTGACCTTGAAGCCGGAATTGATGCGGGTCTGGACCTGCTCGAGCTGCTCATTGGTCTTGTTGAGCTGCTGCAGCGCGACCATGGCCGAGTTGTTTGTGTGAACGCTGACCGTCATGGTCGTCTCCCCGAGGGCGTAACTCGGGGTGACGGTAGGGGCGCGTTGGTGTGCGTATGGTTAACGGCGCGCAAACGGCTTCGACCGCGCGGTGGATGCCTGCGCGGCGGTTCGGTCGCGGGGGGCGCGTCCGGCGCCCGGGGAATTTGGCTCGTCAGGCCTTCGTCACGATCACCCGCCCAGCCACGTAGGCCGGACTGTCACGGAGCTTGAGCACCTCTTCGCGAGGGAACTGGGCGACCACTTCACCGGTCGTCCGGTCCAACGTCTTGTAGACGTAGCTGCCCGATTTCGCGTCCTGTTCGATGACCAGCCGGAAGTCGTCGGCATGGCTGGTGGGCGCGGGGGAATTGCGGGTGTCCGCCGAAACAGGAGGCGACCCTTGCGGGCCGGTCTGCGTCAGCGAGCTTGGAAGGGACGAGATCCTTTCGACATTCGTTGCCATCTCTCCGAACACGGCGTCACTTTGCCGCGTCTCCTAAGTCAGTGCGCCGGCCGGGATCGACCGGCAGGAGGCGGACCTCGCGGTCCGCCTCCGTCCGTTCAGCGGTCTTAGCGGAACAGGCCGAGCAGGCTCGACGCCGACGAGTTGGCGATCGACAGGGCCTGAATGCCCAGTTGCTGCTTGGTCTGCAGAGCTTGCAGGCGAGCGCTTTCCTTCGCGAGGTCGGCGTCCACCAGGTTGCCCACGCCGGCTTCGAGGCTGTCCTGCAGCTTCGACATGAAGCTGGAGTGGGTCTCGAGCGACTTCGAGGACGTGCCGAGGCGCGACAGCGAAGCCGAGACGTTGGCGATCGAGGTGTCGACCGTACCCGCGAGGGTGAGGGCGATCGTGGCCGTGTTGAAGGAGGCCGTGGCGGCCAGGGTGACGATAGCGCCGCCCAGAGCCATGATCTCGGCCTTGACGGTCAGCTTGGAAGAGCCAGCCGAGTTAGCCAGGGCTTCGACCGAGGTCGCGCCGGTGGCCAGCAGGTTCTTGCCGTTGAAGGTCGCGTTGGAAACGACCTTGGCCAGCTGGTCGCGCAGGGCCTTGAAGTCTTCATTCAGGGCCGAGCGGCTGGTCGTCGACAAGGAGGTGTCGGAGGCGGCCAGGGCCTTTTCCTTCATCGTGACGAGGAGATCCGAAACGGTCTCGCCGGCGGCGATGGAGACGTCAGCGACGGATTGACCGCGCTGCAGGCTGTCCTTGACGGCGTTCAGGGCGCCGATTTCAGCGCGCTGCGACTGGGCGATAGCCCAGATGGCGCCGTTGTCCTTCGCATTCGCCACCTTCTTGCCGGTGTTGATGCGGCCCTGGACGACGGACAGTTCGTTGTTGGTGACGTTGAGGTTCTGCAGCGCAACCATGGCGCCGACATTGGTGTTCACGGAGTTCATGTGAACGGGTCCTTCTTCTGGATGTCCGACGCCATTTTGGCTGCCGGGGACATTTTGTCCGAGGAGAGAAGAAGCAAGCCGGGGGCCACGGGGGCCAACCGGGTGGCTCAGACCTAACTCTCTGAAATTACGATGTTAGTTTGCCTTAACCATGCCCATGGCCCGGCAGCAATTGCCGGTGGCGCGGGGTCCGCGGCAGAAAGTGCCGGGCGCGGCGGCAGGAAGTGCCGCCCTGGGGGTCCGAAAGGCCGCTCCGGGCGCCGCGACGGACCCTGCCGGTCCGGCTCCTTAACCAGGTCGCCGGGAGGTCACGCCGAGCCAGGTCTTCCAGGCCTTGCCGGGCAAGGGTTTGCGGAGGGTCCCTCACGCGAGCGCGCCGCAACAGTGTGAATGGCGGCGATCCTGCATGGCGAGGGCGTGACCCAGATCGGATCCTATCTGCTCGGCCTCTACGGCGTTTCGTCCAGCACGATCGCGTCGCTGAACGCGACTGCCGCCTCGGTCACCGGCTCCACGACCAAGAAGGCCGATCCCACGCCGCCCTGGTCGACGAGCTCCAAGGCCCCTCAGTCCACAGCCCTGGTCAAGCAGGCGCTCACCGGCCGCAAGCTGATCGACGAGAACGCCGCCCAGCTGGATGTGAAGGGCGCGAGTCAGGACTACCGCAAGCTTTTCGCCCTCTATCAGGGGCTCAATTCGCTGTACGGCCTGGCCGAGCGCATGGACGCCAAGAACGTCACGGCGCTGGAAAAGAGCCAGATCACGCGCCGCTTCGACGCCGGCCTGACCGAGGTCGGCGGCTATGTCGACGGGCTTGACCTCACGCATCTGGACGTGGCCCGCGGCGTCACCGCCTCCACCCTGAAGGCCGGGGTGGGGATGAAGCGCACCACCGCCGAATACGTCGGCGCGGTAATCCACGAGGGTTCCTCGGCCGACCCCGTCGCCGCCTTCCAGGGGCCGGTCACCTTCAGCATGCGGGTGCAGAAATCCTCCACCCTGTCCAACGGCACGGTGATCCAGGTTGGCGGACCGATCGACGTGGCCGTGGACCTGGCCGACATGGGCTCGACGCCGCGCACCCTGGCCAATGTCGTGGACTTCGTGAACGGCAAGCTGTCGGCCGCCGGCGTGCAGACCCGCCTGGCCACCGAGCGCACCGCCGGCGCCGCCAAGACCACCACCATCGGCGGCAAGACCATCACCCTGACCGCGACCGCCGACCGCTACGCCCTGAAGATCAAGGGCTCCACCGGCGAGGCCCTGACCTTTTCGGCGCCCGACACCGCCGACGCCGCCTATGTCGTGCAGACCGCCAACTACGGCGACGCGGCCCACAGCCAGCTGCTGAAATTCCAGTCCGACCAGGCCGCCAGCGGCACGCCCGTCGCGGCGACGGCGCGGGTCGGCGAGACCTATGCGGTCGACGGCCGGGTGTTCGGCGTCGAGATGGGCGCCGCGGTGCAGACCGCCCGCGCCACGGCCACCGGCGCAGACGGCTCGGTCTATGTGCTGGCCGATGTCGACGGCACGGTGGCGGGCCAGACTATCAAGGGCGCCAAGGACGTGGCCCTGATCAAGTACGATCCCAGCGGCCGGCTGGTCTATTCGCGCACCCTGGGCGCGGCCGAGTCCGCCAGCGGCTATGCGCTTGCGGTCAGCGCCGACGGCAAGGTGGCGGTGGCCGGCTCGGTCACCGGCGCGCTGGACAAGGGCGACGATGGCCTGGACGGGACCAAGTCCGACAGCTTCGTCACCGTCTTCGACGACCAGGGCGACGAGTTGTGGACCCAGCGGCGCGGCTCGCGCGAGGAAGACGAGGCCCTGGCGGTCACCTTCGGGGCCGACGGCTCGGTCTATGTCGCGGGCCGGGCGCGCGCCGCGGTGGTCGGCGGCACGGCCATCGGCGGCTACGATTCCTACCTGCAGGGCTTCGGACCGCCCACGGTCTCCAGTCCCAACGGCGTGCCCCTGTTCGGAACCCAGTTCGGCACCACCGGCGAGGACCGCGCCACGGCCATGGCCATGGACGGCAATTCGGTGCTGGTCGCCGGCGTCGAGGACGGCCACGCGGTGGTGCGCCGCTACGACCTGCAGGGCTCCGGCCCGCCGACCCTGGCCTCTTCGCGCGACCTCGGCCTGCTGCAGGGCGGAGGCGTCACCGGCATCGCCGTGCAGAACGGCCGCGTGCTGGTAACCGGCACGACCGGCAACGCGGCGCTGGACGCCGGGACCGTCACCAACGCCCACGCCGGCGGAACCGACGCCTTCGTCGCGGCGCTGGAAACCGATCTCGGCGCCTCGGGCAATGACCGGCTGACTTATTTCGGCGGCAGCGGCAACGACACCGCCACGGCCGCGGCCTTCGCCAACGGTTCGGTCTGGATCGCCGGGACCAGCCCCTCGACCAAGCCCGACACCAACCCCTCGGTGGCCTCGCCGACCGGCACGATCCGCAATACCGAGGGCTTCATCGCCCGTCTCGATCCCCTGACCGGCGCGGTGTCCTACGAGAAGCGCTTCAACGCCGACGGCAACACCGCAGCGCCGACAGCGATCGCCGTGGCCTCCGGCGGCGCCAGCGTGCTCGACCGCCTGGGTCTGCCCCAGGGGACCCTCGACTATTCGGATTCCAGCAAGGTGGTGGCCGGAACCTCCGTGCGCGCGGGCGACACCTTCTATGTGCAGGGCTCGGCCGGGAAGAAGAAGGTCACCATCGAAGCCAACGACACCCTGGCCACCCTGGCCAAGAAGATCGAGCGCGCTTCGGGCTTCTCCGCCAAGGTGACCGTCGCCAAGGACGTGGTCACCGCCGCCAAGGAAGGCGCCGACGAGAGCACCACCGTCTACGGCGTGCTCGAGCGGCTGAAGATTGAGCCCAAGGACTCCCGTTCGCGGGTGGAGATCTCGGCGGGGACGGCCGACACCGACGCCCTGGCCGGCCTGGGCATCGCCGACACCATCGTGCGCACGACGCCGATGCTGACCGACACCTCCGCGCCCAAGCTCTACGGCCTGGGCCTGCCCGGATCGCTGAAGCTCGACAGCAAGGAAAACATCAAGGCGGCGCTCGACACCCTGGGCAAGGCTCTCACCACCGTGCGCACGGCCTATCGCAACCTCGTCGACACCCTGAACCCCAAGCCGGCCTCGACCGCGGCCTCCGGCGAAGTGCCGGCCTATCTGAGCAGCCAGATCGCCAACTACCAGGCCGCCCTCAACCGCCTCGGCGGCTGATCGAGCCCCGCCGGGCCAGCGCCAATCGGTGCGGTTGACGCGCCCGCGTCCTCAGGCGTTATTGCGTCGGGCGGCGGCACGCTCTAGGCGAGGGTTATGGATTTCAGCAATCGCAATTTCGTCCTGGCGCTGGGCGCGGGCCTCGCCGTGCTCGCCGGCGTGATCATCGCCGTGCTGCTGGCCGGGAAGAATTCGACCCCCGCCGCGCCGCCCGCCGACAAGGGCTCCCTCAGCGTCGACGTGGCCGAGGCCCCGACGCTGGACCCGACCCGCAAGCTGCGTTGCTACGTGAACGGCCAGTTCGTGGGCGAGACCTCGCTCGCCGACTGCGCCCAGAAGAACGGCGTCTCGGCCCAGTCCCTGGACGTGGGCCTGGACGAGTCCGGCGCCCTGGTCGCCGCCCAGACCGCTTCGCTGGCGCCCCCGCCGGTGCTGCCGCCGCCGCCGGCCACCGAGGACACCCAGGACAATTCCGCCCCGCCGGTCGAGGAGACGCGCCCGCCCGTGGTCGCCGACAATTCCACCAGCGACTTCGACATCGCGCCGACGGCGGCGAGCGGCTCTGCCTGCCTGCGCTTCACCGGCGGAGACTGGCGCCAGCTGTCGCCCGGCACCAACCTCGAGACCTGCAAGCGCCTGCTGTTCGAAGGCCAGTGCGTGCGCCCGGGCGAGGCCAACTACGGCCGCTGGGGCGACACCACCCTGCGCCTGGTGCCCGGCCGCATCGAACAGTCGAACGACAACCGGCGCTTCCGCACGCTGGAACGGAGACCGTCATGCTGAAGCCGCTTACCGTGATGGCCGCGCTTGGCGCCGTGCTGGCGCTGGGCGCCTGCGACACTAGCCCCAAGGCGCCCACCGACACGGGCATGTGCTACTCGGTGGCCGTGCTCAAGGGCGGCAAGGTCAAGTTCAACAAGGTGGCCGAGGGCCAGCCGACCATGGAGGCCTGCATCGCCAGGCTGGAGGAGCTTCGCCGCAAGTTCCTGCGCATGGGCGGCTCGCGCCGCGACCTGATCGGCGCCTACCAGGGCAAGTTCCTGTTCATCGACAGCTCGGGCGTGGCGGTGGCCGACGGGCTGAAGTCGGGGCGCTTCTACGCCTTCTCGCGCGGGCCCGATGGTTCGCTGGCCCTGCCCAACATCGTCAATCAGCCGGCGCCTGGCGCCGGGCCGGGCGACACGCCGCCGCCCGCGGCGCCAGCGCCGGAACAGAAGTAGAACATTTGCTTGCGACGGCCGCGTCCTGCGACTAGGATTTCGGCCCGATAGGCTTCCCAAGAAGAAGGAACGGGTCCGATGGCGGGCAGCGTCAACAAGGTCATTCTCATCGGCAACCTGGGCAAGGACCCGGAGATCCGCACCCTGGGTTCGGGCGACCGCGTCGCCAACCTGCGCATCGCCACGTCCGAGACCTGGCGCGACAAGTCGACCGGCGAGCGCAAGGAAAAGACCGAGTGGCACTCGGTGGTGATCTTCAACGAGAACATCGTGAAGGTGGCCGAGAACTATCTGCGCAAGGGCTCGACGGTCTACGTCGAAGGCTCGCTGCAGACCCGCAAGTGGACCGACCAGAGCGGCGTCGAGAAGTACTCCACCGAGATCGTGCTGCAGAAGTTCCGCGGCGAGCTGACCATGCTGGGCGGCCGCAACGACCGTGAAGGCGCGGGCGCCGGCGGCGGCGGCAGCGATGACTACGCCTTCGCCGGCGGCGGCTCCTCGGGCCCGGCCAAGGCGAGCGGTCCGAAGGAAAGCTTCGAGCTGGACGACGAGATTCCGTTCTAGGTTTTCGGTCGACCGGCTAAGGGTGCGGCCGCATGGCCCGCCCGCCCTATTCCTACCGCGACGACCACGCCGTGCCGGCCTTCCCGGACGAGCGGCCGATCATCGTCTTCGACGGCCATTGCGCGCTCTGCTCCGGCTGGGCGCGCTTTGTCTTGCGCCATGACCGCGGGGCGCGCTTCCGGCTGCTGCCGGCGCAGACCCCGTTGGGGCACGCCCTCTACGCCCACTACGGCCTCGATCCGGTCGACTACGAGACCAACCTGCTGATCCAGGACGGGCGCCTGTTCGTGAAGAGCGAGGGTACGATCCGGATGTTCGAGGGGCTGGGCCTGCCCTGGTCGCTGCTGGCCGTCGGGCGCATTCTGCCGCTCTCCTGGCGTGACGCGCTCTACGGGATCATGGCGCGCAACCGGATCAAATGGTTCGGACGCCGCGAAATCTGCTACCTCGCCGAACCGGGGCAGGCGGACAGGTTTCTGGGATGAGGGTTCTGATCCTCGGCGGCTACGGGACGTTCGGCGCGCGGCTGGCCAGGCTGCTGGCGCGCGACGGACGCCTGACGCTGCTGATCGCGGGCCGATCGCGCATCAAGGCCCAGCTGCTGTGCGACAGTCTGGACGGCGCGGCCGAGCGCCTGCCCCTCGTCTTCGACCGCGACCGCGACCCCGCGCCCCTGCTGGATCAGGCCCGGCCCCAGCTGGTCGTCGACGCGGCCGGGCCGTTCCAGGCCTATGGCGAGGATCCCTACCGCCTGGCCCGTGCCTGTATCGAAGCCGGCGCCAATTACCTCGATCTCGCCGACGCCGCCGAGTTCGTGGCCGGCATCGGCGCCCTTGACGCCCGCGCGCGGGAAAAGGGTCTGTTCGCGCTGTCGGGCCTGTCGACTTTCCCGGCCCTGTCCCACGCAGTGATCGAGTTCCTCAGCCGCGATCTCGACGCGATCACCGCCATCCGCGCCGGCGTCGCGCCGTCGCCGCGCGCGGGGGTCGGGCCTAATGTGGTGCGGGCCATCGCCTCCTACGCCGGCAAGCCGCTGCCGGTCATCGCCGGCGGCCAGACCACGAGCCGGCTCGCCATCATCGATTCCACCCGCCGCACCATAGGCGTGCCGGGCGAACTGCCGCTGAACAACACCCTCTTCACCCTGGCCGAGACGCCGGACCTGAAGCTGGCGCCGGGCTGGGCCAAGGCGGAGGGACTGCGCGAGCTGTGGACCGGCGCCGGGCCGCGGCCGGAGCTGCTGCACCAGATGCTGCGCGGGCTGGCCTGGCTGGTTCGCCTGCGGCTGCTGCCGTCCCTGGGCGGGCTTTCGGAAGTGCTGCACTGGGGCTCGCGCACCTTCGTCTGGGGCGAGGACCGCGGCGGCATGTTCGTCGAGGTCGAGGGTGAGGGCGCGGACGGTCCGGTGAGCCGAGCCTGGGACCTGGTGGCGGAGGGCGACGACGGCCCCTTCATCCCCTCCATCGGCGCCGCGGCGGTGATCCGGCGCATGGCCGAGGGCCAGAAGCCTGCGCCGGGGGCGCGGTCGGCGGCGGGCGCGGTCAGTCTGGCGGACTACGAGGCGGTGTTCGAGACCCTGCACATCAAGACCGGCGTCTGGACCGAGGCCCCGGCCGGCGCGCCGCTGTATCAGCGGGTGCTGGGTCCAGCGTGGGACCGGCTGGCCGCGCCGATCCGCGCCATGCACCAGTTGAGCGGCGAAAAGGTCGTCAGCGGCGAGGCGACGGTGATCCGCGGCAAGGGACCGCTGGCCTGGCTGGCGGGCCTGGTCATGGGCTTTCCGAAAGCCGGCGAGGGCGTGCCGGTGACGGTCAGGTTCACCGACCTGCGCGGCGGCGAACTGTGGCGTCGCACCTTCGCGGGGCAGTCGTTCCAGAGCTTCCAGGAGGACGGCGCAGGCCGGTCGCAGGGGCTGGTGGTCGAGCTCTTCGGCCCCATCGGCATCCACATGGCGGTGCTGGAGGAGGGCGGCCGTCTGGTGCTGGCGATCCGCCGTGTCACCCTTTTCGGCGTGCCCCTGCCCAGCTGGCTGCGGCCCGGTGGCGTCGCCTACGAGCACGCCGAGGACGGACGGTTCAACTTCTTCGTCGAGATGCGCGCGCCGCTGGCGGGGTTGATCGTCGGCTATCGCGGGTGGTTGGTGGAGGTCGATGACAGTGCGAAACCGAACGTGACGGACCAGCCCCTCGAAACCGGGGCGCAACCGGTCTAGTCACGCTTCTTCTCATGCCGCTTCCCGCCCGCCTCACCCTGCTGGAATACGCAGCCCTCGCGTTCATCGTGGTGGTCTGGGGCGTGAACAACGCCGCCGCCAAGATCGCCACCGAGGTGCTGCCCCCCATGCTGATGGGAGCCCTGCGTTTTGGCATCGCGGCGGTCGTGCTGGTCCCCTTCGTGCGGCCGCCGTTTCCCAACTGGAAGAGCCTGCTGGCGCTGGCTCTGGTCGGCGGACCGATCCACTTCGGCCTGATCTACTGGGGCTTTTCGCGGGCCGAGGATCTGACCCCGCTGGCGGTGAGCCTGCAGCTGTGGATCCCGTTCACGGCGGTGTTCGCTTGGCTGGTGCTGGGCGAGACCCTGACGGTTCCGATCATGGCCGGCCTGGCGGTGGCCTTCGCCGGCGTGGTGTTCATGACCGCCGACCCGCGCGCCTTCCGCGACTGGGACGCCATCCTCATCTGCGCCGTGGCGAGCGCGGCCTGGGCCCTGGCCACCGTCATTGCCCGGCGCACCCAGGCGGTGGCGCCGATCAAGATGCAGGGGCTGATTGCGCTCGTCGCCTTCCCGATCCTGGCCCTGGGCTCGGCCCTCTTTGAGCATGACCCCATCGGCGCCATGGAGCGGGCCACCCCGTTCATCTGGGGCTGCGTGGTGTTCGCCGCCCTGGTGTCCACGGTGGTGGCGACGGGCCTGCTGTTCTGGCTGGTGCAGCGGCGCGAGGCGGGGCGGGTGACCGCCTATCTGCTGGTCACCCCCGTGGTTTCGGGCGCCATCGGCGTGGCCTTCATGGGCGACGTGCTGGACGCCCAGATCGTCGTCGGCGCCATCGGCGTCATCGGCGGGGTGGGGCTGGTGGCGCTGGCCGAACGCTGGCCACGCAAGACCGTGGCGATCGAGAGCCTGGGTGAGAGCTGATCCTTCTCCGTTGGAGAAGGTGGATCGGCGCGGAGCGACGAGACGGATGTGGCGCGGCGGAGCCGCGTCGGAACAATCCTCGCCGAAACGGTGACGCTTGCTGCGTTCGAAGGCGGCTCACCGACCGCGCTTCCGCGCGGACACATCCGTCACGCGGCTGCGCCGCGCGCCACCTTCTCCAACGGAGAAGGAATTAGATATCCGTCTCCACGTGAGCGTCCAGCCGGTCCATCAGGTGGTCGCCCACCCGCATGGCGTTGGCGATGACCGTCAGGGTCGGGTTCACCGCGCTGGAGGAGACGAACACGCTGGTGTCGACGACGTAGAGATTATCCAGCTCGTGGGCCTTGCAGTCGCGATCGACCACCGAGCTCTTGGGGTCGGCGCCCATGCGCGTGGTGCCGCACTGATGGGCGGTCCCGTAGAGCGGCAGGGCGGAATCCAGCTGGAAGTGGTGTTGCGAGATCGGGTGGGCGTGGTCGACGAAGCCGTCCAGCGACGCGTCCAGCGCGTTCACCAGCCGCTGGTGACCCTCCAGGTTTCCGAAGGTGTAGTCCAGCATGATGCGCCCGTCGGGCAACAGCCGCACGCGGTTGTCCGGCTGCGGAAGATCCTCCGAAATGACCAGCATCGACAGCATCCGCTCCGCCGCGGCGCCGGCCAGGGCGTCGGGGATCAGGGCCGGCGGAATCCAGTCCTCGATCTGCCCCTCGAGCGTCTGACCGCTCATGTATTCCAGGAGCTGGATGTGGCCCATGGGGAAGTCGTAGCCGCCCTTGGGATCGCCCCAGTAGAAGTCGTTCACGGCCAGGGTCTTGGGAAAGGCGATCTCCTGGTGGCGCAGTGTGAGCGAGATCATGGCCGTGGAATTGTGGAACATGTAGTTGCGGCCCACCTGGCCTGATCCATTGGCCAGTCCGTCCGGGTGGGCGCCATTGGCCGAGGCCAGCAGGATCACAGCCGTATTGGCCGCGCCCGCCGCCAGCACCACGATGTCGCCCGACCAGCGCTCTTCGCCCTGTTCGGTATGGCAGACCACCTCGGTGACCACCTTGCCGGCGGGGTCAGTCTCCAGGCGCAGCACCTTGCGGCCGGGCAGGATGGTGATGTTGGGCAGATTCAGGATCGGCTCGATGGCGATGGTGCGCGCGTCGCACTTGGCGCGCAGCAGGCACGGATAGCCGCCGCAGGTGCGGCACTTGATGCAGGTCGAGGTGACGGGATGCGCCTCGTCCAGCTTCACGCCCAGCGGCAGGGAGAAGGGCTTCCAGCCGTAGGTCTCCCAGTGGCCTTTCAGCGCAGCGACGCCCGGGTCATGGCTGACGGCGGGAAAGTCGTAGGGCGGCTCGCCCCCGGACTCGGTCGGGTCTTCGCCCCGGGTGCCGTGCACCTGCCACAGCCGCTCGGCCTCGCCGTAGTAGGAGGCCATGTCGGTCATGGAGATCGGCCAGGCGGGCGAGATGCCGCCGGCGTGCTTCACCTCGGTGAAGTCGCGCGTGCGCTTCCGCATCAGGGCCGCGCCGTAGAAGCTGGTATTGCCGCCGACCCAGTAGTGGGTGTTGGGCGTGAACGGGTTGGAGTTCTTGTCGTACCACCGCTCCTGGGTGCGGTAGCGGTGCTGGATGAACACCGCCTTGGAGCTCCAGTTCTCCGCCTCGCGCGGCAGGTGCTCGCCGCGCTCCAGGATCAGGATCGACTTGCCGGTAGGGGCCAGCCGTTGGGCCAGGGTCGCCCCGCCGGCGCCCGATCCGATGATGACGATGTCGAACTTGCTGCTCACGACTTTGGGACGTCCTCGGCGGGCAGGTGGTATTTCGCCGACCCCTGCATCAGCAGGGCGCGGACGATGAATTGCGGCAGGTGCTGCAAGAGGGCGGCGGCCACCCGGTTATGCCAGCCGGGCACCACCACGACGCGGCCGGCGTCGTTGGCCGCCAGGGTCTGGGCGACCACCTGCTCGGCGGTCTGGAAGAGGCGGCGCGGGGCCTGGTCCATGACCGCGGCGGTGCCGTTGGCGGCGGCGAACTCGGTCTGGGTGAAGCCGGGGTTGGTCACGGTGACCCGCACGCCGGCGGCGCGGTTCTCGGCGTCCAGAGCCTGGCTGAACTTGATGATCAGGCTCTTGGCCCCGGGATAGAGGGTGTGGCCGGCCACGCCCGGGGCATAACCCGCCAGCGAGCCGACATTGATGATCCGCCCGCGCCCGCGCGCCCGCATCCCCGGCAGCGCGCCGTGAGCCAGGCCGCAAGCGTTGACCACCAGGGTCATCAGGAAATCCTGCTGCGCCTTCCACGACGTGTCGTGGAAACTCTGGGGAATGGAGAAGCCGGCGTTGTTGACCAGCACGTCGACGGCGCGGCCGCGGGCGGCGACGGCGGCCAGCAGGCGCTCGGCGGCGCCCAGTTCGCTGAGATCGCAGGGCAGGGCGAAGGCCTCGATGCCGTATTTCGCGCCCAGCTCAGCGGCCAGGGCCTCCAGCCGCTCGGTGCGCCGGGCCGACAGCGCCAGATCACAGCCGCGGGCCGCGAGCGCCCGGGCAAAGGCCGCGCCGATGCCCGACGAGGCGCCGGTGACCAGGGCCAGTTCGCGCGGCGCGGGGGTTAGGCTCATGGCTGTTCCTGCCGGTGGGCCGCCTGCTTGCGACCCCAGTGTGGTCGAAGCGGGGCGCTAGCCGGCGAGGCGCTTGCGATTGGCGCGCACCTTGCGGCGCACGTGGGCCAGGGAGGCGGCGGCGGCGCGCTCGGGGGTAGGGCCCAGGGCGCCCTTCATGGCCTTGGCCTGCAGGTCGAGGCCGGCGTTGAACTTCTCGGCGAACATCAGCCGGAACTCGGCCTCGCCGGCGGCGCCGCCGGCGGCGATCTTGAGGGTGCGCAGGCCGATGACGGTGGACGCCTCGATGCCGAGGCTCCACGCGTCCATGCCGATCTGCAGCCAGGGGTTCGTGGTCGAACGGCGCGACATGGGCGTACTTTCGGGCGGCGGAATCGCCGAGGGTCTCGAGTGTAGACTGATAGCGCGCGCCTTAATGCATCGTTCCGACCACGACCGCGAGCCTGTTGCGCGCATCGCAACATCGTTGCGCGGCGGAGCCGGTCGGGCCTATCGAATGGCGACGCCGATTTCAGGGGCGCAAGGATGACCCGGCGATGACCTCCACCAGCGGCGCTCCCGAGGCTGCCCCGCCCAAGGCCGTCCGCCACACCGTCAGCCCCTTCGAGCGGCTGGGGCCGGGCCTGGTCACCGGCGCGGCCGACGACGATCCGGGCGGGATCGCCACCCACTCCCAGGCCGGCGCCCAGTTCGGCCTGAACATGCTGTGGACGGTGATCCTGACCTATCCGCTGATGGTGGCGGTGCAGATGATCAGCGCCCGCATCGGGCGGGTCACCGGCAAGGGCTTGGCCGCGAACCTCAAGCTGGTTTTCCCGCGCAGCGCGGTGTCGATCCTCATCGCCCTGCTGTTCGTGGCCAATGCGCTCAACATCGGGGCCGACATCGCCGCCATGGGCGCGGCCGCCAGCCTGATGCTGGGCTGGGGCGCCAAACTGTTCACGATGGTCTTCGCGCTCGTCTCGCTGCTGCTGCAGCTGTTCGTGCCCTACCACCGCTACGTCAATTTCCTGAAGTGGCTGACGCTGGCCCTGTTCGCCTACGTCGGCGTGGTCTTCACCGTGCATATCGACTGGGCGGCGGTGGCGTCGCACACCCTGACCCCCAGCTTCACCCTGAACCAGGCGTCGGTGACCATGATCGTGGCCATCTTCGGCACCACCATCAGCCCCTACCTGTTCTTCTGGCAGAGCTCGGAGGAGGTCGAGGACATGGAGGCCTCGCACCATCCCAACCTGCAGATGGAAACACCCGCGGTCGCCAAGGACGAGCTGAAGCGGATGAAGTGGGACACGCTGATCGGCATGGGCTTCGCCAACGCCATCGCCTTCTTCATCATCCTGACCAGCGCCTCGACCCTGCACGCGGCGGGGATCACCGACGTGGCCTCCTCGGCCGAGGCGGCCGCGGCGCTCAAGCCCATCGCCGGGCCCCTGGCCTTCCTGCTGTTCAGCCTGGGCATCATCGGCACCGGCCTGCTGGCCGTGCCCGTGCTGGCCGGATCGGTGGGCTACGCCGTGGGCGAACTGCGCGGCTGGAAGACCGGGCTGGAGTACAAACCCCGCGAGGCCAAGGGTTTCTACGCCGTCATCGTCTTCGTCATGGTGGTGGCCCTGGCCGTGGTGTTCTCGCCGTTGGACCCGATCAAGCTGCTCTACTGGAGCGCGGTGGTGAACGGGGTGATCTCGGTGCCGCTGATGGCCGCGATGATGATCGTCGCCTCGCGCCGGCGCGAGATGGGCCGCTACGTGGCCACCGCCAGCCAGCGCATCCTCGGCTGGCTGGCCACCGCCATCATGGCCGCGGCGGTCGTGGCCATGGGCGTCCTGGCGCTACCCGGTTGAGGCGGCGCCGCCGCTGACCTAGGCTTGGCGAACGGCGTTCGGTGCGCCGGAGGGGCGGAACATGGCATCGCGACGCACACTGGCGGCCCTGGCCGTCCTGCTGCTGGCCGGCGGCGCGGCGGCGGCCCAGCCCGCGCCGGCCCCCGGGTGCCAGGTCACCTGGCTGGGCATGACGCGCTTCACCTATGACGAGGACCGGCTGTCGGCGGTGATCCTGCGCGGCCGCCAGAGCCTGGCGCCCGACAAGGACTTCGGCGTCACCGACGACGACGGCTTCCTGACCATCGCCGCTCTGCTCAATCAGTGGCAGTCCGACGGTCGCGCCGCGCAGAACGCTGCCGGGCGCGTCACCCTGCGCCGCAACGAGCTGGAGCTGGCCCTGCAGGCGGCCAAGATCGGCCTCGCCTACCAGGCCTATGTGCTGCGCGACCAGGGCGGGACCGCGGTGGGGGACGACGACGCCGACGGCAAGGACGCCCTGGCCCGGCAGGAGTACTGGCGCGTCACGGTCGCGGAACTGCGCCGGCTGTTGGGCATCGCCAGCGCCAACGGCGTCACCGTCTCCAGGGGGTTCATCCGCGCCCATTTCGGCGACCAGCTGGAACGCTTCGCCCCCAACGATCCCAAGCGGCTGGGCGTGGTCTATTTCGACTATGACGAGGCCGACAACCCCAGCGAATTCTGCCAGCCCGGCCAGAAGAACCGGCTGGTCGGCGAGGTGCTGTGCAGCCGCAACTTCGCGACCGGGGCCGAGCGCCCGGGCACGCCCTGCACAGGCGGTGTGGCCATGAACGAGCTGGCGGCGCTGCCGGTGTGCCGCGGCGTGGCCGAGGGCAAGGCGCTGGTCGACCACGACTGTGCGCCGGTCGGCGCGACCCCGCCGCCGGCCTGAGCGGCGCCTATTTCACGAAGTCGACCGAGCGGACCACGCCGTCATCGACGCCGACGTGCAGCAACAGCCCCTGCCAGCTGGTGACCAGGACCTCGTCGCCGTTGGTGCGCAGGTCGATGAAGGGGTCGCCCTCGGCGCCGGCGACGCTCCAGCGCGCCGCGCCGGAGGGGGCGAGCCGCCGCACCACGCCCGGCGGATCGCCCTGTTCGGCGTCGGTCAGTTCGATGACGTCGCCGCCGGTCAGCTCGATGCGAAGGGTCACGCGCTCAGCCGGGGTCCAGGGGAACCGGCGTCTCGAAGCTGGAGGCCGGGATCAACTCCATCAGCTGCACCTGCGGCCCGCCGCCGGGCTGGCCGAAGGCGGGCGCCGCGGTCCCGCGCCGCATCAGGGTGCCGGCCGGCACGGTCACCACGCTGACGAACTCGGCGGTGTTCTGCGGCGGCAGGGCCAGGTCGGCGCGGACCTGGGCGCGCGACACCGGCTTGTCGGGCGACAGCCAGGCCCCCAGCTGGCGCGCGTCGCCGCCGTAGACCCGGTACATGGTCAGGGGCTGGTCGGTGCGCACCTCCTGCACCGGCCCGCTCCAGGCCTCCACGACCTGGCTTGGCGCCGGCGCGGCGCGGTAGGGCGAGGCGATGTCGGTGGGCGCCGCCGGGGCGGCGGGACCGCGGTCGATCAGGCCCTTGAGGCCGGCGCAGCCGGCCATGCCCATGCACAGGACGACGGCCAGCAGCACGGGCGCCCCGGACCAGAGGCGCGACAAACGATCGGTAATGGCCATGCGGTTCATGCGGCGCCCCCCAGCGCGATTGCGACTCGCAGGCTAGCCGCCTTGCCGGTCCGGCGGGAGGGCTTAGTGCGCCGCAGGGGCCGGAGCCGGCGGCGGCGCGGTGATGACGCCGCAGACCACCCGCGCGCCGGAACCGCCGGTGGGCTGGGTGGCCTGGTCGTCGGGGCTGGCGTGGATCACCACCGCCGAGCCGTCGGCGTCGAGCAGGGCGGCGCGGCCGCCGGCGCCCTTGGCCGAGATCAGGTCCGAAAACAGCGAGGTGCGGGCCACCCCGGTGGCCTCGGCGAAGAAGCTGGGCAGGTCGCCGGCCTCGGCGCCCGTGGCGGCGAGCAGGCCGTGCATCTTGTGGCCGGGATTGATGTGGGCGCCGGCCGAGGCGAAGTCGGGCCCGGTGCAGACGCCCTTCTCGTGCAGGTGCACGCCGTGCCAGCCGGGGGTCAGGCCGCCGACTTCGATGCGCATCAGCATGCCGCGCGGACCCTCGTAGAAGAAGGCGCGGCCGACCAGCTTGCCGGTGGGATCCTTCAGGTCGGCGACGGCCGCGGGGGTCAGGGAGGCGGCCTGGGCGATGGCCTGGGTGCGGGGTTGGGCGGGGGCCGCCGGGGCGGTCGCGGGCGGGGCCGGATCGGCCGCCAGGGCGGCTCCTGCAAGGGTCAGGACGGCGGCGGCGGCGAGGGCGGCGGATTTCACGGTAAAACTCCCTGTTTCGGCCCGGGATTCTTTGCCCCCGCGCACCCCGGATGCTAACAGATTGGAAACGGCTTTTCGTTCCGATTCTTCATAGATTCCCTTGACCGACGATACGACACCGATCCTGCCCCCCGAAGGGCACGGGGGCATCGCCCCAATCGCCATCGAAGATGAGCTGAAACGCTCTTACCTCGACTACGCCATGAGCGTGATCGTGAGCCGGGCGCTGCCCGATGCGCGCGATGGGCTGAAGCCCGTTCACCGGCGGATTCTGTTCTCCATGCACGAGCAGGGCTACGGCCCGACGGGGGCATACCGCAAGTCGGCGCGCGTCACCGGCGACGTGATGGGTAAGTACCACCCGCACGGGGACCAGGCGATCTACGACGCCCTGGTGCGCATGGCCCAGCCCTTCTCCATGGGACTGGTGCTCCTGGACGGCCAGGGCAACTTCGGTTCGGTCGACGGCGATCCGCCCGCGGCGCAACGCTATACCGAGGTGCGCATGGCGCGCCCGGCCGAAGCCCTGCTGGCCGACCTCGACAAGGACACGGTCGACTACCGCGAGAACTACGACGGCACCGAGCAGGAGCCGGTGGTGCTGCCGGCCCGCATCCCCAACCTGCTGGTCAACGGCGCCAGCGGCATCGCCGTGGGCATGGCCACCAACATCCCGCCCCACAACCTGGGTGAGATCGTCGACGCCTGCCTGGCCGTGCTGGACGACCGCGCCATCGGCATGGACGAGCTGCTGGAGATCGTTCCGGGCCCGGACTTCCCCACCGGCGCGGAGATCATCGGCCGCACCGGCGCGCGCAACGCGCTGATGACCGGTCGCGGCTCGGTCATGGTGCGCGGCAAGGCCACCATCGAGACGATCCGCAAGGACCGTGAAGCCATCATTGTCACCGAGATCCCCTACCAGGTGAACAAGGCGACCATGATCGAGCGGATCGCCGACCTGGTCCGCGAGAAGCGCGTCGAGGGCATCTCGGACATCCGTGACGAGAGCGACCGCGACGGCATGCGGGTGGTGATCGAGCTGAAGCGCGACGCGCCCGGCGACGTGATCCTGAACCAGCTCTACCGCTTCACGCCCCTGCAAAGCTCGTTCGCGGTCAACACCCTGGCGCTCGATCGCGGCCGGCCGCGGCTGATGAACCTGCGCGAGCTGATCGACATCTTCCTCGAGCACCGTGAAGACGTCGTCATCCGCCGCACCAAGTTCGAACTGGCCAAGGCCCGCGACCGTGGCCACGTGCTGGTCGGCCTGGCCGTGGCCGTGGCCAATATCGACGAATTCATCGAGACCATCCGCTCCTCGGCCGACCCGGCCGAGGCGCGCGAACGCCTGCAGTCCAAGGCCTGGCCGGCCGGCGACATGATCGAACTTGTCCAGTTGATCGCCGACCCGCGCTCCATCGTGCTGGAAGGCAATTCGCTGCGCCTGACCGACGAGCAGGCCCGCGCCATCCTGGCGCTGACCCTGTCGCGCCTCACGGGGCTCGGCCGCGACGAGATCTTCTCCGAGGCCCGCTCGCTGGCGGTGGACATCCAGCAGTACCTCGCGCTGCTGGCCTCGCGCGAAGCCGTGCTGGCCGTGGTGCGCGAAGAATTGGTGGAGGTGCGCGCCCAGTTCGCCGTGCCCCGCCGCACCCAGATTGTCGAAGGCGACTTCGAGCTGGAAGACGAGGACCTGATCCCCCGCGAGGACATGGTCGTCACCGTCACCCACTCGGGCTACGTCAAGCGTACGCCGCTGGCGTCGTACCGGTCGCAGCATCGTGGCGGCAAGGGCCGCTCGGGCATGGCGATGAAGGACGAGGACGCCGTGGTCGGCGTGTTCGCCGCCTCCACCCACGCGCCGGTGCTGTTCTTCGCCTCCAACGGCAAGGCCTACAAGCTCAAGGTGTGGCGCCTGCCGGTCGGCGGCCCGACCTCCAAGGGCAAGGCCTTCGTCAACCTGCTGCCCATCGAGCCGGGCGAGTCGATCATGAACGTCCTGCCGTTGCCGGAGGACGAGGCGACCTGGGACAAGCTGGACATCATGTTCGCCACGCGCTCGGGTGACGTGCGCCGCAACAAGCTGTCGGACTTCGCCAACGTCAATCGGGCCGGCAAGATCGCCATGAAGCTGGAAGACGGCGACTCCATGGTCGGCGTCGCTCTGTGCACGGAGGATGACGACATCCTGCTGACCACGGCCGATGCGCGCTGCATCCGCTTCAAGGCCGACGATGTGCGCGTCTTCAAGGGCCGCGATTCCACCGGGGTGCGCGGCATCCGGCTGAAGGGCGACGACACCGTCATCTCCATGGCCGTGCTGCGCCGCGTCGACGCGACGCCCGGCGAACGCGCCGCCTATCTGAAACACGCCACGGCCCTGCGCCGCGCCACCGGCGACGCCGATGACGATGTGGGCGCCGCGGTGATCGAGGAAGAGGCCGAAGAGGGCGCCGAAGAAGCCGTCCTGACGCCCGAGCGCATCATCGAACTGGGCGCGGCCGAGCAGTTCGTCCTGACCGTGGCCGACACGGGCCTGGGCAAGCGGACCTCAAGCTTCGACTATCGGCGCACCGGCCGCGGCGGCCAGGGCCTGATGGCCCACGACATCTCGCGTCGTGGCGGCAAGCTGGTGGCCTCCTTCCCGGTCGAGGACGGCGACGGCCTCTTGCTGATGACCGACGGCGGCCAGCTGATCCGCACGCCCGTGGCGCAGGTCCGCATCGCCGGGCGCAACACCCAGGGCGTGATGATCTTCCGCACCGGCAAGGACGAAAAGGTCGTCTCGGTCGAGCGGCTGGCGGAATCCGAAGGCGGCGACGACGGCGAGGATGTCGATGATCTCGAAGCCGGGGACATCGAAGTCGACGGCGAAGGCTCGGAAGATCTCGGCGACGGCGACGTGGCTGGTGGGGACGAAACCGAGGGCTGAGGCTCTTCAGGTGGAGGAAGACATGCGCGTCGGCCTGTATCCCGGGACCTTCGACCCCATCACCAACGGCCACCTCGACATCATCGGGCGGGCGGTGAAACTCGTCGACAAGCTGGTCATCGGCGTGGCTATCAACGCCGACAAGAACCCGTTGTTTTCACTGGAAGAACGGGTCGCGATGGTGACGCAGGAGGCGAAGTCGGTCACCGACGGCGCCGAGGTCGTGGTTCGCCCCTTCGACACCCTTCTGATGAAGTTCGCCGAGGAGTGCGAGGCTCAGATCATCGTGCGCGGCCTGCGCGCCGTGGCCGACTTCGAATACGAATTCCAGATGACGGCCATGAACCAGCAGCTCAATCGCGAGATCGAGACCGTGTTCCTCATGGCCGACCCGCGCCACCAGGCGGTGGCCTCGCGGCTGGTCAAGGAAATCGCCCGCCTCGACGGCGACATCACTGCCTTCGTCCCTGCCCGCGTGGCGGCGGCTGTCAGGGCCAAGTTCGCCGGTTGATTTCGTGATTTCCACACCGAGGCCCGAGGCGGCGGCCCATCCAGGAGACCGCTATTGGCTGTGATGGATGCCCGGTACGAAAGCCTGGGGCAGCTACTGTACAACGAGGTCGGAGAAGGAGCCCTCAGGATCCTTCTCTATAACGAGTTCATCGACGACGGGGTCATCTCGCCGGGGCTCTTCTACGAACTGGAGAATGGCGAACTCCACTACGCGTACTGCACCCATGAGATTGATACGGAACTTTTTCACTTGAAGGAGGTGTTCGACTGCGACGTCAAAGCGCTCGAACTCCACCTTGAGCTTCACGGTGGAGATGCAGCCCTTCAAGTCAGCGTCACCTACGCCGACAAATTCGATGACGACTCAGACACGGGCGCGCGTACGGACCGGGTCCTGCAAAAGCATTTTGGGCATACCTCCGCGCACTATCCCCCGTTTGAGGGGACGCCCTTCGAAGGCTAACTGCCCATGTCGGCGCAGGACGTCGCAAAGTCGTGCGACATCGCCGTCGGCCGTCGCGGATCGCTTGACCGTGGGGGCCGGATCAACGGACCCTTTTCGGTGTGATTTTTAGACGGTGACTCCTGTTATCCGTCCATTATTCAGACGGCTTCGGTAAGTCATTGATTTATCACGGGTCGAAATCGCGCCCTGTTATCGCAAAACAGGTGATAACAGGTGGGATAGGCCGATCGGTGGCCGGTCTGGTCGCCTCGGCTGGACTCGGTGACCAGGATCGCCAAAGTCGGCGCGAGACTCGGGAGGGACCCATGAAACGCCTTTTGCTGACCGCCGCCGCCCTGGCCATGACCCTTCCGGCGCTCGCCCAGGCCGCGCCGCCGCCGCCCCCGCCGCCTCCGCCCCCCGCGGCAGCCACCGCGCCGCCGCCCGTGATCGCCCCGCCGCAGACCCAGGTGGCGCGGCCGACCACGCCGCTCAATCCCAACCCGCCCGCCGAGCCGGTCGTGCCGCACGATCCGCCCATCCTGCCCGGCGCGGTGGCTGAGTGGCGGGTGCTGGATCCGTCCAATGCCCTGGTCATCGACACCAGCAAGGGCCGCATTGTCGTCGAACTGCACCCCGAGGCCGCGCCCAACCACGTGGAGCGCATCAAGCTGCTGGCCCGCGAAGGCTTCTATGACGGGCAGAAATTCCACCGCGTCATCGACTGGTTCATGAGCCAGACCGGCGATCCGCTGGGCACCGGCGAGGGCCAGTCGCCCTATCCGGACCTGGAGCCCGAATTCACCTTCCAGCGCGACGCGGCCATGCCCTTCGCCGCCGCCGCCGCCCCGTCCGGCGCCCAGATGGGCTTCATCGGGGCCCTGCCGGTGCAGACCCAGCCCGATGCGCTGATGGCGCTGACCGGCACCGGCAAGGTGCGGGCCTGGGCGCTCTATTGCCCGGGCGTGGCCGGCATGGCGCGCGGCGAGCCGGAGAATTCGGCCAACAGCCAGTTCTTCCTGATGCGCCAGCCCTATCCGTCGCTGGAGAAGCGCTACACCGTCTGGGGCCGCGTGGTCGTCGGGCTGGACGTGGTGCGCGCCATGGCCATCGGCGAGCCGCCCGAGAACCCCGACAAGATGCTGCGCGTGCGGCTGATGAGCGACATTCCCGAGGGCGACCGTCCGCACCTCTTGATCGCCGACACACGCTCGCCGGTTTTCAGGGCGAAGATCGACGCGGCCCGCAAGGCCAAGGGCGCCGACTTCTCGGTCTGCGACCTCGACATTCCGACCAAGCCCGCCTGAGGACTGAGATGAGAACCTTCGTAACCGGCGCGGCCCTGGCGCTGACTCTTGGCATGGGTGGGGCGGCGATCGCCCAGACCGTCCCCGACTGGCGCCCGCTCGACCTGGAAAACACGCTGGTCATCGACACCACCAAGGGCCGGGTGATCGTGGAGATGACGCCGGGCGTGGCCCCGCTCAACGTCGAACGCATCAAGACCCTGGCGCGCCGGCACTTCTACGACGGGATCATCTTCCACCGCGTCATTGCCGACTTCATGGCCCAGACGGGCGATCCGAAGGGAACGGGCGAGGGCGGTTCGGATCTTCCCGACGTGGTCGGCGAGTTCCGCTTCAAGCGCTCCGCCGCCATGCCCTATGGCGAGGTCGCCAACGAGGGCGGCAAGTCCTCGGGTTTCCTTGGCTCCCTGCCGGTGGTGACCACCGGCGACGACATGATGGCCTTCACCGCCGACGGCACGGTGCCGGCCTGGGGCGCCTATTGCCCGGGCGTGGCCGGCATGGCGCGGCAGGGCGAGCCCAACACCGCCAACAGTCAGTTCTATCTGATGCGCGGGACGGAGCGGCAGCTCGACAGCAGCTACACCGCCTTCGGCTACGTCGTGCAGGGACTCGAGGTGGTCTACGCCCTGAACCTGGGCGAGCCGCCGAAGACGCCCGACAAGATGACCAGCGTGCGCATCGCCGCCGACCTGCCCGCCGCCGAACAGCCGCGCCTGCAGGTGATGGATCCGCGCGGCGCGGCCTTCAAGGCCTACGTCGCCAAGGTGAAGAAGGACACGGGTCCGGGCTTCGACATCTGCAGCGTGCGCCTGCCCACGAGGGCGGGTTGATGCTGCGCCGGGCGGCCGTGGCGGCGGCCCTGCTGCTGGCGTTCGCGCCGGCCGTGCGCGCCGCGCCGCCCGCGCCCGCCGCGGCGGTTCCCTGGGTGACGATCGCGCCGGAGAACCTGCTGGTCATCGAGACGGCCAAGGGCAGGATACTCATCGAGCTGCGTCCCGACATGGCGCCGAAACACGTGGCGAGGGTGCGTGAGCTGGCCCGCGAGGGCTGGTACGACGGCAGCCAGTTCTACCGCGTCATCGACCGCTTCATGGCCCAGGGCGGGGCCAAGTCGGTCGCGGGCCCCTTCGATTCCGACAAGCCGAATGTGAAGGCTGAATTCACTATCGCGGGCCTGCCGGCCACGACCGAATGGCTGGGCGCCTCGCCGCTCAGGCGGACGTCCGACGGCGCCACCTTCGGCCGCTTCTGCGCCGGCACCGCCTCCTTCGCCCACTATGACGACCCCGACACCGCCAACGCCCAGTTTTTCCTGATGCGCGAGGCTGGAGATTCGCTGGAGAAGACCTTCACGGTCTGGGGAAGGGTGGTCGTGGGCCTGGACGTGGTGCGCGCGCTCGACGCCGGCCAGCCGCCGCCCAACCCGGTGATCATCACCCACATGCGCGTCGCCGCTGACATGCCTGAGGCCCAGCGCCCCACGGTCGAGATCGCCGACACCGCAAGCCCCGCCTTCCAGGCCGGGGTCAAGGCGGCGCGCAAGGCGGCGGAGGTCGCCTACCGTCCCTTCTCGCTCTGCGACGTGGATGTACCGGCGCGGGTGCGCTAGTTCATCGGCTGGGGTACGCCGGCCCCGCCGCGGGTGCGGCGGCGACGACGGCGGCGCTTGGGCTTGCTTTCGCCTTCGCGCATGAGGGCCAGCAGCATGCCCTCGCGCAGGCCGCGGTCGGCGACGCGGACGCGGTCGCAGGGCCACAGCTGCTGCACCGCCTCGAGGATGGCGGCGCCGGCCAGGACGAGGTCGGCGCGGTCGGGGCCGATGCACGGCTCGGCGGCGCGGCCCTCGCGGCCGACGTCGCGCAGGCGCTGGGCGGCGACATCGCACTCGGCCCGGGTCATCCACAGGCCGTCGACGCGCGAACGGTCGTAGCGCCTCAGCCCCAGGTGCATGCCGGCCAGGCTGGTGATGGCTCCGGAGGTGCCGATGAGGTGGGCGCGGCCGGCCTCGAAGTGCGTGCGCAGCGGGTCGGCGGCGCCGAAGGCGGCGATCTCGGTGCGCACGGCGCCGACCATGGCCTCCCACCAGGCGTCGTCGGCGGCGGCGGGCTCGGGATAACGCTCGGCCAGGGAGACCACGCCCACCGGGATCGACAGCCAGGAGATCAGCCGCGGCCGGCGGTCGGTGCTCTCGCCCGAAAAGGCCACCCAGCTGAGCTCGGTCGAGCCGCCGCCGACATCGACCACCAGGGCGGCCTCGGCGGAGCGGTCCATCAGGTTGGAGCAGCCGGCCACCGACAGGCGCGCTTCTTCCTCCGGCTCGATGATGGTCAGGTCGAGCCCGGTGTCGCTTTTCACCCGGGCGATGAACTCCGCGCCGTTCTCGGCAGAGCGGCAGGCCTGGGTGGCCACGGCGCGCAGCTTGGCCACCCGCCGGCGCCCGACCTTCTCGGCGCAGATCTTCAGCGCCGCGATGGCGCGCTCCATGGCCGCGTCCTGCAGCCGGCCCGTGTGCGTCAGGCCTTCGCCCAAGCGCACGATGCGCGAAAACGCTTCCACGACACGGAAGCTGGAGCCCGCGGGGGTGGCGATGAGGAGGCGGCAATTATTGGTGCCGAGGTCCAGCGCGCCGTAGCAGCGCGGACGTTCCGACTGGTCCCGGTCCGCGGATTGACCGCGGTCCAGGGCGGGAGCCTGAGGCATGGCTCGACCTTTCCACCGGGCGCGGCTTTGTTCATCCGGCCCCTTTCAGGCGAACCCTAACAACCGGCGGGGGAGGGCGAAAGACCTGATGATCGAAACCCCATAGGCTTGTTCAGGTAAGAGTTAGGTGAGGGGCGCTAGCATGACGACCATGAACGCTCGAACCGCAAAATATGGCATTGGCGAAGTCGTGCGCCACAAGGCCTTCCCGTTTCGCGGCGTCGTCTTCGACGTCGACCCGGAGTTCTGCGAGACCGAGGAATGGTGGCTGTCCATTCCCGAGGACGTGCGCCCGCAGAAAAACCAGCCCTATTACCACCTCCTGGCCGAGAGCGAGGAAGGCTCCTACGTGGCCTATGTCTCCGAGCAGAACCTGCTGCCCGACGACAGCGGCAAGCCCGTCGCGCACCCGCAGACCGACCTGGTCTTCTCCGGCTTCGACCAAGGCCGTTATCGGCCCAAGCCCCGGCCGGTGCACTAGGGATTTCCCGGGCGAGACTTCCGCAGCGCCACGCACTACATAGGGCTCACAACCCTTTTGCCGGGGCCACGCCATGGCCGACTTTGAACATGTCTTCGATGCGCCGCCCCCCGGGGCCGCGGCCGACTGGACCATCCCACAAGGGTGGGACGCCTATACGGCTGCCGAGCACCAGACCTGGGTGACGCTTTACGAGCGGCAGATGAAGATCCTGCCCGGCTTCGCCTGCGACCAGTTCATGAGGGGCCTGGATGCGCTGGACCTGCACGGCGGCGGCATCCCTGACTTCGCCAAGATGAACTCGGCGCTGAACCGCCTGACGGGCTGGACCGTGGTGGCCGTGCCCGGACTGGTGCCCGACGACGTCTTCTTCGATCATCTGGCCAACCGACGCTTCCCGGCCGGACAGTTCATCCGCAAGCCCGACCAGCTCGACTACATCCAGGAGCCGGACGTCTTCCACGACGTGTTCGGCCACGTGCCGATGCTCTCGGATCCGGTCTTTGCCGACTACATGCAGGCCTATGGCCAGGGCGGCGCCCGCGCGCTGGGCCTGGGGCAGTTGCAGAACCTGGCGCGGCTCTACTGGTACACCGTCGAGTTCGGCCTGATGCAGACGGCCGAGGGCCTGCGCATCTACGGGGCCGGGATCGTGTCGTCCAAGACGGAGAGCGACTTCAGCCTCAACGACCCGTCGCCCAACCGCCTGGGCTTCGATCTCGAGCGGGTGATGAAGACGCTCTACCGGATCGACGATTTCCAGCAGGTCTATTTCGTCATCGACTCCCTGGACCAGCTGCTGGCCGAGACCCAGCAGGACTTCGGGCCGATTTATGAGCGGCTGAAGGGGGCGGACGATCTGCCTATCGAGACCGTCCTGCCCACCGACCGGGTTTTCACCCGCGGCACCCAGGCCTACGCCCACGCCGGCGGCCGTTTCGCCAAGTCCAGCGCGGCCTAGGCGATCCGCTCGAAACCGTCGGCGCTCCAGTCCTCGCTTCCCACCCCGTGGTGGACGAAGAACAACCCGTGCGGATCGTAGCGATCCTTGGCCGCCCGCAGCCGCGGATAGTTCGATCCGAAGAACGCCGACTGCCAATCGACATTGAAATAGTTACTCTCCGACACGTAGGAGCCTCGCTGAGGCGCGACCTTCCATAACTCCGCCGTCGCCGCGTCGATCTTCAATGCGTTTCCGCGCGCCTCATCCATGTTGGGCGGTGCAATGGGCAGGCCGGGGAGGGGCGGGTATCCGCCCGTGGCGACGATGGCCAGCGCGAAGGCGTCGACGGCCGCGGGGTTGGTAGCCGTGTCCCGCGCAAGGGTCTGGGCCTGGTCCGTCGCGCCGGCCAATCCTTTGTTGAAGTGGAGGCCGACCTCCATTCGGCGGCTGGCCAGGAAAAGCGCATCGGCCAGCCGCGTGAGCTCGCTGCCCGTAATCAGGGCCGACGGCAGCCAGACGGATTCGTAGCCGTGCAGGTACATCGAGACCTGGTCCTTGTCCCCGTCCCACCAGGCGTGCACGGGCGAGGCGCCGGGGCGCTGGTCGTAGACCATCGATTTCGACTCGCGCCGCCTGTGCGCATCGACGTCCCACCAGAGACGGGCTGATACCGCCCCGATGTCGAGCGCCTCGGCCCAGACATAGTCCTGCGGCGACGCGTCGACCCAGGCCTTGAAGGGCGCCCAGGCAGCCTCAGCCGTGTCGGCTTCCAGGTCTTGACTGACCATGCTGATCTCGAGAGCGTTGTCGGAGCGGATCTTGGCCTGCTCGCCCCAGTGCGGATTCATCAGCGAGGCCCTGAAGAAGCCCATGAAGCGCTCGACCAGCACGCGGTAGGCGGCGTCGGACTGCGCCTGTATCCGGCCCGAGGCCCATCCGAACTTGTCCGGCAGCGGATGGGTCCGCAGGGTCACGCGGGTGACGACGCCGAAGCTGCCGCCCCCGCCGCCCTTCAGCGCCCAGAAGAGTTCCGGGTCACGGCGGACGTTCACGACGCGGATGGTGCCGTCGGCGGTGACGACCTCAGCTTCCAGCAGGCTGCCGGCCACGGTGCCGAAGCCCTTCGAAAATGACCCGAAGCCTCCGCTCTGCATATTGCCGGCGACGCCAACCGTGGTGCAGCCGCCGCCTTGCACATAGCGGCCCGCCTTGACCGTGACGGCGTCGTAGGCGTCGATCCACATGGCGCCGGCTCCCACGCTGACCGCCGGCGTCGGCGCGATGACGCCCTCGCAATCCTGCGGCACGAAGCCGTCGTGCAATTCGATGTGGTTCATCTGGCGGGTCCAGACCAGCAGCGAGTCGGGGGCGTTGGAGGTGCCCTGATAGCTGTGGCCGCCGCCCTTCACGACCAGTCGCAGACGGTGCTCTCGGGCGAAGTTGACCGCCGCGGCGACGTCGGCCGCCGATCGGGCGGCCACGGCATACGCGCTGGGCTTCGGCGTCCAGGCGTCCAGCCAGCCCGACACCTGCGTGCCGCCTGCCTGGTCGCCGAGATAGAAGGGGTTGAGCAGCAGCGGGATGGCGGCGACGCAGGCGGCGTTGCCTGCCGGGCCGACCTCGCAGGCGGCCAGCGGTGAGACGGGCTTCTCCAGCCCGCCCCCGACCGCGGTCTTCAGCCGATCCCATTGCGCCTGACTGGGCCAGCCCGGCTCCGCAGGCCGCACGCGGCGAAACCTGACCGGAACCGCCGCCGTGGCCGCACCGGCGGCGAGCGCCAGCGGCAGGGCGGTTGCGTATTTGAGGAGTTGGCGGCGATGCATGGGGGCTCCTGTCGGCGACGTGGGCGGCTCTGGCGTCGGCCAGCGCGCTCAGGCAGTAAGTCAGACGAGGCGCCGGCCCGCCAACGGCGGGGGCCGGGCGGCGATAGACCGGGGGCGAGCGGACAGGCGTGGTGACGAACGGCGAGCCATCCGGGACGAACGGCGAGCGCGCGGTGTTCGTGCGCGCCTGGCTCGCCGTCGCGGCGGTCGCCACCGTCGTCGTGGTGGTCAACGCGCTCACCGTCACCGACGACGTTCCCGGCCTGGACTGGTGGGAGCCGTGGGTCTGGGAGGCCACCAGCGCGATGGTCGTCGTGGCGATCCTGTGGATCCCCTGGCTGGCCTACCGCCGCGCCCGGCCGCAGGAAGGCGTGGCGCGGCTGCGCTTCTGGACGACGCACGCCCTCGGACTGCTCAGCTATTCGCTGGTCCATGTCGCCGGCTTCCTGGTGCTGCGGCGGCTGATCTACTGGAGCTTGGGCGCGACCTACCAGTGGGGCGGCTTCGTCCATGAGTTCCCCTACGAGTTGCGCAAGGACCTTTTGAGCTACGCGATCATCCAGACCGTGTTCTGGATCGTGGAGCGGTTCGGCGTCGCCGGCGCCGCGCCCGCCGATCCGCCGGCGACTTTCGACATCCTGGAAGGTCAACGGGTGATCCGCGTACCGCTGGACCGCATCGTGGCCATCACTGCCGCGGGCAACTACGTCGAGTTCCTGCTCGACGACGGCCGCAAGCCGTTGATGCGCGCGGCCCTCACGACGGTCGAGGGCGACCTCGGCGAAAAAGGATTTGTGCGTACGCACAGGTCGTGGCTGGTGAACCGGTCCCGCGTCACCGGGCTGAAGCCGGAGGGCTCAGGCGACTGGTCGGTGGAGCTTGGCTCCGTGGAGGTCCCGCTGTCGCGGCGCTTCAAGGCGGCGCTGGGCCAGCTGAAGGACAGCTAGCCGCGCTGGAAGTCGTAGAACCCCGGGCCCAGCTGCAGGATCGAGGTCAGGTCGTCCAGCGCCGCGCGGGTCTCGTCGATGATCTCGGGCGCGGCCAGGTCGGCGGGGTGAAGCTGGTCGCGGTAGTGCTCGTTGGCCCACTGCACCAGCAAGTCATAGAGCCCGTCGTTGAGACGCTGGAACGAGTTGGCGGCGTCCAATTCGGCCTGGGTCAGCACCACCCGCAGGCGCAGGCAGGCGGGGCCGCCGCCATTGCGCATCGACTGGCGCACGTCGACGTATTCGACCCGGCCGATCGGGCCGTTGGAGGTGACCAGCGCCTGGGCTGCGGCGTGGGCGGCGGGGTTCTCCTCGGTCTCGGTGGGGGCCAGCAGCACCAGCCGGTCGTCGCCCGGAAGCACCAGCAGCTGCGAGTTGAAGAGGTATGATTTTACCGCATCGCCCAGCGACAGGGCGGCTTCGGAAACTTCAACAAATTCAGGCTTGAAGAGCCCCTTGGCGGCGGCCTCGATGGCCTTCAGCGTGGCGTCCTTGTCCTCGAAGGCCGCTTCGTGGAACAGCAGCGCCGTGCGCGTGCCGACGCAGACCACGTCGTTGTGGAACGATCCGCCCATGATCGCGCGCCGGGCCTGGCGGGCATAGACCGGACGGCCCGCGCCGTGGCGGCGCACGATGGCCTGCGAGGCCTGCAGCGTCTGGCGCGCCGGGTACTTGGCGTCCTCGCCTTCCCACCAGCCCTCCCAGGCCTCACGGCCATAGACCAGCAGGTTCACCCCCGGCTCGCCGTGGTCGGCGCACAGTCGCACGTGGTTGGCGGCGCCCTCGTCGGCGAAGTGCTCGACGCGGGGCAGGGGGTCGTGGACGGCGAAGCGGTCGCGGTCGGGGAACAGGACGCGCAGCATGCGCGCCGACTGCTCGCCCTCCAGGCTGCGGTGCAGGTTGGTCACCAGGTTGGCCGGCGTGAAATGCACCCGCCCGTCGGCGGTGTCGGCGCTGGGCGTCACGGTGGCGGCGTTGGCGGCCCACATGGCGCTGGCCGAGCAGGCGGCCGCGGCGATGGCGGGCTGGTCCTTCCAGGCGCTTGCCAGCACCTGCGCGTCCGAACCGGCGAAGCCCAGCTGGCGCAGGAAGGGGATGTCTGGCCGCTCCTGCGGCGGCAGCACGAACTGCGGCACGCCCAGGTCCGCCAGGCGCTTCATCTTGGCCAGGCCCTGCAGCACCGCGGCGCGGGGGTTGGAGGCCTCGCCGCGGTTCTTCTCGCTGGCGATGTTGCCGGGCGACAGGCCGGCATAGGAATGGGTCGGGCCGACCAGGCCGTCGCAGTTGGCTTCGAAGGCCTGGACCGTCATGGCGCGACCCCCTTCATCTCGCCCAGGATGGAGCGCACCCCGTCGGCCTCGAAGCTGGCGACCGGATAGGCCACGTAGTCGGCGGCGTAGTAGGCGCTGGGGCGGTGGTTGCCGGACGCGCCCAGGCCGCCGAAGGGCATGTCGCTGGCCGCGCCCGTGGTCGGCCGGTTCCAGTTCACGACCCCGGCATTGCTCGCCTCGATGAAGCGCTCCCACAGCGAAGCATCGTCGCTCAGCAGTCCGGCCGACAGGCCAAAGCGCGTGTCATTGGCGCGCGCCACGGCGGCCTCGAAGCTGGCCTCGCGATAGACCTGCAGCAGGGGGGCGAAGATCTCGTCGTCCGGGATGTCGGCCACGCCGGTGACGTCGAAGATGCCCGGCATGACGAAGGCGAGGGATTCGCCGCCGCCGCGCTCGAACGGTTCGATGACCCGCGCGCCGCGGTCAATCAGCCCGTGCGCTTGGCCCAGCGCGATGTCCGCCGCCCGCGCCGAGACCAGCGGTCCCATGTAGGGCTCCGGATCGGCGTCCCAGCGCCCCACCACCAGCCGGTTGGACAGCGCCGCCACGGCATCGATGATCGCATCGCCCGCCGAACCTTCGGGGATAATCAGCCGCCGCGCGCAGGCGCAGCGCTGGCCGGTGGTGATAAAGGCCGACTGCACGACGTGGCCGGCGACGGCCTCGGCGTCGGCGGCGTCCCAGACCACGATCGGATTGTTGCCGCCCAGCTCCAGCGCCAGGATGACGTGCGGATCGTCGGCGAACTTGTGGCGGAAGAAGGCGCCGGCGCGGGCCGAGCCGGTGAACAAAAGCGCGTCGATCTTCTGGTCCAGCAGGGCCTGGCCGGTCGGCTGGGCGCCCTGCAGCAGGTTGACCACGCCCTTGGGCAGGTCGGCGGCTTCCAGCGCCTGGACCAGGATCTGGCCCGAAAGCGGTGTCTCTTCCGAGGGCTTGAAGACCACGGTGTCGCCGGCCAGCAGGGCGGGGACGATGTGGCCGTTGGGCAGGTGGCCGGGGAAGTTGTAAGGGCCCAGCACCGCGGCGACGCCGTGCGGACGGTGGCGCAGGATGGCGCGCCCGAAACCGGTGGCGCTCTCGCGCTCGCCGGTGCGCTCGGCATAGGCGCGGATCGAGATGTCGACCTTGTTGACCATGGCGGTCAGCTCGGTCTTCGTTTCCCACATGGCCTTGCCGGTCTCGCGGCTGATGGCCTCGGCGTAGGCGGCGGCGCGTTCGCTGAGCGCCGCCTTGTAGCGCAGCACGGCGTCGATGCGGGCCTGGCGCGGCAAGGCCGCCCAGCCGGGGGCGGCGGCGCGGGCGGCGGCCACGGCCTCGGCGGCGTCGGGTCCGGTGGCGGCGGCGCCTTCCCAGACGGCTTCGCCGGTGGCCGGATCGATGGACTGGAAGCGCTCGCCGGCGCCATCGCGCCAGCGTCCGTCGACGTAGATCATGCCGCTCAACCCATCACCCTCACGAGATCGCCGTCCTTGACCTTCAGGGCCTCGGCCGTTTCGGCGTCGATATAGGCGTGCTCGGCGGCCAGTTCGACCGTTGCGCGGGTGGCGATGAAGCCGCTGATGCGGTTGGCCGCGATCAGCGCCTTGGGGCCCTCCGGGCTGGTCTCGACCGAGACCGGCACGGCGCGGGAATCCTTGACCGTACGGATGGCGTCGCGGTGGCAGGCGACGGTGGGGCCGGCGTCGAAGACGTCGACCAGACCGATCTCGCGGAAGCCTTCCTTTTCCAGCAGCATCTTGGCCGGAACGGTGTCCTTCTGGACGTGGCCGATGACCTTGCGCGCATCCTCGTGCAACAGGTTTTCGTAGAGCGGATGGTGCGGGCACAGATCGAAGATGAACTGGCCGTCGGTCGAGCCGGACAGTTCGTCGGCCTTGGCGAAGCTGAGGGGGAAAAACTTCGAGGTGACGTGCTCCCAGAAGGGGGAGTTGTTGTTCTCGTCGACCACGCCGCGCAGCTCGGCCAGCACCCATTCCGAGAAGCGGTGCGGCTCGGCGGCGATGAGCAGGTAGCGCGAGCGGGCCAGCAGGCTGCCCGCGCCGTCGATGCGCTTCTCCGGCTTGAGGAACAGCGATCCGACCTCGGACCAGCCGCGGCACTCGTTCACCCACAGCAGGGCCGGCTGGTCGACCCGCTCCTTGAGCACGTCCGACACGTGGTAGTGCGAGAAGTTCACCCGCCGGAACGAGGCGAAGGGGCGCTTGACCCCGACCGCCGCCTTGACCCCGGCGATGCCGTTGATCTCGCCGGTGTCGGTGTCTTCCATCATCAGGGTGAACCAGCAGTCCTGGGCCGGCAGGGTCCCGGCGAAGCTGGCCTCGGCCAGGGCCAGGCGGTCGCGCAGGGTCGGCTCGTCCTCGGGCAGGCTGGTGAATCCGGGGCCGGATTCCTGCGCCAGGGTCATCAGGGCGTCGTAGTCGCCGGCCCTCGCAGGGCGCACCACCAGCATGTCAGGCTCCGGTTCTCAGTTGCTTGAGCGCGGGGGCGTCGATCTCCCCCGAGGCCAGCTTCATCAGGATCAGCGCCGATAGCTGGGCGCGTTCGACGAAGCTTTCGGGCCACGCATATTCGCTCTCGGAATGGATGTCGCCCCCCCGCACGCCGAGGGTATCGATATTGGGCAGGCCCGCGGCGTGCAGGTTGTTGCCCTCGCAGACGCCGCCGGACGGCTTCCACTGGATCGGCTGGCCCAGCAGCTCGCCGACCTCCTTCACCGCCGCGAAGAGCGCGGTCTGGGAGGCGTCCATGGGCTTGGGCGGGCGGGTGAAACCGCCATGCAGCGACACCTCCAGCCCGTGCTGGCCGGTCAGGGGCTCGGCCACGACGACGCGCTCGATCTCGTTCTTCACCCACTCGGCCGCGGCCTTGGACGGCACGCGCACATTGAAGCGGACCACGGCGTTGTCGGGCACGACGTTGAGCGGCGAGCCGCCGGAGATGGCCGCGACATTGACGGTCACCCCTTCGAAGCCGCCGTTCAGGGTGTGCAGGGCGCGGGCGATGTCGGCGGCGCCGACGATGGCGTTGCGCCCCGAGGCGAAGTCGCGCCCGGCGTGGGCGGCCTTGCCCTTCACCAGCACGTGGAAATTGCCCGATCCCTTGCGCTCGCCCGCCAGCGTCCCGTCCGACAGGGCCGGCTCATAGGTCAGGCCGACGTGGCCGATGGCGCCCAGTTCAGCCAGCAGAGGCGCCGAGGCCAGGGAGCCGATCTCCTCGTCCGGGGAGAGCAGTACGCGGTAGCCGACCCGGGCCTTGTCGGGGTGGCCCTCGAAGGCTTCCAGCGCGGCCAGCATCATGGAGATGCCGCCCTTCATGTCGGCGATGCCCGGCCCGTTCAGCGATCCATCCTCGGACGTGACCACCGTCTGGAAGGCATGGCCGGCCGGATAGACGGTGTCGTAGTGGCCGGTGAGGATGACCTGCACCGGCGCCTCGGGCCGCACCGTCAGGCGCAGGGCGTCGCCGTGGGGATCGAGGCGGATCTCGCCGCTGTCGGCGACGGCGCGGCTGGGGTCCAGCACGATGGTCTCGACCGTGCCGGGCAGGGCTGCCAGCGCCGGCTCCAGCAGCTCGGCCATGGCCTTCAGCCCGGCGATGTTGCGGCTGCCGGAATTGACCGCGCACCAGCCGACGGCGCGCGCGATCATCGCGTCGCCCCGGGCCGCGAGCGCGTCGAGGATAGGCTGGTCCTGGGGCAGAATCCGCATGCGCGCGACCGTAGCCGGGCGGCTCACCCGCCTCAAGGCGAGGGGGGACGCGCCGGATGGCCTGTTTTGCCTGTTATTCGCATCAGGCGCGGGGGTGGGTCGCAGCGGGATCGGCGGGGCCTTTCGGGTGGGCGGACAGCGTGGAAGCGCCGTCGGCGGGTGTGGCCAGGCGAGCGCCGGGCCTTGTGAGGCAAGGAAGAGCGCCGCTTGAGGCGATATGGTCCGTTGATCCGGGGGCCGCGGTCAAACCGGGGCGACGGCGCACTGGCCCAGGCGACCGGGGCGGGGTGAATAACAGGGCAAAAACGCGCCCCGGAACAGAAGCGCCGGGTGCGAAACAAGCGTCGCAAACAGGCGTGGCGGCGCCTGCCGCGAGCCAAAACCGGCCTCGGGGACGCCATCGCCATGGCGAGGGACGCGCTCGCCATGGCCGGGGACGCGGTCCCGATGGCGCGGGACGCGGTCCGCGCGACGGGGGACGCAATTCGGTGACTGTGTACTAATTCCTGTCCACGCCCCAAACGCTCCGCCATCGGCGCCGGGAATTAGTTCACTGTCACCGAATTGCGGTTGAACGGCGCATTTGATATTCCCGTTTTGTTCCGTTCCTGATACGCTGCGCCATGGCCGGGATCGCTCGCATCGTCGTTCCCGGCGTGCCGCATCACGTGACGCAGCGCGGCAATCGGCGCGAGCGCGTCTTTTTCAATGACGATGACTACCGCGTTTACCTTTCACTCGTCGGGCGGGCGGCGCGGGCTGCTGGCGTAGAGATCTGGGCATTCTGCCTGATGCCCAACCATGTCCATTTCATCCTCACGCCGACCACTACCGACGGCCTTCGACGGACCTTCGGCGCAGCCCACAAGCAATATGCCGGCCGCATCAATGCGCGGCACGGCTGGTCGGGTCACCTCTGGCAGGACCGTTTCTTCTCCACGCCCATGGACGAGCGGCACGTGAGCGCCGCGCTGCGTTATGTGGCGATGAACCCGGTCGAGGCCGGGTTGGTTGCGCGTCCGCAGGACTGGCGGTGGTCCAGCGTGCATACGCACCTGTTGGCAAGAGAGGGTGGCTTTGTTGCTGTCGAGCCGGTGCTGTCGCGGACGGGGAACTTTCTCGCGTTCCTGGGCCAGGAAGCCGACCTTCCGGCAACGGCGGGCTTGGTCGCCGCGGAGGCGACCGGCCGTCCGGTTGGTGGGGACGAATGGATCAAGGGACTGGAAGCGCAGACCGGTAGGGCGCTGGCGCCGGCCAAGCGTGGGCGCAAGTCGGCCCGTAATTCGGTGACAGTGAACTAATTCCAGCCGCCGTCGCAGACCTCATAACGCGCGAGGATTGGAATTAGTACACAGTCACCGAATTACTCAGCGTTTCTCCCGCCGCCAGCGCACCGACAGCTTCGCATCCCCCTGGCCGCTGATGCGGCTGATGATCGAGAGGTTGCGGCGGACGCGCCATTCGACCTGCACGGCCTGGCTTTCGCGGCCGCCGCCGATCACTTCGAAGTAGATGTTGTCGTTGATGTATTTCCCGCCCGCCACGGTCATGCCGTACTGGTCGGAGCCGAAGGCGAGGCGGTCGAGGCCGGCCAGCTGGCGGATGTTGCCGATGACGTCGAGGCCGCCGCCGCCGGCCAGGCTGGCCACCGATGAAGCGAGCTGGGCCGCTTCCACGCCCGACAGCTGCGAGGCCGAGCGGCCGAACAGGATCTGGGCCAGGATCTCGTCCTGGGGCAGGACCGGCGAGGAGGTCAGCATCAGCACCGGCTTGGCGGCGGTGCCGGTGATGCGGATGACGGCGGTGAGCGCCGGGTCCTCGCGGATGGCGCGCAGGTCCAGGCGGATGTCCTCGGGGTTCGTCGACAGGGTGACATAGCCGCGCTCGTCGAAGACAAAGCGCTTGCCGGCGAATTCGTAGGTGCCGCGGATGATGCGGGCCTCGCCGGTGATCACCGGGTCGTTCGAGGACCCGGTGACGTTGGCCTTGAGCGAGAATTCAACGTCCAGGCCGCGGCCCTGCAGCACGACATTGCGGGTGGCCTTGAGCTTGACGTCGAGCAGCACGCCGGGTCCGCGGGTGGTGCGCGGCTGGTCGATGTCGGCCTCGCGGATGGGCCGGTTGATCTCGGTCACCTGCATGCGCACCACCCCCGAGGGCGTTGGCGGATTGGGCGCGATCTCGGCGTGGGTGACGGTCAGGTCGCCGGTCAGGCGCAGGCGTCCGTCGGCGGCGCGCTCCAAGGTGATCGGGCCGGTGGCGCGGGCGGTGGCCTGGTCGTTGTCGACGACCTCGAAGCCCTTCAACGCCAGGGTGAAGCTGGAGGCGCCGCCGGAGCGGAACTCGATGCGGCCCTGGCCGGTGACGGTCCCGGGCTCGTCGGCGCGGCCGTCGTTGGCGGAGAAGTTGGAGACCACGGCGGACTGACGGTCAAAAACCACATAGCCGGTCAGCGCACGGAGCTTCAGCCCCGAGCCGACATCGTCGAAGCGGCCCTCGGTGATCGAGCCGGAGCCCTTGATGAGCGGGTCCTTGAGCGTCCCGGCGAGCGTGCCGGAAGCGTCCACCTTGCCGCCGAGCGAGCGGTCGCCGCCCAGCAGCAGGTCCCAGATCGGCTTCACCTCGCCCTTGATGGAGAAGCTGCCGCTCATCGGCTGGGTGCGAACGATGGCGATGCGCAGCGGCGCGGCCGAGGTCTCCACCGGCAGGTCGAGCGTGGTCTCGGCGCGCAGGCTGGTGGCGTCGAAGGCGGTGGCGGTCAGGTGCAGGCGCTCGTCGGTGAGCACCGCCTTGATCGAGCCGTCCACGGCCAGGTTGCGCGGGCCGTCGGTGGAGCGGGCGCCTTGCAGGGTGGCGTCCAGCGAGCCGGTCAGCGAGGGACCGCGGCCGTTGAGGATCAGCACGCCGTTGATCTTGCCGCCCAGGTCCTCGCCGATGGCGCCCAGGTCGACGCCGGTCAGGTCCGCGCGGGCGTCGAAGCCGGCCGCGGTCTGGCGCGCATTGCCGACCAGCCGGCCGTTGGCGAAGCCAAGGTCCAGCCTGGCGGTGCGCTCGGCGCCCTTGATGGTGAACAGCATGGGCGAATTGGTCTGGAAGTCGGCCTTGCGCACCCGGCCCTGGCCGCCGAGGCTGATCGACTGCAGGTCGCCGACGCGGGTGTAGACGCCCTCGCCCTCGAACTTGATGGGGGGCGCGCCGGCGACGTCGGCGGAGACGATGAAGGGCAGGCGCCCCAGGGTGCCCTTGCCGGACAGGCGCAACGCCCGGAAGCGATAGCCCGAGCCCTTCAGGCGCAGGTTCTCGCCGGTGACGTCGATGAGGGCGGCGGTGTCCGCCCCGCCCTCGGTCAGCTTGATGCGCCCGGCCGCGAAGCCGCTTTCGATGAAGGCGCCGGGCTGGGCGCGGAACAGGATGTCGGCGCTGGAGGGGTTCTTGCCGTGCAGCGCCAGCGAGCCCTGGGCGTTGAGGCCGCCGGCGTTGACGAACATCTCGTCCAGCCGCACCCCGTCGCCCATGAAGCGGAAGGCGGCGCGGGCCTCGGCCGGGCCGTAGTTGGAGCCGGAGGTGACGGCGATGCGGCCGTCATAGGCCTTGGCCTCGCGGTGGAAGGCCAGCGTCACGTCGGCGTTGGTCAGCACCATCTGGCCCAGGTCGATCTGGTCGAAGCGGGCCTTCAGGTCGGCGCGCGGCTCGGCGAAGGTGCCGGTCAGGGCGCCGGTGCCCGAGGCGTTGCCGGCGATCTCCAGCGGCCCGGCCTCGAACGGCCCCTTGGCGGTCCAGTCGAGCGCCAGGCGCATCTGGTCGCCATGCTCGATCAGGCCCTTGGCGGTGGCGCGGCCGGCCTTGCCGGTGAGGGTGGCCAGTTCGATGGCGATGCGGTTGTCGGCCAGCAGGCCCTTGGCGACCAGGCGGGGGTCGGGGCCCAGCAGCCGGTCGAACTCGCCCAGGCCCGAGGCGAAGCCGCGCCCCCTGGCGTCGAAGGCCAGCGCCCAGGGTTGGCCGGGCCGCGCCTGGGTGGCCTCGAAGGTTCCCGATATGCCGCCCTTGGCGCCCTCGTGCAGGACGCGGGCGTCGAAGATGTCGGCCTTGCCGCGGAAGGTCATGCCGCCGCCGAGTCCGACGCCGCCGGACCCGTCGACCTTGCCGGCCGCGCCGTCGATCTTCAACCGCTCGAACAGCCAGGCGCCGTTGGTCAGGCGCGATACCTTGAAGACGGCCTTCGGCGCGCGGCCCAGCAGGCGCGCGATCCAGTTGTCGCCGCCGCCGCCGGTCCCGGCCACGTCGCCCGACAGATCCCAGCGGCCGTGGTTGTCGCCGACCTCGACCGGCCCGGCCAGGCGGGCCAGGCGCAGGCCCATCCACTCGGCGTTGGTGAAGGACGCGTCGCCCTTCATGCGCCAGTTGGACGGCTCGCCGCTCCAGGTCCCGCGGAAGGCGCCGGCGTCGGCCAGCTTGAAGCCGGCCAAGCGGCTGACCGAGGCGGTGGTGAAGCGGGTCTGCAGCGGGCCGATCGACTTCCAGGTGGCGCGATTGATCAGGCCGTAGGCCTCGCCGTTCAGGTTGTCGGAGCGGATCGCCACGCCCAGGCCGAAGCGGTCGCCCTCGGTCTTTCGCCCGGTCAGGCCGAAGGCGGCGCGCGGCCCGAAGCGGTCGGCCAGGGGCTTGAACAGGTCGGAGCCGCCGAAGGTGACGTAGCCCTGGGCGCGGGCGTGCAGCTTGTCCCAGACGCCATTGGCGCGCAGCGGGGTGAAATCGCCCGAGCGGATCACCGCGCCGAAATGGCCCGAGCCCTCCTGGCCTGCCGTGGCGCCCGACTGGATGGCGGCGACGAAGGGACGGTCGGCCGAATAGCCCATGGCCCCGGCCAGCGGCCCGCCCTGGCGCTCATACGCGATCAGGTTGATGCGCGGGCCCTTCCGCGGCGCCAGCTGCACGTCGGCGGAGAGATAGTCGCCGACGTGGCTGAGCGACACCGCCTTGATGCGCGCGGCCATGCGCTCGTCGCGCTGCGCATTGAGGTCGCCGGTCAGCACCCAGCGGCCGTATTCCTTGGAGAAGCCCTGCTCCAGCTCGACCTGGGCGAAGATGCGATCGATGTCGACCGACAGCGCCATGGGCTGGCGCGGCTCCGGCGCGGTCAGCACCGGGCGGCGGATCAGGCGGATGGTCCGCGCCGAGACGGAATCGGCCTTGAAGGTGCGCCCCACCAGCCGCCACCAGGCCCAGCGGACGCGCACGGCGCGGGCGTCCAGCCACACGCCCCTCTGGTCGGTGATGGTGACCCGATCGAGGGTGAAGTCGCTCCACAGGTCCCCGTGCAGATTATAGACGTTGATGCGCCCGAAGCGGCTGATCTTGTGGCCGTCGACGAAGCTGGAGACGAGCTCGCGGCCGGCCGGGGTCAGCACGCCCCAGCGGCCCACGCCGAACAGCACCACGGCCAGCACGCCGAAGATGACCAGCCCCAGCATCATCCATTCGGCGAAGGTGCGGCGGCGGTCCTCGGCGTCGCCGGCCCTCATCTCGGCTTCGATGCCGGCGTTTTCGAAGACGCCGCCCTCGACGGACTTGCGGCGGCGCTTCGGGGGTTTGGGGCTGGCGGGCGGTTCGGTCAAAACGCCTGTCCGAGCGAGACGTAGACCTGGAACGGCGACTGGCCGTGGCTGGTGTCGAGCGGCACGGCGATGTCGGCGCGGATCGGGCCGAAGGGCAGCTTGTAGCGCACGCCCGCGCCCACGGCGGTGCGCACGATGGAAAAGTCCGGGGTCGAATTATCGCCGACCGAGCCGGCGTCCACGAACAGCACCGCGCCCCAGTTGCCGAACAGCTCGCGCCGCACCTCGAAGGAGGCCTCGACCAGGGAGGGGCCGCCCAGGGGCTTGTTGCTCATCGGCAGGCGCGGGCCGATGCCCTGGTACTCATAGCCGCGCACCGAGCCGCCGCCGCCGGAATAGAAGCGGTAGGCGGGCGGGATGTCGGGCACTGAGCCGTTGACGATGGAGCCCAGGCGCAGCCGCCCGGCGATGACGGTCTTGCCGTCCTTGTCCATCGGCACATAGATCGAGCCCTGGGCCTGGGCGCGGAAGAACCACAGCTGGGTGTCGCCGAAGGCGAAGGCGGGCTGGGCTTCGAGCTGAACCCGCCAGCCGCGGTGCGGGTCGAGCGGATCGTCGGAGCGGTCGAGGGTCAGGCCGGCCGGCGCGGAGATGACCGTGATGTCGCGCTCCAGCTTTACCGCCAGATTGGTGATCGGATCGATCTCCCGCTCGGCCGAATTACCGGTGTCGAACAGGGCGCCGTAGCTGAAGAACGAGGTCTTGCCGAAACGCTGCTTGAGGTCGGCGCGCAGCAGCAGGGCCTGGCGGTCGTAGGCGTCGGTGTATTCGGCCACCACCTCGGCGGAAACCGACAGGGTCTGGGCCGGGCGGTCCCAGTGCGGCAGCGACAGGCGCACCAGGGCGCGCTGCAGGATCTGGGCGTAATGGCCTTCGAGGGTCAGCGTGTCGGCGCGGCCCAGGCGGTTGTAGCGGTTCCAGATCAGATCGACGCCGGCGCCTTCGCTGGTGGAGAAGCTGGCGCCCGCCTCCAGGGTCGACTTGGGCCGGTCGGCCAGGCTGACGATGACCGGACGGTTGCCCTCCGGCGTGGTCTGGTTCTTCGGCGCCAGCGCCACGGTGACGGAATCGTAGACGCCGGTGTCCAGCAGCCGCCGCTCCAGCTCGGCCACGTCTTCGGGGTCGTAGACATCGCCGGACGCCCATGGCGCCAGGCGCCCGACCCAGTTGGGATTGGTGCGTCCCGCGGTGGAGACGCGCAGGCCGTCCATGTGAACCAGGGCGCCGGACTCGATGACGAAGTTGGGGCGCACGGTCTGGTCGGAGTGGTCGACCAGCACCTGGCGCTCGCCGGCGGCGGCGTCGGCGTAGCCGCGCTGGGCCAGGGTGGCGACGATGCGGCCCTCGGCGGCGATGACGTCGGCGGCGCGGCCGGGGACGCCCGGCTGCAGCTCCATGGCCTGGCGGGCCGTGGCGGCATCCCCCTCGGAGGGCTGCGGCGCCGACCAGGTGACCGAGGGGTTGGCGATGGTGAACTGCGGCCCCGGATTGATGCGCACGATGGGGACGGGCGGCTCGCCGTCGGAAACGTCGGGCTCGACGGTGTAGCCGTAGTAGCCTTCCGAGCGCAGGGCGGCGATGGCGTCCTCGGCCGCGTCGGCGGCGCGGCGGCGCGCCTGCATGCGGGTTTCCGGCGGATTCTTGGTGTCGCCGATGGCGCGCTCGATGCGGGTCTTGAGGTCAGCGTCCTCGACGCCCTCCACGCGCGCCTTCGGGTCCGCCCAGGCCGGGGCGGCCGCAGCCGCCAAGGTCAGGGCCGCCAGGCCGGCGAGGGCGCAACGCATCCGTCTCACGCTACCCTTCCCCTGTTCGCACGCAGACACCCGTCCTAGCCCGCGCGCCCTACGACGGACTTAACGCCAAATTGGCCATAGTGGCTTCGAAATTCGCGTATCGGGATGAGGGATGGGCGGGGCGAAATGTGGGCGAGGGGGGAAATAACGCCCCAGTCCCGATAATCGGTATCGGCAAGCGTGTAATTCGTGCCTTTATCGCGGCCGGGGTGGCGAACCTTGATCGAACGCGCCGAAAACTGGTTGATCCGCGCGCCGGGCGAGCTCGAGAGGGTCGAGGCGTGCTTTTCGGGGAGGGCGTTCGCGCCGCATCGCCACGACACCTACGCCATCGGCATAACCCTGGAAGGGGTGCAGAGCTTCGACTATCGCGGCGCCCCGCGCCATTCCTTGCCGGGCCAGCTGGTCATCCTGCATCCGGACGAGCAACACGACGGACGCGCCGGCGATGGCCGCAGCTTCCGCTACCGCACCGCCTACATAGCTCCGGCCGACATCCAGGCGGTGCTGGCGGGCCGGCCGCTGCCGTTTGTCAGCGGCGCGGTTCGCGATGAAGCGCCGTTGCGTGTGGCCGTGATGGCGCTGTTGGGGGATTACGGCCGGCCGCTCAGCGTCCTCGAACAGCAGGACGGCCTCTACGAACTGGCCACGGCGCTGCAGGCGGCCGCCAACGCCTCGGGAGAGGGCTCCCGGGTGCTCGGCGCCGCCAACTGGGAGGCGGCGTCTCGGGCGCGCGACTACATCGAGGCCTCTGTCGAGCGGGATTTCTGCCTGGTGGACCTGGAGCGCGAGACGCGTCACGACCGCTGGAGCCTGTCGCGCGACTTTCGCCGCCTGTTCGGCACCAGTCCCTATCGCTACCTCATACTGCGCAGACTGGACCGGGCGCGCGCACTGATGCTGCAAGGCGCGCCGCTCGCCCAGGCGGCCTGCGGCGCCGGCTTCGCAGACCAGAGCCATTTCAACCGGCTCTTCAAGCGCGCCTTCGGCCTGACGCCCATGGCCTGGCGGCGCGCCCTTAATCCGCACGATCGTTCTATTCCCGGTCCGGGAGGGCGCCTCAACTAGGGGCATGAAGCCTGTCGCGCTCTATTCCGACCAACCGGCCAGGGGCTGGCTCCCGTGGGGGCTGCTGGCGCCCTTCCTGTGCCTTGCGCTCGTCGTTGCAACCTCACTCGCCGGCGATGCCGTGCTGGAGCCCTACGGCCTGGTCGACGCGAACGGCGACCCCCTGGGCATCACTGGCCTGATCGACTTCCTGCTCGTGCCATTTGCCTTCACCGGCGTGGCGTTCCTGGCATGGGTCTGGCTGGTCGAGCGCCGGCCGCTGGCGACCATCGGCCTTGTCCGAGCCGGGGCAGGCCGGTCCTACTTGCGCGGCGGCCTGATCGGACTGGGCGCTATCGGGGCCGTGGTGGCCGGCATCTGGGCCATGGGGGGCTATACCAGCGGCGCCGTCGCGCCCCTCTTCGCCGCGCCGCGCGACCTCGCGAACGTCGCGATCCTGTTGCCCTGCTTCATGCTCCAGTCCGGGGTCGAGGAGCTGATCTTCCGCGGCTGGCTGCTCTCGGCGGTGGCGCGCAAGCTCGGCGTCGTCATCGCGGTGATCCTTACCGGCGCGGTGTTTTCGCTGCTCCACTTCGAAGTCGGACAGCCCTGGCTGGTGACCCTCAACATCTTCCTGTTCTCCACCTTCGCCTGCATCTGGGCGATCCGGGCCGGCAGCATCTGGGGGGTGATGGCCTGGCACGCGACGTGGAACTGGCTGTTGGGCGTGGGCTTCGAGGTTCCGGTGACCGGGCTGAACACCGCGACGCCGGCCTTGCTGATCCAGTTGGTCCCGCACGGCGCGGCGTCAGTGACGGGGGCCGGCCAGGGCCCGGAGGGCAGCCTGGCCTGCACGGCTGTGCTCGCCGCGGGCATCGCCTGGAATCTGCTGCGGCCGCGGCGGGGGCAGGGCTGAGGAACGGCGGCGGTGATCGCGCACAACGGCAGCGACTTTCATGGCGCTCCAATTAGAAATCAGGCTCGTGCAGTTGGCTTCGATTTACGCGGCTTCGAGCAGCACGAAGACATTGTCGGCGTACTTCTCAAGATAGTTGTACGACATCCGTCCGTAACCGGCTTTTCCCCAAGTGGCCCCCCAGGAGTTCTGAAATATGAACGTTCCCCCGCCGAGGCCATCACGTGCGTCGTTCTCGTAGCCCACAATGACCACGCCATGGCCGCCGAAGGCGAGTTCGCCCGGCACCGGATTTACGAATGTGCCGGTGTTGTCGGTATAGGTATTGAATATCGATGACGGGAACGTGGACATGCCAACGACTACACACTTTGAGTTGTCCAGATGTTGCGCGACTTGCTTGGGGAAACCCCGCGTCGGACCAACAGGGTCGTCGTCTGTAATCTCTTCAGCGCTGAATTTAGTCACGGCAGTATTGGGAACGAGATTAGCTTTCATTGTTGTGGGGTAGGAATTCTGCGCGAGGGTGTATGGCCAATCAGTTTCAAGGCACATTTTGTTATTTTGTAATAGTTTGATTATTTTTCTGAGAACAAAGCCACCCTCTTTGGGGTTTACAACGCCATCCAATACTCTCTCCTGATACCCCAAGTACGCGAGGTACTGCTCGGACAGGTCTTCGTATGCTGCGAGGTTGGACTTCTTCTTGTTGTATTTCTCATAGGCGCAAAGGGCGGAAAATATCGCGCAGTTCGGCCTGAAGCCTTGATCTTTTACGCCATGGGAGGCGTCGGCAAGGGAGTAAGGGCCGGCTGCGTGCGAGCCCACCGCCTTGCTTTTCCCGAGGGCGTCTTTGGCCACACCCGTGCTCCAGGGAGTGGATTTCTCCATTTTTGAGCCAAGTAGTTCTTGAGAAGTCTTCGAAACGCGGGAAAAATTTACTTTAAAAACGTCCAGGCTCATAGTATTTAGAAGGCTTTTAAACTCCGCATGAACCTTTTGATTGTCCTTGGGAGGGCCGTCATAGACTTGGAGGTAGTTAATAAGCGCCGCCATGGACCCTATAGCAGCGCCAACCAACTCCTCGGCATAAATGTAGCCGAGCATGTGAAGCAGGTGGATCTGAAACGCATCCAGTATGTAGTCCTTACCACCATTTCCGGTTGCGTATTTCGGATCGTCGAGAAGTGTCGGCATCGGGTGCCTCCAACAGGTCCGCAGGCGCAAATCAGACACACGACTATTAGCTGTGAATCCGGCTATTGACCGTTCGAAGTTGTAAGCTTAACCATGATAGCGCGCTTGGATGCAACCCAGCGCAGTCATCGGGCCGCAGCATGGACCCGTCGCCCTCCTAGCGAGGACCAATGTCGAGCGCCTTCTCGCAGGTCCTGTCCGAACTGAACCTGTTTGTGCAGCCGTTGCGGCTGGCGGCGACAGGGGGCGAGGCGACCGACGATTTCCTGGCGCGCATTGGTCGCGATTCGACCGGTTCCACCGTCGCGACGGCGGCGTTCGGCTCCCTCAGCGCTGCATTGAATTCGATCGCCGCCGCGATCGCGGACGGCGGTGGGGGGCAAGCCCAGGCTCTGGAAGCAGGAGGCCAGGCGTTATTCCAAGCGTTGCATAACGCCACGGGCCAACTAGCGGGGCTGGGCGTGGGGCAAGAGTTCTTCGCCGAATGCTTCGATCTGCTCCTCTACGACTACCTCGGCGCCCGCGCCCCGACGCTGGCGGCCGCGCTGGCGGCGGCAGGGGCCCTTCAAACCGAGGTCGTTTACCCCGGGCAGCCCAACGGCCGCGCCTTGGCCTACAAGCGCATTTCATTTCGCTGGGCGGTCCTCAAGGACCTAGTGTCCAACACAGATGCATGGGCGCGCGATGTCTATGGCTGGGGGACGACCGCATTTGTCTATGCGCGGGCCTTCGAGCGCATTGCGGGCATCGTCGATGGCCTCGGGAGATCATCCTATTTCCGGCCGATGACGACGGCTGAACTTGCGATATTCGTTTTGGGCCAAGACGACGATACGCCCACGATCGCCAGCTTCTACCCGTTGATCAGCCGTGATGTGAGTCTGCTTGGCGGCGCGAAAGCCAATGCCGAAGCCGGTTTGCTGCTATCGCCCGTCGGAGATTTGACGAACCCGCAGTCGCTCGGGATCGCGCTCTCCCCCTACACCACCGCAGCCGTGAATCAGAAGTTCCAGCTTTCACCGCTGTTCACCTTGGATGTGGTGGCGAGCGGGGATGCGACTCTGGGCGCCGCCATCGTTCTCAGCCCCGGATCTTCGCCGTATCTCAAGGGCGTTGCCGGAGCGGGCGCCGACTTCGAATTCGGATTCATCGCCAAGCCCGCCTCAGGTCCCCTCCACCTGGTCGGCGGCGATGCGGGTAGCCGCGTTGAGGCCGAGGCCTTCCACGCCACGGTCGGCGGCCATCTCGACTCGTCCCCCGACATCTTCGTCGCCGCCGGCCTGCAGAACCTGAAGGTCATCATCGACCCCTCCGAGGACGGCTTCCTCGGCAAGATCATCCGGAACCCGCTGGAGATCGAGGCCGGCGATATCCTGATGGGCTGGCGGCCGGACCGGGGGGTCTATTTCGAGAGCGGGACAAGCCTGGAGGTGACGGTGCCGGTCGAGCGCAATCTCGGCCCCGTCGACCTGCACAGCATCACCGTCGGCCTGGACTGGAAGACCGACCTGAAGATCAGCGCCGCGGTCACCGCCGACGCCCAGCTGGGACCGCTCTACGCCTACGTCAAAGGCCTGGGCGTCGAGGTCGTCGTCAAGGAGGACAGCGGCGGCGCCTTGGGCAAGTACGACCTCGACTTCAAGCTGAAGAAGCCGACCGGCTACGCCGTCGCCCTGGACGCCTCGCCCATCGTCGGCGGCGGCTATCTCGACGTGCTTGACCACGAGTACCGCGGCGCCCTGGCGCTGAAGCTGAAAACCATCGGGTTCAGCGCCTTCGCCATCCTCGACACCGAACTGCCGGGCGGGGCCAAGGGGTTCTCGTTCATCGCCTCGATCTTCGGCGAGTTCACCATTCCGATCGGGCAGGGCTTTTTCCTGACCGGACTGGGCGGCTTCATCGGCATCAACCGCACCGTCGACAGCGAGGCGCTGCGCGACGTGCTGTTCCAGGGCGAGTTGGGTGACCTGCTGTTTCCGCCCGACCCGATCGCCGCCGCGCCGCAGATCCTGGCCAACATGGCGGCGATCTTTCCGGCCAAGGACGGTCAGTACCTGTTCGGCCCGGCTGCCCGCATTGAGTTCAGCAAACCGCCCCTGGTGACCGGCAAGATCGCCGTCATCCTGGAAATGGGCGGCGAGACCCGGCTGCTCATTCTGGGTGCGCTCTACGCCCAGCTGCCGAACCCGAACTCGCCCATCGTCGATCTGCGCCTGGCCTTCATGGGGGTGGTGGACTTCGCGGCCCAGACCATCGCCATCGACGCCACCCTGCAGGGCTCTAAGATCCTGACCTTCCCGGTCTCGGGCGACGTGGCGATCCGCACCGGCTGGAGCGGACACGCCGACCAGCTGATGTTCTTCGGCGGCTGCCACCCGGAATATGCCTCGCCGGTCGGGGTGCCCAGCCTGCGCCGCCTGTCGATCAGCTTCGGCAGCAACAACCCGCGCATCACCCTGACCAGCTACCAGGCCCTGACGCTCAACTCGCTGCAGTTCGGCGCCCATGCGGACCTCTACGCCCAGGGGCCGCGCATCGAGGTGCTGAAGATCGGCTGGGACCTGGCGGCCGAAGGCCACGCCTATTTCGACGCCCTGATCTATTTCAATCCATTCTCGTTCGACATCGCGCTGGGGGCGGACCTGTCGCTGCTGGTCAACGGCAAGGTGAAGGCCAGCCTCGGCTTCGACCTGCGCCTCAGCGGGCCCAACGAGTTCGTCATCCACGGCCACGTCTGGGTCACGGTCTGCAAGGTCGATATCGACTTCGCCCTGGACCACGCCTGGGGCTCCAAGCAGAGCGAGACGCCGGCCATCGCCTCCCCCGCCAGCCTGGTGTGGGCGGCGTTCAGCCAGCACGCCACGCTGGAGCCGGTCGCCCCCGTTGGCCTGTCCGAAGGGGTCGTGTTCGCCAAGGCCGACGCCGCCAGCGCCCAGGACAAGCCGCTCAACCCGATGGGCGGAGCGCGGCTCAGCCAGCGCGCCGCGCCGCTCGGGATCGACGTCGAAAAGATCGGCGAGGCCCGCGTGGTGTCGGGCGATACGAAGGTGGACCTGAAACTGAGCCACTCGGCCGGCCCGGTCGCCACAGACCCCTTGAACCTGGAATTCGTGCGCGGGCATTTCTGGCCCCTGAGCGGCGGCGACCGGCTGCGCGCGCCGGCCTTTGAAAATCACAAGGCCGGCCTGGAGATCGCGGCTGACGCCAGCCTGACCATCGCCGCCGACAAGGCGTGCGGCGGCGACCTGAGCTACGAGACCATCGAGCTGGGGGTGGATTCTTCGACCCCCGCGGTGCTCTCCGACATGCCTTTCGTCCATTACCAGGCGGTGAAGGCCGAGCTGATCGCGAGCTACACGGCTTCCATCGCCACGCCGCTCGCCGGCATCGCCGTGGCCGCCGCCGACGCGGTCAGCGTGCAGGACGTGGGCTTTGTCCTGGGCTCTCTCGACGCCGGCGGCGGGGTCCGCGCCGATGTGTCGGGCGTGCTCGAGCCGACCTTCTCCCAAGCCCTGGCCGCGGCCTCCGCGGCCCAGACGGGCCTGCGCCCGGTCAACCCGGCCATCGCGGCCTATTTCACCGAGGGCGGATAGATGAGCACCGACTTCGCCCTGCTGCCGGACGCCGCCACGCCGCTGACCCTGCGCGCCCAGGCGGCCAGCACCACCGCCCGGCGGCGGCTGGCCTACGACCTGCAGGTGCAGAAGAACGACGCGGACTACGGGGCTGCGATTGCGATCTCGGCCGAGGTTCTGGGAGCCGGCGACATCATCGGCCTGGACCCCGGCATGATCGCGCGCGTCGAGCCGCCGCGGGGCGCCCAGCTGGTCGAACCGAACTACATGCCGTTCGTCGAGTTCGTCGACGCCGATTTCCCGTGGCGCTATTCTCTGGCGCCGGCCACGGGCGGCCATCCGCACCCCTGGCTGGTGCTGGTGGCCCTGAAGGCCAACGAATTCGAGTACGTGGCCCAGGGCCAGGCCCCGCTGCCGCGCATCCGCGTGCTCGACGCCGCCAAGGCGCTCCCGGTGCTCGGGGACGACGCCCGCTTCCACGGCCATGTCCATGTCGCTACCGGCGCGGCGCCCGGCGTCGCCTTGCAAAGCCTGGTGAACGCCCGCCCGGAACTTTGCCTGTCGCGATCATTGTGTCCGCGCGCGTTGACGGCGATGACGGGCTATTTCCTGTTCCTTGTGCCGACCTACGAGGCTGGCCGGCTGGCCGGCCTCGGGGCGCCGAGCGCGGCCGCTGGCGCGGCTTATGCCTGGGGGGCGACCAACGGCGCGGTGGAGCTGCCGGTCTATTTCCAGTCGACCTTCACCACGGGCCTCAACGAGGACTTCGAGCAGCTGGTGAAGCGGCTCGAGCCGATGAAGATCACTGCCTCCAGCACCATCGGCAAGCCCGCCGTCGCCGACGCATCCAGGCCCGGCGACTATCCCCATATCGTCCTGACCGGGGCGAAATTCACCATCCAGGACGCCCTCGTGCGGGAGGGCGCGGCGCCGGCCGCCTACGAGACCCCGCCGGCCCTGGCCACTGCGTTGATCCAGACCCTGGCGCAGGTGATCACCGGCGAAACCCAGGCGGCCGAAACCGACGGGGAGGGAGAACCTGATCCGCTGGTGGCCATGCCGGCGCGCGGCTACGCCCACCTGAACAGTCCGGTTCCCGTGAACAAGGTGCCGCGCCTGGCGCCGGGCGGGCAGACGCCGGCGACCGACGTCGATCCCTGGTATCACCGGCTGAACCTCGATCTCGCCTTTCGTCAGGCCGCGGGCATGGGCGCCGAGACGGTGCGCCGCAACCAGGAGGTCTTCGCGGCCAAGTGCTGGGACCAGTACGAGTCGGTCGTCGCCGCCAACCGGCAGATCATCCAGCTGCAGACCGCCAACGATCTGGTCGAGATCATCAGCGACAAGCACTTTGGCCGCCTGCCGGTCGATGTCGCGGTCAGTCTGTCCGAGCCGGTGCATGATTTCGTGCGGGTCGACGCAGGGCGCGTCGTCGCCGATGTGCTGCGCGAGTCCGGACACTCGCGCGCCTTCGCCTCGCGGGCCATGCGCAGCGCGGTCAACAAGGTCGCGGTCGGCTATTCGGCGCCGCTCGACGCATCCCAGGGCGCGACGCGGCGGCGGGACCTGGTCGCACCCTTCATTCCCGGGGACCTTGCGCCGCGGGACCCGGCCGGCCTCGCCCGCTCGGTGATGGGCCTGGCCAATACAGAGCTCGCTGGACTGGGCGCGCCGCCGCCCGGGGTGCTGGCCGTCAATCTTCGCGCGCGGGTGGGCGATCTCAGGATGGCGTCGCTGGCCTCGATCGCCACGCGCGGGGCCAGCAACGCGAACAAGCGCCTGGCCGGCGGCTCGCCCGCCGCTGTCGAACCGGCCGCCCAGCCCGTCAACTCGGTCTATCTCGCCGCCCACATCATGGATTTCCTGATGACGGCGCCGATGAAGAAGATGCAGGCGGTCATCGTAGGCTGGTCTCAGGCCGCGGCCGTCAAGGCCGAGCCGGTGCTGGCGGCGCCTGTCCTGGGTGATCCGCTGGTCGACTACCTGCGCGCCTTTGCCGGCGACAGCCTGTTGCGCTCCAGTTCGGACCTGCCGCTGAACGCGGTGGCGGTGGTCAAGGAGAACCGGCCGTTCATCGAGTCCTTCCTCTGCGGCGCCAACGTCGCGCTGATCCAGGAAATGCGCTGGCGCCGCTTCCCGATGACGCTGGATGCGACGGTCTTTACCCGCTTCTGGAATCGCATGGGCGGCAACGCCGATATCAAGCCGATCCGCGACTGGAACGGCGAGCTGGGCCACAACGCGGCGGCCGGCGACATCGAGAAGCTGGTGCTGCTGATCCGCGCCCCGGAGCTGCTGCGGCGCGGCAACGTCATTATCGGTCTGAACCACGGCAAGGACGGGAAGTGGGATCCGAGCGAACCCGACCCGGCGAGCGCCGACGATCCGCCCACGATCTTTCCCATCTTCACCGGCCTCATCGGGACCGACGTGGCCTACTTCGGATTCGACATCGACCGCGCCAAGGTGATGGCCGACCTCGACAACTACTTCTTCGTCATCCACGAGCCGCCGGGACGGCTGCGTTTCGGCCTCGACCTCGCCCCGGACCCGTCGCCGGGCGCGGGGCGCGGACGTTCGCGCTTCGTCATGAGCAGCCTGGGGCGGCGCATCTGCGACCTCGACGCCGGGGTGAGCAAGAGCCAGACCGCGCCGCAGGACTGGACCTGGGATGACCTGCACTGGGGCGACATGCGCCTGACGCCCAGCGGCTACGTCGATTTCGTCAGCACGCCGACGCCGTCGGGCGTGGCCGGTTCGCAGGTCGCGGGCTTGCCCAGCTACTGGGACGCGAACAAGACCTCCGCCTCGGTGGCGCGCGCCTTCCTGCAAAAGGCCGTCGCCGCGGTCGTTCCGGCGCGACGGGTGCTGCTGTAATGCCGCCCCGGATCCCCCCGTTCGGCCCGATTGACCCCGGCCGCCGCTTCGACGCACCGCTCGAAACAGTGGGGCCGGTGCAGGTCCAGCCCGTCATCGACCCCGCGGTATTGGGGGTGGAAGTGGTCGCCGAGGCAAGGCCCGACATCGACGTCCGGGGTATGGCGTTCACGCCGCCGCCGCTGTTGCTGGCGCCGCTACGCCTGGAGTACCGCATCGTCGACGAGCCCTATTCGCTCGCCGTTGAACAGGCTTCGGCCGGGACCGGGCAGACTGCGGTCCAGGCCCAGTCTGGGCGCGCCTCCATGGAGGTCGGGCCGCCGCCGGTCGCGATCGAACGCGGCGCCGCTCCACCCCGCGAAGCCGACCCGCGTCAGGTCCTGGAAGAGGCTCCCCTGGCGGTGAGGGGAGATCTTGTGCGGGGCGGGTTGAAGGCCGCGGATCGGCGCCCCTTCGACCCGGGCGTCCGGCGCCCGACCCGCAAGGTCATCCGCTTCCGCTGGTATCCTGGAGAGGACTTCGCCGAAGGCGGCGTGACGCCCATCATGGCGCACGAGGCGGCCGCGCTGGAGGTGTTCAACGCCACCCTCGCCGCGGTCCAGGGGCCCGGCGCGCCGCCGCACTGGTATGATCCCGCCAGTCCCGAGGCGACAGCCGCCTGGCAGGTGCTGGTGCGGGCCGTGCGACCGGCTCGCGCCCTGCATTTCCTGCGTAACCCCCAGCTCGCCCAGGTTCAGACGGAGCCGGACACCGCCACGGCGGCCGCCAGCCGGGCCGGCCGGATCGCCATGCTGCCGGCCCAGGTGGTGCTGTTCGCCGTTCAGGCTGACGGAACGATCGCCGAGATCGGGCGCGGCGGACCCGTCGCCGACGACCTCCGCTACGATTCCGACGCCCTGAGCGACGGAGCCTGGCTGATCGACTTCGAGGCGGCCGTCGCAAAGGGGATGGCCTGCCGGATCGTCGATGCCGACAAGATTGCGCTGGCCCTGGGCGCCCAGGCCCGTTGGGTCGTGGCGGTCGGCCTGCACGCCGGAGACGCCAAGGCGGAGGTCGACGCCCTGCTGCGCGACGCGATCGCCAATGGAAACTTTGCCTTCCTGCCGCAGGACACCGCCACCAACAACACGCCCGGCAACCCGACCCTGGCGACCGATCCGCGCAACGATATTCCGGCATTCCTTGCCGACGCGACCGCCGATGAGCACGGCCGCTTCGCGGCCGACACCCAGTCCGCCGCCGACCTCCTGGCCAAGGCCCTCAACCTGGACCCGGCGATGCTGCGTCGCGCCCGCGGCGCGGCGGACACGGGATTTGAGAACGCGGCCGCCATGCTGCGCCTCATCGGGCCCGCTCTGGTAGACGCCAGTGAGCAGGCTCCGGAGTGGCCCGGCTTCGCCGCTGGCGGCACGAACCGGCTCATCGAGATCATGGCGTCCGGCATCGTCGCGCGCGGACCGCTTCCGACCGTGCGACTGGGCAAGAACCCCTATGGCGTCCTGCCGGTGACGCTGCTGGGCGAATACGCGACGGATCTGCTTGCCGACCCGGTTGACGCCGCGATCGAGGACGAGCTGGTCAAGATCGCCAATCTCGTGAAGGGCTTCAAGTTCGGCTGGGGCGGGCTGAAGAGCGTGCCGATCGGACCGAGCGATCCCGCGACAGCGACCAAGCTGACCGAATTGCTCCAGCGCCGCGCCGTCTCAACCAAGATCACGGTCGCCGCCGCCGGCAGCAGCGAAACGCGGGTCCTGGCCTGTCCCTATGTCTCGAGCGCCGTGCACAAACCGGTCGACTACCTCGCCGACCTGATAGCAGGCGGCACCTTCATGCCGGAGCCGGACGCCTCCAACGCCGCCTGGCCGCTGCTCTACCGGCTGGCCCGCATGGCCTATGGACGCATGCCGCAGGTCCATGCCCGGGGCGGCGACCTGGTGCGAGGGCCTGGCGGCAGCACACATGTGCAGCTGGCGGTCTTCTCGGCGCCCCCGTCATTCCTCAAGGCCATCGAGCGGCTGCGGGCAGTCGCCGCCGAACGGGACGGCGACGCCAAGCTGGAAGTTCTCCTCATGGAGACCTTCGACGTATTCGCGACCCGCTTCGATTCCCGCGTGTCGGGCCTGGCGCACCGGCGCATCACGAAGCGCCGCGCGGACGGGGAAGCGGGGCTTGCCGGCGGGTACTGGGGCCTGCTGCAGAAGCTCAGCGAAACCTCGGCCACCGGGGCGACAGACGGCTACATCCAGGCGCCGAGCGTGCGCCAGGCGACCGCCGCGGCGATCATGCGCGCCGCCAACCTGCGCCAGGACCCTGGCGGCCCATTCGCCATCGACCTGTCGTCCGAGCGCATGCGCCGGGCGATGATGTTGCTGGATCGGCTCGACAAGGGCCTGAGCCTGGCCGAGATCCTGGGCCAAATCGGCGAAGGCCTGCTGCACCTGTGGAACAGCGACATGGACATCGCGCCGCTGCGCGCGGCCTATCCGCTGCACGGCACGGGGTCGGGGGCCCAGCCCTTCGACGCGCGCGCCTTCCTCAAGACCCCCGGCAAATATACGCCGGCGGCGGACCGCGCCGCCAACAACCTGCCCAAGCTCGCCGCCGCCCTGGCCGCCGACCTGGACGCCCTGGCCGACCTGACCGTGGCCGAGGCGGTCTATCAGCGCACCATCGGACAACCCGGTGCGGCCAACGCCTGGATGCAGGTGCTGTCGGGTCACCCTGTTCCCGGCGAACCGGCCTTCCCGCGGCTGCTCCGCCCCGGTCAGGGCCTGAGCTATCGCACGTCGGTGCTGTTGCCGGCGGCGGCGAGCAGCGAGAAGAGCAGCCCCCGCGCCCTGGCTGAGCCTGCCCTGGCCAAGCTGGCGCAGGATTATCTGGGAGACCTCTCCAAGGCTCAGGTGAGCGTGACGATCGCGCCGCCCGGGGCGGCGGCGCCGGTCAAACTGCAGTTCGGCCTGACCGGCGATCTCGGCATGCAGGCGATCGACGTGATGTACGGCGGTGAGGCGGAACTCGGGGCGCGGGCGCTCGATCTGACGCTGCGTCGCTGGAACGGAGACGCGGAAATCATCCGGGCCGTCGGGGAAATCCCGTACACGGATCTTCCAACCTGGCTGGGGGACGTGGTCAGCGTGGCCCTGTCGGCCGACAAGACCGGTGAACTCATGGTGCGCGCGGCGCGCCTTCGCGAACTGGTGCAGCAAAGCCGCGAGTTGCAGCCGTCCGACCTGAACAACGGGGCGTCCACCGATCATCCCCTCACCGAAGCGGTTGAAGCTCAGCTGCTGTTTGGATCGGCGCGGGTGCTGGCGCAGCGTGCTTCGGCCCTGTGCGACCGCGTTCGCACCGCCGCCGAAGGCCTGGAAAGCGCTCTGTCGCCGGCGGTGTTGAAGTGTCGTGAATACTATCGCGCCGTCCTCGCTCCTTTGGGGCGCGAAGAGGAGGGCAGCCCACGCTCGAGCGACGGCGAGATTTCGAGCAGCCCGGTCGTGCAGCTCTCGCCGGAGCAAACACGCCTGCGCAAACTCGCCGAGGTGCAGGAGCGCCTGGCCGATCTGCGCGCGGCGCTGACCGCGGCGTCGTGGTTTGGAGAGCCGGGATGCCTGAGGCCGATCGGGGCGCAGGACGCGGGCGCCGCGCCCGACGACCTCGACATGTCGGTGCGCAAGCTGATGCATCGGCTGACCGCCAAGGCAGACGCCCTGGAGGCGGCCGTCGCGGGCGCCGGCGGCGCGACGCCCCCAACGGCCGGCGCTGCACGGGCGGCGCTGAGCGCGCTCGTCGGCGCCCTCCAGGATACCCTGGGTGGGGATGGCTTCGCGATCCTTCCCCCCTGCGCGATCCAGGACGAGACCTTGCCGGCTTTCGACACTGATCCCGGGGCCTCGAAACGGGCGCGCGAGACCCACGACGAATGGGCCGGCGAGCGGCCCCGGCTTGCCCCCGTCGCGGCGGTGGTCGATCCGCTCAAGCTGGCGTTCGTTCCCAATACGGACGCGGCCACCGGCCTGCACAAGACGCTGGACGACAAGCGCGAAGCGGCGGTCGCCCCGAAGACAAAGTTTTTCGGCTGCTTCATCGCCGACCCTGCCTGGCTGTTGGGCGGGGAGCCTCCGGCGGCCTGCGCCGGCTTTGTCATTGACGAGTGGGCCGACCAGCAGCCGAGCCGCGACCAGACCACCGGCGTCGCGCTCAACACCAACGCCCCGCAGGCGCAGGCGCCCAACTGCCTGTTGCTGTGCGAAGCGCCGTCGCCCGCCTTCGGGGCCTGGGACGAGGCCAAGGCGGCCAGGATGGTGCTGGAAACCATCCAGTGGATGCAGATGCGGGCCGAGCCGCCCCAGCCGGACGGCAATCTCGCGGTCGCCTTCAAGGGCGCCAATCTGCTGCCGCCCCTCGATGCCGAGGGGGGCCCGGTCGACCGCCTGCCCACCAGCCTGCCTATGTTCGAAGCCTATATGGCGTCCCGTAGCGAGTTGGTCGGCTTCCTGAAGGTCGAGGAGTAGCTGGCGATGAGCGGCAACGGACAGCAACTCTTCCCCATCAGCGCCGGCGCCCGGCTGGCCGACGGTCTCGCCGCGCGAACCAAGGACGGCTTCTGGATGCTGGCTCAGCAATATCTGGCCGGCGAGTTCGTCGCCGAACCGGTCGGCACGCCCACCCAGGTGACCATCGCGGTGCGCGAATATCCGCTGACCTCGGTGACCCGTGATCACCAGACGCTCGAGGTCGACACGGCCGTTCCGCTGGATTGCCTGGTGGAGGCAGAGACCGCCGCGGGGGATTCGCCCGGTTGGCGCACCGATGCCCTGGAATACCAATTCGAGGCCGCCACGACCGGGCACGCGCTGAAGGCCGGCGACTATCACGGCCGCGGCCTGGATTGGTACCATTTCGACTATGTCGGCGGCCACGGCGACCTGCCGACGCCGGTTGAGCACAGCTATGTGCCCAGCGCCCTGCAATTTGCCGGCGCGCCCCACCCGCGCTGGTGGTCATTCGAATCCGGCGACGCCTATTTCGACAGCCCGATCGATCCGCAGCCGAACGTGCTGTCGATGCTGCTGCCGGAGTTCTTCCTGATCGACCTGGACAACTGGTTTGTCATTCCGTTGACCCAGAAAGCCGGAACCATGCGCGAAATCGTCTCGCTGACGGTTACGGACGGGTTCGGGTTCAAGACCGTCCTGCCGGCGATAGCCTCCCTGCCGGGCAAGAGCGGCTGGAACGTCTTCGCGCTCTCCGACAAGAGCCCCAATGCAGCCGCGGGCGCGGCGACGGCGGGAAACCTGCTGTTCGTGCCAAACGTCGCCAAGAACGTGCTCGACAACGAGGACCTGGAAGCGGTCACCTTCGTTCGCGACGAAGACGCCAACCTGGTCTGGGCCGTGGAGCAGCTCTACTTCGACAAGGCCCTGGGCCGGCCCGTTCGTCGCGGCGATCCCGCGCCCGATCCCGCGGGGGGGCCGGACCACAAGGGTTCAGCGGCGTCACTGCGCTACATGTTCCGCACGCCCACGCCGCAACACTGGATTCCCTACGTTCCGCGCCTGCTGGCCTCGGACAACCTTGGCCTAAACGGCGATTTCTATCTGCGCCGTGGACGCACGGTGGAAGATGCCTCGGTGGTGCAGCATCGCGGGGAGATCCTCGCCAAGTCCTGGCGGCTCGACGACCACGAAATCCCCCCCACGACCATCAGCGTCAAGCGCCAGCGCCGATCGGCGACGGGATCGAACGGTCAGCGCTATCACTGGGTGGGCCGCTGGAAAGCCGCCGCGCCGCGCATGGCCACGCCCGGCCTGAACTTTGACTACCTGGCGCAGGATTAACGCGGGTTCGGATTTCAGACGCAGCCGCCGGCGGCGGCATGGTGAGCCCCCTGGGACTCGAACCCAGGACCCTCTGATTAAAAGTCAGATGCTCTAACCAACTGAGCTAGGGGCTCTCGCGATGCGGCGCGGACCGTAGGGGGGCCCTCTTAAGGGGACACGCGGCCGGGGGCAAGCGCTCGCCGCGCGCGTTTGTTCAATTGCAGGCCCCGCGGATTCGTGCTGTGAAATTGGCGGTTCCGAGGGGGGAGCATGCGTTTGGTTCGTCTCACCTTCCTGGCGGTGATGGTGGTTGGCCTGGGGGCCTGCCAGACCACGGCCAACAGTTACCGGGTAACGGCCGATACGGTCGGGCGCGGCGCGGTGCAGGTGCGCGACGGCTTCACGGAGGCCGTCACGGCGCCCCTCGAGGATCTGAACCTCAAGCGCAAGCTTATCCCGCCGATCCTGCTGACCGCCGAGGAAAATCCCTACACCCTGGACGGCATGTCCAGCTGCGAGGCCATCGCGGCCGAGGTTGGCAAGCTGGACGACGCGCTGGGCCCGGACATGGACGAGCCTCCGCCGCCGCGCCGCACCCGCAGCCAGATGGCCGCCGACGAGGGCGCCGCCGCCACCCTGGGCGCCATCCGCGACACCTCCACCGACATCATTCCGATGCGCGGCTGGGTGCGTAAGCTGACCGGGGCGCAGCAACACTCGACGCATGTGCAGCACGCCATCCGGGCCGGAACCATGCGCCGCAGCTATCTCAAGGGCATCGGCATGCAGCGCAACTGCAACCCGCCCGCGGCGCCCAGCTGGTTCCAGCCACATCCGGGCGAGCGCATCTCGCTGGACCAGTCGGCGCCCAAGTCGACGCCGCGTCAGCCGCCCTCGAGAACCGCGCCGCTGCGCAGGCGCTGAGCGGCTGTAAAAGCCTTCCGCCAGGCTTCGAACCGCCCCTCGGCGACAGCAGCGCGCGCCTGGCTCATTGTCTGCTGGAAGAAGGCAATGTTCCACCAGCTGAGCAGCACCTGGCCCAGGATCTCGTCGGACTTCACCAGGTGGTGCAGGTAGGCCCTGGAGTAGTCGCGCCCGGCCGGGCAGTCCGAGTTGGGGTCGAGCGGCGCCTCGTCCTCGGCGAAACGGGCGTTCTTCAGGTTGATCGGACCCTCCGCCGTCCAGGCCTGGCCGTGGCGGCCCGAGCGGGTGGGCAGGACGCAGTCGAACATGTCCACGCCGCGGGCGATGGCCTCCACCAGGTCGAGCGGCTTGCCCACGCCCATCAGGTATCGGGGCCGCTCGGACGGCAGCAGGTCGGCGGCGTAGTCCAGGGTTTCGATCATCTGCTCGTGGCCTTCGCCGACCGCCAGGCCGCCGATGGCGTAGCCGTCGAAGCCGATCTCCAGCAGCCGGTCCGTCGACTCGCGGCGCAGGGCCTCGAAGGTCGACCCTTGCTGGATGCCGAACAGGGCCTGGGAATCGCGCGTGCCAAAAGCCGCCTTGCAGCGCGCGCCCCAGCGGGCGGAGAGCTGCAGCGCTTCGCGCGAACGCTTCTCTTCGGCCGGCCAGGCGACGCATTCGTCCAGCTGCATGACGATGTCGGCGCCCAAGAGGTCGGCCTGGATCTCCATGGAGCGTTCCGGCGACAGGACGTGTTTCGAGCCGTCGATGTGGCTCTGGAAGGTGACGGCCTCTTCCTTGACCTTGGAGATTCCCGACAGGCTCATCACCTGGAAGCCGCCGCTATCGGTCAGGATCGGCCCGTCCCAGCGCATGAATTTGTGCAGGCCCCCCAAGCGCTTCACCCGCTCGGCGCCGGGCCGCAGCATCAGGTGATAGGTGTTGCCCAGGATGATGTCGGCGCCCGTCGCCTTCACCTGGTCGACGGTGAGCGCCTTGACCGTGCCGGCGGTGCCCACGGGCATGAAGGCGGGCGTGCGGATGTCGCCGCGCGGCGTCCTGAGCACGCCGGTGCGGGCCTTGCCGTCGGTGGCGGTGATGTCGAAGGGGAAAGCGGCCATTACCCGGCGCGGAATAGCAGCGAGCTGTCGCCGTAGGAATAGAAGCGGTAGCCGGCCTCGATGGCGTGGGAGTAGGCGGCCTTCATGGCGGCCTGGCCTGCGAAGGCTGAGACCAGCATGAACAAGGTCGACTTCGGCAGGTGGAAGTTGGTCATCAGCACGTCGGCGGCCCGGAATTCATAGCCCGGCGTGATGAAGATGGAGGTCTCGTCCGTAAACGGATGAAGCACTCCACTTTCGTCGGCGGCACTTTCCAGCAGCCGCAGCGAGGTGGTGCCGACGCAGACGATGCGCCCGCCTGCCTTACGCGCGGCGTTGAGCGCGTCCGCGACCGCGGCGGAAACTTCGCCCCATTCCGGGTGCATGCGGTGGTCGGCGACGTCATCGACCTTCACCGGCAGGAAGGTGCCGGCCCCCACGTGCAGGGTGACGTAGTGGGTGGAAACCCCTTTGGCCTCGAGGGCGGCGATCAGCTCGGGGGTGAAGTGCAGGCCGGCGGTGGGGGCCGCGACGGAGCCCTCGTCGCGGGCATAGACGGTCTGGTAGTCGCGCCGGTCGGCCTCGTCCTCGGCGCGCTTCGAAGCGATGTACGGCGGCAGCGGCATGTCGCCGAGGTCGCGGATGGCCTGGTCCAGCGCCGGGCCGGCCAGGGCGAACTTCAGCTCCACCTGGCCGTCGTCGCCCTTGGCGGCGATCTCGGCGTCGAAGCCAGACAGTTCGCAGGTCTCGGCCGAGGCGCCGAAACGGAGGCGGTCGCCGGGCTTGAGGCGCTTGCCGGGCCTCATAAGCGCCGACCAGCGGTCCTCGGCCAGGCGCTTCAGCAGGGTGGCCTCGACGCGGACGGTGTTCTCCTCGCGGAAACGCAGGCCCGACAGGCGCGCGGGGATCACCCGGGTGTCGTTGAACACCAGGGCGTCGCCGGGCCGCAGCCAGCTGATCAGGTCGCCGACATGGCGGTCCACCAGCGGCTCGCCCGGGCGCACCACCAAAAGCTTCGCCGTTCCGCGCGGGGCGGGGCGAAGGGCGATGGCCTCCTCGGGCAGGTCGAAGTCGAAGTCGCTGAGACGCATGAGGCGCCGGAAGGGCCATTTCGCCGCCCTCCGGTCAATCCCTCAATGACGGGATTGGAAGAACGGGGTTAGGTTGGGGCGTAAGCGAGGGTTCACGAATGCAACGCCTGTTCCTGCTGCTGGCCGCCGCCCTGATGCTGGGCGGCTGCAACATGGTCTATGCCGAGAAGGCCATCTTCACCCAGGCCGACGCCGCCGGGGCGCCGCAGTTGCGGCCCGGACTGTGGGTGCAGCACAAGCCCGACTGCGACTTCGACGAGGCCAAGCCGATCGCACAATGGCCCGAGTGCGCCGATCCCTCGCTGGTCACCGCGACCACGGTGGGCGACATGACCGACCCGACCAAGCAGACCCCCTACGTGCTGGCCGGCGGCGATCCGCGCGTGCTGCAGATCGAGGTCACGCCCGACCCCGACAAGCCGACCATCTGGATCTTCGCCGGGCTGAAGCCGCTGAAGACCGACTCCCAGGGCCGCATCACCGAGGCTCGCACATGGATGGTCCAGTGCGGCCCGCCGCCGCCGAAGCCGCCCGAGGACGCCGCGCCGCCCGCGGACGAGGCCGCGCCGGCGTCCGGCGAACAGACCGCCGACTCCATCCAGGCCGACGTCGACCGGCAGATGGCCGCCTCCGTGACGCGCGAGCCCTTGCCTGGGCTGACCATCAAGGACGGCATGTGCACGGCCACGGAGCGCGACCCGGTCCGCAATGCGGCGGCCGCCAGCCTGGCCTGGGACGAGGATCCGCCCTCGGTGATCCATTGGGTGCGCGATCAGTGAGGGCGCTGTTTGTCCTGCTGGCGGCGCTCACGCTGACCGCCTGCAACGCGGCGGTGTCGGAAAAGCCGCTGTTCTCGGCCCGCGACGCGCGCGGCGCGCCCCCCCTGAAGCCGGGCCTGTGGGCGATGATCGAGGTGACCGGCGAGGGCGAGTGCGTCTTCGACGCGGCCCATCCCCCGAAGCCATGGCCCGGCTGCGCCAAGCCGCTGAAGATCACGGCCACCACGCTGAATGACGTCAGCGAGGAAAAGCCGCCCATGGCCTACATCTTCGCCAAGGGCAGCCCGCGCATCCTGCAGGTCCGCTTCGATCCCGACGGCGGCGACGGCAAGGTGATCTACGTCTATCTCGGCCTCGATGCCGGTCCGGCGCGCGGTCCGGTGACGCAGGCGACCGCCTGGCTGGTCCAGTGCGGCCCGCCGGGCGGGGGCGAGGGTCACTCCACGGGCCTCACCGACCACCCGCTGCCGGGCATGAGCGTGCGCGACCAGACCTGCTACGCCGCCTCCGCGCGGGCCATCCGCGGCGCCGCGGGCCCGAGCCGCGACTGGGACCACCCGCTGCGGCTGGTGTGGGTGGCCGACCTCTAAATCCGCAGGTGGCGTGCTTTGGCCGCACTCGCCAAGCGCGACCGGCTGGGCGACAGTGCCGGCCGGGGTTGGGGGAGCAGGGTCATGACTGACGACAGCGCGCCGGTGTTCGCCGGCTTCTGGCGGCGTTTCTTCGCTTTCTTCATCGACGGCCTGATCCTGGGGCTGCCCGGCATCCTGCTCGGCTCGCTGCTGTTCGACCTGCTGTCGGGCCTGCAGGGGCCGACGCGGCTGATCGGCCTGGGCGTGGGGGTGCTGTACTTCGGCCTGCTGTCGAGCTCGGTTGGCGGGTCGGCCACCCTGGGCATGCGGATGCTGGGCATGCGCGTGGTGACGACCGGCGGGCGGCCGCTGGATCTGGTCCGCAGCCTTTGGCGCGCCTTCGTGCTGCAACTGCCGATCAGCCTGAACGGCCTGAACCTGCAGGTCGACGACACGCGGCTGGCGATCGCCTACGGACTCCTGGCCATCACCTGCGTGTTCGGGGTGACCCTGGCCCAGATCATCCTGCTGATCTTCAACCGCCCTTCGCGGCGGCTGGTGCATGATCTGCTGTCGGGCTCGGTCGTGGTGCTCACGGGCGTGACCAGCGTGCCGAAGACGAAGTCCTGGGCGCCGGCCGTGGCGTTCGGCGTGATCCTGCTGGCCGGGGCCGGAGCCGGGTTCCTGAGCTTCAGCGGGCCGGGCATCTGGTCAGCGTGGCTGCCGAGGGCGACCGTCGAGAACCTCGCCAACATGACCGACACCCAGACGGCCGTGATGGCCCTGCCGGAGGTGATCGAGGTCGGGGTCCAGGACGCCACCAACACCTGGGCCGACAGCGACGGCTCGCGCACCACCCGCACCCTGGTCATCACCGCGCGGCTGAAGACGTGGCCGAAGGACGAGCAGGCGGAGGTCGCGCGCATCGCCCAGGCGGCGCTGAAGGCGCACCCGCTGGAGCCGGGTCAGGGCATGCGCGTGGTGCTGAGCCAGGGCTATGACATCGGCATCGCCCGCGGTTCGCGCTCGTCGTCGCATCCGTATCCGGCGGAGCCTGCCGCCGAACCGGCGCCACCGGCTGAGCCCGCGCCGGCCGCGGCTCCCGCTGCTCCCGCCACGCCCGCCTAGTCGACGATGGCGGCGTAGACGAGGTTCTTCAGCTGGCGGCGGATGTCGTAGGCGCTGGACGGGAACAGCTGGGTCATGAAGACCACGGACAGTTCCTCGACCGGGTCGAACCAGAAATAGGTCGAGGCCGCCCCGCCCCAGTAGCGGTCGTTGCTCGCCAGCGAGCCTGCCGCCACCGGATCGATGGTCGAGGCCAGGCCCAGGCCGAAGCCCGCGCCGACGGTGTTGGCTTCCGAGAACAGGCCGATGGCCATCTCGTTCAGGGTGCGGCCGTCCTTCAGGTGGTTGGCGCCCATGAGCTCCAACGTGCGCTCGCCGATCACCCGCACGCCGTCCAGCGCCCCGTCGGCGCGCAGCATTTCGGAAAAGCGCAGGTAGTCGTCCATGGTCCCGGCCAGGCCGCCGCCGCCGGACAGGAACTTCGGGGGTGTCAGGTAGGGGCTGGCCTCGGCGGTCTCGACCAGGGCCAGGGGGTCTGGCGGGGTCTTCATATAGGCGGAGGTAAAGCGCCCCACCTTTTCGGCCGGGACGTGGAAGCCGGTGTCGACCATGCCTAGGGGCTCGAAGATGTGCTCGGCGAAGTAGGCATCGAGCTTCTGGCCCGAGATGCGCTCGACGAGCGCGCCGCAGACGTCGGTGGCCAGGGAGTACATCCATCGCTCGCCGGGCTGGTAGCGCAAGGGAACCTTGGCAAGGCTGGCGATGAGGTCGTCGTTGGAGGTGCCGCGGTCCGAGCGCACCCCCAGCGTATGATAGACGTCCTCCACCGGGCTCTCGGGCGCCACGCCCAGCACGCGCAGCGCCGGGCCGTAGGTGAGGCCGGCGGTGTGGCTGAGCAGGTCGCGGAAGCTGATCGGGCGATGCGCCGGCTCGGTCTGGAAGCCTTCGCCATGGCTGCCGGTCCAGACCCGGTGCCCGTCGCCCCACTCCGGCAGGAAGCGGGTCACCGGCTCGTCCAGCTGGAAGCGGGCCTGCTCGAACAGCTGCATCAGGGCCACCGAGGTGACCGGCTTGGTCATGGAATAGATGCGATGGATCGAATCCTCGGCGATCGGCTGGCCGGTCTCCACCGAGGCCTTGCCGACGGTGCGGCGCCAGGCGAGGCGGCCGCGGCGCATGACCGCCACGTCGTAGTAGGGCAACTTGCCGGCCTCGAGGAACGGGTCGAGGTGGACGCCGATGCGCTCGAGCCGGGCCGGGTCGAGGCCGGTCTTCTGGATGTCGATCTTCAATGTCTCACCTCGTCGCCGCCGTGATCGACGGGGTCGGTCGCCTGGAAGAAATCGCCGCGGTCAGTGCAGAGCAACACGGCTCCGCTGGCGACGGTCGAGCCGAAGCCCTTGATGGCCTGGAAAGTCGCCTCGGTCGCCGCCGGCGAGCTGGTGGCGACGCACAGGACCTTCATGACCGCCGGGGAATCCGGCCCCGGCGAGGGGCGCACCGAGCGGATCTGGTCGGGATGGGCGGCCAGCCACTGCTGGGTCAGGTCCAGCCGTGACCGTTCCCCGACCCGCATCCCCCCGGTGAAGCCGGCCACGACGTTGCAGCCCTTGTTCTCCGGCAGGGCCAGCATCGCCTTGCAGGCCTGGCTATCGGGGCTCGACATGCTCACCTGCACCGGCGGTTCGCCTGAACAGGCGCCTGTCGCCATTACGGCCAGGGCGGTGGGGAGGATCAGCTTCCAGGTGCGCGACATGGCGGTTCCGATACGGCTGTTGCGACCGCATTGATAACCGCAGTTCAGACGGCTTGGCTAATCAGCGATGCATCGCCTCGGGCGGGCGCGACTGGAAAGAGCCGAAGCGGCTGCGCACTTCCACCGGTCCGCGGCGGGCCACGCGGGGGATCATGTTGCGCACGTCGTTGAACACCCGGCGCGTCGCCATGCGCGAACGGGTGGTGACGCAGACGGTCTTTTCGCCTTCACGGCCCCAGTTGGTGGCGGTGTAGGTGACGCCCGAGCGGTGGCGCTTCAGATAGGTCTCGACCTTGGCGTAGGTGCCCGCGTCGATGCCCATGGCATAGCTGCCGAAGACGATGGTTACGTCGCAGTTCTCGTCGCCCGGCGCGATGGAGGCGGGGCGGCCCCCGGCGGGCTGGGCGGCGTCGGCCGGAACCGTGGCGCAGGCGGCCGCGAGCGCGGCGACGGCGAGCAAGGCGGATAGACGCATCGGGGTCATCCCTTCATGAACTTCGGCATCCAGCCCTCATGGGCTTGTCGAAGGTGTGGCAGGGGCAAGCTGAACAGTTCCCCACTGGCGAAGTTATCTCCGCCACAGGTCCCGGCCAGGCTGGCGTGCACGCCTGCCGCCTTCGCCCGCGCCAACAATCCGTCCGGATCGGTGGTTCCCAGCAGGTAGCGGCCCTGATCCTCACCGAACAGGTAGGGATGGGCGTTGCCGGGGCTGGAGGCGTTGAGCGTCACGCCCACGTTGGAAGCGAGCGCGATCTCGGCGGCGGCGACGATCAGGCCGCCGTCCGAGAGGTCATGGACGCCGGTGACAGCCTTGTCGTGGATCAGTCCGCGCACGAAGTCGCCGTGCTTGCGCTCGGCGGCCAGGTCGACCGGCGGGGGCGCGCCCTCCTCGGAGCCGAACAGCTCGCGCATGTAGAGGCTGGCGCCCAGTTCGCCCTTGGTGTCGCCGATCAGGACCAGGCAGTCGCCCGCCTTCAGCTTTCCGAACCCGGCGCGCGCGCCGTAGTCCTTCAACAGGCCTACCGCCCCGACCGTGGGTGTTGGCGGAATGGCCGCGCCGTTGGTCTCGTTGTAGAGGCTGACGTTGCCGCTCACGACCGGGAAGTCCAGCGCGCGGCAGGCCTCGGCCATGCCGTCGATGGCGCGCACGATCTGGCCCATGATCTCGGGCCTCTCGGGATTGCCGAAGTTGAGGTTGTCGGTGATGGCGATGGGCTCGGCGCCCACGGCGGTCAGGTTGCGCCAGGCCTCGGCCACGGCCTGCTTGCCGCCCTCGTAGGGGTCGTTCTGGACATAGCGGGGGGTGCAGTCGCTGGTCACCGCCAGCGCCTTGCGGGTTCCGTGCACGCGCACCATCCCGGCGTCGTGGCCGGTGGCGCTGTCGGCCAGGGTGTCGGCCATGACGTGGCGGTCGTACTGCTCCCACAGCCAGCGCTTCGAGGCCACGTCGGGGCAGCCCATGACCTGCAGCACCGCCCCGGCCCAGTCCTGGGGCGCGGGCGTGTTTCCGGGCTCGAGGCGGGGGTGCTTGGCCGGCTCGGTCCAGGGGCGGTCGTAGAGCGGCGCGTCGTCCGACAGCGGGGACAGGGGGATGTCGCAGACCACCTGGCCCTTGTGCCTGAGCACGATGTTGCCGGTGTCGGTGGTGAAGCCGATGATGGCGGCGTCCAGCCCCCACTTCTCGAAGATGGCGTGGCCGTCGCGTTCGCGCCCGGGCTTGAGGATCGCCAGCATGCGCTCCTGGCTCTCCGACAGCATCATCTCGTAGGCGGTCATGCCCTCTTCGCGCTGGGGCACCATGTCGAGGTCGAGTTCGATGCCGACCGAGCCCTTGCCGGCCATTTCCACCGAAGAGGAGGTCAGGCCGGCCGCGCCCATGTCCTGGATCGCGGCCACGGCGCCGGTGGCCATCAGCTCCAGGGTGGCCTCGATCAGCAGCTTTTCGGCGAAGGGGTCGCCAACCTGGACGGTGGGGCGCTTCTCGTCGGAGTCCTCGTCGAACTCGGCCGAGGCCATGGTGGCGCCGTGGATGCCGTCGCGGCCGGTCTTGGAGCCGAAGTAAACCACCGGCAGGCCCGAGGAGGGCGCGGCCGAGTAGAAGATCTTGTCGGCGTCGGCCAGGCCCACGCACATGGCGTTGACCAGGATGTTGCCGTCGTAGCCGTGGTGGAAATTGGTCTCGCCGCCGACCGTGGGCACGCCCACGCAGTTTCCGTAGCCGCCGATGCCCGAAACCACGCCGGAAACCAGCCGCCGGGTCTTGGGATGGCTGGGATCGCCGAATCGCAGGGCGTTGAGCAGCGCGATCGGCCGCGCCCCCATGGTGAAGACATCACGCATGATGCCGCCCACGCCCGTGGCCGCACCCTGGTAGGGCTCGATGTAGGAGGGGTGGTTATGGCTCTCCATCTTGAAGATGCAGGCCTGGCCGTCGTCGATGTCGATGACACCCGCGTTCTCGCCCGGGCCACAGATAACCCTCGGACCCGTAACGGGGAATTTCCGCAGGTGGAGGCGCGATGACTTGTAGGAGCAGTGCTCGGACCACATCACCGAGAAGACGCCAAGCTCCACCGGATTGGGCTCGCGGCCCAGGCGGTCGAGGATGACCTGGTACTCGGCGGGTTTGAGGCCGTACTCGGCGGCGATATCGGCGGTGGACTTGGCGGGGGAGGGGGCAGCGCTCATGGCGGCGCCAGTTACCCTATTCGAGGCCGTCTGTCAGGGGCGCAGGCGGGAACGGCGCGGCGCGATGGCGGTTTATCCTGCCAGAGGAGCCTCATCATGACCGAA